>Ga0137418_10000248_pt1 | contig 23794 bp, 19 predicted proteins | sample CZODoug3_1_2_16f_FD_122242 | JGI IMG/M metagenome (GOLD analysis project Ga0137418, IMG submission 122242) | Vadose zone soil fungal communities from Angelo Coast Range Reserve, California, USA - CZODoug3_1_2_16fungal (Hybrid Assembly) | ecosystem: Environmental > Terrestrial > Soil > Vadose...
CCGCCGAGATTTGCTCCCGCCGCGTTGCTAAGTGTCAGGCCGTTAAAGAATGCAAACGCCGGAATTGTCTGAAGCGCTGAGCCATTGAACACGACCGTGTTGGCAGCGTTCGCAGTCCAGGTGTTGCCAGTAATGCTGGGGTTGAACGTACCCGCTATGCCAACGTTGCCGTTGCCCAGCGTTATCGCCACGGCGCGGTTACCGCTGATCGTCAGGTTGTTGTAATTAAACGCGGCAATTGTCTGTGCGCCGGCTCCGTTGAAATCGAAAGTATTGTTGGTAACATCGAATTTGCCAGTACCACTAAAAGTGGCGGTCGGAGAGAAAGCGCCGGCAACACCGATGGTCCCGCCGTTTGCCAGGGTCACGTTGGTGTTGATAGTGCGCGCTTGGCTAATGGTCAGGTTGTTGTAATTGAACACGGGAACGGTTTGCGCGCCCGTACCGTTGAAGTCGATCGTACTGCCAGTGATGGTGTGGCCGGAGGTTACACCATTGGTATTGAAGGTGCCGGCTATTCCGACTGTTCCGCTTGATGGTAGCACCTTAGTAAAGGCACTGAAGGTCAGATTGCCGTAGTTCGCTGCAAGCACATTCTGACCCGCGCTGCCCTGGTTATAGTTGACTGTTCCCGTAGCGCCGCTCGTCAAGCTGCCGGTGACGACGGTTGTGCCATCGTTAATGGTAAGGGTGTTGGCCCCAACTCCAAGCGCACCCGCCTGCAATATCAAGGTGCTGTTTACAATTGTGGTGCCCGCGCTCAAATTTACGCCGCTGCCGTTGTTGATCTTTAAGACGTTATACGTGGTGGTGCTCGCGCTCTGCGCCCCGGCACCAATATATTCCACCGTCATGTTAGTAAGAGTTCTGCCGCCGGTCATTGCGTACTGGGTGAAGAAAGAATCAGCTCCCGTACGCGTGACTTGCGCGGTTCCTGTGCCCGTGAATGCACCACCTCCGCTGATCACCGCGGCCGCAACGGGCGCGAAGATCGCATTAGCTCCACTGATGTTCAGGGTGCCACTGACCGCGAAGCTATTGTTGAGCGTGAGCGGCTGCGTGGTATTGGAATCTGTCAGGTTAAAGAAGGTGATGGCGCTGCTGTTACTGATGCTTTGCGCAATTGTGCCATTGAAATTAAACAAACCGGTGCCGGCATTAAAAGTCCCCGATCCAAAATTAAAATTGCCACCTACATTGGTGGTGCTGTTGTTGCCCGTAAAGCTGCCAGTGCCGGTAATGATGAAGTTGGTCGGAGAAATAACACTGCCGGCGTTGTTGGTCCAGACACCGTTAGTAGTTATCTCCAGATCGCCGCCGACAATGGTATTGGTGCCTGAAACATTCACAAAGCTCGCGGCAGAAATGCTGCTGCCCGAAGTTGTAGCCGTGTTGCCGCTAAACGTGATGCTGGGAGTCGTGCCATTCAACAGCGTATTGCCGCCCCCTACGTAAATTCCGCCGCCACGGTTGCCGGCCGAATTGGTAGTGAACGAGGTGGTACTAATATTGAGGTTGGTAAAACTCTGGTTGATGATCCCGCCGCCGCTGGCCGTACCCGTCGCTTGATTGCTGGTAAAAGCTGAAGTGCTGAGGTTAGCCGTGCCGACTGACACATTAAACTCAAAGACATCAAGTCCACCGCCTCCGCCCGTTGTTTGTGAAGAAGTATTGTGTGTGAAGGTAGTGCCGGTAATGGTCAAAGTCCCGGTTGCACCATTAGTGCCTAGCGGGTCCCCGGGTGTGTAACTGAGACCTCCTCCATTGAGGCTGTTCGCTGCATTTCCCAGCGTCACGTCGGTGCGACTAGCCCCCGGATTATTCGCTGCCCCAAAAGTGCACGACGTGACGTTCATATTGCCCCCCGTCACTGCCACCCCGCCGCCGCCCACGGGACCTTGAGGGACGCCAGGGCTGGTTTGATTGTCTGCAAAGGTTACATTGGTAAGGTTTAGGGTCGTACTTTTCGCTCCGCCAGTAAAGCCACCGCCGCCAACGCCACTGGCAACATCCCGGCCTCCGGCTATTGTTAGTCCGGAGAAACTGAACGTTAGCCCCGCGGTAAGATTAACATTCATGCAGAGCACGCGGTCGCCAGTAAAGGTGGGACCGGTACCGTTCCCTATCTGGTTAATGATTGTCGAAGCGGGTCCGTTACCCATGAAGGTGGTCGTTTGGTTGACCTCGAGATCGCCGATCGTATTACCCGTCGCGAGACTCTCCCTTACACAACCACCATTGCCGTTAATGTTTAGGGTGTAGGTAAACGTGCCCAGCACAATCGTCGTTCCGGGATTGGCAACATTATTTGCAAATTGCACTGCGCCGCGTAGGCTGCAGTCATTTATAGCCGCCGTACACGCCGAGGCCGCTGTCAGGCCCGCACCGGACGGGTCGTCAATCCGATCAACGGTGATGGTTGTATTAGGTGGGAGGGGAACTACGTTCGGCGCGGCACTTCCTGCTTGCAACAGTAAAAGGGTGCGCTCGCCGTTCAACTTCTGCGGCAGCGCCAAGGCAGTTGCCGGGGCTGCAGTAGTGCTCAGGTTGGTGATGACCATGTCGCCTGCCGTTGTTTGAATGGTGGTCTGAGGTCCGGCCGTGGCATCAACCTGCCTTACAATGTCCAGCCTCTGCTGGTTGGCGCCCAGCACTAATAAATCATCAGTTCCGACGAATGAGAGATGCGCGCGCAGTAATAGATTCTGAGAAGTCGCATTTGCTCCGACTACGTTGCCGGTAACAACCTCACGAACACTGGCCCACTGTTCAGCCTTCGCGGACTGCCAACCTAGCAGACTCTCGGCATCGCCGGTGGTTCTGTTTTGCTTGAGGCGCAGCCGGGCGCGGGCGATAAGTTCGTCATCGCTGAACGGCTGAGTGTTTGCCTGGCCTCGCTGCAAGATGCGAGTGGTTCCATCTTCACTGAGCGCGGCAAGTTGCTTGCTTCCCTCGCGATTCCAAATGAAGAACCCGACCGCCAAGCCGCGAACATTGCCGCCGACTTCGATCGTCTCAACGCGCGATTGCAGTTCTGGAGATTGCTTTCGTCCCCACCCGTGTACGATCTTAATCTGACTCCCGGTCGCAACGGCGAGTCCCATGAAAGGACTCGAGTCCATCTCGCCAAACTCGACAGCAGTCGCCGGAGCCGGCAGCTGCAACCGCATTGGCTCGCCTGCAACTCCATTGGCCCCGTCGAAAATAAGCAACTCCGGGCCCGATGAGCCGATAACGCCCACCGCTAGATCGGTCCAACCATCGGGCGCGCGGAACTCGCCAGCTGTCATGGCTGTTATTGGGCCAGACAACACGATCTGCTCCGGGGCTCCCAATCCACCCAGGCCATCGCCAGAAAGCAGAAAGAGACTGCCGCCCTTTGCGGCAACCAAAACGTCGCGCTGGTTATCGTGGTTGAAATCACCAACCTGCAAAAAGTCGACGGCCTCTGCGATTTGAATTACGTCCGCGGCTGGTAGCAAAGCATCAGGGTTGTAGCCTGCAGTAAGTCGAGCGTAAACGTCCTCGCTCTTTGGCGCAAAGGCGTCGGGATTGCCATGCTGAACGGTCAGGAGTCCACTTCCATTGTACGAATACCCCGCCAAAACTTCGGGAGTGCCATCGCGATCGAGATCTATGGAAGCCAGAGATCGAGGCTGTGCCAGGCCAGATTGCAGCGCTCTCGTCAGACTCGCTTCGCCGCGATAATCCACCCGCATCTGATGTCCGTCCTGCAGGTTAAGGTACCGCCCTCCCCGGCCTGCCGCCTGTACCGTGACCGCTGCCTTCGAATCCTTGGAATCGACGCGCACGTAGAGCGCCAGGGGCACGAAGGCGAACACCAAACAAACGGCCAACAGCTTAATACTTGCCCTGGCTGTTGTAGGAAAAAGTAAGACGCGCTCTTGGTGAGCAGGGGTAACGGGGTACATGGAGGATTCTCCTTGTTCTATTAGAGCGGTTGTTTACAGGCCAAAGCCAACCATCGTGCGGCGGAAGAGTTGTTGGTGTGGAAACTCTACAAAAACTCTCAATGGGTTCGCCACATACTTTACGTTGGCTTTGACGCCACGGTCAATAGCCTTAAACCAGGGATGGCGTTCCGTTTCGGTCGGGGTAAGTTAGAGTGCGAGACTGCAGGCGACTTGGGTTCGGCGGAGACTTTGGCGGAGTCAGCAACGGGGCGCAGACGATGTCTGCGCCCCGCGCAAGTTCGAACAGCAAACGAGTCATCCGCTTGATTTAGCTACCGCAGTCTGGCACTGCGTCGTTAGTGACAGTCCAGGTCACGTTATCGTTACAAACAACTACCTGATAGAGGAAGCAGCCATTCAGATCTTCCGCAATGACCTTTATATCTGCACCCGCGCAAGACACATTGTCCAGAGTAACAGAGCCGCCACCAGGAGGAATCGAACCGTTTAGCTGGTCGGCTCCCCAGTTATCCTGGTTGGTAGGTGAAAGATAGACATGGCGAATGTCTCGACTGGAGTTGTTTGTGATTGTGATTCTCGTAGCATTCGCATGCGCGTTCGAAAGTAGCGGCAGGCATGCAAACATACCAAAGAGAATTACTAGGATTGGGAGACGCTTTGACTTGGGCCAATGAGTCTTCATCTCAATTACCTTTCTCGGACAAGAATCTACTTGAATCGTGGCAAATGTCCTACGGACAAGCGCTCGTAACCGTGTATCCGGGGCCAGGACCATTTATTGCTGAGCCGCCGCCCTGGTTAACCGGCACAGAAACCGTCGCCGTTGCCGTGTTTGTGTTACCTTGCGAATCCGTAACCCGGAACGTAATCGTGTAAACGCGTCCGTTCAGATTAGCGTCACGCTCAATGCGGAGTTGCATCGACTTGCAATTGGCAGCTATGACGATGTCATTTAGAGTGCTTCCGTCGGCGCCACCCGGATTGTCCTCAAGCTCATCGCTGCTTATCCTGGAGATCACCACACTACTCGTGAGATCGCCGTCGCAGCCAGAGGCGCTCGCGACAAAGTCTGACACGTTGAACGTGTGATAATTGTGGTTCGGTGGCCACATGTTTATGTTGCTGGTGCTCAGCGTGATTACGGGAGGATTGCCCACTGTCAGCGTTGCGCTCTGCGAAGCGCTGCCGCAGGTGCCGGTCGTGGTTACTGCCACAGTGTGATTGCCAACGCTAAGCGAGCCTGTCGGCACATTAATGCTCGAGCTGTCACCGTTGAACGGCGAGCCGTCCAGAGTCCACGCATAGTGGAATGGCGCTGTACCCGAAGCAGTTGTTGCGAAGTTAGCTGTCGCGCCCTGACAGACCGCCGTATCTGCTGGATCGGTTGTGGCTGTGGTCGGTTGCACCGTTAACGTCGCGCTCTGTTGAGCGCTGCCGCAAGCACCGGTGGTCGTTACCACCACAGTGTGATTGCCAACACTGAGCGAGCCTGTCGGCACGTTGATGCTCGCGCTGTCGCCATTGAATGGAGAGCCGTCCAAAGTCCACGCGTAATGGAAGGGACCGGTACCGCCTGCCGTCGTCGAGAAGCCGGCCGTTGCACCCTGGCAAACTGTCGCGTCAGCCGGATCTGTTGTCGTGGTCGGTGGGTTAATGCTCAGTGTGGCCGTCTGCGAAGCAGTATTGCAGGAGCCGGTTGCCTCGACCTTATAAGTGTCGGCGTCACTTGCCTGAACGTTGCTGATACTCAGCGTGCTGGTGTTGCCGCCGCTGCTGATCGTTGCTCGTCCGCCAAGATCGCCGTTGTTCAAAACAGTCGCGCCCTTCTTCCAAACGAAGGTGAAAGGCCCTGGCCCGGATGCGGTCGTACTGAAAGTCGCTGTACCGCCTTCACAGACCATCTGGTCAGCGGGGTCAGTAGTCGTGTTCGCCCCCACAATAACCGTAGCGGTAACTGTTTGGTTGTCACCGACGACGTCGATATTAGCTGTGCCGCTGGCACTGCCGGTGAACGTGGCGGACGCCTCGCCATTAACAAAATGGGCGCTCACGCCGGAAAGGCTTCCAACCGCAGGCGTCGTATTAATAAACGTTGCGGGGAATGGCGGCAGACCGGTGAGTTCGACGGTTAAAGCCACGCCCGCGTTTCTCTGCTTGATGTCGGCGGTGATGTTGGACGTACCACCCACGCAAATCGTATCCGGAGTCCCGCTAGCACGAAGCTGCAGCCAGGTAATCGGCGTGACAGTTCCAGCGGGGTTGCGGAAATTGTTGGGACCGGCACCGGTGTTGATTCCCCACCAGTCATCATTCGCAGTAAAGACGCCGGAGCTCTGGAACAAAGTAAGCCCGTTGGTAGCGACTGGCACGGTGTTCCCCACCAGGCGCGAGTACATAACACTTACGACAGTGCCGCTGGAGAAAATCGCGCCACCGGAGTTGCCGGCAGAATTAGTAGCGAAGGAACTAGTCGTAACCGTGAGCGGACCACCGCTTTCAACGATGATCGCACCACCGCTGCCGCTCGGTGCTCTGTTGCTTGAGAAGCTTGAAGAGTTGATGGTGTACGAGCCGGAAGAGAGGTTGAAATCATACAGGTCCACAGCGCCGCCGCCCGCACCGGAAGAATTGGCGGTGTTGCTCGTAAATGTAGATCCCGAAACAATCAGCGTCCCAGCAGAACCAGAACTGCCCGCGGGGTCACCTGCTGAGTAACTGATGCCGCCGCCGCTGGTGCTGGTTGAGTTACTACTGAAGGTAGTCCCGGTGATCGTCAGGTTGCCGCCGGTGTGACAAATACCGCCACCACCAAACGATCCGGAGCCGGTCGCCGAGTTGCCGGAAATGACAGAGTTTGAAACTGTCAGGCTGTTATTGCGCGCGCCGGAGATTATGCCGCCGCCACCGACGCCGGTAGTTTCCCTTCCGCCGGAGATCGTGACTCCGGAGATACTGGTAACAAAGCCTGTAACCAAAAACGGATTAACTTCAATTACGCGATCACCGGGGCTTGTTTGCGTAATGATAGTAGTGCCCGCGCCGGCGCCGACGATACTCGTGTTGTTGCCAGTGATGTCGAGATCGCCAATTGAGTTATTGCCGCTAAAACTTTCACCCGCCCCGGAAATAGTCAGGTTGTAATTTCCAGCCGGAACATCAATAGTCGTTGACGGATTCAAATTAGCGAAAGCGATCGCTCCGCGCAGGCTGCAATCATTCGGCGCCACGGTGCAGAGCGAAGCGCCTGCCGTATCGTCGGTCCTGTCGACAGTTATTGTCCCAATCAGTGGAGCCGCCAGCGCCATCGCCTCAGGCGCTCTCCGCGCCGCGGTTGCACGAACGCGCCCGCTTCCTCTTTCGGTCGCAACCTTTGCGGCCGTTCGTTCGAATATCGATTTCGAACGCGGCCCACTAGACGACACCGAGGCCACCATTGCCAACCCGCCTACGGTCAGTGAGGCCGAAATAATTAAGAATCTTGAGAGGGTTGCGGCGGCGATCCTTTTATTGATTCGCTGTTTCCAGGAGTGACGCATGTGGGCTCCTTCTTCTTTCTAACGGCTGTTGTGCATTCGCGAGGCTTGGCTTTGGTATCCGGGACGTCCGAACCTGCTGACGGATTTCAGGAAAACCGGAAATTTGAGTTATCTGACGAGAAACGCAAAACGCAGCGGAACGATTAAGTCTCTCCTAAATATCGAACTCACGCTTCAACTGCGAGGCGGAAAGACCCCCTGCAACGCTATACAGAAATTGAACGTCAGGTAGGGCTGCATGTTATTGTGCGGAAAACTACTTCCCACCGGCTGAATCACATCGGGTTTCATCGCCCCGGTAGGTGGCCCTGGATTATAAGAGTTCACTGTCACCCGAACGCTGCCGGCCTGCGCCCAAATATTATTCACCGGCGTAGGCGAATCGCCGAGGGCGTCCAGCGCACGGCCTACGGTATGGGCATGAGCGGGGATTTCCGATAGCAACAGCGTCGTTATCTCACTTCCGCCCGTTTCGCCTAGATCATGCAAAGATAAACCGGGGCCCTGGCCCGGATGCATTGGGACACTGCCCTGCAGGTTAGGCAAGGCAAAGGTTGACTGGCCATTACCTCCATAAGTTGTGCCAAGCAGCGAAAAGAGCGCGGTGTTTTGACTTATGGGCAGTATTTGGCCGTCGCAAAATGCCCAGCCCTTTGGCGCGAAGTTAAATGGAAAAATTCTAATCTCTGCTACAAAAGGATCGGCCATGACTTTACTCTCTTTCTCGTTAGTTTTGCGACGGGAAAATTCCCTGAAGCGCGATGCAGAAATTCAATACCAAATACGGCTGCATGTTCTGGTGGGCCTGACTGCCACCCACCGTACTTACTGCCTGAGGCGACATCGTACCGAGACCTATTCCACCACCGGTACTGTAGGCTGTGTGACCGTTATTGGCCCAATAGTTGTTCGTGGGCGGACCCACAGTAGCGTTTGCCGTCGCACTTACGACCGCGTTGTTGGCGGAAAAATCGTGCACGTGCTGCGGCAGCTCGCTTAAGGTCAAAGTGTGCGCCTGCTCTCCGGCGTTTTCTCCCAGCGTATGGCCGTTGCCATCATGAAGCGGCACGCGACCCTGCAAGTTCGGCAACGCAAACGTGGTTTGGCCGTTGCCACCGTAAGTAGTGCCGAGCAATGAAAAGAGGGCCTGGTTCTGATTGATGGGCAGGAACTGGCCATTGCACAACGCCCAGCCCTTTGGTGCGAAATTACAACTAAAGATTTTGATCTCGGATAAGAATGGCTCTGACACGATTGTTTGCTCCTTATCGTTTCAAGTTTCAGATCGGTCCAGCATGGGCCTCAGTTGCTTCTGCCCAACTGCCGCTCTATCAGGTTGGAGAGGGGAACCTCCCAAACAGTGAGATAATAAAATCAACACACAAATAGGGCATGAAGTTACTGTGCGGCTGCGATCCGCCGGCGACGCCGGTGGTAATGGCCGGATTTCCCATCTGCACAGTGCTGGCCGCCGTACTGTACTGCGTTTGATCGGTCGCCGCCCACATTCCCCCCTGTGGGTTGCTATTAGGCGTTCCGCCGCTGGCAGCGCAAAGCAAAGGGTGCGTGTGACCTGTCATTTGCTGGGTCGTGAGCGTGACCTCCTCAACGCCCGCCGCTTCTCCGATGATGAAGCCGTTACCCATATGAACCGGAAGTCGGCCGCGCAGATCCGGCAACGCAAACGTACTCTGTCCATCGCCGCCATAGGTTGTGCCGATCAACTGAAATAGAGTTTCGTTTTCGGATATGGGCAGTAATTGCCCCTCACAAAACATCCACCCCGCAGGAGCGAAATTACCTGCAAATATTCTGATTTCACCAATATATGGTTCGCCCATGTAGTTCTCCTTTTAGGGTGTTGAATTAGCGAGTGGAAGATTTCGGATTCATTATTTGGAAATCAGACGATAGGAATGCCGTGAGAACTCGTTATACACTTAAATTTTTGAAGCTTTTTGCTCCCTTTCCCCAAGTGCGGGTGAGGGGAAAGGAGCCCTCTGACCTTTGTGGGCGGGACTATATCTTGATCGAGAACAAAAATACAAGGAATTTTTTATCTCAGGCGCAAAATAATATTTTTTTTGTTGCAACTTCGAGAAAGAAGAAATAGACTGCACACCCTTCGCGGCAGTCTTCACGACTTAATGCTTCCCTTAGGAGGATGTGGCAATGACTACTTCTCGTCGAGATTTCTTAAAAAAGGGGACACTTGTCGCACTTGCGGCGGGAGTTCCTTTTAGTCTGGCCCGACAGGCCGCGGGCCACACCGCTCCTGTTTCTTCAGCCACACTCGCACTAACAAAAGCGGCGTTTGAATCGCAGTTGAATACACAATTTCTAGTTAATAAGGGGTCAAAGAAAGTCGCTGTGAAGTTGGTGAACGTTAGCAACTTAACCGGACACACAAGATTTGCCGGGAAAGAAGGCTTTTCCCTTATGTTCCGCGGTGAGGCTAAGGCCCTCGAACAGGGCACGTACGCGATTGAACATCAAAAGCTCGGACTTTTTTCGTTTTTGATTGTGCCGGTTATGCGAAGCCGCAATAATACTCAGTATTACGAAGCAGTCATTAATGGTCTGCATCCGTAACCTGGTTGCGGATCGCAGAGCGTTGGCATCCTCTTCATCCTAGACGCAGATTTAAGTCTCTCGGAAGATAGTATTTCCTGCGCAGGGCTTTTTACTCATTGACTGCGTTGGGTGTCCATGCCATCAGAAGGTAGATTTCCTGCTGCTCAACCGAAGTAAAACCCATTCGCTCGAATAGGCGACGTGAAGGGTTATAATTCTCTACGTAAATTGTAACAACCTTGGCCGTACGTACGGCTTCATCAAGCAACCTTCTTAGCGAAAAACTTCCCACTCCAGCGTTTCGCTCGGCAGGCATTAATGCAAGGTCAACTATTCGAATCTCCTGCTCGAGTCGGGCGACGTAGAGGTGTCCGACTGGGCGATAATCAACCAGAATAATTTCGTGCCTCGCCGCCGGGTATTTCTTCTGATAGTGCTCTTGCTGTGCGGTGAATTGCATGCTCACAAAAGCCTGCCGTTGCTCCGCGGTCCAGGGCACTAAAGCCAACTCCTCTGCCCGCGTGCTTGCGTAAATTTCCAGAAGAAAAGCCGCGTCATCCGGGTCAACCGGACGGTACGATATTGATGAACTATTTTGGAATTCTTCGCCGCATCGGCTGTTCATTGGTTTCAGTTCGGGCGCGGCGTTAGTCTATAAAGTGGCTTTTTTCCTGAGCCACTGTTAGGCCAACTCTTTCTACCAGCGTCGTCGAAACTCTATTCCCGAAACCGGTTAAATACGGCTTCGTAATAATAACCTTGCTCGTCGTGCCGAATCGGAACAATGAATAATTCAAACTGTCCCAGCTTGTCATGATCGAAAGAACGGATACCTTGCCCCATGAAGAGGTCAAGCGGACCACGAAAGAGAACAGCAAATTGCTCCTGCGCCTTAACCTCTTTTAGCTCAGACACCTCAGCAAGCTCTAGCTCAACCCGATTCGTATCGTCTGTCGAAACGCGAAACTTTGTATTGACGTTTTGAGCAAACGCTTCGTGGGTTAGAGAAACATCCATATTTGTTCTTCTCCGATACGAAAGATAAATTTGGCCGTACAGTATGCGCTTGGAGAGTCTCGCTAATCCAAGGGCTTGGTCATTATCAATATCATAAAGGGGTCTATCTTGGGACCAAAGTGATAGCCTCTGCCAATCGGTGAAAACGAGAATCCTTTTAATTCTATCTGCTCAACGATTGTTTGGAGGCGCTTTTCAAACTCTGTCTTCGAAATTACAGCGTACGGGAGGGACATCCCATAATTTTTGAGGACGTGGTTCAAAGTTAGTAAGTGTTCCTCTCGTCCAGCGAGGACCAATACGCGATCGTCTAGAGCTAAAAACTCTTTCAATGTCAGCAGTCTGCAATTAAAACCCACACTCGCGGCGCACTCGGACAGATGGCCAAAGTGGATGGAAAATTCTTCGTGATTCAACTGATAAGCCTGAAGCGGATATTGTTGGGCCGCTCCATACTCAGAAATGAGCAGTGCTCCCCCAGGGGCCAGATGTTCGAAACAACGTTCGATAAATTCGAAGGTCCCGGCGTTCACCAGAAAACTGTCTGGAGCATTGTCCGTAGTCAGCCCGTATTTCTCAAGGTAACGGGCCCCCGGTCCCTGCCACTCCTGCCTGCTATCAGGGATTGCCTGTTTGTCATCGCTGCCGCGGCCATCAGAACAACGCAGGACGACGGCCATCGGAAAGTCCGCTACCACTTCATTAGCGATAATCAAATCAAACTTGTGGCCCGGAATACTAAATTTCGTGGCATCCTGATGGAAGTGTCTGTTCGCAGGGAGGAGGTGGGATAAAAGTTTTCTTTGGCTCTCCATCAGCGCCGGAGACAAATCCAGGATGTGATAGTTCAAGTCGATTCCGCTGAGTACTCCTTCTCCCGACCTTTGAGACTGCTCCAGGAATGACCGTGCAAAGGTTCCGGTGCCGCCGCCTACCTCCAAAACCTCAAGCCGATCTGAATGACTTAATAAAGGGACGACTTCAGGCCGCAACGTCGAAATGGCAAAGCGCGATCCATAATCAAAACCGCCGAGTGCTTCGTTGGGTAAGCGGAAAGAATGGTTAACTGTTGGTTCTATTTGATCGAATTCCCACTCCGCGTCTGCAATGCCGCTCAAATGAAAATCGATTATGGATTCGGAAGAGCCATTAAGCGGTTGCACGTTCCCCTTGGAAGAATGATAGAGATCTCGCGGTACGATATTGACCGGCTGGTAAGGATCCTCGAGATCCTCGCGCCGCGTGGTAAATTTGATCAGTTGTCGTTCCTGACTGGTCAACCAGTCCAGGACTTCCCTGAACTCGGCATCGTCTAGAATTCTCTCGTCTTTGTTTCGACCCAGCGTTGCAAATATTTCCTGCAAGGTCCTGGTACCATCGGCCATCTCGAATATCACCGCTGCAACTTGAGGCATTATCTCTTCGATAATCTCGCGCAATTCGCCCTTCTTGGGCGAGAACACGTGATGGGCCATGGACGTACGAACCAACAAGACATCCCCGTCTTTTGGGCGATATGACAGGGCAGGATTCTGGATGGGGCGGACCACATAGTGATTTACGAAACGGGTTAAAGGATCGTAACCATGCGGGACCAGGAACTCTTTCTTGATAAGTTGCTTTAGCTGACGTCCGTCATCGCCCAAACTGTTCAGATTTTCCTCACTAAGGGAGATCGGAGTTCCCGTTTGAATAGCCAACAGCAAAGAGCGGACTCTTTCACCTGGTTCAAGTACCTCTCCCGTCAACCGATGACTGACACCATGCTGGATGACACCAGAAATCAATCGGTTCTCGATGAAATTTATATAAGGACTGATCCTGTATGAAATCATGAATTAGTTCTTGCGGGGAGTAGAATGATTTAAGTTAGAGATCCTGTGACTAGCCAAGAGTGTCGTTGCAATTCAGCAGGATCGAGAAACGGGAGGTACCCACCTCATTTCAAAATATACTGCGTCGCCACCGACTCGGGAAAATCCCAAACGTTCGTACAGTCTTTTTGCGACGCTTGAAGTTAAAACATGAAGTCGGACCGGTTTCCGTGCGGCAGCGGCTTCCTTCAGAATATCTTGAATAATACCAGTTCCAATGCCGGTGCCGCGGTGAGCGGGAAGCAAAGCGACGTCGACCAACGTGAACTCCAGCTCGCCTCTATCAAGCAGGAGCCTGCCAATGGGATCGTCATTCCACAAAATGATGCTGTTCTGCGCGTGCGGATAGCCCATAGCATATTGCCCGCTTTGCGCCTTAAACTGCATAGCGACAAAAGCCTGCTTCTGATTTTCGTCGAGGTTCATGAAAGCAAGCTCATCTGAGCGCGTAGTAGCAAAGAGATTCAACAGAAAAGGCTCATCCTCTGATGTCGCAGGACGCAACCTAAGAGCACGGAGAGCTTCTCTATCACCATCGTGTTTTTGCATTACTCAAAATTTTTGATGATTAATCAGATGCAGTAAAGGGAAAGGGCGCCACCGGCTCAATAATCGGCACCGCCCTCTCTCAGGGTGAACGTGGTAGCAGTCTTATACACTCAAATCGTCGTGCAACGCTATACTCAATGCAAGAATCCTGGTATCAAAGTAAATGCTGCCGCATTTTGGAAACTGGCGGTCGTTAGTAAGCCACTCCTGACGTAGCATTAGCCACCAGTAACGTGAAAGAAAAAATCGCTCCATTTCCAAATTTAAGTAGCGCCGGCGGCGAACTCGCCGCGGCGTTTCCGCGCGACGGTATTAGCAACAACGTAGTGGTGCTGGCAATTGTATCGGCCGGCGTACCGGCCGCCGTAGAGGTTGCGAAGCGTCTTGAAGCAGAGCTAGATCTGATTATTATTCGCCGTCTGCTGGCGCCGCGGGGACCAGGATCGCAGGCCTGCGCGGTCAACGTCGCCGGCAATCTCGTAGTGGACGAGGAGGTCGGAGCGCGGCCTGCGAAACCGCAAACGCCGTTCGATTATTTCATGGAGGACGCACTTAACGGCCTCGCGCGACGCGCAGAACTTTGCCGGGGCGAACGTGTTCCAGCCGAGCTCACGGGAAAACGAATCCTCCTAGTCGACTGCGGAATTCGCACGAGCCTGACTATGCAAGCGGCAATCGGCGCCGTGCGCACTCTTAATCCTGCACGCGTCACCGCGGCAGTCCCGGTCACGTCTCTGGAAGGCTTTCGGGTGGTCGAAGCACTTGTGGATGAGTTTATCTACCTGGCGGCGCCTGAGCCGTTTGGTAACGCGGGTATGTGGTACAAAGACTTCAGCCGGCCTGCCGATGCCGCAATTAGCCAACTTCTGAGCCTAAAGCCGATTGAGTCTGTTAAAGTCCGGCCGGCGTAGAGTCTGTTTTCCGAACTGAGATAATCTCACTTTGGAGCTACTCTGATCGTTGAAACCTTGGGAAATACTCTTAGCCAGACGCTACTTCTTCAGTTGGTCCTTAAGATTCAGATTTCGTATCAAGCGGTGTAGGTAGTTCGGGTGAACACCCAGAATCTTTGCTGCTTCGGTGAAACTGCCGACAGCCTGGGTCATGGCACTCAGGATGATCTGCTTCTTGGTTTGCACAACGGCTTCATGATATTTGGTGGCGGGCTCAGAAGCGATTGAGGCCGATTCAAGAATGGATTCAGGCAAGTCTTCGGGCAGAATTCGTTCCGTAGACCCCAAAACTACGGCTCGCTCGATTGCGTTTTCCAGCTCGCGCACGTTCCCGGGCCACTCGTAACCAACCAAACGGCCCACGGCATCCGGTGAAATTCCCATAACGCGACGATTACACTTCTCTCCGTATCTCGCGGCGAAATAGTTTGCCAGCAAGGGAATGTCTTCGGGACGGTTTCTAAGCGGAGGCATTTCCAAACTGACGACATTAAGCCGGTAGTAAAGATCTTGACGGAAAGTTCCCTTGCTGACCGCCTCTTCAAGATTCTGGTTGGTGGCTGCGATCACTCTGATGTCCAACTTGATTGGTTTCGTTCCGCCGACGCGCTCGAATTCACGTTCCTGTAGTACTCGTAGCAGCTTCACCTGAAGCGCGGGCGCCAAATCCCCTATCTCGTCCAGAAAGACCGTGCCACCCTCAGCCACTTCCAGGCGGCCCTTCTTCTGTAACAGCGCGCCGGTGAATGAACCCTTTTCATGTCCGAAGAGTTCGCTTTCAAGCAGCGATTCGGCAAGCGCAGAGCAGTTCACGCCCATGAAGGGTTTGTTTGCCCGCTTACTGTTTTGATGAAGGGCGCGGGCGGCCAGCTCCTTGCCGGTGCCGCTCTCGCCTGAAATGAGCACGGTCGAATCCGTGGGCGCGACCTTGGAAATAGATTGCAGGACGTCACGCACGGCAGCGCTTTCACCGACGATGTTGTGCTCGATATCAAAATCAGCAATCAGTCTTTGGTTTTCACTTACAAGCCATTCGATATGTCGCGCGTTTTCAATTGCCACGGCGCTGATCGCTGCGATGGCCGTCACCAGTTGCAAGTGGTCCTTGTCGAAATCAACGTCCGGCTCACGCGTATCCAGATAGATCACGCCGATCGGGCGGTCGAGCATGATTAATGGGACACACAAAATCGAGCGTGGCTGATCGCGCACCAGACTATCAGCCTTGAAACTCGGTGCATCCGGCTGGTTTGCAATCAAGATGGACTCGCGTTGCTGCAAAACTGTTTTGGTTATGGTGCGGCTGACCTTGATCGATTGATCCGGGCCGCGATGCCGGTGCAACGCGAAGACGGAAGTAAATTCCAGCTCGTCATCCTTTGCATGCTCGGCCGTAAGCAGAACGGCACCTCTCTCCGCGGGTACAACTTCAAAGAGCAATTCGAGCAAAGTCTTTCTCAACTCTTCAACGCCGCGAATAGCATTGACCGTGGTGCTGATTTTCATTAGCGCGCTGAGATCACGCGCCATCAGGAACAGGGCGTCGTTGAATTTGATCTGCAGCGTCGAACCACTGGCAACGTGAGCGTCTTCAAACTGAATGCTGGTTGACAGCGCAGCGGTGTCGCTTTCGTGCAGCAAAAACAGGAACTGTGAATCTCCAATGCGCACGCGATCGCCGTGCTGCAGGGTTCGTCGCTTGATGGGAACGTCATTGATAAAAGTGCCGTTAAGGCTTTCCAAATCCAGAATCACAAACTCATCATTTTCTTTTTCGATCTGCGTGTGGCGCCGCGAAACAGAAGCGTCGGCAAGACAGAGCGTGGCGGCCGTCTCGCGGCCAATCACCACCGGAAACTCTTCAATCGAAAAGACGGCTCCTTTGAGTCGGCCGGCAATTGCTGTAAGTCGAGGGTTCATCGAGTTGTGAGAGCTTTTTGAAGTCTTGCCCGGCCAGTTTACGCGCAGCAGCGTTGCAGGGCAATGGTCAGGTCGCGCGTGCCGAATCTATCTGAAGAGCACGGCGGTCTATCTAATGAGATAGATTGTCGCTCCGTTTTCTTACCTCGCAAAGACGCCCAGCCAAACGGTTCAAGCGATTAAGTCGCGGAATAATTGATGTTACAAGAAACAGAATCAGGGCGACCAAGTGCGTACGACGAACGGCACGCGATTGGCATTAGATCAGCGCAAATGAAAAGAGAACTTCTTAAAGGATTCTCGTTGTTGGCGCTGATAATCATGTTGGCGCTGATGACCGCGGTGGCTTCGGTTAGTGCAAACGCGCCAACCGCTGAAGACGAATCCTACGCCTCAGTCGCTCGCTAACGAAAGGCGCTTCGAGTTCCCCACGCAACCGGCCGGCGGAATCTCACTCTCCGGCTGATCGTCGCAAACCAAATGGCAACCCAATGCCCCCGGGTTGCCTTTTTGGTTTTCGATTTCGTCCAAAGTCCAATGTCCAAAGTCCAAAGTCCGCAACGCCAAACAGACGTTGGACATTGGACTATCAGTACACAATCTTCCAGTTGTTATCCGGTTCGGTTGGAATTGTTTTGTGGCGCTCCATCCAGTCGATGATTAACTCGCGAATCTCTACATTGGATCGATAAACCACCGGCGCGCCTTTGTACATCACGTAACCACCGCCGCCATTCACGCGATAATTGTTAGTCGCCAGTCGCAGTTTTTGATTGGGAAGAAGCGACTTGCCCTGGAATTGAAGGTTCTCGATTCGCTGTCCGACCGGTTTTGCTATGTTCAAGTCGTAGGTCACGCCTTCGGCAATATCAAAATTGTAACTGGGCATCTTTTCGTCCACCAGATCGCGCGGCAGTTTTCCCGGCTCGTAAGGTCGAAAGTATTTTGCAGAATGCTCGAGCGCATCCCTCAACTGTTGACCCGTGACTTCCAGCACCACCAGCGTGTTGTCGTAAATGTAGAGCCCGGCGATATCGCGCACCGTCACTGGTCCTTTGGCGATGCGCGCTTTTTCGTTAAAGCTTGCAACCATCGACACGTTTGCGTTGCCTGCTTCCATCTGCACCCGCTGAATCAGATCCAGAATCGCCGTATCGCGGAAGGTTGCTTCAGCCGCCGTCAGCTCTGCAGTCGACTCGCCGATAGGACGCGACAGCCACGCCTGCGTCTCGCGGTCATAAGCTTCGCCGATTTTCAACAGTTCCGCGTCTGGTGCGACTTTGTCATCCACCGCAATCGTGCGCGCTGACCTTGCGTAAACACGCCACCGACTACCGTCGTTTTCCAGATAGAGATCAATACGCGCTAGATGTTTCCCCCAATAGTCGGCCTGCAACAACTGGACACCATTGATAACGACAGAGGGCACGTCGCGATGTGTGTGGGCCATGAATATCAGATCAACGCCGGGCACTTGTCGCGCAATTGCTATCGCTTCATTTTCATTGGGCACTTGCCCTGGGTTTAGTTCTCCCGTCCGCAGATCCTCTTCGAGGCCCATGTGCATCGCAATCACAACAACGTCGGCGCGCTCTTTGCCGCGCAGTACCGGCAGCCACTTCTTCGCTTCGCTTAACGGATCTTTAAATTCCAGGCCCGCATAATTTGGCGCGTTTTCCCAGTTTGGAATTCCCGGTGTCGTCAAACCCAAAACGGCAATGCGTACGCCGGCTACTTCTTTAACAATGTAGGGCTGAAAGTGGGTATTAGTTGTGCCCTTATCGTAAGTGTTCGCCGACAACCAGGGAAACTTCGCTTCGCTGCGCGCCTTTTCCAGCACCTTCAAACCAAAGTTGTATTCATGATTGCCGACGGTCATGGCGTCATAGGCAAGCGCGTTCATGGCCAGCATCATGGGATCGGGCGGCGCGTTGTTTTTCTTGTTGTGGTAATACTCCAGCGGCGTGCCTTGAATCGTGTCGCCCGAATCGATCAGCATGACGTTTTCGTTTTCTTTGCGAATCTGCCGAATCAACGAAGCGATTTTCGCGAGGCCGCGATTGTCAGGTTTGTTGGTGTAGTAATCCGTTGGATAAAGGTTTCCATGCAGGTCGGTCGTGCCCAGGATTACGATCTGGATGCGCTTAGCGGAAACGCCATAACCCGACAACGGAAAACTCGCGACCAGTAACGCGACGACGAGCAATAACAAAGCTGGTGCGGTTGTTTTAGTTGACTTCATAGCTCACCCAAATATTCGTCCTGCCCTTTTGAATCATCATCCTGGCCTAGAGTTGTCACAGCATTTTCACTCATTCATTTGTTTCGCTTTTGGCAGCGAGAACAAAATGTCTTATTGTTTGTCTGTAAACGTTCTGCAGCAACAAGACGCGAGTCGAAAGAAAATCCGCATGGACAATCTCGTCGCTTCCAACATTCGACAGCGCCCCATTCGCACGCTGGTAAGCGTCGCGGGGGTGGCGCTGGGTGTTTGTTTGATAATGCTTTTTACCGGCCTGGCGCGCGGCATGTCCGATGACATGCAACGGCGCGCTTCGAATGTGCGCGCGGAAATAATTTTCACCCGGCCCGGTTCAATGCAACTAACAGCATCGACGGCAAACCTTAGCACGAAGTATGCTGACAGTCTGAAACAGATCGAGGGCGTGGCAGAGGTGCTGCCGATTATTCGCTATGTGTCTCAAGGCGGAAGTGGTCTTGGCTTCGAGCAGATCGAGGGCGTCGAGTGGGAACCGTTTGCGCGCGTCAACCAAATCCATCTGGAAAGCGGCAAAGCGCCGCAGGCTGCGGATGAGGTTGTGATTGATGAAACAAAAGCGCGCAACAATAAGCTTTCGCTGGGCAACTCGCTGAAGCTTTTCGGCAACAAGCCTTATCGAATTGTTGGCATCTACGCGCCAGAATCAGGGGCGCGCGTGAAGATGACACTTGCGGCGATGCAGGAAGAGCTCGAGTCGCCCGGGCGTTGCACTTACATGTTCATCAAGCTGCGCGATGCAAACGATCAGGTCGCGGTAGCCAAACGTATCGATGCGCAACTGCCGGGAAACAAGATTCAGTTCACGCGTGAGCTGTTTACCAGTCTGGAAAAGAGTATTCCTTACCTGGGGATTTTTCTGCGAGTGCTGGTGTGTCTGGCGGCGATCGTGAGCGCGCTGGTGGTGATGCTCGCAATGTACACGACCATCACCGAGCGCACGCGCGAGATTGGAATTCTGAAAGCGATGGGCGCGTCGCGACGATACATTGTCGTGATCATAGAATCCGAGGCCATCCTCATCAGCGCGATTGGGCTTGTAGTCGGATTTATCCTGTCGTTGATCGCCGGCTTTGCGATTTATCGTGTCTATGGACTCTTCTTTGAATTTACCTGGGGCTGGGCCATCACAGCAGCTGCAATTGGAATTCTGGGAGGAGCAATAGGCGCGCTCTATCCCGCTTTGCGCGCTTCAAATCTGGACGCGGTCAGCGCGCTCGCTTACGAATAATGTTTCTGGGCAGTTGCCATAACGCAACAGTCCAATGTCCAAAGTCCAAAGTCTTTGTATTCGACGTTGAACATTGGACTCTAGACTATGTGTTAGTTACGGTCGGGCTAATGTCCCTCGCCTCCGTAGCAGCCACCTGTGTCTGCTGGTTCAAGCTTCTAATCGACAACCCCCGGCGCACAATCAGCGCCACGCCCACGCCGCTCCAAAAAATGTCGCGCCCCTTGCGCACGATTGCCAGCGTCACGCCAATCGCTGTAGTGAACCCGAGCACTTTCGCCAGCATCCCGGTACCGGCTTCATCTACGCCGGTCCGCAGCGGCACAAACTTGAACACAACATTTATGACGCGATTAACTGATTCCAGAATGAACGCAGTTAGTAACGTCGGTGCAATCGCACTGACGAACCAAAGGGTCGTATAAATTTCAAGCATCCCGGCAAAGTGGAAACACATCTCCAATAGAAAAATAATCAACAACCGGCTGTGATTGCGTGAATAAAAACCATAAATGCGATCTTCAAGCGTTTGCGCGCGCGGGATTGTTTTTTCCATCCAGCCGCGAGCGACGCCGCGGCGCTGAAACAATCCCATTGGACCACTCAAAAATTTCAACTGCCTGCGAATTACCAGATAACCAAGTGGCCCAATGACTACTGTCGCGATCAGCGCCCCGATGCTTGCGTAACGCAGCGGCTTGGGCAGTGAAAAACTCAATAGCAGCGCTGCCGTGCCGGAAAAAACAAACAGCGCAACCGATAAACCATAAAAAATATTTTCGAGAGCAAGCGCCGAAAGGCTGGCCATCAAAGGAACGCGGTCGGTGACGAATGCCGCTTTGGAAGGTTCGGCCACAGCCACGCTGGCAAGCGGGATGATGTTGCCCAGCGCGTCGCCCATTACACGCGCAGCGAATGCGTCGCGAAAGCGAATGAAGTAAGGCGCTTCAAAACATTTTGTCCAGGCAAATGAACGAACGACTTGTCGGACTGCGGAAATGGCCAGAATTAGGAGAAAGCCAAAGCCCAGCCGCTTGATGCCTGCGGTGATCTGCGCCACGCCGGCTTTGCGCACGAAATACGCGAACAGCAGCACGCCAAGAAAAGCAAACACTAAGCCGAACCGCGCAAGCTTTCGGTTTCTGGTCTGATTTTTTTTGGCTACGCTCACTCCGGTAACCGGCGGTTGTGGATCTTCCTGCAAGTTTGATCAGTCCTTTGGCTGTACTGAATGGTGAGCACGGTATCACACGAATAATCGATCTTGGCAATAAAGCCAACCCCCAGCTTTTGCCTTTTTAGTTTTGCCTTGATTATGATGCAGGGGTTCAAGTTACAAATCCGGTAACGGTCAGGTGATGATGAGCCAATCTCAAGCAGCCATCGACGGAAATGGTCAGGCTGGCGATCGCGTTCTGACAACGCTTTCCGAAGACGAGCAGATGTTTCGCGCCAGCGTGCGTGAGTTTGCCGAAGGCGAACTGCGGCCACGCGTCGAGGAAATGGACGCCCACGGTAAATTCGATCCGGCGCTCATTAAGCAGTGTTTCGATCTTGGCCTGATGGGGATTGAAACTCCAGAAGAGTTTGGCGGTGCCGGATCGTCTTTTTTTACCGCGATCATCGCCGTCGAAGAACTCTCGCGCATCGATGCCTCAGTCGGCGTTTTTGTCGACGTGCAGAACACGCTGGTTAACAACGCCTTGATTCGTTGGGGCAATCAGCAGCAGCAGGAAAAGTATCTAACTCAGCTGGCAAGCGAAAAAGTCGGCGCCTACGCGCTAAGCGAAGCGGGTTCGGGTTCCGATGCGTTTGCCATGCAAACTCGTGCGGTCGATAAAGGCGATCACTTCATTCTCAATGGCCAAAAGCTTTGGATCACAAATGGCAACGAAGCCGAGATTTTTGTTTTGTTCGCAAACGCGAATCCCGAAGCCGGCTATCGCGGCATAACCGCCTTCATTATCGAAAAGAATTTCGCCGGCTTTGCAGTTGGGAAGAAAGAAGACAAACTTGGCATCCGCGCGTCGTCCACGACCGAATTAATTCTCGAAGACTGTAAAGTCCCAAAGGAAAATGTGCTGGGCGAAGTCGGCAAAGGCTACAAGACTTCAATCGAAACCTTGAATGAAGGCCGCATCGGAATCGGCGCGCAGATGATTGGCATTGCGCGCGGCGCGTTGGAAGCCGCGATTGCCTACACGGGCGAGCGCCAGCAGTTTGGCAAATCGATTAATCAATTTCAGGGCGTGCAGTTCCAATTGGCGGAAATGGCTACCGACCTTGAGGCTGCGCGCTTGATGGTCTACAACGCGGCGCGCATGAAAGATGCCGGCCTGAACTTTGTGAAGGAAGCGGCCATGGCGAAACTCTATTCGTCGCGCGCGGCCGAACGAATCGCCTCAAAAGCGATCGAACTTTATGGTGGTTACGGTTACGTCAAAGACTATCCGGTGGAGAAATACTGGCGCGACTCGAAGATTGGCGCGATCTATGAAGGCACTTCCAACATGCAGTTGCAGACGATTGCGAAACTGATCATCGGAGGTAAGCAGTGAGCGGTAAGCCGTAAGCAGTTTCTTTTTACTGCTCACAGCTCACCGCTTACTGCTCACAATTATTTATGTCCACGTCACGCATCGACATCTTCAAGCAAATGCTAGTGGGTGATCCAATCAACAGCAGCATTCTGTTTGGCCTGGCCAAGGAATATGAGAAAGCGGGCCAGACACCAGAGACGATTGAAACGCTCGAGCGTTACCTGGCAATCTCGGATGACGAAGGCAATGCTCACGGGATGTTGGCTCGGGCTTATGTAAAAGCGGAACAGCAAGAGAAGGCCCGCGAAACATATCAGCGCGGCATCGAAGCCGCGAATAAGCATGGACATCCTTCGATGGCGGAAGAATATCGAACGATTTTAGAAAGCGAATTGTAGTGTCGTAGCCATAACGCCGCTGCCCGGACAGTCAGATCAATCATGCCTGATACCAAAGTATTAAAACTTGTTCCCAAGACACAGGCGGAAGCCGCAAAGTCTGTCGAGGCGCGTGCTGATGAAAAGCCTACGGAACAAAAAGCCGCAGTCGCAGCCCGTCCGGTTCCGCAAGCTGCACCCGCACGCGTGGACCAGCCCACGCCTAAGCCTGCGCGCGCTCCCCAGCCGACGGGTCGACTTAAGCTGTCTCCGGAAGAAATGCTCAAGATATATCGCACGATGTATCTATCGCGCCGCCTCGATGACAAGGAGATTCAGCTCAAGAACCAAAACAAAATCTTTTTTCAGATTAGCGGCGCCGGTCACGAAGCAGTGCTGGTTGCTGCGGGCATGGTGCTCAAGCCCGGTTACGATTGGTTCTATCCTTACTATCGCGATCGCGCTCTTTGTTTGCAGCTCGGCATGACGCCGTTGGAACAGTTGTTGTCGGCGGTTGGCGCTGAGAAAGATCCCAACTCGCACGGCCGCCAGATGCCCTCGCACTGGGGCCATAAGAAACTCAACATCGTTTCGCAGTCGTCACCAACCGGGACGCAGTTGCTTCAGGCAGTTGGCTGCGCCGAAGCGGGCTATCGTTTCCAGTTGATCAAGGAACTAAACAAGCGCGCTGCAAACTTTCAAAAGGATGAAGTGGTTTACGTTTCGCTTGGCGATGGCACCAGCAGCGAGGGAGAATTTTGGGAAGCACTCAACACGGCCTGCAATCTGAAACTGCCGGTGCTTTTTTTGCTCGAAGATAACGGTTATGCGATTAGCGTTCCGGTGGAAGTGCAAACGGCGGGCGGTGACGTTTCGCGTTTAGTGGAAAACTTTCCGAACTTGTATTTGCAACGATGCGACGGCACGGATGCGATCGAATCGCTTCAGACTATGCAGCGCGCCGTCGACTACTGCCGCCAGCGAAAAGGTCCTGCCTTTGTTCACGCCAA
>Ga0137418_10001203_pt1 | contig 23762 bp, 15 predicted proteins | sample CZODoug3_1_2_16f_FD_122242 | JGI IMG/M metagenome (GOLD analysis project Ga0137418, IMG submission 122242) | Vadose zone soil fungal communities from Angelo Coast Range Reserve, California, USA - CZODoug3_1_2_16fungal (Hybrid Assembly) | ecosystem: Environmental > Terrestrial > Soil > Vadose...
CCGCCACCGTAGCTCAGCGGTAGAGCTCTCGATTCGTAATCGAGTGGTCGTCGGTTCAATTCCGACCGGTGGCTCTGGCTAAAGAAGGTGATGAAGGTTGGTGAAGGTCGGTGAAGGTTGGTGAAGGTGGGCGCGAGAAAATGATTCAGGCGCTCGCCAAATGATCCTTCTCCCCGGTAGCAGTTGCGCCATCTTTCTGTCGTGTCGCCTCCGTATGAGCGGTTGCACGCCTGGCGCGAATGCCATGAGCTGGCACTAGGCGTGTATCATGCAACGCAGTCATTCCCCTCCGCCGAACGTTATGGCCTCACATCTCAGATCCGGCGGGCTGCGTTCTCGGGAGCCGTCAATATTGTCGAGGGGTCAGCGCGTAGAGGACGCAAGGAATTTCGACGGTTTTTGGATATTGCCCTCTCGTCATTGACCGAGGTCGGCTACTCATTGCGATTTGCAAAAGAGGTTGGTTTGCTTGACGAGCGCGTGTGGCAGGAGTTGAATGAACGGCACAATCGAGCGCGGTTCTTGACTTGGCAGCTCTACCGAGCCCTGAGGGAGAGAAACCTCCACCAACCTTCACCGCCCTCCACCGTCCTTCACCATACTTGACAGTCCACCGTATATGTGGAGATTAACCGGGCACATGACGTCTTTCGCGCTGCTCCTTAGCCTCGTCCTGCTCCTGAGCCTTACGCTGCTCGGGGGACGGTTCGCGGCGCGCGCGGAGGTAAGAAGCTAGAGAAGTCGCTCAGTAGCAGAGAGTAGCACCGGCGCCGCGGACCCCAACAGGTTCGCGGTCTTTTTTTTTCACCGCAGGCGGGAGGCACGCCATGGCCAGGGATGTGATCATCTTCGATACCACGTTGCGCGACGGCGAACAGGCACCCGGCAATGCGATGACACCGGAAGCGAAGCTGCGCCTGGCTCGGCAACTCGACGCGCTCGGCGTGGACGTGATCGAAGCCGGCTTCCCCGCCGCCTCCCAAGGCGACCTGCGCGGCGTCCAGCAAGTCGCCGACGCCGTCCACCGCCCGATCATCGCCGCGCTGGCGCGCTGCCACGATCGCGACATCGACCTCGCGGCCGAAGCGCTGCAGCCCGCGCAACGCAAGCGCATCCACGTCTTCATCGCCACCTCCGACCTGCATCTCGAGCAGAAGCTGCGCATCGACCGCGCCACCTGCCTGGAGCGCGTCCGCAGCGCGGTGCACCGAGCGCGCCAACACACCTCGGATGTGGAGTTCTCGGCGGAGGATGCGACGCGCACCGACCTGGAGTTCCTGTGTCGCGTCGTCGCCGTCGCGGTCGCAGAGGGGGCGACGACGATCAACCTGCCCGACACCGTCGGCTACACGACACCGGCGGAATACGGCGCGCTGTTTCGCACCATCCGCGAGCGTGTGCCCGAAACCGAAACGGTGGTGCTCAGCGCGCATTGCCACGACGACCTCGGCCTCGCCGTCGCCAATTCGCTGGCCGCGATCGAGGCCGGCGCCGGTCAGGTGGAGTGCACGGTGAACGGCATCGGGGAGCGGGCCGGCAATGCGGCCCTCGAGGAGATCGTCATGGCGGGACGCACGCGGCCGCAGGTCATCTCGTTTCGCTGCCACGTGAATGCCCGCGAAATCGTCCGCACCAGCCGGCTGCTCTCGCACGAGACCGGCGTCTTTCCGCAGCCCAACAAGGCCATCGTCGGACGCAACGCGTTCGCGCATGAAGCCGGGATTCACCAGCACGGCATGCTGCAGAACGGCCTCACCTACGAGATCATCGCGCCCGAAACGGTCGGCGCCGGTGGATCGAGCATCGTGCTCGGCAAACACTCCGGGCGGCATGCTCTGGAGCGCCGCTATCGCGAGCTGGGGTACGAGCCCGACGCCACCACGCTCGATCAGCTGTACCAGGCGTTCATCGCGCTCGCCGACAAGAAGCGGCAGATCCTGGATGAAGATCTGCTCACGCTGCTGCACGACGGATTCCATCGTGCACCCGAGGTCTACAACCTGACGCAGCTGCGCGTAACGTGCGGTACCGAGACCGCCCAGGCGGAAGTGCGCATGGCCGGCCCGGGAATGCGCGATCGTGCCGCCGTCGCGACCGGCAATGGGCCGATTGCCGCGGCGTTCGCCGCGATCGGAGAGGCCGTGGGTCGCACGATCGAAGTGCTCGATCTCTCCGTGCAATCCGTCACGCCGGGACGCGACAGTCTGGGCCGGGTGGTGCTGCAGGTGCGCATCGACGGCAAGTCGCTCAGCGGGCACGGTGCGTCCACCGATATCGTCGAAGCGGGCGCGCGCGCGCTGATTCACGCGCTGAACAAGGCGGATCACGCCGACGGGCTCGAGACTGCAGCCCTGAGCAGCAGTTACTTCTGGGGAGTGTAGGCTATGACCGAGCTCCTGACAGGCGCGCAAATCCTGCGGCGCACACTGGTAGACGCCGGCGTCGACGTGATGTTCGGCTACCCCGGCGGCGCCATCATGCCGTTTTACGACGCGCTGCACGGCCACGAGAAAACCCTGCGTCACGTCCTGGTGCGCCACGAACAGGCCGCCGCGCACGCCGCTGACGGGTACGCGCGCGCGAGCGGTCGCGTCGGCGTATGCGTCGCGACGTCGGGACCGGGCGCGACCAATCTCGTCACGGGGCTCGCCACCGCCCACATGGACGGCTCTCCCGTCCTCGCGATCACCGGCCAGGTCGGCCGGCCGATGCTGGGGCGGGACGCGTTCCAGGAAACCGACGTCGTCGGTGTGACGATGCCGGTCACGAAGCACAACGTGCTGGTGCGCGACGTCGAAGAGCTGGCCGACGACGTGCGCGAAGCGATGGCCATCGCGCTGGAAGGCCGTCCCGGGCCGGTGCTGGTGGACGTGCCGAAGGATGTTCAGAATCAAAAAGCGGAGTACCGCACACGCCCGCACCCGTCGCGCCGCAGTGGCGAGCACGTCGCCACGCCGGAGCCGCCGGCCGATGCGACGCTGCGCGAAGTGGCGCAGCTGATCGCCCAGGCGGAGCGGCCGCTGATGATGATCGGCCATGGCGTGATCGTGAGCGGCGCCTACGCGTCCGTGCGCGAGCTCGCCGAGCGCACCGGGATGCCGGTGATCACGACGCTGCTCGGCATCAGTGCGATCCCGCAATCTCACCCGCTGCATCTCGGCATGCCGGGGATGCACGGCGAGGTCCACATCAACAAGGCGATCCAGGCCGCCGACTTGATCGTCGGCATCGGGATGCGCTTCGACGATCGCGTGACGGGCAATACCGCCGCGTTCGCGCCGCGCGCCAAGATCGTGCACATCGACATCGATGCGGCCGCGATCGGCCGCAACGTGCCCGTCGCCGTTGGTCTCGTCGGCGATGCCCGCAGCATCGTGGAGCGGCTGCTGGCCGTCGTGGCGCCGCGCGACTGCGTGCCTTGGCAGCAAGAGATCGCCGGGCTGATGCGCCATCGGGAAGAGGCGTTCAGCGGCGGCCTGTCACCCGAGGTGATTCTCGGCGCGCTGGCCGAGGTCACCGGTGGAAAGTGCACGATCGTCTCGGACGTGGGCCAGCATCAGATGTGGGTCGCCCAACGCTATCCGTTCCAGCGGCCCAACACGCACATCACGTCGGGCGGGCTGGGCGCGATGGGATTCGCGGTCCCGGCGGCGATGGGTGTCCACCTCGCGCGCCCGGACGAGCCGGTGTGGGCGATTTCCGGCGACGGCGGCTTCCAGATGAACATGGCGGAGATCGCCACGATGGTGCAGGAAGGCCTCGAGGTGAAGCTCGCGGTCTTCAACAACGGTTACCTCGGCATGGTGCGGCAGTGGCAGCAATTCTTCCACGGCGGCCGCTATTCCAACACGCCGATCTGGAGCCCCGACTACGTGAAGCTCGCGGAGGCGTACGGCATTCCGGGCTACCGCGTGAAGCAGGCGAGTGAAGTGACGGACGCGCTACGCCAGGCCAACGAGTCTCCCGGTCCGGCGCTGGTCGAGCTGGTGATCGAGCAGGAAGCCAACGTCTTCCCCATGATCGTGCCGGGCGGATCGCTGTCCGAGCCGCTCGAGGCAGCGCCGGTATGACCGCGGCACGCCGCGTGACCGTGTTGATGAGCAGCGAGCTGCTCACGCTCGCGCGGGCGTGCGGCGTCTTGCGGCGTCGGAACCTGCCGATTCGCGGCCTGACGGTCGATTCGAACGGCCCGCCGGGCGTCTGGCGGATGTCGTGTGAGATCGATGCCGACGAAGCGACGGCCGAGAGCCTGGTCTTACTCATCCAAAACGTGGTCGGCGTCCGCAAGGCGACGATCACATCCATCCCTCCCTCCGGAGGCATCATGTCGTCAGCAGTGCGGGTTTACTACGAGGCGGACACCGATCGTGCGCGGTTACGCGATCGCGTCTACTCCGTCATCGGATACGGCAGTCAGGGGCACGCGCACGCGCAGAACCTGCGCGACAGCGGCGCGAAAGTCATCGTCGGGCTGCGGCCGAACGGCGCCTCGTGGAAACAGGCAGTGGCGGACGGCCTGGAAGTGCGGCCCGTTGCCGAGGCCGCGAAAGCGGGTGACGTGATCATGCTGCTCGTGCCCGATCAGGAGCAGCGCGCGGTCTACGAGACTGCCGTCGCTCCCGCGCTCGGTGCGGGCAAGACGCTGATGTTCGCGCACGGCTTCAACATTCACTTCGGTGAAATCGTGCCGCCGCCGGCGGTCGACGTCTCGATGATCGCCCCCAAGTCGCCGGGCCATCTCGTGCGCAGCGAGTATCAGGCGGGGCGGGGCGTGCCGGGGCTGGTCGCGGTGCATCAGGACGCCAGCGGCAAGGCGCTGCCCAACGCGCTGGCCTACGCCACGGGGATCGGCTGCTCCCGCGCCGGCGTCATCGCGACGACATTCGCCGAGGAGACCGAGACCGATCTGTTCGGCGAGCAGGCGGTGCTGTGCGGCGGCGTCACCGCGCTCATCCAGGCGGGGTTCGAGACGTTGACGGAGGCGGGCTACGCGCCCGAGATGGCCTATTTCGAATGTCTCCACGAGCTGAAGCTGATCGTCGATCTGATCTATCGCGGCGGCCTGGGGTTCATGCGGCATTCGATCAGCAATACGGCCGAGTACGGCGATCTGACGCGCGGTGAACGCGTCATCAGCCCGGCTGTACGTGAAGAGATGAAGCGCTTGCTGGCGGACATTCGCAGTGGCGCCTTCGCCAAGGAATGGATCGCGGAAGCACGGGCCGGTGCGCCGCGGTTCAACGAGCTGCGCCGCGCCGCGCAGAATTCCCCAATCGAGCAGGTTGGCGCGCGGCTGCGGGCGATGATGCCGTGGACGGAGGAAGGGAAGCGCGCGAAAGCCAAGGGCGCCCCGGCCCCAAAACTGTCAGATCGGGAGCCGGCTCGGGCGTGACCACGCTGTTCGATCGCGTCTGGGATGCGCACGTCGTCAAACAGCTCGCCGACGGCGTGGCGTTGCTCTATGTGGATTTGCACCTCGTCCATGAGGTGACGTCGCCGCAGGCGTTCGCCGGCTTGCGGCGTGAGGGACGGCGGGTCCGCCGGCCCGAGCGCACGCTCGCGACGGTCGACCACAACGTCCCCACGGGCGATCGCTCTCTGCCCATCGCCGATTCGGTGGCGGCGGTGCAGGTCGACACGCTCGGCACAAACGCGCAAGACTTCGGCGTCGAGCTGTTCGGTCTGACGTCGCCGGGCCAGGGGATCGTGCACGTCATCGGCCCGGAGCTGGGCGCGACTCAACCCGGCATGGTGATCGTGTGCGGCGACTCCCATACGTCGACCCACGGCGCGTTCGGCGCATTCGCGCTGGGGATCGGCACGAGCGAAGTCGAGCACGTACTGGCGACGCAATGCATCGTCCTCGCCAAACCAAAGAACCTCGAAGCGCGAATTACCGGCAGCCGGGCGCCGGGCGTCTCGGCCAAGGACCTGATTCTCGCGCTGATCGGCAAGATCGGCACGGCGGGTGCCGCGGGTCACGTGATCGAGTACACCGGCGATGCGATCCGCGCGCTCTCGATGGAAGAGCGGATGACGGTGTGCAACATGTCGATCGAGGCCGGTGCGCGCGCCGGCATGATCGCTCCCGACGACGTGACGTTCGCTTATCTGCACGGCCGCCCGCGCGCCCCGACCGGTGCGGCGTGGACGGCCGCGCTGTCACGGTGGCGCACGCTCCGCTCCGATCCGAGCGCCCGCTACGACGCGCAGGTGCAGCTCGACGCCTCGAAGGTCGGCCCACAGGTCACCTGGGGAACGACGCCCGGGATGGTCGCCGACATTGGTGGGCGCGTCCCCGATCCCGCGAAGCTTCCGGAAACGGAGCGTGAGGCGGCGGTACGCGCCCTCGAGTACATGGGCCTTGCCCCCGGCATGCCCCTCGAGGGTCTCCCGATCGATCGGGTCTTTCTCGGATCGTGCACCAACGCGCGCATCGAGGACCTGCGCGCGGCGGCCAACATGGTGCGCGGCCGGCACGTCGCGTCGCGCGTGCGCGCTCTCGTCGTGCCCGGGTCGCAGCGCGTCAAGGCGCAGGCGGAGCAGGAGGGATTGGATCGCGTGTTTCGCGAGGCGGGCTTCGAATGGCGCAACGCCGGTTGCTCGATGTGCCTCGGCATGAACGCCGATGTGCTGGGCGCCGGCGAGCGTTGTGCCGCGACGTCGAACCGCAACTTCGAGGGCCGGCAGGGCCGTGGCGGCCGCACCCATCTCATGAGTCCCGTCATGGCGGCGGCTGCCGCAATCGAGGGACGGCTCGTGGACGTGCGCGCATGGTAACTCCGTTCGTGCGCCACCGGGGAAAGGTCGTGGCGTTGCCGCGCGCCAACGTCGACACCGACCAGATCGTCCCGAAGCAGTTCTTGAAGGGCATCGAGCGCACCGGATTCGCGCAGAGCCTGTTCTACGACTGGCGCGCCAATCCGGACTTCGAGCTCAATCGACCCGATGCGCAGGGCGCGACGATCCTGGTGACGGGCCCGAACTTCGGCTGCGGTTCCTCGCGCGAGCACGCCGTGTGGGCGCTGGCGCAATACGGATTCCGCGCCATCATCGCGCCCTCGTTCGCCGACATCTTCACCGCGAATTGCTACCGCAACGGCGTCCTGCCGGTGCGGTTGCCGGCGGCTGAGGTCGACATCCTGATGCGGAATGCCGCGCGCGGCAATTACGAGCTCGTCGTGGATCTCGCCGAGCTGCGCGTGGCGGACGACCGTGATTTCTCCACTGCTTTCACTGCCGACGCCTATGGCCGCGAGCTGTTGCTGCGCGGTCTCGACGAAATCGGGCGCACCCTGCTCGAAGAGCCGAGCATCGCGGCGTACGAGCGGAGCCATTCATGAAGACGTATGCGATTGCCGTGCTGCCGGGCGACGGGATCGGGCCGGAAGTGACCGCGCAGGCCGTTCGTGTGCTCGAGGCGGTCGGCGAGCGGTTCGACCTTCGCTTCACCTGTGCGACGTTCCCCGTGGGTGCGGCGGCCGTTGCGGTGGCCAACGATCCGCTGCCACCGGGGACGCGCGCCGCTGTCACGCACTCGGATGCGGTGCTGCTCGGCGCGGTGGGGGATCCGGCGCTCGATGGCGCGCCGCGCGAGCTGCGCCCCGAGACCGGCCTGCTCGCGCTCCGCAAACTGTTAAACGTCTACGCCAACCTGCGGCCGGTCGCCGTTCATCCGGCGCTGCTGGGCTGCTCGCCGCTCAAACCCGAACGGTTGCGCGGGGTCGACCTGCTCGTCGTGCGTGAGCTCACAGGCGGGCTCTACTACGGAGAGCCGCGCGGCCGGAACGGGAAAAGCGCGGTGAACACGCTGGTGTACACCGCCGCCGAGATCGAGCGCGTCGCGCGCGTCGCGTTCGACGCGGCGCGGGGCCGCCGGCGGCTGGTCACATCGGTGGACAAGGCGAACGTGCTCGAAGTGTCCCAGCTGTGGCGCGAGACCGTCACCCAGGTCGCGCGCGACTACCCGGACGTCCGGCTCGAGCACTGCTACGTCGACACCGCCGCGATGCGGCTGGTCACCGATCCTGCGTCACTCGACGTGCTGCTGACGGAGAACATGTTCGGCGACATCCTGAGCGATGAAGCGGCCGTCCTCGCCGGCTCACTCGGGCTGCTGCCCTCGGCGTCGCTCGGTGCGGGGCCCGGACTGTTCGAGCCGGTGCACGGCTCGGCGCCGCCCCTCGCGGGCCGGGACGTGGCGAATCCGCTCGGCGCGATCTCCACCGCCGCCATGCTGCTGCGCCATGGCTTGAAGCTCCCGGACGCAGCCAGTGCCGTGGACGACGCGGTCGCGGCCGCGCTCGACGCCGGTGCGCGCACGCGCGATCTCGCCCTGCCGGGCGAGTCGTGGATTGGGACGGCGGAGATGGGTGCGCGCGTCGCGGAATTCATCCTGGCCGAAGCGCTCGAGGGGTTGTCGTGAGCGACAATTTTCGCAGCCGGGCGGTGACCGAGGGGCTCGAGCGCGCGCCCAATCGCGCGATGCTGCGCGCGGTGGGGTTCAAGGACGGCGACTTCGGCAAGCCGATCGTCGGGATTGCGAACGCGCACAGCACTATCACGCCCTGCAACGCCGGGCTCGACCGGTTCGCGCGCCGCGCCGAACAGGCGCTGCGCCAGGCCGGCGCGATGCCGCAGACGTTCGGGACGATCACCGTCAGCGACGGCATTTCGATGGGCACGGAAGGGATGCGCTACTCGCTGGTGTCGCGCGAGGTGATCGCCGATTCGATCGAGACGGCGTGCGGCGCGCAGCGCATGGACGGGCTGCTCGCGATCGGCGGCTGCGACAAGAACATGCCGGGCGCGATGATCGCGATCGCGCGGCTCGATATCCCCGCGATCTTCGTCTACGGCGGCACGATCAAGCCCGGTCATCACCAGGGGCGCGACCTCACGGTGGTGAGCGTGTTCGAAGCGGTGGGAGCGGCCGGGGCGGGGCGTATGCCGCAGGACGAGCTGCTCGAGATCGAGCGCCGCGCCTGTCCGGGCGCGGGCTCGTGCGGCGGCATGTTCACGGCGAACACGATGTCCGCGGCGATCGAGGCGATGGGGATGAGCCTGCCGCACTCGTCGACGATGGCCGCGGTAGACCAGGAAACGGCGGACAACGCGGCGCGCGCGGCGGAGGTGCTGTACCAGGCGGTGCACGCGCGGCGGCTGCCGCGCAGCATCCTGACAAAAAAGGCATTCGAGAACGCGATTGCGGTCGTCATGGCGATCGGTGGCTCCACCAATGCGGTGCTGCACCTCCTGGCGATTGCGCGAGCCGCAGGCGTACAGCTCGCCCTCGACGACTTCGAAGCGGTGCGCAAGCGCGTCCCGGTGCTGTGCGACCTCAAACCGTCCGGACGCTACGTCGCCACCGATCTGCATCGGGCGGGCGGGATTCCGCAGGTCATGAGCATCCTGCTCGCGAACGGTGTGTTGCACGGTGACGCGCTCACGATCGATGGCCGCACCGTGGCTGAGGTGCTGCAGGGCGTCTCGCCGAATCCCTCACCCGATCAGGATGTGATTCGCCCGTGGGACCGGCCGCTCGCGCCGTCGGGACACATCGTGATCCTGCGGGGCAACCTGGCACCGGACGGCGCTGTCGCCAAAGTCAGCGGCCCGGGCAACCACGAGATCACCGGTCCGGCGCGGGTCTTCGATTCGGAAGAGGCGTGTCTCGCCGCGATTCTGGCCGGCGCGATTCACGGTGGCGACGTCATCGTGATTCGGTATGAGGGTCCCAAGGGCGGCCCCGGGATGCGCGAGATGCTGGCGCCCACGGCGGCGCTGGTCGGTGCAGGCCTCGGCGATTCGGTCGGGCTGATCACCGACGGCCGTTTCTCGGGCGGAACGCACGGGCTCGTGGTAGGACACGTGGCCCCGGAAGCGGCGCTCGGCGGCCCGATCGCGCTCGTGAAGGAAAACGATTCGATTACGATCGACGCCGCTGGCCGCGAGCTGAAGATCAACATCGCCGATCGCGAGCTGGCCAAGCGGCGCGCCGCGTGGACCGCGCCCGCGCCGCGCTACACGTCCGGTGTGCTGGCGAAGTATGCGAAGCTCGTCTCGAGCAGCAGCCAGGGTGCGGTGACTGATGCCTGACGCCGTTGCGATCCAAGGGGAAGCGGGATCGTTCAGCCACGCCGCGGCGATCGAGACGCATGGTCCGGCGCTGGAGCTGGTGCCGTGCACGACCTTCGTCGACCTGTTCCGTGCGGTCGAGACAGGCTCCGCCTCGAGCGGGGTCGTGCCGATCGAAAACACGCTCGCCGGGTCCGTCCACGAGAATTACGACCTCTTGAGCGCGCACGAGCTGCACGTGATCGCCGAAACCGAGCTGCGCATTCGCCACTGCCTGATCGCCCCGCCGCGCACCGCGCTCGATGACATTCATCGCGTCGCGTCGCACCCGGTGGCCCTGGCGCAGTGCCGCCACTTTTTCCTGACGCATCCCGGCGTCGTTGCGGTCCCGGCGTACGACACCGCCGGCAGCGTGCGCGATCTCATGGCCGGCCGCGGCGGCTCAGACGCGGCGATCGCGTCGAAGCTGGCCGCGGAGCTGTACGGCGCCGAAGTGCTCGCCGAAGGGTTGGAGGATCACGCGGAGAACTACACGCGGTTTCTGGTGATCGCCCGCGAGCCCCCCCCGGCGGCGCGCCGGCAGGCGGAGTCAAACAAGACGTCGTTGATTCTCGCCCTGGGAAATACGCCCGGGTCGTTGCATCGGGCGCTCGGGGTGTTCGCGGCTCGTGGGTTGGATCTCAGCAAGATCGAATCCCGGCCGCTGCCGGGCCGTCCCTGGGAGTATCTCTTTTATCTCGACGTCCTCGACGCCGGGCAGGGCACGGTGGGCGAGGCGATCGAGGAGCTGCGCACGTTTGCCTTCGGGGTGCGCAGCCTCGGCACTTATCCGGCGCGATAGCTGCGCTGCATGCTCACCAGCAGCGCGTGGAGCGTCTCCGGATCCACAGGTTTGAGCAGGCGGTGATCGATCCCGGCGGCCTCGCCATGCCGGTCCGCCTCGAGTCCCCAGCCCGTGATGGCAACAACATGGGCGTCGCGGGCCCAATCCTGCTGCCGGATCCGCCGGGCTACCTCGTAGCCGTGTAAGCGCGGCAACCCGACGTCGAGCAGCACGACCTGCGGCCGGAACTGGCTGGCGACCTCGAGTGCCGTCGTGCCGTCGTACGCGACGCGCGTCTCCTGCCCCCACTCCTGCAACATGATGTCCATCATCGCCGCGGTATCCTGATTGTCTTCGATGATGAGGACACGCTGGCGCTCGAGTTTGGGCGGCGCGTCGGCTCGCGGCGCGCCGCGATCGCTCGGCTGCTCCGAAGACAGTACCGGCAACTGCACGACGAACTCGGAGCCGCGTCCCGGCCCGGCGCTATACGCCGTCAACGTGCCGCCGTGCATCTCGGTCAGCCTGCGCGCCAACGGCAGTCCAATCCCCAGCCCGCTCTCTTCGCCCTGTGCCCTTTGCCCCTGTACGAAGAGGTCGAAGATGCGCGGCAGCAGATCGCGCTCGATCCCCGTTCCGTAGTCGCCCACTTTGATGAGCACGTGGGGGCCTGACAGCTCGGCTGTGAGATCGATGCGCCCGCCCCGCGGCGAATAACGCGCGGCATTGTCGAGCAGGTTGGCGAGCGCCTGCGAGAGTCGCGCCAGGTCGCCATCGACGTGCACAGGTCCGGACGGTGCGACGATCTTGACCGTTTGCTCTCGCTTCTCGACGACCGGCCGCACCGTTTCCATTGCCGAATTGATGATTTCCGCGATCGCCACTCGGCGACGCCGCAGGGTGAGCTTGTCCCGGGTGAAGCGGCTGACGTCCAGCAGATCGTTCGTCAAGCGCGTCAATTGCTGGACCTGGCGCTGGAATACGCCCTGCAACGTCACGAGATCCGCGTTGTCCGGCGCCTTGAGCCGCAACGCTTCGCTGGCGGTGCGCAGCGCGGACAACGGAGTGCGCAGCTCGTGGGCGAGCGTCGCGAGGAACTCGTCTTTGCGCCGGCCCGCCTCCGCCAGCGCCGCGGTGCGCTCGGTCACGCGCCCCTCGAGCTCCTCGTTGGCCCGCGCCAGCTCGTCGCTCATGCGCTGGCGCTCGCCGATCTGGCGCTGCAGCTCGAGGTTCATGCGCGACAGCGCGCGCCGTTTACGAAACAGGTCGACGAAGACGGCGATCTTCGCGCGGAGAATCTGCGGGTCGATCGGCTTGGTGAGATAATCCACGGCCCCCGCGCGGTAGCCGCGCAGCTCATCCTGCTGGTCCAGCATCCGCGCCGTCAGGAAGAGGATCGGCACCTGACGCGTCCGCTCGCGGCGCCGGATCATGGTGGCAAGCTCGAAGCCGCTCATCCCCGGCATCATGACGTCGAGCACGATCGCGGCGAAGTCCTGATCGAGCAGCGCCAGCAGCGCCTCGTCGGCCGAACGCGCGAGGACGAACTTGCACCCCGTGGTGGCGAGCGTCGCCTCGAGGGCATCGAGATTCGCCGGTTGATCGTCCACCAGCAGAATCGGCGCTGCCTCCTCGACGCCCGGCAGGAGCGGCGGGATGGTGGGGCTGCCCCCGGATGTCGAAGGGGCGCGAGGCGCGCGACTCGAGGCGGCGGCCATCAGCGGTGCAGCCAGACCCGCAGCAGCGACAGCAGCTGGTGCGCGTCCACCGGTTTGGCGATGTAGTCCGACGCTCCCGCGAGCAGGCAGCGCTCGCGGTCGCCTTTCATCGCCTTGGCGGTCAGGGCGATGATCGGCAGCGACCGGAAACTCGAGTTCGCGCGGACCTGCCGGATCGTGGAATACCCGTCCATGCCGGGCATCATGATGTCCATCAGCACCGCGCTCAAGTCCGGCGTCCGCTCGATGATCTCGATGGCCTGCCGGCCGTTCGTGGCGCTCGACACCGACATCCCTTCGTTCTCGAGCAGTGTGGTCAGCGCGAAGATATTGCGCGCGTCGTCGTCGACGACCAGCACGCGATGATCGCGCAGCAGCTCGGTCGATGCGTACAGGTTGTCCAGCAGCTTGCGCTTGTTCTCGGGCAGATCCCTGATGACACGGTGCAGGAACAGCGCCGTTTCGTCGAACAGTCGCTCCGGTGACCGCACGTCCCTGAGCACCACGCTGCTCGACAGCGCCTTGAGCCGCCCCTCGTCCTCCGGCGTCAGCTCCTTGCCCGTGAATACCACGATCGGCACGTCCCGCAGTTTCTGCTCGCCCTGGACACGCTCCAGCAGATCGAGTCCGCTCATGTCGGGCAGCGTCAAGTCGACGACGCAGCAATCGAAGTGGGACTCGAACAGCATGTGCAGCGCCTCGCCACCGGTGCCGACCGCCGTGATCGCGATGTCATCGTGCGCCAGGAGATCGACGATGCCTTGCCGCTCGATATCGTTGTCCTCGACCACGAGCAGCCGCTTGGTGTGCGGCTCGATGTACGTCTTGAGCCGATCCAGCGCTTTGTCCAGGTCGCCGGTGGTCGCCGGCTTGACGAGATACGAGAACGCGCCATGCGACAAGCCGTGCTGGCGGTCCTCCACCAGGGAGATCATCTGCACGGGGATGTGCCGGGTGGCGGGGTCCAGCTTCAGGCTGCTCAGCACCGACCAGCCCAACGTATCCGGCAGGAACAGGTCGAGCGTAATCGCGGTCGGCTGGTACTCCCGGGCCAGCGTCAGCGCCGTCTGCCCGCGATTGGCCACGATGCCCTTGAAGCCCTTGTCGCGGGCCAGGCCGAGCAATACGCGCGCATAATGGGGATCGTCGTCCACGATCAGGAGCACGTGGTCGCCGTGGGACACCGCCGCCCGATCGTCCGCGACCGCTTCCTCGGCTCGGGCCACGCTCAGCACCGGCGCCGACAGGAAGGCCGCACTCTCGGCCGGGTCCCGTGCCGTGCTCGTGGTCGGACGGATCGGGCCCGCGTACTCGAGCGGCAGGTAGAGCGTGAAGGTACTGCCCTTTCCGGGCGCGCTCGTGAGGCGGATCTCTCCCCCCAGCAGTCCCGCCAGCTCGCGGCTGATCGCGAGCCCCAAACCGGTGCCGCCGTACTGCCGGCTGGTCCCGGCGTCGGCCTGATGGAACGCCTCGAAGATGATTTTCTGCTTCTCGGCGGCAATGCCGATGCCGGTATCGGTGACGGCGAACGCCACCACGCCCATCGGGGAAGAGTTGGCGAGGATCGGATGATCGTTGGACCATCCCTCGGTCACGCGACCCACGGTCATCGCGACCTCGCCGCGATCGGTGAACTTGAACGCGTTCGACAACAGGTTCTTGAGGATCTGCTGCAGCCGCTTGGAGTCGGTGGTGAAGGACTCCGGCAACCCCTCGTCCAGCTCAAGCCGCAGGATCACGCTCTTCGACTCGGCCACGTGGTGGAAGGTGCGCTGCACGCTGTCGCGCAGCGACGCGAAGGTGACGTCCGCGACGTCCACCGTGACGGTCCCGGACTCGATCTTCGACAGATCGAGAATGTCGGTGATGAGCGTCAGCAGGTCGGTGCCGGCCGAGTGAATGTTGCGGGCGAATTCGACCTGCTTGGGGGACAGGGTGCCGCCGGGATTGTCGGCGAGCTGCTGGCCCAGCAGCAGGATGGCGTTCAACGGCGTCCGCAGCTCGTGCGACATGTTCGCGAGGAACTCGGACTTGTATTTCGAGGTGAGCGCGAGCTCGGCCGCCTGCTCCTCGAGCGCCCCGCGCGCCTGTTCCACCTCGCGATTCTTGCGCTCCACCTCGGCGTTCTGGTCGGCGAGCTGCTTTGCCTTCGTGGCCAGCTCTTCGTTCGTGTTCTGCAGCTCCGTCTGGCGCGTCTGGAGCTCGGTGGTCAGCTGCTGCGACTGCACCAGCAGGCTTTCCGTCTGCATCGTCGCTTCGATCGTGTTGAGCACGACGCCGATCGACTGGGTCAACTGCTCGAGGAAGCTCAAATGCGTCGGGGTGAACGGATACAGTGACGCGAGCTCGATGACAGCCTTGGTTTCACCCTCGAACAACACCGGCAGAACCACGACGTTCGTGGGCAGGGCGCTGCCGAGGCCCGACCCGATGCGGGCATACGTCGGCGGGACATCGGGCAGCACGATGCGCTGCTGCTCGAGGGCGCATTGACCCACCAGGCCTTCGCCGAGTGTGATGGACCGCAGCCGCTCCGCCGCGCGGGCATACGCGGCCAGCGGTACCAGCTCATTGCGGCGCATTTGGTAGATCGCGCCCTGCTGCGCCTTCACGAGCGGCACCAGCTCGGAGAGCAGCGTCTTGCCGACCGTGACGAGGTCGCGCTGACCCTGCAGCATGCGCGTGAACTTCGTCAGGTTGGTCTTGAGCCAATCCTGTTCCTGGTTGCTCTCGGTGGTTGCGCGCAGGTTGCGGATCATCGTGTTGATGTTGTCCTTCAGGTCCGCCACTTCGCCGCGGGTCTCGACCTGAATCGAGCGCGACAGGTCGCCCTTTGTCACTGCCGTCGCCACTTCCGCGATCGCGCGCACCTGTGTGGTCAGGTTCGCCGCGAGCAGGTTCACGTTCCCCGTGAGGTCCTTCCACGTGCCCGCCGCGCCCGGCACGTTGGCCTGGCCGCCCAGTCGGCCGTCCACGCCGACCTCGCGCGCCACGTTCGTCACCTGCTCGGCAAAGGTCGCGAGGGTGTCGGTCATGTTATTGATCGTCTCGGCCAGCGCGGCCACCTCGCCCTTGGCTTCGACGGTGAGTTTCTGCCGCAAGTCGCCGGTCGCCACGGCCGTCACGACGCGCACGATACCGCGCACCTGGTTCGTGAGGTTCGCGGCCATGACGTTGACCGAGTCGGTCAGGTCCTTCCACGTGCCGGCGACGCCCGGCACCGCGGCCTGGCCGCCGAGCTTGCCGTCCGTCCCCACCTCGCGGGCGACGCGCGTCGCTTCCGCCGCGAACGCATTGAGCTGGTCGACCATGGTGTTGATCGTGTTCTTGAGCTGCAGGATCTCGCCCTTCACATCCACCGTGATCTTGCGCGACAGGTCGCCGCGCGCGATGGCCGTCGCGATGTCGGCGATGTTGCGGACCTGACCGGTGAGGTTCGAGGCCATCGAGTTGACGTTGTCGGTGAGCGCCTTCCAGGTGCCGGCGACGCCCGGCACTTCCGCCTGGCCGCCGAGCTTGCCTTCCGTTCCGACTTCGCGCGCCACGCGCGTCACTTCCGACGCGAACGCGTTGAGCTGGTCCACCATCGTGTTGATCGTGTTTTTCAGCTCGAGGATTTCGCCCTGCACGTCGACCGTGATCTTGCGGGACAAGTCGCCCTTGGCGACGGCGGTGGTGACCTCGGCGATGTTGCGGACCTGTGCCGTGAGGTTCGACGCCATGGAGTTCACGTTGTCGGTGAGCGCCTTCCATGTGCCGGCGACGCCGAGCACTTCGGCCTGGCCGCCCAGCTTGCCTTCGGTACCGACTTCGCGCGCCACGCGGCTCACTTCTGAGGCGAACGCGTTAAGCTGGTCCACCATCGTGTTGATCGTGTCCTTCAGCTCGAGGATTTCGCCCTTCACGTCGACGGTGATCTTGCGGGAGAGGTCGCCGCGCGCCACCGCGGTCGTCACGGCGGCGATGTTGCGGACCTGCGCCGTGAGGTTCGACGCCATCGCGTTCACGGAGTCGGTCAGGTCTTTCCAAGTCCCGGCGGCGCCGGGCACGACCGCTTGCCCGCCCAGCTTGCCGTCGGTGCCGACCTCGCGCGCCACGCGCGTCACTTCGGCGGCGAACGAGCGCAGCTGGTCCACCATCGTGTTGATGGCTTCTTTGAGCTGGAGGATCTCGCCGCGCACGTCGACGGTGATTTTCTTGGAGAGGTCGCCGCTGGCGACGGCAATCGTCACGTCGGCGATGTTGCGGACCTGAGCGGTGAGGTTGCCCGCCATTTGGTTGACCGATTCCGTCAGATCCTTCCACACCCCGGAGACACCCCGAACCTTCGCTTGCCCACCAAGTTTCCCTTCCGTACCGACCTCGCGCGCCACGCGCGTGACCTCGGCGGTGAACACGGAGAGCTGATCGATCATCGAGTTCACGAGCTTGGCGGAATGCAGGAACTCGCCCTCCAGGGGACGGCCGTTCACCTCCAGGCTCATGGCCTGACCCAGGTCGCCTTTTGCGACGGCACCCACCGACCGCGTGACTTCGATCGTCGGCCACACCAGATCGTCGATCAGGGTGTTCACCGCGCCCGTCTCTGCCGCGCGGGTGCCGACCATGCCGACCATGCTGAGCCGTTCCTTGACGCGCCCTTCCTTGCCGACCATGCGGCTGATGCGCGCGACGTCCTGGGCGCGCCGGTCGCTGATCGTGGCTAGGTCGTTGAAGGCGTCCGCAATCTTGCCGTCCAGTCCGGCGAGGCCGGAAGGAAGCCGGACGGCGAAGTTGCCGTCGCGAAATTCGAGCAGGACTGCCAGCAGCTGCCGCTGAAAGCCGGTGGGGTCGTGGTGCTCCCCGACCTCTCGCGCGGTGCCATGGGTTGGCCGTTCGGTATACGTCATTGCGTCTCCTGTGGTACGGCCGCAACAGCCATCGGGAGGGGTATAGTGGCCTCCGGAAATTGCCTCTCCCGAGCCAATCGGCAATAAGACTTTAGCGGGACCGGCCCTGGAACCGAAGGATTAGCTCTTCCGGAGGAGTTAAGTACGGAGGCATAATTGGCGGCTCAAACCCGCATCCCACGGAGAGTCGCCATGAAGAAGCCCACCTGGTCCCGCCGTGAATTCCTCGAGGCGAGCGCCGCCGCCGCAGGTGTTTCGCTCGCCGCCACGCCCCTGAGGTTCCGTGCACTCGCCCCCAGCGACACCGTCCGCTTCGGGATGGTGGGTGTGGGGATGCAGGGTTCCGGCTTGCTCGGGACGTCGGTTCAGTTGCCGGGCGTGACGTGCGCGGGCGCCGCCGATCTGTACGACGGTCGCCACACGTTGGCCAAGGAGATCGCCGGCGCCACTCTCCCGACCACGCGGGAGTATCGCCGCCTGCTCGACGACAAGAACATCGATTGCATTGTCGCCGCGGTCCCCGATCACTGGCACAAGCGCATGGTGGTGGAGGCGGTGAGCGCGGGGAAGGACATCTATATCGAGAAGCCGATGTCGCATACCGCCGCCGACGGCGTGGCGATGGTGGACGCTGTGAAGAAGAGCGGGCGCATCCTGCAGGTCGGCTCGCAGCGCGTCAGCTCGCAGATTTGCGCCAAGGCCAAGGAGCTGCTCGCGCAGGGGGCGATCGGGGACTTGATGATGGTCGAAGGGTGGCTCGGCCGGAACGATCCGACGGGGGCGTGGGAGTACCCGCCGCCGCCCGACCTGTCCACGCGCACGCTCGACTGGGACACGTGGCAGAACGACGTGCCGAAGCGCCCCCTCGATCCGAACATCTTCGCCCGCTGGCGCTGCTGGAAGGAGTACGGCACCGGCCTGGCCGGCGACCTGCTGGTCCACCTGATCAGCGGGATGATGTTCGTGCTCGGCATCAACGAGCCGCCGAAGCAGGCGTTCGCGGTGGGCGGCATCCGGCGCTGGAAGGACGGGCGCAACATGCCCGACGTGCACCTCGTGAACTACTACTACTCCGGCGACCTGCCGGTCTCGATGCGGTTGAATCTCGGCACCGAAATGCCGGAGACCTACCGCTTCCACGGGTCGAAGGGATACCTCGAATTGAGCGGCTCCCGGCTCACCGTATCGCCGCAGACCGGCGAGGATCAGTGGCCGAGCTATTACACGGGGAGCTACCCCAGCGCGCTCCGCCAGCCGTACGACCAGCAGTGGCACAAGGACCACGATCTGAAGCCGGGACAGCCGGTGCAGCTGGCGGAGTCGCTGACGTTCACCGCGCCCGACTTCGATGACACGCGCGTGCATCTGTGGAATTACTTCGAGGCCGTGCGCACGCGCAAACCGGTGGTGGAGGATGTCGTGTTCGGCCACAATGCGGCGCTGGCGTGTCACATGGCGAACGAGGCGTACTTCCGGCGCAGCGGCGTGACGTGGGACGAGGCGACGAAAACGATCAAGGGCTAGGCTTCGGCCGTCAACGTGACCTTGAAGCCTTTGGCTTTGAGGCTGTTCACGAGGCCCGCCTTCTCAACCGACTTCATGTAGGCCTCGTCGGGCTCGATGAGTTTTTTCTCGACGAGCTCGAGCAGGGCGTCGTTCATCGTCAGCATGCCGAGCTTCTTGCTCGTCTGGATGATGGACGGAATCTGGAACGTCTTGGCTTCGCGGATGAGGTTCGAGATGGCGGGCGTCGTGAGCAGGATCTCGCGCGCCGCGACGCGCCCGCCGCCCGTCTTCTTGCAGAGCGTCTGCGAAATCACGCCCTTGAGCGACTCGGACAGCATGATCCGGATCTGCGACTGCCGGTCGGCGGGGAACTGATCGATCATGCGGTCCACCGTGGACGCTGCCGAAGTGGTGTGCAGCGTGCCGAACACGAGATGCCCCGTCTCTGCGGTCTCGATGGCGATCGCGATCGTCTCGAGATCGCGCATTTCGCCCACCAGCACGATGTCGGGGTCCTCGCGCAGCGCCGCGCGCAACGCCGTCTTGAAGCTCTCGGTGTGGATGTGGACCTGGCGCTGCGTGATCAGGCATTTCTTGTTCTCGTGCACGAACTCGATCGGGTCTTCGATCGTGATGATGTGATCGGAGCGCGAGCGGTTGACGAGATCGATCAGCGCGCAGAGCGTGGTCGACTTGCCCGACCCGGTCGGGCCGGTGACCAGCACCAGGCCCTTCGTCAGGTAGCACAGCCTCTGCACCTCTTCGGTCAATCCCATCTCTTCGACGGACACGACCTTCGCCGGAATCACGCGGAACACCGCGACCGGCCCTTTGCGGTCGCGCGCCGCATTCACGCGGAAGCGGGCCACGCCGGAGATCTCGTAGGCGAAATCGGTGTCGCCCGTCTCTTTCCACTCGCCGCGATTGCGCTCCGGCATGATCGAGAGCACCAGCAGCTCGAGGTCGTTCACGCTGAGGGCGCTGCCGGACTGCCGCTTGATCTCGCCATGGGTCCGGAACATCGCCGGCTCGCCGACGCGCAGGTGCAGGTCCGAGCTGCTCGAGCTGACAAGCGCGCGCAGCAGCTTGCCGAGCTTCTGCTCCGCCGCCTCGTACTGCGATGACGCGAACTCGCCCGGGAGCGCGCTCGGCGCCGCGGGCATGTCGGTCGCCGGACTTTCGACCATCGGCGCGGCGGCGATGACGGATGCCCGGGGCGCGCGCGGCGGGGCGGCTGCCGGGGCACTCTTGGCCGGGGCCGCTGGTTTTGCGGCCGGCGCCGCCGGCCGCACCGCGGTGATGTCGGCCGGTGCGGCTGAGGCAGGGGGAACGGAAGGAGCCGCGTGCTCCTGGGAGGCCCTGCGGATGGCGGAGATCACGGCGGTCAGCCGCCCCCCCTCCGGGACGATCCGCACGCGCACCAGGCCGTTCGCACCCGCGTAATCGAACTCGGTCTCCGCCTGCTGGTCGATCTTGTCCGCCGCCTCGGGCGGCGCGACTTCGACCATCAGCGCGTAGATGTGCTGGTCGGTGAGCGGCTGCTTGGAGACTTTGCGCGGCTTGCCGTCCTTGACCAGCGTGACCGGCTCGTCGGGCAGGAGGTACAGCTGGTCCGCCTTCTCGCGCAGCATCACATCCACAAACGGATCAAGCCGTGCCGGCATGCCTCAGTCCTCAGGGCGCGCGTACAGCACATGCGCGCGGTTCACGACGTGCACGCCATCAGCGGTCGCGATGGCAAAGAATGGCTCGGGTGATGCGTTGAGGTAATCGAGCAGCCGGGCGTGATGCTGCGGCAGCTCGATGGTCGCCCAGCCGCTCAGCTTGGAGCCGTCTGCCAGCGTCACCTCGAGGCTGGCCTGTTTGGCCGCCGACAGCCGCGCCGAGTCCTCGGGTTCGGTCCGGGGCACGGTCAGCGTGACAGTACGAGCCTTGGCCACGAGCAGCACACCCCCACCCCCACCCCCACCCCCCTCGCCCCCGTCGCCTTCGGGGCGAAACGGAAAGAAGCCCTCGGGGCGATTCAACATGTCGAGCGGCGTCTCGTGGCCGGCGTGCTGCGGGACGCGCTCCATGACGTAGATCTCGCCGTCGCGCTTGCCGCCGGTCGTTTGCAACAGCGTCGCCCGAATGGCGACGCGAGGGATAGAGAAGCCGCTCACCGACTCTTGCACTGTACCGAGACCGGCGCCCGATTGCCACACGCTATGGTCTCGTTCATGCCGTGCACCAGGGGACCACAGGCCGTGCTACGGCCTGTCTCGGTGGCCTCGGCCACGGTCCGGCCGGCGGCTGTGGCACAGTTGGACCCGCCGTTGAATTCCACGCAAACCCGGCATTCTTCGGTCGCGTGGGCGGTGGACATATAGAAGAAGAGCGCGATGACCAGCGCTACGATCGCCAGGGTGATCAGTGTTGACCGCTTCATATCCCGCTTCCCGGTGAGCCGACAAGGTGTGGTAGATGGGGAATTCGCGCCAGAGGCTGACGCTTTGTAACGTGTAGGGAATGACTGGCATCGTCCGCATCTTCATGCTCACGTCCGCGCTGCTCGGGCTGATGTTGATTGGGGTCGCGGTGGCCGCCTGGCGGCAACGCCGCCGGCTCAGCTCCATGGTCGAGCTGCTCGCTGCCGCCCTGTGCCTCTCGGTCGGCGCGCTGTGCGCGACGATCGCGGTGGGGATCCGCGGCTATAACGCGCTCACGCAGGAAGTCGTCGCCGCAACAATCGTCACGGAGCCGCTCGCGCCGCAGCGCTTCCGCGCCACGGTGACGCTGCCCGACTCGAGCGTCCGCATGTTCGACCTGGCCGGCGACGCGATCTACGTCGATGCCCACATCCTGAAGTGGCGTCCGCTCGCGAGCCTGCTCGGGCTGCACACCGCGTACGAGCTCGATCGCATCGCGGGCCGCTACGCCAGGCTGGCCGACGAGCAGGAGCGCGAGCGCACGGTGTACTCGCTTGCCACGAACAAGCCCTTCAACACATTCGACCTCGCCCGGCGCTATTGGGTGCTGCGCCCGTTCGTCGACGCGCAATACGGCTCGGCAACGTTCATCAACGCAACAGCGGCCGGTGGCCTCCGGGACGCCAGGCAGGTGACCTACGAAATTCGCGTCTCGACCAGCGGACTCCTGGTACGCGCGGCGCGGCCAAGGTAAGCTTCTCGCCGTGGCGGACAAGAAACCCAAACCCAACTACTCCAACGCCTGGCGCGAAGCGCGGGCGCTGATCTGGCAGCATCGCAGCCGGCTGGCATTGGGGCTCGGGCTGATGCTGGTCAGCCGGCTGGCGGGTCTCGTCCTGCCCTGGTCATCCCGGTACATCATCGATCAGGTCGTCGGCCAGCGACGCGCCGACCTCTTGGGCGTCATTGCGGCGGCGGTCGCCGCCGCGGCCGTCGTCCAGGCGGCGACCTCGTTCGGGCTGTCCCAGATCCTCGGCGTCGCGGCCCAGCGCGCCATCACCGACATGCGCAAATCCATACAGACGTTCGTGTTGCACCTGCCGGTCTCGTATTTCGATTCGACCAAGACCGGCATTTTGATCTCGCGCATCATGACCGATGCGGAAGGCATCAGGAACCTGGTGGGCACGGGGCTGGTGCAGCTGGTCGGCGGGCTCGTCACTGCCAGTATCGCCCTGGGCGTGCTGTTCTGGCTGAATTGGAAGCTCACGGCGATCTCCATTCTCGTACTGGCGCTGTTCGGCGGCGGCATGGCGTACGCCTTCTCCAAGCTGCGCCCCCTGTTTCGCGAGCGCGGCAAGCTCAACGCCGAGGTGACGGGCCGTCTGGCGGAAACGCTGGGTGGCATCCGGATCGTGAAGGCCTACCGGTCGGAGCGCGGCGAGCGGCTCGTCTTCGCGCGTGGCGCGCACGGCCTGTTTCGCAACATCGCCACGACGATGACCGGCATCTCCGGCGTCGGGGCGTTTGCGCAGCTGGTCATCGGCGCGATCTCGGTGGTGCTGATTCTCATCGGCGGCCGGGCAGTGCTGGCGCAATCGATGACGCTGGGACAGTTCGTCCAGTACGTCTTCTTCGTCGGGCTCGTGGCGCTGCCGCTGATCAACATCGCGTCGATCGGCACGCAGATCACCGAAGCGTTTGCGGGGCTCGACCGGATCTCCGAGCTGCGCCGCATGACGACCGAAGACGCCGACGACGCCCAGCGCGCGCCGCTGGGCCCCGTGCGCGGCGACGTCGCCTTCGAGCACGTGACGTTTGCCTACAAACCGGGTGTTCCCGTGCTCAAGGACGTGTCGTTCCACGCGCGTGCCGGCTCGACGACGGCGCTGGTGGGCTCGTCGGGATCGGGCAAGAGCACGCTGATCGGACTGGTGCTGGCGTTCAATCGGCCCGAGCAGGGCAGGGTGCTGGTCGATGGACGCGACCTCGGCACGGTCCCACTCGCCGACTATCGCACGCAGCTCGGCGTGGTGCTCCAGGACAACTTCCTGTTCGACGGGACGATTGCGGAGAACATCGCGTTTGCGCGGCCGCATGCCACGCGCCAGGAGATCGAGGCCGTCGCCCGCATCGCGCACTGCGACGAGTTCGTCGAGCAGTTCGAGGAGAAGTACGACACGATCGTGGGTGAGCGCGGCGTGAAGCTCTCCGGAGGCCAGCGGCAGCGCATTTCGATCGCCCGGGCGATTCTCGCCGATCCCCGCATCCTGGTGCTCGATGAGGCCACGTCGAGCCTCGATTCGGAGAGCGAAGCCAAGATTCAGGACGGCTTGCGCGC
>Ga0137418_10001204_pt1 | contig 23748 bp, 21 predicted proteins | sample CZODoug3_1_2_16f_FD_122242 | JGI IMG/M metagenome (GOLD analysis project Ga0137418, IMG submission 122242) | Vadose zone soil fungal communities from Angelo Coast Range Reserve, California, USA - CZODoug3_1_2_16fungal (Hybrid Assembly) | ecosystem: Environmental > Terrestrial > Soil > Vadose...
GTTCGAACGGGCTCCCGTCCAGGATCGCGCGGTTGAGCCCAGACTTCTGGGCCACCTGCTTCCCCGGCTGGTCCTTCGTGCCTTTGCTGGACTTGGACATATTCTTTACTTGCAGGTCCTCGACAAACACCACCGCGTGGTTTTTGCTGATGTCGTTCGAGGACTGGTGTAGGAAATCTTTTCTGATGTTGGCAATGCGATGGTGCAACTTGGCGATACCGGCTTTCACTTTCTTCCAGTTGCTTGAAAACTTTTTCTTCGGAGCCATACGGCGCTGCAACTTCGCCAACTTCGGCAAGCACTTCTTGAGCGGCTGGCACTGCTCTTGGTATTCGCCGTCCGACAGGGTATAGAAGCGCACGATTCCCCAATCCAGACCGACCATCGAGGTGGACTCGTGCAACGGCGTTTCGACTTCACGCTCCGTTTGAACGGCTATGAACCACTTGCCGCAGGACTCGCGGATGGTGACATTCTTAGCTTCACCCAACACCTCCTGCGATTTGCGATAGCGCATCCAACCCATCTTCGGCAGTTTGATGCGCCCGTTCCCGTTGTCTACCTCGAAGCCTTGCGGGACTCGGAAACTCTCGCGCTGACCTTTCTTCTTGAACTTCGGGAAGTCCGCGCGCTTCTGAAAGAAGTTGGTGTAGGCGCGCTCCAGGTTCTTTAAAGCCTGCTGCAAGGCTTGCGCGGGCACCTCGGACAGGAACTGGTGCTCCAGCTTCCAGTTCGGCAACAGGGCACACAGTCGGGCATAGCCCAAGTGTTTTTCTTTCTGGTTGTAGCGTTCAGTGTTGAGTGCTAACGCTTTGTTGTAAACGAAACGGCAGGACCCGGCGAACTGCCGCAGGTTGCGGAGTTGCTCGCCGCTCGGCCGGAGTTCGAACTGGTAGGCTTGCCGTCTCAACACGGCCTTAATATACTTGGTCTATGGGGATCAGTAAAGAACTTAATCGTGGCAGACATTGTATTTCTGCATTGCATGTCCACTTGGTCTTTATCACCAAGTATCGATACCGGGTCTTCGACCGAGACGCCCTCGACCGCCTGCGGCTGCTGTTTACCAAGATTTGCACCGACTTCGAATCCGCACTGATGGAGATGGATGGCAAAGACCATCATGTCCACTTGCTGGTTCGCTATCCACCGAAGGTGGCAGTCTCGAACCTGGTCAACTCTCTCAAGGGCGTTTCCAGTCGCATGCTCAGGCAGGAGCGACCTGACTTAGCACCCCGCTATTGGAAAGGCGTCCTGTGGTCGCCTTCCTATTTCGCCGCCAGTTGCGGCGATGCCCCCATCAACATGCTCAAGAGTTATATCGAGCAGCAGAACGCGCCGCGCGGACGTCTTAAGGGGCCTTATACCCCCAGCCTGAAGTCCGGGGCTTTACAGCCCCACGGGTAAGAGAAAAACAAAAGGCGCCCCGGTTTGCACCGCGACGCCGTTCTGCCTCTTCTAATTCCGGCTTGCGCTGAATTAGCTGCGGAGGCGGAAAATCAAACTGTCATCATCTACCAGCCGCGTACAAAAGCAAAGAACTAAGAATTACTCGACGCGCTGAACGTAACGTGCTTCCGAAGTGTCCACTTTAATTCTGTCGCCCTCATTCACGAACGGCGGAACCTGAACGACCAGGCCGGTCTCGAGTGTTGCAGGCTTCATGACCGCGCTGGCGGTGGCTTTCTGGAGCGTCGGCTCGGTCTGGATCACCTTCATGTCCATGGTATCGGGGAGGTCCACGCCGATGGCTTTTTCCTCGAAAAATTCCACCTTCACGATGGTGCTGGGAATCAAGTAGTAGACGGTTTCGCCCAGCTCTTCGCGGCTCATCTGCATCTGCTCGTAGTTCTTCGTATTCATGAAGTGGAAATCGTCGCCCTCGTTGTAGAGATACTCGAACTCGACTTCATCGAGGATGGCGCGGTCCACGAATTCTTCGGCGCGGAACCGGTAATCGATGATCGCACCCGTACGGAGGTTCCTCATGCGGGTCTGCATCGAGCCGCGCTTGTTGCCGGGCGTGCGGTGATCGACGCTGAAGATGGTGAAAAGCTGGCCCTCGTGCTGGATGACCATACCGGGGCGGAGTTGTGTCGCTTTGACGCTGCTCATATGCTCCCTAGAAAGTTTGCTGATTTCGGAAATTCCGGCCGGCGAACTAAAGTTCGCTCCTACGCTGCTCGCGGAATGACTCGAGGCACGCTGGCGCGAAATCCACGTCCAGCGCGGGAGTTCAGTATAAGGTGCCTCATTCCCGGCGGTCAATCCGCCTTCTTTGTTGGCAGGGAGCGTCCTTGAAAAAGAAATGTTTCCTTCGCTCAGAAACCTTGGCGTTCTGCCGTGACAGGCATTCCGGAATAGTGAACGTGAACCAAGCGCCATCTACCCTGTTCCTTGCGATAGAGCTGTGTTTCTCTGCCGTGGGTCGCGAGGGGAGAGCCATCTTTTCTGAACTTGGCGGCGAAATCCCAATAGAACTCGGCCCAGGCCGCGTCTCCGTAAACATGAACGGAAACGTCATGAACACTCAGTTTGCGTTCCGAGAAGGTATCGCCCATCAGGTGCCGGTAGACATTTTGCTTGATTTGCTCGAAACCGTGCTCATGGCCCAACGGGTGGATAAAGGAGACCTCCGGAGAATCCAACCACACCTCCCCAGCGAGAGCGGTGTCCGCGCCATCAACCGATTTCGCATATTTCTCAATCAAGCTCCGAAGCACGCCACTGTCGGCGAGCGTTTCCGCTGACGAAACGTTTCCGCGGACCTCGCCTTTTTCTCCTTTTGCGCGAGCCAACCCGGCTTCCGCCATGATCCTTTCGATTTCAACGGGGTCACGGGGGAGGCGTTCGCTGAGTAGCTTGTGGCCGGATTCGGTGATGAGGACGTCGTCCTCGATGCGCACGCCCAGATTTTCCTCGGGAATGTAGATGCCGGGCTCGACGGTGATGACCATGCCGGGCTGGAAAGGGGCGCAGGATTCGCCCGGGTCGTGGACGTTCAAGCCGATGTGATGGCCGAGGCCGTGAATGAAATATGGCCCGAGGGATTTGCCGTGAAGATCTTTTCCATGAGAATTGATGTAGTTGTATGCAATCTTGTGAACGCTCTTGTCGCCCTTGTTACAGAAATCCATGCCTGGCTTGAGCGCGGCGAGGGCCGCGTTTTGCGCACCGAGAACGATGTCGTAGATTTCGCGCTGACGCGGCGTGAACTTGCCGCTGGCAGGAAGTGTGCGCGTGATGTCCGCCGAATAGCCGGAGTATTGCGCTCCGACGTCGAGCACGACGATGTCGCCATCTTCGATTTTGCGCGAGAGCTTGTCGTAGTGCAGCACGGTGGAGTTGGGACCGGCGCCAACAATCGGGGCGTAACCCTCCGCCTCCGAGCCGCCCCAGGCATGGATTTCGACCATTTTTGCCATTACCTGATATTCGTAGAGTCCCGGACGCATCAACTTCATCGCTTCCAGGTGGGAGTCCAGCGACAGGTCAATCGCTTCTTTCAGGAAGGCGATTTCGCCGGGCGACTTAATCTGCCTCATGGCACTGATCTGCGCGCGAATGTCTTTCAGCTTGGCATTCGGCGCCGCGAGTTGCAGCCAATCGACAACCGCTTTCTCGTGCGGGTATCCGCCGAGTTCTTTTTGATAGGGAAGAATCGTGTAGAAGTCCGGAAACGTCTTCGCAAGATTCTCGACCATGGAGCGGAAGTCGCTCTCAAACGATTTCACGGCAACAAATCCCGTGCGTGCTTCGATGCCGGGATCCGGGGGCGACATGCGAGTGCCGTTCCATTTTTCTTTCTGCGAATTCTTTGCGGGGAGAAAAAGAGTTTCGCGCGAAACGTTCGAAACGTCGCCCTTGTGACCAGCGGGAAAGATAATCAGGCCGGCGCCTTCTTCATTGTGGCCGGTGAGGTAGTAGAAATTCTCTTCCTGGGCAAAGACGTAGGCCTGTGAAACTTCCTCGCGGCCGGTGAAACCCCAGAGGATGATCGGGCCATCGGCCTGCGCCGCCAGCTTGGCGCGGCGTTCCGCGTAAACGCTATTAGGCTCGCGCTCGCGGCGCTCCTGGGCGCGCGCCGTGGCGGCAATGTAAGTCAGGCAGAGCAATCCCCAGAAAACCCGTCTTGCTGAATTCGATAGACCATGCGACCGCGCCGGCCACAGGCGACCACTCATTCGCGCACCTCGGAACCACCATTTGGATGTTGCGCCCACTGGGCATGTGGGTTGCAGGGCTGTACGCAGCCACGCGATTGTACCCGAAACGAGTGGTTGGCCGAAATTGTCACGAAACAGGACAGCCGCGCCGCCCGGCAACGCACGCTGTCGCACTCCATTTCGGAGCAGATGAATACCGTTTTTAGGACTTGAGGAATCCAATAGTAGATGCGGATACGAGCAAGACTCATAGGCTTCATCGCGTTTTTTCAATCGGTGTTGTTTCTGCTTCATTTTTTCCTCTACGAGACCTGGAAGTTTTCGCCGGCGGGGAATGATCCCCCTGTGGCGTTGTGGCTCAAGATCGTCGTAGGCGTACTGTCCATCAGTTTTTTAGCAACGTCGCTTCTGGCCTTTCGCTACACGAATGTTTTGTTGCGAGTCATGTATCGGGTCGCCGCCGCTTGGCTTGGATGGCTGAGTTTCTCCTTCTTTGCGGCATGCATGTCTTGGGTTATTTTCGGAATCGTACGGCTGGCGGGAATGGACGTGAATTTCCATCGGATCGTGGAGGTGTTGTTCGGAGCATCAGTGGTGCTGGGTTTCTCAGGCCTAGTGAATGCGGGCTGGACGCGGATTCGGCGGATCACCGTCCGATTGGAAAATCTGCCGCAAGCCTGGCGCGGACGCAGGGCCGCGCTACTCAGCGATCTGCACCTAGGGCACGTTCGAAACGGCCGGTTTCTGAGGCGGATCGTGGCCAAGACGATGCGGGAGAAGCCCGACGTGGTTTTCGTTGCCGGCGATTTGTACGATGGCACAGCGATCGATACGGTGCAAGCTGCGGAGCCGTTGCGCGATCTGCGCGCGCCGCAGGGCGCCTATTTTGTTGCGGGCAATCACGAGCAGTTCGGGGACGACTCCAAGTACCTACGAGCCGTTGCCGGCGCTGGAGTTCGGGTACTCGAGAACGAAAAAGTGGAAGCAGACGGCTTGCAGATCGTCGGCGTGCCTTACAAGCACGCCACCCACGACGAGCATCTGCGTGCGGTCCTGCAGCGAATCGGTGTGGACCGGAATCGCGCCAGCATTCTTCTGACGCACGCGCCGGATCGCCCGCACATCTCGGCCGAGGCTGGATTTTCGTTGCAACTCTCGGGGCACACTCATCTCGGGCAGTTTATCCCCTGGACCTGGATGGTCCGGCGGATTTACCGCCAGTTCGCGTACGGGTTGAGCCGGATCGGAAAGATGCAGGTCTACACCTCCAGCGGTGCCGGGACCTGGGGGCCGCCGCTGCGCTTTGGCTCCAGCCCCGAGATTGTATTGCTCTGCTTTGAATGAGATCCGAGATGTTTCGTTGGCGATGGCAGACCGAACCGAGCACTATGCTCGGAAGAAATCGATCAAGAGCTCCGAGACACGAGCGGGTTCTTCGTGCTGGAGCCAATGCGTGGCGTTGGCGAAGGTGAAGAGCTCGGCGCTCGTGCAGTAGCGCAAACTTTCGTGAGCCATTTCGGTCAGGAGGAAATCGTCGCGCTCGCCCCAGAGGATGCGGGTGGGGACGCGGACGGTCTTGTCCGAGAATTTGGCGCGAGTGCGGAAGAGAGCGCGGTACCAGTTGATCATGGCGGTGAGGGCGGCGGGCTGCGACCACGCGGAGCGGTATTGGTCGAGATCTTCGGCGGTGAACGTGCCCGGGCGGCTGGAGCGGAGAAGGGAGCGCGAGCCGGCTCGGAAGTTGAAGGCGGAGAATAGGGCTTCCGGCAGCCAGGGGAGTTGAAAGAAGAACATGTACCAACTGCGGAGGAATTGACGCGGACGCGTGCTCAGGAATTTACGCATCACCGAGGGGTGAGGGACGTTAAGGACGGAGAGCTTGGCGATGCGCTGCGGATACAGCAGAGCGGCGCTCCAGGCAACGGCGGCGCCCCAATCATGTCCAGCGAGAAGGATTTTTTCCTGGCCGAGTTCATCGGCGATGGCGATGACGTCGGAGACGAGCTCAGGCATGGCATACCAAGAGACGCCGGCGGGTTTGCTGCTCAGGTTGTACCCGCGCTGGTCGGGGACGATGACGCGAAAGCCTGCAGCCGACAGCGGCTCGATCTGCCTGCGCCAACCATACCAAAATTCGGGGAATCCGTGGAGCAGAACGACCACGGGCGCATCCTTCGGCCCGGCGGCAGCGGCGTGCAATCTGACGTTCGAGTTTTGGAAGAAGATAGTTTCCAACGAATGACTCCGGCCGAGCAGTCTACTCTGTCGAAGCGCAAACGACGATCAGGATGCTGGAATCGCAGTGGTGGGGGCGGAAGCGGCGGTGGAAGGGGACAAGCGGTGACGGATGGCAATTAAGAGGTACACACTGACGCCGATTTGGAGGACGACTCCAACCAGAGTCGAAGTTGGCGTGGCGAGATCGGGGTCTCCAAACGCGCCGGAGGGAGTGAACCAAGCGAGGCTTGAGCGGAAAAAGAAGCCAGCGATGGTTAAGACGGTGATGTAGTAGAGCGACAAGAAAAGCATGCTCTTCAAAACAGGACGCTGAAACCCTTTCAAAGCGCACCACTGCAAGAACAAAACGTCACGAACGGCAAAAACTAGCAGCACCGCGAGACGCCCTGCCACCCCGTGGATCGACCAATTCGAAAAAGGAATGAACTTCGTTGAAACAATCGCTTCCAGCACAAAGAGAATTAGCGCTGCTCCAGCGGAGACGATCATCCAGGGCCAAGGCGGGCCGTCTTCAGACCAATAGAACCGCACGTCTTGGACCGACTGGCGCCACCAGGATTTAAGGCGGGCAGGGGGCGTTAAAGTTGCGAGGCCGACCGCGTATAGAATCAAGAAGTTTAACGCCAGGTAGCCGGCGGCGACATCCGAAGCCGACGCGGGCTCGAGGCGATAGGAAGGAAGGGAATACTTGGGGCTTAGGTCGAGCAGCGCGAATAAGAGCACGTTGACATAGGCGGTGAAACCCACGGCCTGCCAACGCGACAGGAGACGAATGTCTTCGCGGTCCTTTTTCAGGTTGCGGAGGAGCATGAGGAGCAGCCAAGTGCCCGCGCTGACCCCAAAAGGCCAAAGTAGTCGAGGTACTCCCAAACTTTGAGGTCGTCGTAGACCGAGAAAAAGTCGGAAAGATAGCCGATGTGGCTCTGTGCCAGCTCCGGGTCCTGATGGACGTCAACGCCTGAGACACTTACCCGCCCAGCGGTCGGAGTGAGGAGACCGCAAGCCATTCGGATGATGGTGGTTTTTCCAGCGCCGTTCGGACCGAGCAGTCCGTAAACCTCGCCTTCGGGAATGGAGACGCGCAAATCTCGCACAGCGACTAGATCACCGTATTCCCGTCGAAGGCCCTGAAATTCAATCATATTTAGATCATCGTAAAGGCTACGGGCTTTTAGCGGTTGAGTTATTCCGGATTGACGTTCTACGTTTGCAACTTGCGAAGTCAATCTTGCCCGTGAGGTGCAGGAAAGAAGATCAGAATCCCGGGGCGCCGGAGGTGGCGGGACGCATTTCCGGTGCGTTGACGCCGAAGCGGAGACGCGCGAAGTACGTTTGGCCGAGGGACATGCAGCCGGTGTACAGGTAGCCCCAGACAAAGAGTAGCAGGAACGGCACGGTGGCGTAGTTTTCGTTGAGGATGGCGTAGATCACAGTCGAAGAGAAGTACAAGCCTAATAGAATTTCCGCGTAGGGCATCCAGCCTGCTTTGTTCCTGTACGATTTTGCCGCGAACGTGCCCTGCTTGCCTTCGATATTGAATTTGGGTGTGCGGGCAAACGCGCTTTTTTTGCCGAGCAGTGCTTCGATGACGGCTTGCGCGTTGCGCACGGAAATGCCGATCCCCGTGGCCATGACGAAGGGCATGTAGAGAAACGTGCGCCGCCACGTTTTGGGACGAAGCTCTCTCTGCGCGACGAGATAGAAGCTGGAGATGGAACACGTGGAAGCGAGGAAAAGCGGCAGATCGATCACCAGCATCTGGATCCAGCCTTGATAGAAGCGCACGATCATCGCGGGCAGCAACATCGTGGAGAGCACGATCATGAGCGGGTAGCTGATGTTGCCGGTAAGGTGGAAGAAGGCCTCGGTTTTGACGTGCCAGGGCGCATCCGACTTCAAAACTCTTGGGAGGATTTTCTTCGCGGTTTGCATCAAGCCCTTGGCCCACCGCGCCTGCTGGGCTTTGAAGCCGTTCATGTCCACGGGAAGCTCGGAAGCGCATTCGATTTGCGGGAGGTAGAGAAACTTCCAGCCTTTGAGCTGCGAGCGATAAGAAAGATCGGTGTCTTCGGTGAGGGTGTCGTGCTCCCAGCCGCCGGCATCGTCGATGGCTTTGCGGCGCCACACGCCGGCGGTGCCGTTGAAATTGAAGAAGGTGCCCCGGCGGGAACGCGCGCCATGCTCGACGACGAAATGGCCGTCGAGAAGGATCGTTTCCACGTTGGTCAGCAGCGAGTAGTTGCTGTTGAGATACGTCCAGCGTGTTTGCACCATGCCGATCTTGCTGCCGCCATCCGGATTCATGAAATAAGGAATGGTGCGGTGAAGAAAATCGGGTTCGGGGAGAAAGTCGGCGTCGAAGATCGCAACGAATTCGCCCTTGGCGGTTTTCAAGCCGTTTTCCAGGGCGCCGGCTTTGTAGCCTTCACGGTTGCTGCGATGAATGTAAACGACGGGCATGCCCTGTGCGGCGTGGCGTTCGACACAGGAGCGGGCGACTTCACAGGTCTCGTCGGTGGAGTCGTCCAGGACCTGTACGTCAAGCAGTTCGGGCGGGTAGTCGAACCGCGAGACGGCTTCGACGAGACGCTCGATAACGTAGCGCTCGTTGAAGATCGGCAACTGCACGGTGACGCGGGGCCAGTTTGCGACCGGCGGCGGAGCCGGGGGAACATTTTTCGAATAAACGAAATAATCGTAGACCAGCCAATAGCGGTGCAGGCCGTAGACCGCAAGGACGAAAAGGACGATAAAATAAGGAATCATCATCGCGAGGTCGAAGGCATTGACGTGGTAGATGCCGGCAAAGGTTCTATCCGTGATCTTGTGCCAATAGTGGTTGATGGGGTTCTGCGCCGCGAGACCAACCGAGAGTAAAAGGACGATGTGCACGATGAGAGTGATTCCGCTCCCCGCTAGGGCTTTTCCTGGTCAAGATTTGAGAAGCCCGATTATACGGCATGTTCCCGGCCGTAATGAGCTCAAAAGAATTTGGTCCGCGGCCACGCCGTCCCGCCGCGCGCGGCAAGTTCGAACACTACATTAAGGAACGAGGACGATTTTCCCCGCGGCGCCGGGCTCCAGGATTTCTTTGTGGGCGCGCGCGGCTTCGGCGAGGGGCAGCTCTTTGCCGACGACGGGGCGCAGCGTGCCGTTTTCGAGGCCGGCGATCAGGCCCCCATGAATTTCCGCTTCTTCCGCGGGTGTGATGGCCCAGAGCGTGAAGCCCCGGGCCGAGGCTCGGCGCGACATCAGGTCGCGTGGATTGATGCTGATCTCGCCGCGATTGCCGATGATGATCACACGGCCATTCTTGGCGAGAAGTTTCAAATCGGTCGAAAGGTTCACATTGGCGAGCATTTCCAGAATGATGTCCACACCGCGGCCGCCGGTTGCCTTCAGTATCTCTTCCTGATAACCCGTCTTGCCGTGATCGAAAACCTTATGTGCGCCCTCGCGTTTTACGAGGTCGAGACCTTTTTGCGTTCCGGCCGTGCCGAAGACGGTGAGGCCCATGGCTCGCGCCATCTGCACTGCCGCGGTGCCGACTCCGCCGCTCGCTCCGTGTACGAGAACGGTTTCGGAAGCGTGCGCTTCCGCGGAGTGATGGAGCGCATGATACGCGGTCCCGTAGGGAACCCAGACGCCTGCCCCCTGGCCAAAACTGATTTTGTCGGGCAGGGTATGCACTTGCTCCTCCAGCGCGAGAGCGTATTCCGCGTACGCGCCCGTGACGGTTTTCGCCGTGTAAACGCGGTCGCCCGGTTTCACTTTTTTGACGCCATCGCCGATGGCCTCAACGACGCCTGCGCCATCAGATCCTGGCGTGTAGGGAAGTAGTGGCTTGACGGCGTAGGTGCCCGCGCGCATGTAGGTGTCGTAGGGATTCACGCCTGCGGCGCGGATACGAACGAGAACTTGTCCGGCGGCAGGCTTTGGGGTGGGGATTTCTTCGAGCTTCAGGACTTCGAGACCGCCGAATTCACGAACGAGAATGGCCTTCATTGTTTTTCTCCAAAAAAATGAGGAAACGAAAAAAAGTGGCGTCACGCCGCCGCAATCCAAGAAGACTAGAAATGGTCATCGGCGACGACGGGGGCGACGTCTTTATCGATGAGCCCCGCGGACTGCGCCCAGGCCGTGGTCTGCCAATTGTCTTTGCCTTTTTTCAGTGGAATCCATGGCGGTAGCGTCTGGTTCAAATAATTGGCCAGCGCATAGATGTACGGCTCATACATTTTGCGAAACGTGGTGAGCTTACGATCGGCTTCTTCTCCGTCATGGAGTTTCATGCCGTGCTGGGCGAGGGTGTCGCGGATTTGGCGCAAATCTTGCGCGGGCAGCCTGTCGTGTGGCAGCGGCTTGGGCGCCGTGCCGAATACCTGCGAAAGGTCAACGACGGCGTGGCGCGCAATCGCAAATGTAAGTTCTGCCTGTTTTTCACACGCGCCCTCGATGCCGACGATGGCGAGAGCGCAAGTATCAAGTATCGCCGTTAGCGAAGCGATCCACGATTGGTTGTCGTGCTGCGAGCGAAAATAAGCCAGCACCGGATACGAAAGATGGCTCTCCATCAGCTCGGCGCACCAAAGCTCCCAATCCTTAAGCAGAATGCAAAGCGCGTCCTGGCCATGGGCGTAGCTGTGGCGGCGAAGCAGTTCGCCGGCGGTGGGCGGCGTGCCGGCGCGTGAATCGAGCAAGGAGATATTCACCTCGCGCTTGGAGAACGAGCCGTAGATGAAAGGCAAGTAACCAATGATGGCGGCAAGAAATCCGAAACCAAACCCAGCTTCGGTTACGACCAGGGCGCGAGCCAAGCCGGAGCGCGGAATGACGTCGCCAAGGCCGAGAGTGAAGAAGGTCGTGCCGCTGAGATAGATATCCGTCTGGAAGCCGGGCTGGCCGCCCGTCATCACCACGGCGGACCCGGCGCCATATTGCATGAGGCCGAAGCTAAGCACGAGGCCAACAGCCCAAACCCCGACAAGAACCAGGAGCGAGAGCGGGCCGTAGAAACCCAGCAAGGCTTCGCGGGTCTTAGGCTTTGGGATGAGGCAAATCACGAATTTCCACGTTTTCCAGGTGGACCGGTAAAAAAGACGAGCCAGGCGGAACTTTCGCGTGACGCGGCGCGGGAGAATAATGGCCTCGAACGCGTCCCAGAGCACGATCAGAAAGATCGCGACACCCGCAGCGAACGCTCCCGGAGCTGAAATCATGTGCGGCATTGTACCTGTTTGGCCCTCTCGATGAGAACGTCCAATGAAAACGTTCGACGAGAACGCCTGGGTGCTAGGATTCCAACCGGGCGGTCACGCTGATTTCTGCCTTGAAGAGTTTCGAGACGGGACAGCCGGTTTCGGCGGCTTTCACGGCCGCGTCGAATTTCGCTTTGTCCGCCCCAGGAACACGCGCGACGAGGTCGAGATGGCTCTTAGTGATCGCGAAACCGTCGGGGAGCTTGTCGAGGGTAATTGTTGCAGTCGTCTCGAGCTTGCTTGCGGTCATGCCGGCGTTGCCAAGTTGCGCGGAGAGGGCCATGGTGAAACAGCCGGCGTGAGCCGCGGCGAGGAGCTCTTCGGGGTTAGTGCCGACCCCATTCTCAAACCTCGTGCTGAACGAGTATTGTGTTTGCTTCAGCACGCCACTATCCGTTGAGATGGTGCCCTTCCCATCTTTCAAACCGCCCTGCCAAACCGCGGACGCTTTGCGCTGCATGGTTTCTCTCCTTTTGTCTCTTTCATTCGATTCGAATCTATAGAATTCGATTCCAGAGCTTCTTGCAAGGGTATATTCAGAAAATGAGCTTGTCGAGAAAGCTTTGCCCCCGCGGATGAGCGCGGTCTTGCAAGAAGTCGCGCACCGGTGTTGGCCGGAGGGCCTTACCTGAATCGCCCGAGTCCATCCTCACCACTTGTGAAAGACGAAGAAGGCGCCGAGCACGATGCACGCGAAGCCCGCGGCGTAATTCCATCGGAATCTTTCTCCCAGATACGTAATTGAGAAAATGGAGAAAACCGAGAGCGTGATGACTTCTTGAATCGTCTTGAGCTGCGCGCCGTTGAATTCGTAAGAACCGATGCGGTTGGCCGGCACTTGGAAACAGTATTCGAAGAAGGCGATCCCCCAGCTCGCGAGGATTACTTTCCAGAGTGCCTCGCTTCGGTACTTCAGGTGGCCATACCACGCAAAGGTCATGAAGATGTTGGAGATAGTGAGCAATAGAATTGTCCGCATTCGAAAAGGCGCTCCTTGCACGGTGCCGCGATAAAGACTTGAGACGCGAAAGGATTCATCGAAGTTGCTGTTTCGTCAAATGCTTAGTGCCGGACTCCACGCAACGGTTCTTCCGTCCCGTTTCCTTTTCTTGACTCCCGGAAGTCCTGGAAAAAGCCGTAGCCAAGTCCGCTACTATTCACTGAATCTTGTCGCTTTTAGATAAGTTGTGACGTGCACAAAGTAGACGTATGTTTCTTGCCGTCAAGGAAGTGCCGCCTTTGGAATAGGGAAGATCGTGGTCGAAGTGGAGATTATCGTTCTCTCCGCAGATGACGCATCTCCCTTTGTCGCGTTGCCAGACTTCCAGCTTCACTGACGACGGAATCATCCGCGTGTGTGGAAGAGTCTCGGGCGGGGCGGCTTCTATGTCGAGGTCCTCCGCCAGTTCGAGTTGAAACTTGAAAACTGAGCGAGTTCCGTCTTGTTCTCGCCAGCAGTCCGTGAGCCTAAAAAATCCGTTGAAGGCCCAGATTCCTGCATGAATCTTTTCATAGACGGCTACAATCTCTGGGGATCTCTTACCCTTTTTTGCCTCGATCGCTGCTTGTTCAAATAATCCGTTTTGCGTCAGTTTGCCGCTAGGAGTCGCCTTTGGTTGGTCAAGCGACTTTGGCTTGGGACAACTCTGGCTGCGCGACACGTCATGACCTTCGTAAACCAAGACTCGCCCAGTTTCCTCAATTCGATCCCTGTAGGGCGCACTTTGGCGGCGGCTCATGAGGAGCACGCTTAGGTTCGGACGCAGGTGATACTGCATTCCCTTTTGGAAGCTGACGCTCCACGCCTGGCACATTTCAATGTAGGAGATGATTTGCCCCGCAGCGTGAGGTAACGAGAGCACGATGCTAAGCGCACCCTCAGACGTTCAAAGTAAGGGAGACGAGGTCCGGCCGCGTGGGCGGAGGGATCGGCGGCAGCTTCGAGCGGTCGACCGGGTGATAGAGAGTATCGCGCTCGACAGGCACGCGGCCGGCGGCGCGGATGAGGCGTTCGAGTTCATGGCGCGGCGTGAACTCGGACGTTTTCGCGCCGGCGTCGTGATAAATCTTCTCCTCCACCACCGTGCCGTCGAGGTCGTTCGCGCCGAAGCGCAGCGCGATCTGCGCAATGCTCGGCGAGAGCATGATCCAGTACGCCTTGATGTGCTCGAAATTATCGAGCAGCAGCCGCGATACGGCGATGTTGCGCAGGTCAGCGTAGCCTGTAGGCTTCGGAATATGCGAGAGCGCGGTGTTATCCGGATGAAACGCCAGCGGGATAAACGCCACGAAGCCATGAGTCTCATCCTGCAGCTCGCGCAGCTTGACGAGGTGGTCGACGCGCTCCTCTTCCGTTTCCACATGCCCGTAAAGCATCGTCGCGTTCGAGCGCAGCCCGATCTCGTGCGCCTGCCGCGCGATGTTCAGCCACATCTGGCCGCTGACTTTGTGATCGCAGATAATTCGGCGCACCCGCGGATGAAAAATTTCCGCGCCGCCGCCGGGAAGCGAATCAACGCCCGCTTCTTTCAATTTGAGCAGCGTTTCTCTGGTCGATAGCTTCGCAATGCGCGCAAAGTAGCCCACCTCGACCATCGTGAAGGCTTTCAGGTGCACGCCCGGGCAGCGCTGCTTCAGCCCGCGAATCATTTCCAGAAAATATTCGAACGGCAAATCCGGGTGCAGTCCGCCGACGATGTGGAATTCCAGCGCGCCTTCGCGCGCGCCCTGTTCGGCCCGGGCGTAAATTTCTTCCAGGGAGAAGTTGTACGCCCCCGGCGCGTTGGGATCGCGGCCAAAGGCGCAGAGCTTGCAGTGAGCGACACAAATGTTGGTCGGATTGATGTGCCGGTTGACGTTGAAATAAGTCACGTTGCCGTGCTTTTTTTCGCGCACGTAATTCGCCAGCCAGCCAACGGCAAGGAGATCGGGCGAGCGGTACAACGTGATGCCATCATCGAAAGAAAGCCGCTCGTCGGCAAAAACTTTGTCCGCAATCGGCTTCAACCGCTGATCTGTGATCGTAAGTTCACTCATTTCGAATCCATCGAAAAATTCAAACCCGCCATACCGCCGCCGCCGCGCCCCAAAACAGCAGAAACAACATACTAATATAACCGTTCACGGTGAAAAACGCAGCGTCCAGCTTGCTCAGGTCATCCGCCTTGACAAGGGAATGTTCGTAGCCCAGCAGCGACGCGACCACGGCAATGCCCGCCCACGCGGGCCACGGCAATCCAAAGCCGAACGCCAGCCACCCGAGAAGCGCGATCACCCCGATGTGCATCGCCCGCGCGATCAGCAGCGCCTTGGCGATCCCAAATTTTTTGGGTACGGAAAAAAGCCCCGCGCGCTCATCGTACTCAATATCCTGGCACGCGTAGAGCACGTCAAACCCGCCGACCCACAGCGTAACTGCCGCGCAAAGGATGAGCATGCGCGGATCGAGGCCGCCTGTGATGGCGATCCAAGCGGCGGCGGGAGAAATGCCCAGCCCAAATCCGAGGAAGAGATGCGACCAGTTGGTGAAGCGTTTGGTAAAGGAATAAAAAAAGAGAATGGCGATGGCCAGCGGCGCAAGCTTCAGCGCAAGGGGATTGAGCTGCCACGCCGCGATGAAAAACACTGCAACCGCAATGACTGTGAAAAACCACGCGAATTGCAACGTAAGTGCGCCCGTGGCCAGCGCGCGCTGTTTCGTGCGCGGGTTCTCGCGATCGTAGCGCAGATCGGCAATCCGGTTCATGGTCATCGCCGCGGAGCGCGCCGCCACCATCGCGAGGATGATCCACAAGATTTGGCGCAGCGAAGGCCAGCCCCGCGGCGGCTGATGAGTGGCGCGCGCTGCCAGGAGTGCGCCCGTCAGGGCAAACGGCAATGCAAACACGGAGTGCTCGAACTTGATCATTTCGAGCACCGTGCGAATGCGATTCGGGCTCATCGGCAGAAAAAAGAATCCAACATAGAGTGCGCGGCGAACTCCGGCCGCAGCTGAGAAAATTCCGGCGCTTCTCTGTGAACTCTGCGTTCGGCGCCTGCTCCGACCCGGTCGGGGTGCTCTCTGTGTTGAAATCTCTTCATGCTTTTGCTTCTTTCGAAGCAGAATGTCCCGTCCAGCGGTACATCTTTTCCTGCGGGAACCCGATCTGCGCCAGGACGCGGCAAACGTATTGCGTAACGAGGTCGTCGATTGTTTTCGGGTGGTGATAAAACGCCGGCACCGCGGGCATGATCACCGCACCGGCCTGCTGCGCCCGCAGCATGTTTTCCAGATGAATGCGGTTGACCGGCGTGTCGCGAACACACAGAACGAGTTTCCGGCCTTCCTTGAGCATCACGTCCGCCGCTCGCGCGACCAGATCGTCGCTGATGCCGTTGGCGATTGCGCCCAGCGTCCCCATCGAGCAGGGAATGACCACCATGGAATCCACCGCGTAGCTGCCCGAAGCGATCGAAGCGCCCACGTCTTTGTTGGGCAGAACGTCGATTTTGCCGACCGGATGGCCGAGAATGCGGCTCGGCAGTTGTTTCAAATCGCCGGAAGTAATGCCAAGCTCTTCCGTAAAGAGCCGCTGGCCCGCCTCCGTGACCACAAGATGTATGCGTGCCACGCGCGCGTCTTCCTCCAGCAATGCGAGCGTCTTCTGAGCGAGGATCGCTCCGCTGGCGCCGGTCACACCTATGGTGACAATCTGTTTTTGTGTGTCAGCCATGTTTTCTGCGCGGATACAATGAGTCTCGCAGCGGCGTTCTGGTAAGTCAAGCTAAGGCAATGATGCTCTGCAATGATAGAATTCGCGGCGGCTGGAGAATATGAATCAGCTCGAATTGTTGAAAATTCTGGAATCCGTGAAGGCTGGCGATCTAGCTCTGGACAAAGCCATCGAGCGTCTGAAGCATTTGCCATTTGAAGATCTCGGCTTTGCAAAGGTCGATCATCACCGCGCGCTGCGGCAAGGTTTTGCCGAAGTGATTTTGGGCAAAGGGAAAACACCGCAGCAAGTGGCGGAAATCGTGCGCGCCATGCTGCGTAAGAAGGATTCGCGGCACAACATTCTGGTCACCCGTGCCGATAAGATGATTTTTGCCGCCGTAAAACGCGCGGGCGGAAAAGACGCGCGCAGCGCCAAGTTTCACGAGTTGTCGGGCATGATCACCATCGAGCGCATCCAGGAAATTACCGGAAAAGGAACGATCCTCGTGGTATCTGCCGGCACGAGCGACATTCCCGTCGCGGAAGAGGCGCTCCTCACGGCCCGCATGATGGGCAACCGCGCCGAGCATTTGTACGACGTCGGTGTCGCCGGAATTCACCGCCTGCTCGAGCATCGAGAAAAATTGACGCAGGCCCGCGTGATTATTTGTGTTGCCGGAATGGAAGGTGCGCTACCCAGCGTCGTCGGCGGCCTCGTCGCCGTGCCGGTCATCGCCGTCCCCACCAGCGTCGGCTACGGCGCCAGCTTCGGCGGCGTCGCCGCGCTCCTCGGCATGCTCAACAGTTGCGCCTCCAACGTCACTGTTGTCAACATCGACAACGGTTTCGGCGCCGCCTGCGTCGCCTCCTGCATCAACCGCCTCTAAGATTTGTCACTACCAGCGCCCATCGCACGAAAGGAGAATACGGATCTTGGCTCCATCCGATAACCACTGAAACCCACTTGAATTGGTTCGTAGATAAGGTCGAATCAGACCTGAGACGCTGAGCCAGCCAGCTCCTGTCAGGGCCCATATAAATTCCAAAGGGCCAGTTTCAAACACGCCTAGATCCTATTCTCCTCGACTAAGGGTGAGTTGGCACCCGGCTATCGCAAGAATTCCTTGCTCTTTGTGAAGCTGAAACGTCTGGGTCCGGCCGCTGGCTAGTTGTAGGGTGATTCGACGCAAAGATTGGGCCTCGCTTGGCTTGAATTCGTACAAGCGGATGAACGGGCAACCGCGTGCCCCGCTTGGTAGGAATTCCATCTTCATACCGAGCATCTTAGTACGACCGATAGGATTGTTTCAGGGTTTTAGGAGGACTTTCAAAATGCCACGTTGTTGGGTGAAGGTGATGGCCTTGTGCGCTCTCGCGAGAGGAAACGTGTGCGTAATCAGGGCCGTGGGGTCGACCTTGCCGGCGCGGAGAAGAGCAATAGCCCTGGCGAAAGGGCCGCAGCGTGAGCCGACGACGGTGATTTCCTTGACGACGATAGGCCAGGTTTCGACCGGCGTGGTGCCGTGGAACGTGGATTTCAGGACGAGTGTGCCCCGCGGCTCGGTCATGTGCTGCGCCAGGGGCAATCCACTCGGCGAACCGGTAGCTTCGACCAGGAGCGGGAAATGTTCTTTGACGTGTTTCAGATCGCTGGCGTCGCCGCTGATTCTTTTCGTTTGAATGCCTCCACGCCGGGCGACCGCCAATTTTTTCTCGTGCTTGCCATACATGACGACGCGAGGAATTGCGGTGCGTAGCACCAGGGCAATCAATTGCGCGAGTTTGCCATCGCCGAGGACGGCGGCGGAGCGAAACTTCTTCACGTTGACTTGCTCCAGGATTTCGCAAGCGGCAGCGAGCGGTTCGACGAACACGGCCTGTTCATCCGTGACGTTCTTCGGAACGACGTGCAGACTTTCTAGCGGCAAAGCCAGGTATTCGGCGAACGCGCCATCGTGAGCGACGATGCCGAGCACGGTCCGCCGCGCGCAGTGCGTTTTCATTCCGCGGCGGCAGAAATCGCAAACCCGCCGGTAGCCGTAGGCCGAACAGGACACGTTAATCTCACCGGTGACCCGCCGCCCCAGCCATTTTCTCTTCGTCGCTGCGAAAACGCCCTTCACATCCGCGACGTCCCCGACAAATTCATGCCCCGGTGTGCCGCGAAAGTCGTGATAGCCCCGCAGAAGCTCCAAGTCCGTGTTGCAAATCCCTGCCAGCCGCACGCGCACCAGCGCCCACCCAGGCCGCAATTTCGGCACGGGCTTCGAGGTTGCTTTCAATTTTCCCTTTACGATACGGAAGGAGAGCACGTGGCTGTCTAACTCGTTTTCTTCGTAACTTCACTCGTAGCGCAGCGCGATGATCGGATCGACACGCACAGCTCGCCGCGCTGGCGGGTACGACGCCGCAATTGCAACCACCGCTAGCAACACCGGAACGCCAATGAATGTTACCGCGTCGTAGGCACCCACACCGAAAAGCAGGCTTGTCAGGAATCGCACCAGCGCGAAGGCCCCGGCGAGCCCCAGACCCACTCCTATCAGCGTCAGCTTTACCGAATGGCCCAGAATCATGCCTTGCACTTTTCCGGGCTGTGCTCCAAGCGCCATGCGAATTCCTATCTCCTGAGTCCGCTGGCTCACGGTGTAGCTCATCACACCATAGATGCCGACGGCGGCCAGCGCCAAAGCGAGTGTCGCAAAGACTGCTATCAGTACCGCCGAGAAGCGGCGCGGCGATAAGGAATCCGAAAGCAAAGCATCCATGGTCAAAACGTGAGTAATCGGCAAGCTTGCGTCGGCTCTTTGTATGACGTCTGTTGCTGCGGCCGCCATCGCGGTCGGGTCCGACGCTGTACGGATGATGAAATATGGTGTCCATCCAGCCGAGAAGTACACGTCGAACGTGGGCTCGCCCTCCAGTTCGAACTGGTGCACGTTGCCCACAATTCCGACGATCGAGAGCCAGCAAGGCTTTTTATCGAATGAACAGAAATCGATGCGCTTGCCGAGGGCATCACCGTTAGGCCAGAAGCGCCGCGCCATCGTATCGTTGATCAGTATGTTCGTTTGCCTCCAGTCCTCCGGGTTGAAAAGGCGGCCGGCACGCAGAGGGATTTGCAGCGTTGAAAAATAGCTGAGGCTGACGGTGCGAAATTGCGCAAGCGGACGAGCGCCCGCGACGAGAGGCGGCTGGCCCTCGATTACGAATCGGCGCGCCTGCCGCAACTCCGTGCCCAACGGTAAATCGTCGATTCCGCCCACTTCTTTCACGCCGGGCAGCGCGCGGATTTGCACGGCAATTTGCTCAAATTGTAGAGACTGGTTCCGCGTCAGATTGGTCTGTTCTTCATCCGAGAGTTGGCTGTATTGCGCAAACGTGAGACTCGGCTGCTGGACCTCCAGCGTCAGGATGTGCTCCGTTTGAAAGCCCGGATCAACATGCAGCAAGTGCTGGAAGCTGCGGAGGAGCAACCCCGCTCCGATCAGCGGAACCAGGGCCATCGCAACTTCGGAAATCACCAGAAGGTCGTGCGTCTTGTGATGCCCGACCGCACTGGCGCCCTTGCTTCCTTGCTTCAGGGTGCCCACAAGATTTGCATTCAGTGTCCGTACCGCCGGCAGCAAACCGCAACCAAGGCCCGCCAAGAGACAAACCGCCAGAGTGAATCCCAGCACCCAGCCGTTCAGTCCCGTCTCGCGCAAGACGGCGAGATCGGCGGGAACAAAGGAGTTCAAGATTTTCAATCCGCCGGCCGCAAGAAGCAGGCCCAGCCCGCCGCCCAAAAAGGAAAGTAGCAAGCTCTCCGTCAGCAATTGGCGGATCAACCGCCACTGGTTCGCGCCAAGTGCCGTTCGAACCGCAGCTTCCTTCTCACGAGCGGCATTTCGAACGAGCAGCAGGTTCATAATATTGGCGCACGCAATGAGCAGGACGAGCCCCACGGCTCCGAACAAGACTAGCAGTGTGCTTCGTAGTTTTTCGGCGGATGGGTCTTGTAACTTCTGGACCAGCACTCCAAAATTCTTGTGCTCGACCGGGTAGGCTGTTGCCGATTGCTGATTGAGTTGATTGATCTCCGCGCGCGCTTGCGAAATTGTGACGCCTGTTTTCAACCGCGCGATCGCAACGAACGCATGGTGCACGTGTTCAGTCAAGTCGTCATTAAACTGGCCCAGCGGCATCCACACATCCGCCCATCGCAAAAATTGAAAACCCGCTGGCAGGATGCCGGCGACGGTGTAGCGCTTGTTATCGAGTGTAACGGTGTGTCCGACTACCTGCAGATCTCCGCCGAACCGCCCTTCCCACAAAGGATGGCTTAGTAAGACCACCAGGGCGCTACCCGCTTTGTCTTCTTCAGGAACAAACGAACGGCCGGCCAACGCACGAACGCCAAGCATGGGCAAGAGAGACGAACTCGCATATCCAACCAGGACACGCCGAGCTTGGCCTTCGCCCGTGAGATTGAACCCGTACGACACGTCTGCATAAGCGCCCATTTCCGAAAAGCTTTTCGCTTGCTGCCGCCAGTCGGCGTAGTCGCCTGGCGACAGTCCCGCTCGAGGCACCTGCGGCGGGTAGGTGTTCCAGATCTCAACCAAGTTTTCCGGCTGCGTATAAGGGAGCGCACGAAGCAGCAAGTTTTGCACCACACTGAAGATCGCTGTGTTTGCGCCAATGCCTAGCGCCAGGGTAAGCACCGCCACGACGGTGAACCCGGGATTCTTGGCCAGCGTCCGCATGCCGTAACGGATGTCCTGCATAAAGTTTTCCAGCATGTCGCCTACCTTATCATATGTCACATGTCGTAGGCGCGCTCGCTAATCCTGGTTCGGCTTCAGCCTTCATTTGGATTCTTCCACTCCGAGTCGCCCCGAACGATGGCTTGAAATTCCACGCTAGTGGAGCACGGCGGCGAGGGTTTTCACCAAGAGCGTCTCCTGTTCGGGGAAGACGGTGCGGAGGTCGAGAATGAGGCGGTCGTCTTCGACACGCGCAATAACAGAGATACCCGCGGGGGCGTCGCGGAGGCGCTTTTCGAGTTTTGTAGCCGAGTAACGGGCACTGGCGATTCGAATGATCTTTGTGGGAAGAGTTTGCGAAGGCGTTGAGCCCCCACCGGCGAGAGAAGTGCCATCCGCGATTTCGATCTCGACTTCGTCGAGAGGCAGTTCGGGGCGGATCTCGCGGATGAAATTCTCCGCGCGGCGTTTCAGCTCCTGCGGCGTCGCGCGAATCATTCGAATGGCGGGGATTTCGTCCCAGGCCGCGCGAAGATAGGCCCCGAGGGTGGCTTCCAGCGCCGCGATGGTGAGCTTGTCCACACGCAATGCGCGAAACAGCGGGTAGCGCCGGACGCGCGCGATAAGATCTTTTTTCCCTGCGATGATGCCGGCCTGCGGCCCGCCCAGAAGTTTGTCGCCGCTGAACATCACCACGGAAACGCCCGCGTCGATGCTTTGCTTTACCGTGGGCTCGCTGACGCCATACTCGGAAAGATCAACCAGGCAGCCCGAGCCTAGGTCTTCCACGAGCGGCAAACCGCTGCGCTGGCTGAGGGCTACGAGCTCTTTCAGCGAAGGCTTATCGGTGAAACCGGTGACTTTGAAATTCGAAGGGTGCACGCGGAGCAACACGCGCGTCTTTTCGTTGATGGCGTTTTCATAATCCCTGACGTGCGTGCGATTGGTTGTCCCGACTTCGCGCAGGATCGCTCCGCTCTGCTCCATAATCTCGGGGATTCGAAAGCCGTCGCCGATTTCGATGAGCTCCCCGCGCGAGACGATCACCTCGCCCCCGCGGGCCAGCGCCGCGAGAGTGACGAGCACGGCCGCAGCGCAGTTGTTGACAACAATGGCTGCTTCCGCGCCCGTAAGGCGCGTCAGCAACTCGCCGGTATGCACGTCGCGCTTGCCGCGCGCGCCAGCTTCTAGGTCGTATTCGAGATTGCTGTACTGCGTAGCAGTGCGGCGGAATTCGTCCACGACTGTTTCCGGCAGCGGCGCCCGGCCCAGGTTCGTGTGCAGAATCACTCCGGTCGCATTGATGACCGGCTGCAGCGAGCGCGAAAGAATTCGTTCGACTTCGGTGCTGATGAGCTCTTCGACGGAAGCGGCGCTGAGGCCCAGCGCTGTCCAATTCGAATCGCCCGCGATGCGCGCGCGCAAATCTGCAAGCACCGTGCGCGCAACTTCGACGACCAGGTTGCGGTCCACGCGTTTCGAAAGCGCCGCCAGGCGTGGCTGAGCGAGCAATTCGTCGACAGAGGGAATCTGCCGCAGCAATTCCGCCTGCTCCGCTGAAACCGTTTTCTTCCCGCGCATTTCCATTCGAACATTTCAGCACAGTGCGGAGCAGCGGGCAATGCCGGTGCCCTCCCCTCGGGCGGCCCAGGAGCGTCGGCTCGTAAGCTAGCTCCAGCCGAGGCAGAGTTCGGTAGCGGATTCGAATCGCCGCCCACGCATCCGGTTGACGGTTTTGCTTCCTACACCTAGCATGGAAGCTCGAGGGATCGCTCCACGCATGGCCACCATCGACGAAGAACTGGGCACGCTTGAACGGGACATCCGTCAGCTCAAGATCGAATACGATCAGTATTTCGGTGGGGGCAGGAAGCGTCCGCCCACGGAAATCGAGTGGCGCATCGATCAGTTGGTCAAGCGCTACGCGGAACGCGGCGGCGAGCTCAAATTCGCGCAACGATTCCGCTTCAACAATCTTTCGCAGACGTACGCGAAATACAAAGATATTTTCAGGAAAAGAACCGCGCAGAAAGAAGAAGGAAAAATTCAGCGGCACTTTGGCGCGGCGGCGAAGGAGATCGAAGCAGCCCGCGCGGCGAAACACAGCGAAGAGCTGGCCGCCGCAGCCGTGGCGGGCGAGTCCAAGACCTTTCGCATGACGTGTTCCGAGCCGGAGCGTGAAACGGAGAAGGTCGACCAGTTGTACCAGGCGTTCGTGCAAGCCAAGCAGACGGCCGGAGAAGCGACGGGAAGGCTGTCGCGCTCCAGCTTCAACGAATTCGTACTGAAGAAAACGAAAGAACTGCAAAAGCAGAAGAACTGCCGCGACGTCGAATACGTCGTGGAAGTGGTCGAAGGCCAGGTCAAACTGAAAGCTCTTGTGAAGTCCTGAAGAGTTGCCAGTTCACAAACGGCTGTCAAGAAAAATCCACCCTTAGAGTTATCCACAAATCTTTCAAGTGCGAGATCTGACGCAGCGCGGATTGCGCTTTCCGAATAAGCGCGACGCGCTTACACTGTTGTGCTTTTCTCTTTGCGGAGGAATCCATGGCGTTACAGCGGGCGCTTATCAGTGTGTTTGACAAGACCGGAATCGTGGAATTTGCGAAGCGGCTCGCCGCGCGGAAGATCGAGATTCTTTCGAC
>Ga0137418_10001205_pt1 | contig 23738 bp, 20 predicted proteins | sample CZODoug3_1_2_16f_FD_122242 | JGI IMG/M metagenome (GOLD analysis project Ga0137418, IMG submission 122242) | Vadose zone soil fungal communities from Angelo Coast Range Reserve, California, USA - CZODoug3_1_2_16fungal (Hybrid Assembly) | ecosystem: Environmental > Terrestrial > Soil > Vadose...
GTTGATCTCAAATTGCTCGGTGCAACAGATCAGAGGCTAACCGCCGTACCCTCGGGTGTTCTGATATTTCTCGAAAATTCCGGCGCTTCGCCGAAGGGCTAACCATGCCCAAAGGCAATCTCAAGAAACCGAGGCTAACGATGCTGAAGCCAGAGTCCCTCCGCAAGATTCGCCACGCTCCTCGGGCAGTCGGAAGCCCGGCACCGGATACCGGGCGATACCAGCACACAGCGTGTACCAAAACCGAGATTTTCGACAAGGGGCACATCATCAAAGTTTGTGCCAATCGCAGTTGTCCCAACAAAGGCGCTAATTGGGCCCTGCAAGAGAAACTCACTTAATGCGGTTCCAGCCCTGCAATGCAGTTCCCTTTTGCCGAACAAGGGCGAGCCGTAACCGCAAGCGCTGGTACGCGCAGCAGGCTGCAGTCGCGTCTGTGTAATTGACGATGGCCCCGATGGACTAGCCAGCGGTCCGTTTGATTCTCGACTAGGCTCTCGGCGCATGTAATTTGGGTTTTGTTTCAAAGACCTCGGAGAGTCGAGCTCTGTGGGTGGTTGTGCGCAAAATGCCTGTACCGGCTTCGCAATGCTCCCATGGTCTAGCGCCACAGGTGGGACAGCGAACGGCAAGCAACGCCAGGGGAGTCAGCTTCCTGGTTTTAATCCTCGCATGATGCGACAGTCGCCCGGCGTCATACTGGTCAATTGTGACCAAAAAAGGGAGGAAACTGTCCGGAATTGTGCCTTTGACAAACCCAAGTCTCTATTCCAGCGTTGCAAAAATAAAGGTTTTTGCACTGGGGGTCAAAAGCATAGACTTGCAACGTCTCTTACACATTATCTCCGCCGCGCCCTCGGGTGACGGTCTTCCTGTGCAACCGATGAACTTGTTCAGGAGGCCGTATATGGCAGACGATCTCCCAATCGCTCTAAGATTTAGGCAACTCTGCGAACAGGCAGCAAAAGAGACTGATCCCCAAAAACTCCTAGAACTGACGAAGGCGATCGATCGGATATTTGACGAACGCGAGAAAGCCAAGCGATCTGGACTAGGGCTGTTTTAGCTTGCGTAGGTCGGATGTAGCCATGCCCGAGAATGATGGCCACAGCTTTGCCTAAGTTGTTGATGCCGTGACAGGGCCTAGCGACGGCCTCAAATCCAATCCAGCTTTTAGTTCCCTGAGGTATCTTTCTCCGGCATATGCGATGAATACCCAAACGCCAGAATTGCGAATCATCTTTTTGTAAAACTTCCTTCGCGGCCACGATGAACGATGCGTAGTCAGTCAAGTATATTATTGCCCTAATTTGAACACCTCGATAAATTACGAAAATTTGGCAACCCGGCAGTGCATGGGATCCCAGAATCCTGCGCTGGCGGGCAGGCACGTCCGTCTTGAACCGCTTGACCACCGCCACGTCGTCGGCTTGGCAGCCGCCGCGGCAGCAGAACCCTCGCTCTACCGATGGAGTCCCGTGCCGCAGGGCAAGGTCGAGGCTGCCAGCTACGTCAATACCGCACTGGCCTGGAGGGACGCAGGTACAGCTGTGCCCTTTGCGATCGTCACCGTGAACGTCCGCGCGGATGACAACGTGGTCATCGGGTCTACGCGCTTCTGGAACCTGGAGCGTTGGTCGTGGCCGCAGGGACATGCGCGGCACGGACGGGACGTCCCCGATGCCTGTGAGATCGGCTACACGTGGCTGACCCGGTCGGCCATCCGGACTGCGGCCAACACTGAGGCTAAGCTGCTCATGTTGACGCATGCCTTCGAAACGTGGCAGGTGCTTCGTGTGTGCTTTCACACGGATGCGCGTAACCAGCGTTCGCAAGCGGCGCTCGAGCGCATCGGTGGGAAGTGCGAAGGAATTCTCCGAGCCCATCGGATGGCTGCGGATTTCATCCCTCGCGATTCGGTGCGCTATTCGATCCTGGCGGGGGAGTGGCCGGAGGTGAGGGAAAAGCTGGGGCGGCTGCTGGGTGACCGGGGCTGAAGCCCCGGCTTCATTCGGAACGGCTTACGCCCGATATTTCCGGCCTTTGGGTGAAGATACGGGGATCGTGGAATTTCTACCCATTGACACGGGTTGTCTTGACAGAGTTTGTCTCGAGTCAACCATCGGCGCTCTGACTCCAGCAAAAAATGAAGATGCGCTCGGCGGCTATTCCACCGTGACGAGGCGGGGCGACAGATTTCCCGACACAGCGGCCGGAGCGAGGAGGCCGCGGGCTGCATCTTTACGGTGCAGGGCGCTGCGCCTCAGAAGCCACTGCTTCAGAAGTTTTCGTGCCGACGGCGCCAGACGTGAGAAGAAGAGTCCGGCGCGTCCCTGATCGCTGGCCCAGATGACGTCGGCCTGGCCGTGCAGCGTGGAGGTTGTCCCCGGCAACACGCAGCGGAAGGTCAGCTTTGAGAGCATGGGCACCGCTTCCGTGGCTTGGACGGCGAAGCCGTGCTCGCTGATATCGATGCCTATCGCGGGCAACGTGCCCGTGTCGAGCTCGAAGTAGACTACCGTCTTCATTTCGTGGCGCCGCGCCTTGCGGCGGTTTTTCGCCAACAGCTTCTGGCTGGCCTCGAGTGCTTCTCTCACTTGCGCTGGGTCGAGCGGCTTGTAAAGAATGCGATCGGCGCCGGACTGGAAGGCGTGGCCCGTCCCTGGCCAGGCTCGGCTGGCGACCGCCAGCAGAACGGGTTTCTGTGGAGGCTGGAGCAGCGCTCCCATCTTCACGACTTGTTGGGCGCCGGGCAGGTCAAAGTCTACGATCAGGGTGGAGCAACGGCCTTTTGTCACCAACTCCATGGCTTCCTGGCACGAATGGCAGATCACTTGGCTGATTCCAAACTCGGATAAGACAGCCTTCAATCGGTGAAGGACTGCAGTGTCTGTACTCAATACCGCAACGGAGCGACGCATGAGCTCAAAGCTAAGGTCAGCGGCGCACGGCGTAAAGTCACAGCGGTAATCGCGGCTGGGTTACCAATGCTGATTGAAAACACGGTTGATGCGGGGCAGGGGCCCAGTTGGATTGTCATCCAGAACAAGCGTTTGTGCGCCGTAAACGATCTAGGCGAGCCGCGCGAAGCTGCCTGCCTTTGAGCGAATCGAAGGGGTGCATTCCCTGCGACGCTACAATCGCGCGTTTGGCTCGCTTCCATCTCTAACTGAGCCACCTGCTGATGCGGAACCAGCTTCGGGCTTCACGCTCGCCGCTGTTATAATCAAGAATTACGCTCATGAAGACGAAGGGTCTGATTCGATCCACCACAGTCTTGTCAGTACGCCGTGACGGGCACATTGTCCTCGCCGGAGATGGACAGGTTACGCTTGGCGAGTCAGTCATCAAGCACACGGCGAAAAAGATCCGACGCCTGTACAACGAGAAGATTCTGGCCGGATTCGCCGGTTCAACCGCCGATGCGTTCACGCTTTTCAGCCGCTTCGAATCGAAACTGGAGCAATATCATGGCAACCTGGGTCGTGCCGCAGTGGAGCTGGCAAAAGATTGGCGCACCGACAAGTTTCTGCGGCATTTGGAAGCCCTGCTGCTGGTTTGCGACAAGGAGCAGACGTATCTGCTGAGCGGTCAGGGAGACGTAATAGAGCCGGACACCGGCATCGCCGCCATTGGCAGCGGTGGACCCTATGCGCAAGCCGCGGCGCAGGCGCTGGCGCAACATACCCCGCTCGCCGCCCGACAGATCGCGGAAGAAGCCATGAAGATCGCCGGTAAGATGTGCATCTATACCAATGACGCGGTAACGATTGAAGAGCTGTGAGAGATCCGCTGGCAGGCATTATGAAGGCCAAAGCTTGTCTCTTTCGTTTTTGACGGCCTCGCTGACTGGGAGCAGGGCATAATCCGCCCATCGGCTTTCGTAGCAGTCTTGAAAGGAACCTGAATAGTTTCATGGCCATCTATTTACCCAGCTCCGCCGAAGAAGAACAGCTCGCCCTCGACGAACTCACGCCGCGTGAAATCGTCGCCGAGCTCGACAAACACGTCATTGGACAGAAAGATGCCAAGCGCGCCGTCTCGATCGCCTTGCGCAACCGCATGCGCCGGCAGAAGCTGACCCCCGAACTGGCTGAAGAAATCATCCCCAAAAATATAATCATGATCGGGCCTACCGGGGTGGGGAAGACCGAAATTGCGCGGCGGTTGGCGAAGCTTTCCAATTCTCCGTTTCTGAAGGTGGAAGCGTCGAAGTTTACGGAAGTCGGGTATGTGGGGCGGGATGTGGAATCGATGATTCGCGATCTTGTGGAGACCGCCATCGAAAACGTGCGCGAGGAGAAGCTGGAGGATGTGGCCGATAAGGCCGAGCTCAATGCTGAGGAGCGGTTGCTTGATATTCTTCTGCCGCCCTCGCCAGCCCCGCGTCCCGCGGAACCGGTTTCAAACGCCGGCGGCGTAGTCATCGATGGCAACTCCGGGTTGACTGAATCTTCCAACCGTACCCGCGAAAAGCTGCGACAGCAATTGCGCGAGGGCAAGCTCGACGAGCGCATGGTAGAAATCGACGTCCGCGAGCGCAATTTTCCATCCTTTGAGATCATCTCCAACCAGGGTGTGGAGGAGATGGATGTAAACCTCAAGGACATGCTGCCCAACATTTTTGGCCAACGCACCAAGAAGCGGAAGATGAAAGTTAATGAGGCCTTCGAGTACCTGATCCAGGAAGAAGAGCAGCGCCTGATTGACATGGATCAGGTGACGCGGGTCGCCATTGACCGGGTCGAAAATGCCGGCATCATCTTCCTCGATGAAGTGGACAAGATTGCCGGGCGCGAGGGCGGCCATGGGCCCGACGTTTCGCGTGAGGGTGTGCAGCGCGATATCCTGCCGATCGTTGAAGGCACCACCGTGAACACGCGCTACGGCATGGTGCGCACTGACCATATCCTGTTCATTGCCGCGGGAGCGTTCCATGTTTCAAAGCCCAGCGATCTCATCCCCGAATTGCAGGGGCGGTTCCCGATTCGCGTGGAGCTGCAATCGCTGACCATGGACGATTTCGTCCGCATCCTCACCGAGCCCAAGTCTTCGCTGGTGAAGCAGTACACGGCACTGCTCGAAACCGAAGGAGTAAAGCTGGAGTTCACTCCAGAAGCGCTGCAGGAAATTTGCCGCTTTGCCTTCCGCGTCAATGAAGGCACGGAGAATATCGGTGCACGTCGGCTGCACACCATTATGGAGCGCGTGCTGGATGAGATCAGCTTTGACGCGCCGGAGAAAAAAGGGCAGCACTTCAACGTGGACGCGGATTATGTGCGCAAGATGCTGACTGACATTGTGAAGGACCAGGACCTTTCCCGGTACATTTTGTAAACGCAAATTTCCCGCATAACTAGTGAACCGCGAAGCAGACCGTCGGTCTCCTTCTTCCTTCTGACGTGTTTAGTACCTGGTATTGATTGTGAGCGAGTCAAATGCCTTCAGGGGGCCAGACTTCGGCGTGCCCGGGTCTGGGACCGCTACATACTCGCAGGCGATTGACTTCTTCGTGACCGTGATCCGCAGGTAGCCGTGCTGGCTGTCGTTGAAGCTCTCCAACACCCCCTCGCCTCCAGCCATCTTCACCGGCAGTTTTGCAGTGTGGAAGGCTTTTGAGAGCCCATGTAATCTCAGGTTATAGCCGCCCGCGCCGGCGACAATCATGGGAAGTGGCTTCGCGTTCAGCGATCCAGTGAAGCGTTGGTAATTGTGCACATGCCCGTTCAGCACCAGCTCCGGCGTGCGGCCCGCGGTTTTTACCGCATTCTCCAACACGCTCTTGAGGTGCTGGCTCCCGGGCTTGCCGCCATAGGCTGAATAAATGGGATGGTGCACCGCGACGATGACCGCTCTGTCTTTGGGAGCGGAGCTGAGCTCAGATTCGAACCAGTTGATCTGCGCCTGACTGAGCTGCCCGCCCTCCGGACAATTGCTATACAGGCCGATGATCGTGACCAGCGGAGTGAGCAGAGTCCAGTAGACGTAGGGCTGGGTCATCGAGGTGCGGGTAGCATCTTGCGCTTCCGGAGTATGGACCGGGGACTGACTACAGAAATTGCGGACGAATCCTTCCAGGCTGGTCTCGCCGGTTTGAAGATCGATATCGCCGTCGTGATTCCCCGGGATGGCCACTATCGGTCCGGGATAACTCAGGTAAGGCTCATAGAACTCGGCATAGTAGTTCGCCAGCTCTCCGCAGTAATAGACCACGTCGCCCAGATGATAGAAGAACGATGGGTGCGTAGTTACATCGTTGCCGGAGAAGTCAGATTCCATGTAGGTGGCCACGTTGTCGACCTGAGTAGGTGTATTTACGCCGCCGGTGTCGCCCACGGAGTGAAATACCATCTTGCCGGAGTTGGTGATCAAGGCGATGGCGTCAGCCGACAAGATACTGTCGAGCGACATGCGAAATGGTGGCACGCCAGTGGGCGGAGGGAGGTCGCGCCAGGGTTGCAGCGGATGCTTGCTGGGGTCAATGACAGTGTGGAAGTCCTGGGGCAGCCGGGGAACGGCGAAAGCCCTCCCTGATGCGGGTTGCGGGTGATGCGGCCTTGAGGCACGCAGCGCGACCGAGTCAAGCGTATTGATCTTACCTGCGACTTTTGGCATTTTTCTTACCTCGGAGATAATTTTGCAAACCGGGGCCCGGCAAGAACCAGACAGCTGGAGGGAACAGGGCCTGAGGAAACACCAGAGTTGGGCAGCGCACAGCGCGTGTTCTTGTTCTCGACCAACGGAGGTATTAATTTCGGCACTCCCAGTATTCAGAACTGCAAGTTCGTGCGCCTGGCCCAGGCTACACGCCCAGCTTAACTCCGCGGCGTGCCCCTGGGGAGTAAATGAGCACCCAATCGGACGGCCGTCCGCTTTGGACGGGTACCCTCGGGAGTAGATCGCGCCGTCATTCTCAATGGATTTGCCAAACCATGCGCTCCTCGAATAATCTACAAATCCAAACCCATGAATAACCTACAGACCCAATACATGAAAACCATTGACCGTGCCCGCCTGCAATCTTTGATGGAACGTGAGCAGAAGAAGTTTGTGGACGAGCGTCCGAAATCGAAGACGCTGTTTGAGCGCGGACGCAAGTCACTGCTGGCCGGCGTGCCGATGAATTGGATGGTGAAGTGGGCCGGCGCCTTCCCGCCTTTTGTCCGCGAGGCGCAGGGGGCGCATTTCTTCGACGTGGACGGCCACCGCTATGTAGATTTTTGTCTCGGCGACACCGGGGCAATGACCGGACACAGCCCGTTCGCCGCAGTGAAAGCGGCGGAAGAGCAGATGCGACGGGGGATTACCCTCATGCTGCCGGGCGAGGACGCGATCTTCGTGGCTGAGGAATTACAGAAACGCTTTGGCCTCGCCTCTTGGCAGTTCGCGCTCACCGCAACCGACGCCAATCGCTTTTCGATCCGGCTGGCGCGGCAGATCACTGGGCGTCCCAAGATTCTGGTGTTCAACTGGTGCTATCACGGCTCGGTGGATGAGAGCTTCATTACTCTTCAGCCCGATGGTACGGCAAGAGCGCGGCGCGGCAACGTTGGTCCTCCGGTCGATCCGTCAATTACAACCAAGGTCGTGGAGTTCAATGATATTGCTGGCCTGGAAGCGGCCCTGGCACCAGGAGACGTTGCTTGCGTATTGGCGGAGCCGGCGATGACGAATGTTGGCATCGTGCATCCGGCCATTGGCTATCACCAGGCGTTGCGGGAACTGACCCGCAAGCACGGTACGCTGCTGCTTATTGACGAAACCCATACTATCTGCGCCGGGCCCGGCGGCTACACACGAGCTGAAAATCTGGAACCGGATATTCTCGTCTTTGGTAAGGCGATTGGTGCAGGCATACCGGGCGCTGCGTACGGCTTTTCGCGGGAAGTTGCCGACCGCATCACGGCCCACCAGAGCCTTGAAGATAGCGATGTCGGTGGCATTGGCGGCACACTCGCGGGCAACGCACTCTCACTCGCCGCGATGCGCGCCACATTGACCAAAGTTCTGACCAAGGACGCATTTGACCGCATGATACCCCTGGCTGAACGCTGGACCACCGGCGTAGCCAAGGCAATTGTTGATGAGGGGTTGCCGTGGCACGTCACGCGCCTGGGATGCCGCGCAGAATATCTGTTCGCGGCTGAGCCTCCGATGAACGGCCATGAGGCGCACGACGCAATGGATTTCGAACTCGAACGCTTCATGCACCTTTACGCCATGAACCGAGGAATCCTGCTCACGCCGTTTCACAACATGGCGCTAATGTCGCCGCAGACTGAGACCGAAGACGTGGATCATCACACCAAAGTGTTTCGTGAGGCGCTAAAGGAGTTGGCAGCGTAGAGGAGTTACTCGTATTCGGAGCGAGCCCTCTCTGCCAAGAGCCGAGACCCCGGCAACTGATTATCTGCAATTGCGGCTCTGTTACCCTTTAGTCTCACTCATGAAGCCTCCCCTTGGAAAGCTGCTGCTGGGATTGGCTGCCTTAGCTATGCTGGCGAGTTGTGCGTCGGTGGGTCCGCCGCTGCCTCCTTCCCTGGAACTGCCAAAACCGCCGTCGGACCTGGGTGCCCAGCGCAAGGGCGACAGAGTTTTTTTGACGTGGACGGTTCCTTCGGGCACGACTGACCGTCAACGGGTGCGACGTCCGGGACCAACATGGATCTGCCGCGGGCTTGATCCGATTCTCAGCCAGTGCGGATCACCGGTAGGGGAAACTTCGCCGCTGCCGAATATTGTCGCGACGAAGGACGCCGCCGCGAAAAAAGCGTCCGCTAGTTATACCGATGTGCTCCCCGCGCAACTCGAAGTAAGCACTTCCGCGGGCTTTGTCACTTATGCGGTGGAAGCACTCAATCGCAATCGCCGGGGCGCCGGACTTTCCAACCAAGTGCATGTCACCACAGCGCCGACTCTGCCACCTCCGGAAGGCTTCCGCGCAGAAGTGACGAAGGAAGGGATGGAGCTCAGGTGGATACAGCCGTCCTTACCGGTGAAGCCGGTGGGGCCGGTCGCATATCGTCTGCGGTTCTATCGGCGTGCAGAAGGCAGCCAAGCGAGCATCAGCCTCGGGGAACAAGATTACGGAACCGGCGTTCGGGATCTGACTGACGCGGTTTCGGAAGGCCAGAAGGGTGGGGAAGAAATTTTGTCGAGCGGCGAAGAGCAGCCACGATCAGCCTCGATGGGCAAATTTCTTGATCAATCCGTCGAGTGGGAAAAGACTTATTACTATCGCGCTGCGGTTGTGACTGTAGTCAACGAAGCGGGAACGCTGGCCGCACAGGTCGAAGGCGATGACACACCCGAAGTAAAGGTTTTGGCGCACGACAGTTTCCCCCCTACGGTGCCCTCGGGTTTGCAGGCGGTGTTTTCTGGGCCAGGTCAGCAAGCCTTTATCGACTTGATCTGGGCTCCGGTGACGGACGCAGACTTAGCGGGCTACAACGTCTATCGGCATGAACCAGGTAGCACGCCCGAGAAGATGAACTCGGATCTCGTGAAAGCGCCAGCCTATCGCGATATGAAGGTGGTCCAGGGAAGGACTTACATCTATTCTGTTTCGGCCGTCGATGTGCGCGGCAATGAAAGCGCACGGTCGGAAGAAGCGAGTGAGAGCGTACCGTAGTCAACAGGGGCGCGACTGAAACCAAAAAGAAGACTGATTTTCGACGCCAATTTTCAATTGCCGATTTGAACCACCAGCTGCAGGGCTTTCCGGTCAGTTTTCAACTGGAACTTGACAATCGAAATTGCAAATGCCACTCCACTCCGTGGTGAGATAGAGCTATGAAATATTGCCGCTTTCAACGCAATGGCCAAGCCCAGTACGGGCTGGTCGAACCTTTCGCGGGACACGATGTCATCACACGCCTGCTGGTTACGCCTCCGGAAGAAGCAGGCGGCGACGTGGAGAGCCTGCAAACCCGAAGGATCGATCAAATTGCATTCGGTGACGCGCGGCTGCTGCCGCCAGTGCGGCCCTCGAAGATCGTCTGCGTGGGCCGCAATTATCGCGACCATGCGGCCGAGCTGGGTCACGAGGTTCCGCAGGACCCCCTACTTTTCTTTAAGCCTCCCTCGGCTTTACTGTCGCCCGGGGGGACGGTGTTGCGGCCAAGGATTTCGCAGCGCGTGGATTATGAGGGCGAACTTGGCGTCGTCGTGGGCCAGACGTGCTACCAACCTGCGGCGCAGGAAGACGTTCGGACTTACATACTTGGCTATACCTGCGTGAACGACGTCACCGCCCGTGACCTGCAGAACAAAGATGGCCAGTGGGCTCGAGCCAAGGGTTTTGACACCTCCTGCCCGGTGGGTCCGCTGGTAACGGATGAAATTGATCCGTGGACCGGCGTCGGCGTGGAAACGCGGGTCAATGGTACGGTGCGGCAGCAGGGGAATACGCGCGATTTCATCTTCGCGCTCGATGTCATCATCCGTCACATCGCGCAAGTGATGACTTTATTTCCCGGCGATCTGATCGCCACGGGAACTCCGGCGGGAGTTGGGCCAGTCGGGGCGGGAGATGTGGTGGAAGTGAGTGTTGAAGGAGTTGGCACGTTGCGGAATGTCATCGCGGATCAACAGGCGGGCGACAGCAATTGTTGATTATTGATTGAAAGCCAGGCGTCGAAGTGTTTATGAAGCAATCAAACATCAACAATTGCTTCTACTGTATGCGGAAGCGCTCTCGCATCAGTCGTTGCAGCCGAGGCTTGTATAGCAGGTCGTAGGCCAGCTCCTTGTCGGGAAACATGGCGAGTGCAGCGCGCTTGGCGCCAGCAGCCAGTTCTGAAGCTTCCTCCAGCGTCAAGCTGGGGTCCTGGCCGATCACCGACATCACCATGCTCATCATCACCTGCAGGCGGCGGATTTTCCGGCCTTCATCTTCTTCATGTTCATGCTCGCTCTTCCCTTCGCCGTTGGCGAGGGGGAAATCCTGTTCACCAAACCGCCGCTCCGGAATATTCATGCCAGTCCCTGGAACCCACAGTTTTAGATGTCATCCGAGAGGGGAGCGTTGCGCCCCAATCTCCAACATTGTCCCTCAACCAGACAAGAAAACAAACTGCACAAAGGTGCTGTGTGGAGCGCGACCTCGGGGGCAGACCCGCAGCCCGCAGCCGCAATCCGGCGCCGGATTTGCGAGCTACTGCAACGACGATCGCGAAGGGAGTAAAATCCTGTTCGAGCGCGGGCCTGTCAACAACGGTTCGGGCCCGGGAATTGGAGAAGTGATGGCGGATTCTTCTAAAGCAACAGCAGAATTGCAGCGGCGTCCCGATCCCAATGAAAACCTGGTGAAAATTTTCGACACCGAACAGGAGTCGGAGGCCATGGTGGTGAACGGCCTTCTGGAATCGGCGGGCATTGACTGTGACATGACGGCACTCTCGGCGCCGCAAGATACGTTTCCCGGTGTGGGCGGCACGATTATTCTGGTTCGCGAGGAGGACGCCGCTAGGGCGAAGCAAGTGATCGCGGAGTTTCAGCAGTCGCCGGCCGCCGGGGACGACGAATGTTCGGGCGAAACTGCCGAGGGTGACACTGCAAGCGCCATTCGTGAAGAGCCGCCAAGCAAGGCGTGACCGAGTGGCCATCGAGATAGAATGTCAGGGCGCGGTTCAGGTCGGTGCGGTAGACACGCGCGCATGAATCCTCCAGCCGCTTCAGAATTTCCGTTCTGGCATGGCCGAGCGAGTTGCCGAACCCAAGAGCGCTATCCGTTGCCGATGAAAAGAGAAAGTCATCCGGCCAAAAAGCGCAGATCCACGTGAAAATGTGCTGCACGGGGAGGGAGGTGCGCGCCATACCCCGAACATGGCTTGACGTGTGGGCTTGAGCTGCCAGGCCATTGGAGCGGTAGCGGCGAGGTGGGCAGCGAAGTCATAGGCAGCGTGGGAAGTAATTAGGACTCGTCGAAGAAATGAAGCGGCGAACCAAAATTCCCGAGTGATTCCGCGCGGGGCGTGGCAACTACGAACCCGGTCACCGCACAAGCTTCACGATGCTTTCGAGGTGATAGGTTTGCGGAAAAAGATCGATCACATGGGCCTCGTCGACGCGATATCCTGCTGCCAACACTGGCACCAGATCACGCGCCAGCGTCGCCGGATCGCATGAGACATAGATCAAGCGCGCCGCTGCCACGTCGGCGAGGGAACGCGCCAGGGGTTCGCCCAGGCCGCGGCGAGGCGGATCCACCACCACCAAGTCGGGCTTCTGTTTGCCTGACGCAATTCTGCCAGCCTGTCCCTGGTCGCTGTGTTGGCTCAGGTATTGCTCAGTCGTCGCCTTAACTGCCGCTCCATTCGGAGGGAGATTGCATTGCAGGTCGGGGAGGGCCCGATGTGATGACTCTACGGACACGACATGACGGAAGTTACAAGCCAGGGCAGTGGAAAAAAGTCCCACTCCAGCATAAAGGTCGAGGGCGAGATCGCCGGACGCTCCCTGAGTGACGATGTTAACTAGTTCGTCGGTCAAGTAGCGGTTGGTTTGAAAGAATGATCCAGCGCTGACCCGGTAGGCGAGACGTTGGGTCTGATACGTCAAGTTATCTGTCCCGAACAATTGCTCCGCGGCGCTTGCTGACTTCTCGCCAGGCTTTGCTTCACGAAAGGCGACAATGCCGACGATTTCCGGCAGCACAGTGCGTAATACTTCGGCCCAGTCTTTTAAAGAAGACTCGGGAGCCTCTGGCGTGCAAGAAAGTTCCACAAGAAGCTGCGTATCATCCGCGTTGGCGAAGAACTCGGCTTCGCGTAATCCTTCTGGAGTTTTCCCAGCCCTGCTTATCTGCCATAGTGCGGCGATGCCGCGATTAATGAGCGGAGAGCTAATGGGACATTGCTCGACCGGCAATACTTCGTGCCATCCGAGCTTGAAGTATCCCGCGGCAAAGTCGGGCTGCGTGCGAACCTGGAGCCGGGAGCGGTTGCGGTAGTTCCATGGCGGCGACGGATGCACTTCAATTTCGTTCTTGAGTTCAAGTTTGGCGATGCGCCGGAGGTTCTCGCGCAAGATGTCAGTCTTGATTTCCAGTTGATGTTCGTAGCTGGCGTGCTGGTAATGGCATCCGCCGCACCGGGCGAAGTAAGGACACCGAGGTTGCACGCGGTGCGGAGAAGCGTCGATTACGGCTGCAGCTTTGGCCCGGGCGAAACCGGGCTTCTCCTCAGTTAAGGAGGCCTCAATCTTTTCTCCAGCGAGAACGAAGGGAACAAATACCGCCTTGCCGCGTCCGCGATCGTCGGGCGGCAAGCGAGCGAGACCGTCGCCCCCATAGATCAGCTTTTCGATGGTGAGAAGCAAGAGGTGATTCTACGGCAAGGGGTGGAAGTCCGCGCCAGTACCTCAACATTTCGCGGTCTACCCGCCTGCCCCTTCATCTTAGCTTGCAGTCGCCAAAATTTCCGGTAGCGACACGGTCCATCCGAATCGCAATCTTTGCTGGGACGCGGCCGTCTCTCAGCTTTGCCAGCCACCCCCCGAACACATCTTTGCCGGAGGCAGGGCCCTAGCTCTGAACTTCGCTCCTCTTTCAGGGCGACATATAAGTTACAACGAAAGAAGAAGAGGCGCCTCACGCCGCTCGTCCCGCGGCCGCGCCCGACGCCCACGCCCACTGAAAATTGAAGCCACCAAGATGTCCCGTAACGTCCACCACCTCGCCGATGAAGAACAGTCCGCGAACTTGAAGGCTTTCCATTGTCTTGGCTGAGAGCTCGTTGGTATCGACGCCACCCGCCGTCACTTCGGCTTTTTCGTAGCCTTCTGTGCCCGCTGGGGTGATGGCCCAGGCATGAACCCGCTGTTCAAAATCGGCCAGCGCAGTGTTTGTCCAGGAGACGGGAGCATGCCGGTCCAGCCAACGGTCGGCGAAACGCTGCGGAAGAAATGTGCGCATTTCAGCCCGCAAGGTTCCGATATTTCTTGGGGTCTTGGGATCGTGAAATGCTGCTGCGACATCTCGGCCGGGCGCAAGATCAATGAAAATTGGCAGCGATTGCTTCCAGTAGGAAGAGATTTGCAAGATCGCTGGACCACTCAAGCCGCGATGCGTGATGAGCATCTTTTCGCGGAAGTGCTGCCCATCGAACGACGCCACTGCATCGGCGGAAACTCCGGCGAGGTCGCAGTAGTGGGATCGGTCTTCAGGAGTCAGCACCAGGGGCACGAGACCTGGCCGGGGTTCGCGGATCGCGAGTCCAAACTGGCGCGCGAGATCATAGCCGAAGGAAGTCGCTCCGATTTTTGGAATCGATAGTCCACCGGTCGCAACCACCAACACAGGGGCGTGAAACTCAACCTTCGTGGAGCGTGCGACGAAACCGGTGGTGTGCCGAACCTCCTTGACGGTTGTGCTCAAGAACACATTCACCCCAGCATCTCGGCACTCGGCTTCGAGCATGCTTAGGATCCCGGTGGCAGAGCGATCGCAGAAGAGCTGTCCAAGGGTCTTTTCGTGATACGGGATATGGTGCTTTTCCACCAGCGCGATGAAGTCCGAGGGCGTGTAACGGGCCAGCGCGGACTTGGCAAAATGGGCATTGGAGGAGAGAAAATGCTCGGGCTGGCAGTGAATGTTAGTGAAATTGCAGCGTCCACCACCGGAGATGAGGATTTTCTTGCCCAACCGAGTTGCGTGCTCGATGACGGCAACACGACGGCCGCGTTTGCCGGCCTCAATCGCGCACATCAGACCCGCCGCGCCGCCGCCGAGAATCAAAACGTCGAATGAATGCATCACAGGGCGATCACATGTAGAACAGGCTGAGCCTTGGCAGGTTGTGTTTTTCCAGCAGTCGCTTGTGGACGTACTGCTTCTGCAGCTGATCGATTTGCGCCGCTGGCATTTTGCGGCGATAAGGGGCAAGGTCGCGGTCAGCCTCGGTGCGAACCATTACCATCTCTTCGTCCTCCGTAGCGGCGAGTAGAGCGGCGAAGAGTTTTTCTTCGAGCACAGTCAAGTGACGCTCCAAGTCTTCCAGCCGCGGCACGGGCTTCTTATTTTCCATCTCATCCGCCAATTTGCGGAGGGTACGCGACGTCTCCGATGCGGCAATGCCCACGGAAACACCGCCGCGCTCTGGAAGTTTCGCCGATTCCAAAAGATCGGCGTTGCGCCTCAAGAAAACTGCGATTGCGTCCGGCTCAAAGCCCTGTCCGGCGGCTGATCTGGCGGAGAGCCGCCGCCCCGCTTCGTGCCCAACTCCAACCGCGGCTTCCTTCATGTCTTCGGCCGCGGCCAGCACTTCCTGAGAACAATAAGCTACGCTGTTCACTTTTTTCGTCTTCGACGGCCGCTGGTCGTAGCGGTCGAAGGCAGCTTCAATGCCGCGCAGCGCGGCCTCAAGGGGAATGCCCGCATCTTTCCAGGTTTCGATGAGCGCCCAGTCGAGGGTTGAGAGCAGCAGCCCTCCTCCCCGCCGTCGGAGAAAGTGCTCCTCAATTTCGGTGAAATAGTTGAAGTAGTTTTCCACGACCGCCTAGTGATTGGAACGCGAAGTGGAAAGGACCCGGTTTCCGCCCCCGTTCTTTTCTTTGAGCGGGGTCTTCGCCGTCGGCTTGCCTCCGGTCTCGTGTCGTGCTGTCGCATTCCGCTCCCAGATAATGCGCAGGCCCTCGAGGGTGAGGAAGTCGTCGACCGTCTTGATGTATTTCGATCCGGTGCCGATCAGCGAGCCCAAGCCGCCAGTGGCAACTACTTGGGTGCCGTGTCCCAACTCGGCGAGCAAAAGGTTGAGAATGCCATCCACCAAGCCGAGGTACCCGTAATAGAGCCCGGACTGCAAACTGCCCACAGTCGTCGAGCCGATGACTCGCTCTGGTTTGCGAACCTCCACCCGCGGCAAGCGCGCCGTGCGCTCGAAGAGCGCGTCGGCGGAGATGCCCAGGCCCGGTGAGATCACTCCGCCCAGGTATTCTCCCTTAGCGGAGACGCAATCAAAGGTAGTGGCAGTGCCGAAGTCCACGATCACGCACGGCCCGCCGTACTTTTCAAAAGCGGCGACGGCGTTCACAATGCGATCAGCGCCTACTTCCGCAGGGTTGTCATAGTGCACTGGCATTCCCGTCTTAATGCCCGGCTCGATAAAAAGCGGCTTCGAATTGAAGTAGCGCTCACAAACCTGGCGGAGAACCGGATCAAGCGGCGGAACGACGGAGGAAATCACGATGCCGTGCATTCCCGAAACTTCCAGGCCGGCCATGGCGAACAGGTTGCGGAACAGGACGCCGTACTCGTCTACTGTGCTGGTCTGCACCGTAGCCACGCGCCAGTTGGCGAGGAGTTGATCGTAGCGCGGCGCGTCGTTCGAACGTTTGTCCGCAGCAGTACCCCCTGCGTCTGCTTTTGCTCGGGTAAAAACTCCGAGCACCGTGTTTGTGTTGCCGACATCGAGAACGAGAAGCATACATCCTTAGTTTGTGGTGAGCGAATTTACGTCATCGATCACAATCAGAGTGGCCTCACCGTACCGCTTAATACTGTCCGCAAAAGTCCTGCTGCGCGTACCCGAAGGAAACCACGCTCATCGAGCCCTTCAGTCGTGCCCTCAAAGCTTTCACCATTCTCCTCGATGCGGACGGCCTTACCCTTTATCCACGACGAATGATCCGCAAAGCGCCGCAGAATTAATTCACGCGCGTCAGGCCGCTCGAGCAAGTCGCGATACTCGCGATTGAGAGATTTTAGCAAAGCCACCGCGAGTTCCACCCGCGACCATTCGCCGCCAGTCGTCAATCTCAGCGAGCTGGCTTGGTCCGCCAGCCCCCGGGGGAAAGTCGCCTGATTCACGTTGAGGCCGATTCCTACCACAATGTAGCGAACCCGGGTTGCTTCGGCATTCATTTCGGCGAGAATGCCGCAAACCTTCTTTCCGTCGATCAACAAATCGTTCGGCCACTTCAAGTCGGGATCTACACTCGAGTCGATCTGCCGGATTGCGGAACGGACAGCGAGCGCAGCCGCGAGCGAAAGCACCAAGACCTCGGTTGGCGGCAAGGCCGGACGGAGTACCACCGAACAGTAGATTCCAGTCGATCGCGCCGACTGCCACGCGTTTGCGCCGCGTCCACGCCCGGCGGTTTGCTCCTCGGCCAGGAATACACTTCCGTCGGGAGCGCCCGCGGCGGCCGCATCCATGGCTGCCGTGTTGGTTGAGCCGATCTTGTAGAAGTGGTGGATGTGCTCGCCGAACCGTGTCCCTTGAACCAGGGGCTGCAAGATATTTGGAAGCAGCAAATCAGGCACAGCCCGCAATTGATAGCCGGTCGCGGGATGCCCGGCGACGTCCACGCCCAGGCCACGTAACTGTTGGATCAGCCGCCATACCTCGGATCGGCTGCTGCCGATTTCATCGGCGATTTTGGTTCCGCTTACCACGACGGTGGCGTGATCCGTCAACAGGCGCACAATGCGGCCCAAGCGCAGATCGGTGGGTTGGGGCGTGAATGATCGCGGCACCCCCGCCGTCGCTCTCGGACGTCGTCGAGTACGGGTTGTGACAGCTTTCTTGATGCGTGAATTATGCGGGAGGGACGAAGAAAGCACAAATTATCGCTCTCAGAATGACCCAGGCTCACGAAGGCCAACACTGCCTTCAAGACTCTTCTTTCTTGCCGGTTACATAAAACGGCGAACCTTAGGCCGGCACCACTCGCATGCTCATATCGACGGCACGTGGCGAATGCGTTAGCAAGCCCACCGAGATAAAATCGACACCCGTCTCCGCGTAGCTCCGGACATTCTCCAGACTGATGCCTCCGGAGCACTCAAGTGGAATGCGACGTTCCAGCCGCGAACAGAACTCCACGGCCTTCGCCACGGTTTCCGGCGACATGTTGTCGAGCAGGACGGCCTCACCGCCATTGGCCAGCACCTGCTCCAACTCTTCAAGCGTACGTACTTCGACCTCTACGGGTTGCGCCCCGCGGCGATTGTGAAGCGCTCGCTCGACCGCGGCCACAACTCCGCCAGCCAGTGCGATATGGTTGTTCTTGATGAGCACACCGTCGGATAGATCGAGGCGGTGGTTCTGTCCGCCACCGCAACGCACCGCGTATTTGTCGATGACGCGTAGGCCGGGCGCAGTCTTACGGGTATCGAGAATGCGGGCTTTCGTGCCGTGCACGGCTTCGACAAACTTGCGGGTGAGAGTCGCGATGCCGCTCATGCGCTGCAAGAAATTCAAAATCACGCGCTCGCAGGAAAGTACAACGCGGGCGTTATGACGAATGACCGCGACTGATTGCCCCTTGTGCAAACGCACACCGTCGAAAATCTCCGGGTGAGTCGTGACCTCGTAATGCGAAGTCACGGCCCCGTCGAGCACTGCGTACACGTCGAGAATGCGGCCTACGCAGCCAATGCCGGCGAGAATGCAGTCTTCTTTGGCCAGAATGGTCGCCGCCGCGCGCTGGTTGGGATCAATGCAGGCGTAGCTTGTGGCGTCGCTCGTCGCCCGGTCTTCGAGCAGAGCGTTTTCCAGAATGGCGGTAATGCGTCGGCTATTCCAGTCCATAGGGGAGTTGCAGTTCAGTGTTGCGGTTTGCAAGCAGTCAGCACTCAGCATTCAGCCCAAACTATAACCTGCTCGCAGCGCGTATTCCTCGGGACATTAGCGCCCCAATTCTTCCAGCTTACTCTTCGCTTTGTCGTGCAGCACGGACAGTTCTTCAGCCCGCTTACGCAGGCCCTCGACAACTTTCGCCGGAGCCTTCGCCAGGAATTGATCGTTCCCCAACTGCTTCCGGTTATTGATTGTCTCTTTTTCTATCTTCTCCAGTTCCTTGGTCAAACGCTCGCGCTCGAAGGCAATGTCGAGTTTTCGCTCATAGACAACATGCACGTCGAAACGAGCTGTGCCTCTCGAGGGAGACTGCCGGGCTCGCCACTCTTCCACATTCGTAATGCTCTCCACATTGGCGAGCCGCTTGATCGCCTCCTCGTTTTGCATGATCGAGATGCCCGTCCCTGCGTCGTGGACAAACAGCTCAATTGGAATCTTGATCCTAGCTTCCACTTTCAGGTCCAGGCGAAGCTGGCGCACACTAACAATCAGGTCTTGCAGCACAGCCATCTCTGTCTCGGCGGCCAGATTGATCTGTTCCTCGTCCACTTGCGGGTACGATGCCAGTGCCACCGATCGCAACGGTGGCTTGCCATCATAGATCGCGTGCCAGATTTCTTCGGTGATGAACGGCATGACGGGATGCAAAAGGCGCAGTGCCGCATCGAATAAGTTCACCAGATTGCCGCAAGCTGTTTGGGCTTCGTCACCCGCGTTGGACATCAAGCGCGGCTTGATCAGTTCCAGATACCAATCGCAGAACTCTCCCCAGAAAAAGTCATAGATGCGATTCGCCGCCTCGTGGAAACGATACGTAGCCAGTGCCTCATTCACTTCCTTCGTTACCCGATTGAAGCGCGAGAGAATCCAGCGGTCTTCCAGAGCAGAGGCTTGAAATCTAGTGATACCCGCCGTCGGGACCGCAGGCTCGACGGGACGAAGTCCCGGGTCTACGCGGTCGACATTCATGAACATGAAGCGCGCCGCATTCCATATCTTGTTAGCGAAGGCGCGATAACCATCTGTGCGGCTCTCGCTGAATGCAATGTCGGTGCCCGGCGCGGCCATGGCGGCCAGCGTGAAACGCGTGGCGTCGGTGCCGAAGCGCTGAATGATGTCCAGCGGATCAATCACGTTACCCTTGGTCTTCGACATCTTCTGGCGTTCAGCGTCGCGCACCAGCGCATGGATGTAAACCTGCCGAAAGGGCACGCTGTCGTTTTTCTTGGCGCCCCATCCGCTGACTCTTTTTACGGCCGAATCCTGCTTGTGGCCTTCCATAAAGTGGCAGCCGAACATGATCATGCGTGCCACCCAGAAGAATAGAATTTCGTACGCCGTGATCAACAGCGTGGTGGGATAAAAAACTTCCTGGTCGCGCGTCTTCGCGGGCCATCCGAGCGTCGTGAATGGCAGTAAGCCCGAAGAAAACCAAGTGTCCAAAACATCCGTATCTTGCGTTAGTTTTGAGCTGCCGCACTTGGAGCATTTCGCCGGTGCTTCACGCGCAACGATAATCTCTCCGCAGCTGCAATGCCATGCCGGAATCCGATGCCCCCACCACAACTGGCGCGAGATGCACCAATCGTGGATGTTGTTCATCCAGTTCAGGTAAATCTGACGATAGTTCTCAGGGGCGATGGTGATCTCGCCGCTCTCTACGACCTCAATCGCGCGCTCCGCCAACGGCTTGATCTTGATGAACCACTGCGTCGAAAGTCGGGGCTCAACCACCGTGCCGCAGCGGTCGCACCTGCCGAGAGCGATGGTGTAATCTTTTTCGCCGACAAGGAATCCCTTAGCTTTTAGATCTGCCAGCACGCGCTCGCGCGCGGCGTGGCGGCTAAGGCCCGCATACGCGCCTGCATTTTGATTCATGTGCGCGTGCTCGTCCATCACGTCAATCTGCGGCAGGTTATGGCGGAGGCCAGCCTGAAAGTCGTTGGGATCGTGTGCTGGAGTCACCTTCACTGCGCCAGTGCCGAATTCGGGCTGCGCCAGTTCATCGGTGATAATTGGGATCTCGCGATCCATCAACGGCAGCAGAACTTTCTTTCCCTGCAAGTGCCGGTAGCGTTCATCTTTTTCGTTTACCGCGATGGCGGTATCGCCCAGCATGGTCTCGGGACGTGTGGTAGCGACGGTAATAGATTCCCTGCTTCCGATCACCGGATAGCGAATTTCATACAGTTTCCCGGGAACTTCCTCGTGCTTGACTTCGAGATCCGAAATCGCTGTCTCGCAGCGCGGACACCAGTTGACGATGTACTTCCCGCGATAGATCAGTCCTTCTTCATACAGGCGGACAAAGACTTCACGCACCGCGCGCGAAAGGTTCTCGTCCATGGTGAAGTACTCGCGCTCCCAATCGACTGATGCGCCGAGGCGCTTCATCTGGTCGAGAATTGCACCGCCGTAATGCCTTTTCCAATCCCACACCCGCTCAATAAATGTTTCGCGCCCCAGGTCGCTGCGCTTCTTGCCTTCGCTCGCAAGCTGCCTCTCGACCATCATCTGCGTGGCGATCCCAGCATGGTCGGTGCCGGGTAGCCACAGGGTGAGGAAGCCGCGCATGCGGTGCCAGCGCACGATGATATCCATCTGCGTCTGATTGAGCATGTGGCCCATGTGCAAGCGGCCGGTGACATTCGGCGGTGGCAGCAGCAGGGCGAACACCGGACGCGTGTCGCCCGGCGGAGGTGTGGGCACGGAGAATAGTTTCTCTTTGATCCAGTATTCGGCCCAGCGCGTTTCAATCGCGCCCGGCTCGTAGGATTTGGGCAGCTCGTGTGGCATTCGATGTTCGTGTGGGACCGATCTCAGACCTCGGCCACGCCGAGCGCAACTCGGCGGCAGCAAACCTTCGTTAAGGATGAACTCTGATATTACAGGCGCGAGAAAAGAAGGGTCAAACGAGAGAGGGGATAGTGTGTGAGTGATGTAACGATGTACACACCCTCCGTATCGTCGTTGCGAAATAGCCTGTATTCATGAGGCTACGAACCACGTGACATGCGTTTCACCCGCGTCAAATGCGGGGATTAGCGATGGTTAGTGCTGCGAAACGAGAAGCGGCGAAGGAGCGCAGGGGCGTCAGAGTGTTAGCGGCAACATGATGGCCGACGCCTGATCCTTTAGTTCCGCTGCATTCATCGAGTCCGGCGGAATAGGTCTCTCGCCCAATTGCGACATATAACTTCGGAGAGGCGCTGATTTCTTGGGGGCAAGCGAAGCATTGTTGGTGGAAGCGTCTCTTGATGAGTTCACGGAGCGAAATCCACTTGAACTTTGTCAGGTGCCCACCGCGATTCAGCACTACGGTCGATCATAAGAGAACGCTGGGTGAAACGGTGAAATGAGTTCTGGGACCTCCTTCAGGCACCTTCTTAAGAACAGTGTCGAAACGCTAATGACGAAATCAGTTAAGCGACACCTCCCATCACAAAGGAAATGCTGGAGGTCACTGCCAAACATTAGCTTCCCCTCATTCCTAGCAGGCGGGGCTTACGCCCGTTTGGAGGAGAACCACGCTAACAGAGATCTATCCCGCGAGTGCTTTTTCAATCAAGTCTCTCACGTTAGGGTCGGACTCCCGCTTCAGGTGTCCCCGAAGCGCACTTTTCGCGCGTGGCGAACCTATTAATTTGAGGGTGCGAACCGCAACTTCACGCTCGTTTGAGTCGCCGTGCTCCAGAATTCCATTGAGGGTCGGCACGGCTGGATCCCCAATCATTGCTAACGCCTTGGCCGGCGCATTGTTTTCAAGTCTCTCAAATCCAGCAAAGGTGAAACTTCCACCGGTGTTCAAGCCGATCCATTTGCCCAGAGTCGGAGCTGCCTCCGCGATTTTCAGCTCACCAGCCAGTCGCACAGCGTTATTCCAGACCTCAGGATTATCCTGCGGGCTCTTTTCGATCACAGGTGGTAAGCGCATGGCCAGATAATTTTTGACTTTTGTATCGGACTTTCCCAATTTGAGCAATTGTTCGGTGGCTTGACTGGTTTTCTGGGGAGATTGGAACTCTCGGAAGAGGATTGACGCCTCCGGCGGCTCTTGGGCACCGAGGACCGAGGTTGCAAGGCCGGTAAAACAGGCAAATATCGCCGTCGCTCTCTTTAGTGCTCGCATAAAGCCACCTCAAAAATTGAGTGGTACATCCTCACGGCAGCGGGGCAGTTCCCAAAGCTGCCGTAGAGTTTGTGGTATCCAATATTGCTCCCGGTTTCACAACTAGTTTGAAGAACCACTGTTGACTGAAACAAGTGCTTGTACTCAGCGTACTGCAAACCTTGGCAGTAAAATTCTGGACTTGAGTCATTGAGTCAATAGGCTCCGCAGTTTGCAGAAGATAGCCGTGTCCAGGACCGTCAATGTAGAAGATGTTCTTCTGCCCAGCAGTTTTCTGCAAGAAAGAGGAGCTCGGACCGTCACAAGGACTCGGACAAGGAGCGCTTACGTCGATGCTGAAGCCATGGAGTGCGCCCGTAGAGTCTTTCCAGTTGCCTTTCTTCCGGCCGGTATCCCAACTCTGCGTTACCGTCCAGTTGGGGGCATCGTCGCTAACCGCGATTTGAACTTCGACATTCCAATGCCAAAACTTCTGCGTGGGACAGTTGAGAAGTCCAAGGTTCTCGCTGCATTCGGAGCTGCTGCTGAGAAATTTCAGGTTGTCTCCGGCTGTCTTTGAGCCGGGGCCGAAATGAACCGTTATCGTGGCATTTGGAGGGATGACGGTAACCGTGGCTTGAGCCGTTTGAGGGTACACGGGGCAGCTTTGGCCGCCGCAAATTTGGTAATTGCCGGTCCCCGCGATCTGGTTGCCCCAGTCGGCCATGAGATTGGCCTGTCCACCAGAGACGCCATGGACATTGAGATTGACGCTATCCACGGTCATGACTGCGGTGTTGCTGCCGCTCAAGTTTGGCCATACCCGGAAACCATTGCAGTCAACGGCGCCGAAGGAGAATGGCGTCGTGCTGCCGACGGGGCAGGAAATCGAACTCGGAGTGATGGTGAAGTTAGTGACGGCGCAGCAACTAGTGCAGCCGGTGCCACAGGTGGCCGTGGAAACATTGTAGATGCCTGCGGCGATTACGAGGGTAACCATTCCATTTCTGCCTTTGGCGCTGGCGAATTGAGCGCTGCCTTCCTGGCCT
>Ga0137418_10001209_pt1 | contig 23732 bp, 16 predicted proteins | sample CZODoug3_1_2_16f_FD_122242 | JGI IMG/M metagenome (GOLD analysis project Ga0137418, IMG submission 122242) | Vadose zone soil fungal communities from Angelo Coast Range Reserve, California, USA - CZODoug3_1_2_16fungal (Hybrid Assembly) | ecosystem: Environmental > Terrestrial > Soil > Vadose...
CTCGTAGGTCGCCAGCTCTTCCTGCACCTGGAGCACGACCGCCGCCCGTTGCCGGGGCGCCAGCCGGTCGACCGCCGCCCACAGGTCCTTCATGGTCTGCTCCCGGCCGAGCGCCTCGACCGGGTCCCTGACGGGCGCCGGCTGCCGTTCGAGGAACGACTCGCCCTGGTCGTCGGGGTCGTCGCCTCCCCACGGCTTCCACCACCGCCGCTTCCGCTTGTGATCCAGGCACAGGTTGACCACGATCCGGTAGAACCAGGTGGAGAATTTGGCCCGACCGCCGAAGCTGCCGGCGCTCTCATGGAGCCGGATGAAGGCCTCCTGGGACAGGTCACGCGCGTCCTCCGAGTCGCGAACGATGGACCAGGCGAGACGATAGGCTCGCCCCTGGTAACGCTCGACGAGAAGCTCGAACGCCGCCTCGTCCCGCTTGGCCACTCGCTGGCAGAGCGCCTCGTCGGATGGCTCCACTCGTCTGGGTCCCCTCGTCCCTCACCTTGTCACTCCTCACTCCTCGGCTGCAAGGTTCCAGGGCACAATCCGGCCGCTGGATCCTAGGGGGTTCGACGCCCGGGAGGAGGGGGACGTTTACAGCCTGCGGTCGGGAAAGCCCTTCGAGGAACGGCATTTGCGGAATATCCCCGCCGACCACCGCCGGTCGTCAGATCGCGAGAAGGGTACCCGTGATGTGGCCTGAAGCGGGGCGCGCGAGCGTGGCGATCGCGTCGGCGACGGCCTCGACGGGCACCCACCCCTTGCGGTCGTTGTCCGGCATCGCCGAGCGATTCGCCGGGGTATCCATGGTGCTCGGCAGCACGGCGTTCACCGTAATCCCATGCTCCCGGACCTCCTGCGCGAGCGCCTGCGTGAACGCGATCGCGCCGGCCTTGGCGACGGTGTAGGCGATGAAGCCCCCGGCAGGCGGCACGACCGCTCGCGAGGCGATGACCACGATGCGCCCGTACCGTGCCCTGACCATGTGCGGCAGCACCGCCTTCGCGGCGCTGAACACGCTGTTCAGATTCAGATCGAGCATGCGCTGGAAAGTGACGTCATCAGTTTCCACAATCGATTGCCCGCCCGCAAAACCGCCTACGGTGTGAACCAGAATATCCAGCTTTCCGAAGCGTGCCACAACTTGGTCCACCAGAACCTTTGCGCCCTCACGCGTCGAAATCTCAGCCGGAATAGCAACAAAGTTAGGATGATTGAAATCGGATTGCTGTATCTTCCGGGCGCTGCCGATCACGGTCGCAGCGGCGTCGAGAAACGCTTGCGTTACGTGGGTACCGAGGCCGCCATTGGCCCCCGTTACGAGTACGACCTTGTCTTTCATCAATCACTCCACAGTGCGGGAGACCCCTCGTTGCCCCGCCGTCAGTTCGATTGGCATCTGATTTTACAGTCAAAGAGCGACGGCCATGCACACGCCTCCAGGAGATTCGCGTGCGAATTCCGACGTCGCCATCGGAAGCACTGTTTATACTCTCTTGGCGGCCTCGCCACGCGTGAGCCTGAAACTAAGATCGCCTTGCAAGGAAACATCAACAATGAACTACCGCCCACTCGGTCGGACCGGTTGGAAGATTGCAGACATCAGTTTTGGCGCCTGGGCAATCGGCGGCGCATGGGGCCAGGTCTCCGACGAAGATGCGCTGGCAGCTCTGCACAAAGCCGTCGACGCCGGTGTCAATTTTTTCGACACCGCCGATGTCTACGGCAGTGGCCGGAGTGAGCGTCTCATCGCACAGCTCAAGAAAAGCAGGCAGCAGGAAATTATCGTTGCGACCAAAGCCGGCCGTCGCTTGCCGCGCCAGACGGTTGCCGGTTACAGCCGCGAGAACCTGACGACTTGGATTGAAGACAGCCTGCGCAACCTTGCGACCGACACTCTCGACCTTCTTCAGCTTCACTGTCCACCCACCGCACTCTACGAACGCCCGGAAGTCTTCGCGATCCTCGACGATCTGGTCAAGGCAGGCAAAATCCGCTACTACGGAGTAAGTGTCGAGAAAGTGGAAGAAGCGCTCAAGGCGATCGAGTTCGCCAATGTTCAAACCGTACAAATCATCTTCAACTGCTTCCGACAGCGCCCCGCGGAAGTATTCTTCCCGCGGGCCAAGCAGAAACAGGTGGGAATCCTCGCCCGTGTACCACTCGCCAGCGGCCTGCTGACAGGCAAACTGGGCGCCAAGTCCACCTTCGCTCCCGATGATCACCGCAATTTCAATCGTCATGGCGAGTCCTTTGACGTAGGCGAGACCTTTTCCGGAGTGGACTACAACGTCGGACTGGAAGCGGTTGAACAGATGCGGCAAATCTTGCCGGCGGGCGTCTCCATGAGCCAGGTTGCGCTGCGCTGGATCCTCATGTTCGATGCGGTCAGTTGCGCCATTCCCGGCGGCAAGCGGCCCGAGCAAGTGGCTGACAACTGTCGCGCTTCCGACTTGCCGCCTCTCACGCCTGCGACCATGAGTGAAGTCCAGCGAATCTACGATTGGAAGATACGGTCGCTGGTTCATCATCGCTGGTGAGTTGCTGCGCACACTACAGTGTTTTGTTTCTATCGAAGGCGGTTGCGTTTTTGCAATTGCTGGTTTTCCTGGGGCGTGACCTGTGAAGGTATCTCCTTTCGCCGTGTCGCTGGTCGTCTCGCTTGCACTGCTTTCCCAGTCCGGGGCACAAATATCCTCTGACAGGGTCCGGATCGATGTGCACGCCGATCGCCCCGAAGGACCTCTGCTTCCGGTCTGGAACTTCTTCGGATACGACGAGCCGAACTATACTTACGCTCCCAATGGAGTGAAATTGCTTGGCGAACTCGCCGCGCTGAGCCCGGTGCCGGTCTATGTACGAACGCACAATCTCCTCACGACGGGCGACGGTTCGAGCTCGCTGAAGTGGGGATCGACCAATGTCTACACCGAGGACGCCACAGGCCACCCCGTCTACAATTGGACGATCCTGGATCGCATCTTTGATGCGTTTCACGACGGCGGAATCAAGCCTCTGGTTGAAATCGGGTTCATGCCCCAAGCGCTTTCCACGCATTCGGAACCCTATCGGCACAATTTTCCGCAGGGCTCGATTTTTACCGGCTGGGCCTATCCGCCCACCGACTACAAGAAGTGGTCGGAGGCAGTCTTCCACTTTGTCCAGCACCTTCGTGAACGCTACGGTGAGAAGGAGACGAAAAACTGGCTGTGGGAAATCTGGAATGAGCCGGACATCGACTACTGGAAGGGTTCGCCCGAGGAGTACTTTAAGCTGTATGACGTTTCGGTCGACGCCATTCTGCGCGCGTTACCTGGAGCGCGCGTAGGTGGGCCCGACAGCACCGGACCTGCCTCAGCCAAAGCCATTGAGTTCTTGCGGGCATTCCTCGACCATTGCGCTCATGGACAAAATTTTGCTACCGGCAAGACCGGGTCGCCACTCGAGTTCATCAGCTTTCATCCCAAGGGATCCCCCAAGTGGCTCGGCGATCACGTGCAGATGGGAATAGCGCACCACCTGGTCGCAATCGAGCAAGGGTTCAAGATCGTTGCCTCCTTTCCCGAATGGCGTCAAACGCCGATCATCCTGGGAGAGTCCGATCCGGAAGGCTGTGCCGCCTGCTCCGCGCGAACCAATCCTCAGAATTCCTATCGCAACGGGCCTTTGTACGCGGTGTACACCGCCGAGGTCATGAACAACCTGCTGGCGCTTATCCATCGTGAGGGCGTCAATTTTCTTGGCGCCGTTACTTGGGCGTTCGAATTCGAAAATCAACCGTACTTCGAAGGATTTCGCTCTTTGGCGACCAACGGTGTCGACAAACCAGTGCTGAACGCCTTCCGAATGTTTGGCTTGTTGGGTAATGAACGGATTGCGGCCATGAGTCGGGCAGCTCTCCCGAGCGATGAGATTGTAAAGGCCGGTGTCCGCAGACGACCCGACGTTAACGCGATTGCTGCGCGGAAAGACCATGAAGTGGAAATTCTGGCCTGGAATTACCACGATGATGACGTTCCCGGAAGCGCCGCGCTGATCGAGTTGGTCGTCAGCGCTTTGCCATCGAAGGCGGGTCGATGCTTGATCGAGCACTACCGTGTCGACTCCAATCACAGCAATGCCTTCACAGCGTGGGAAGAAATGGGATCCCCACAGTCGCCTTCACCGGCACAACAGGGACACCTCGAAGCAGCCGGACAGTTACAGCTTCTTAGTTCGCCGACGTGGAGCACTATCGATCAAGGATCTGTGCGTCTGGAATTTAGCTTACCCAGACAGGGCCTCTCCCTGGTGCGCATCTCATGGTAGGGAGAAGCGTGACCTGAACCGTCCTCAGGCCTTCGCGAAAGCCATATCGTGCTGAACGGTCTCGGCCACTCGAATCAAGGTCGGCAGCACCTCGGCCAATCCACTTTTCCCGGCATCGCCGAATTCAAAGTAGAGCTTCTTATAAAGTGGATACAGGTCTGCATAAGTGCGCTGCGCAGCGGCGTCCGGTGGGTAGACCTTGTTCGGTGGACAAGTCCTGTCTTGCGCCTCTTCGATAGTGCGGAACGTCCCCGCGGCGAGGAATGCGAAGATAGCGGAACCCAGGCTCACAACACTCTTGCTCGGAACCAGCACAGGACAGCCAAGAACGCTGGCATACACTCGATTGAGGACGTCATTCTTCTGCGGAATGCCCCCCGCATTAATGACTCGCTTGATGTGTACACCGTGTTCTGACATCCGGTCCAGAATCACGCGGGTGTGGAACGCGGTCCCCTCAATGGCGGCAAACAGTTCGTCTTGCGCCGTACTCTGGAGGTTCCAGCCCAGGGTCACGCCGCGCAGATTCGGATTCACCAGCACGGTGCGGTCCCCGTTGTCCCAGCTCAGTCGCAGGAGTCCGGTCTGACCCGCGCGGTAATTTTCCAATCCCACACTGAGCGTCTTTACATCCGTGCAGGCTCGGGTGGCAATTGCATTGAAGATATCCCCAACTGCCGATAGCCCTGCTTCTATGCCGGTTCGATGAGGATGCACACTCCCCTGCACGACGCCGCAAACTCCTGGCACCAGATTTACTGATGGAGTAATGCCGATGATGCAGGTCGAAGTCCCGATCACATTGACCATATCGTCCGTACGACAGCCGGCCCCGATTGCATCCCAGTGTGCGTCGAAGGCGCCGACCGGGATCGGGATGCCCGTTCTTAGGCCAAGCTTGTCCGCCCAAACCGGAGACAGGGTGCCAGCGATCTGATCAGAGGTGGCATATTCTCCTTCAAGTTTTTCGCGCACGCCGGCCAACAAGGGATCGACCTTAGTCAGAAATGATTCCGGAGGCAGGCCTCCGAGACCAGCGTTCCAGAGCCATTTGTGACCCATGGCACAAATACTACGTTTCACTTTTCCGGGGTCAGTGATGCCGCACAGAGTGCCGGCCACCATGTCACAATGTTCGAAGGCGGAAGCGAAGTTCTGACGCTTCGTGGGGTTGTGCCGAAGCCAGTGCAGCAACTTTGAAAAACCCCACTCCGAGGAGTACACGCCGCCGCACCACTTGATGGCTTCGAGGTTTTCGCGGCGCGCCGCTTCGGTGATCTCCGCGGCCTCGCCTTTCGCACGGTGGTCGCACCACAGGTAGTATTCGCCGAGCGGCTGCATGTCCCGGTCGACGGGGATTACCGAGGATCCAGTCGTGTCGAGTGCAATGGACGCCACTTGATCACCGGAAATGCCGGCCTGTTTAACGGCTTCCCGGGTGGCGGCGGCAAGAGCGCGCATGTGATCTTCATGTGACTGAGTAGCGTATTCCGGATCTTCCCGCTTGCGATGCAAGGGGTACTCGACCAGTGCAGACGCCAACAAGCCACGTTCGCTGTCGACGATCGAAACGCGCACGCTCAATGTTCCGAAATCAACCCCCGCCACGACCGCCATGGCAAACCTCCGTCACTATTCAGACCAGTCCCTGGATCCGCCGCTCCAGGGGGCGAATGCAGTGGACGAGCAATCGTTTACCGCAACCAGAGACAAGCTAGAGGAAAGTGATTTCGATTGTCAATTGTTGCTGGGCGGGAGGTCATTACATCGCTCCGCCGCAGCCGGCATCCTCGGCGCTCGGTCAGGAAACGTTTGCCATGCTAATATGCAGGGCTAGCGCCCGCAGACGGTGGAAACATAGCATGGATATACGGGAAATCGCGAAGCGTGCCAAAGTCTCTACCGCGACCGTCTCCCGCGCAATCAACCGGGTGCCCAGCGTCAATCCGCAGCTTGCGAAGCGGGTCTGGAGCGTGGTCGAGGAACTGGGTTACTACCCCAACACACAGGCGCGAGCGCTGGTTTCAGGGCGCAGCCGTATGTTCGGACTCGTGATCTCCGAAATTACAAATCCTTTCTTCCCGGAAATTATTCACGTCTTCGAAAACATCGCGGTGCAGCATGGCTACGAAATTCTGCTCGCTTCCACGGGCAATGATCCCAAGCTCATGGAAACTTCCGTTCGTCGCATGATCGAGCGCAGGGTTGAGGGTGTGGCCATCATGACTTTCGGAATGGAGGAAGTGCTGCTTGAGGATCTGAAGCTGCGCAAAGTGCCGCTGGTTTTTGTCGACGTCGGGCCTCCGCGGCCCAGGGTAAGCAATATTCGCATCGACTATCTGCACGGCGTTCGCCAGGCTGTGCAGCATTTGGCGGCGCTCCGGCACAGCCGGATCAGCTTCATCACCGGCCCTCTGCGTCTGAAGTCGGCGTTGGCACGCAAACAGGCCTTTCTCCGTTCCATGCAGGAGATTGGGCTGGAGTCCGACCCGCAGTTGATTGTTGAGGGGGATCACACCATGGAAGGGGGCATGGCAGCTTTTACGAGTTTGCTCGAGCGACCGGTCCGGCCAACGGCTGTCCTCTGCTCCAACGATATGACGGCCATCGGCGTGATGCGGAAAAGTCATGAAGCCGGGATTGCAATTCCCCGTGATCTTTCGGTAGTCGGCTTCGACGACATTCGCCTCGCCCAGTTCGTGATTCCGCCGCTTACCACGGTGCAGATGTCACAAAGAGAACTGGCGCTTCTGGCGTTCGATGCTCTCAAAGAGGAGATCGCCCGCGAAACTCCGGTACCCAACGGCAGTGAATATATTCTTAAGACCCACTTAGTGCTGCGCCAGTCTACGAGCCTGATTTCACCCGCCGGCAAACAAACGTCGAAATAGCCGAGCCTCTCTTCAGTGCGAGTCGCGGGCCACACGAGCCCCGCTGCGACCCACCAGGAAATCCAGATCGGCTCCCTGATCTGCCTGCTGCACATGCTCGGCGTAAAGACGCTCCCATCCCCTCTCCGGCAATGGAGGAGGCGTCCATTTTGCTCGGCGAGCGGTGAGTGTATTTTCGTCCACCTCCAGTTGAAGAAGGCGTCTGTGGACGTCCAGCGTCACTGTGTCACCGGCTTGCACCAGAGCCAGCGGACCACCAACTGCAGCTTCGGGCGACACGTGCAAAATGACGGTCCCGTATGCCGTGCCGCTCATGCGGGCATCCGAAATGCGGACCATGTCAGTGACGCCTTGGCGCAGCAATTTCGCGGGCAACTGCATGTTGCCAACTTCGGCCATTCCCGGATAGCCGCGAGGTCCACAGTTTTTCAGAACCATGACGCAGGTCTCGTCGATATCGAGATTGTCGTCGTTGGTCCGAGCGTGACATTCTTCGATATTTTCGAAAACAACCGCTCGGCCGCGATGGTGCAACAGCTGAGGGCTGGCCGCGGAGACCTTAATCACGGCCCCGTTCGGCGCGAGATTCCCGGTGAGAACGGTAATTCCGGCATTCTCCTTGAACGGGCTCGCAAAGCCGTGAATCACATCGCGGTTCCAGCACGGCGCGTCCGTCACGTTTTCCCAAATCGATCTCCCGTTAACCGTAAGAGCTTCTCTCTGAAGCGCGCCATTTTCGCCGAGCTCCCGAAGGACCGCCGGCAGTCCGCCCGCGTAGAAGAAGTCCTCCATCAAGTACTGACCGGAAGGCTGCAGATTCACTAGACACGGCAGGCCGTGGCCCAGACGATCAAAATCATCGAGGCAGAGGGGCACGCCGATGCGCCCCGCGACGGCGATCAGATGAATGACAGCGTTGGTAGATCCACCGATGGCAGCATTCGCACGAATGGCATTCTCGAAAGCCGGCCGCGTCAGGATTTGCGACATGCGTAGTTCCTCGCGGACCATTTGCACGACCCGTCGTCCCGTCAACTGCGCAAGGGTATTGCGGCGAGCGTCGACGGCGGGAATGGCCGCATTTCCCGGTAGGCTCATGCCGAGCGCCTCGACCATATTGGCCATCGTGGAGGCCGTGCCCATGGTCATGCAATGCCCCTTGGAGCGATGCATGCAGCTTTCGGCTTCGAGATAGTCTTCGACTTTCATTCTCCCTGTGCGGACCTGGTCTGTCATTTGCCAGAGACTCGTTCCCGAGCCCAGATCGCGGCCCTGGAATTTGCCGGAGAGCATGGGGCCGCCGGACAATCCGATCGTAGGCAGATCGCAGGAGGCAGCGCCCATCAGTAGAGAGGGCGTGGTCTTGTCGCAACCCATGAGCAGGACGACGCCATCGATCGGATTGCCGCGAATGGACTCTTCCACGTCCATGCTGGCTAGGTTGCGGAAGAACATGGCGGTCGGACGCAACATGGTTTCGCCCAAAGACATGACGGGAAATTCCAAGGGGAAGCCGCCTGCCTCCCAAACGCCGCGTTTCACATATTCCGCAATCTCGCGAAAGTGAGCGTTGCATGGGGTCAGTTCCGACCACGTGTTGCAGATCCCGATGACTGGCCGGCCATCAAAAAGATCCCGCGGCCATCCCTGGTTCTTGATCCAACTCCGGTAGAGAAAGCCATCGCGGCCTTCGCGCCCGAACCATTCCTGACTTCGCAGCGGTTTCATTGGTTTGATCCTGATGGAAACTGGTTGATACTTTTAGCGATGTGCCCCGAGAAGAGAGCGCTCTGCATCATAGCGCAAAAAGAATCGATCGACCGTGCTCAGATCTCATCTACCGGGCAATTAGGAATTGATTTCAGACTCGAACCGCCGTATCCGTTATTGACAGCCGCGGCATCGTCGGTAAGCTTCAGCTCTTCCGGGAGCAAATTCATCGGGAGAACTTTTGTAATAGACGGGCGCGCGCAGAGCGGAGAGTCGCCTGGGCGGGGTGCGATCGATTGGCGAATCGCAGGCCACATCTCACGCTGAAGTTTGTCCCGATTTCTTGGCTAGGCCCCCCACGATGTGAGTGCGAAACATGATCGGAAGATACTCAGCACGTTGCAATTCCAATTTTTGTGTCTGAAATCTAGATTCTGTACTTAGTAAGCTGATATACGAGCTACTTAGGCACTACGGTAATCTACACAGACTCATTTTGGTATGCGACCTTAGCACCTGAACAGCAGGTGATATGCGTTGCTTTCAGAATCACCACAAACCGGAACGATCTTAGTGGCCGATGATCAGGCCGCCAATCGTGAACTGCTTGACGAATTACTCACCGCACAGGGCTTCTGCGTCATCGCCGTTTCGGATGGACTGCAGGCACTGGAGCAACTGAAGCGCGGTCCAGTCGACCTGGTGATCCTGGACGTGATGATGCCTCACCTCAGCGGTTTCGAAGCATGCCGGAAGATCAAGACCAATCCAGATACTTACCTGACCCCCGTAATTCTTGTCACAGCTCTGTCCGACAAACAAGACCGTATCGAAGGTCTCCGGGCCAACGCCGATGATTTCCTGACTCGGCCAGTAGACCGCGCCGAACTGCTCGCTCGCGTACAGTCGTTAATCAAGCTGAAGCAGCGCACCGACGAATTGGAGAGAGCCGAGTCGGTTCTGTTCGCCCTGGCGCGCAGCATCGAGGGCAAAGATCCCTACACTGGCGGGCACTGCGAGCGTCTGGCGGAATATTCAGCGTCTCTGGGAAAGCACCTTAGCCTCGCGGAGGAACAGAACACTGCGCTTCGCAGAGCCGGAGTGGTGCACGATGTCGGCAAAATCGCCATTCCAGACTCGATCATCCTGAAGCCCAGCAGCTTGTCCCCCGAGGAATGGAAAATCATGCGCCAGCACCCCGTAGTGGGCGAGCGCATCTGCGCGCCGCTGAAATCATTTCGTTTAGTGCTCCCCATCATTCGTCACCACCATGAAAAGTTCGACGGCTCTGGCTATCCCGATGGGCTTCGGGGAGAGGACATTCCTATTGCCGCCAGAGTGCTGCAAATCGTGGATGTGTACGACGCCCTCACCACCGTACGCCCGTATAAGCCTGCTTTCTCGATCACGGATGCCCTGCAAACCATGAAGGTCGAAGTTGCCAAGGGCTGGTGGGATCCGCGGATCTTTGACGAGTTCGAACAGTTGGTGAGAAGTGGCACGGCGAATTTTCTGGCGCGAGGCGCAGCCGCCGGCTCGGCCAAGAACTAGGAATTCTTTTCAGGAATGCTGCCTATGAGTTACCGCTTACGTCCGGTCGAGGGTAGCCCCAGCGCGCGTGGGCTCGGCGCGACTACCGGAACGGCTCGCGCAAAAGGCTCTCTCGTTTCACCTGCGCTGGCCGCACTGTTGCTGATGGGGCTGTCCGGATTCGCCCACCGGGCGTGGGCGGCTCCTTCGCAACCGGAAGATGGAAGCAGCGAACCGTTGAAACAACTGAGTCTCGCCCAACTTGCCGACGTCGAAGTGACCACCACTTCAAAAGAACCCGAAGAGATTTGGAAAACACCGGCCGCCGTTTACGTTCTCACACAGGAAGACATTCGCCGCTCAGGTGCCACGAATATCCCGGAGGTTCTCCGACTGGTTCCGGGAGTCCAAGTCAGCCGCATTGACAACGACCACTGGGCAGTTGGCATTCGCGGGTTTGCCGACCAGTTCTCCAAATCCATGCTGGTTCTGGTCGATGGCCGCAGCCTCTACACTCCGCTGTTCGCCGGCGTTTATTGGGCCCTCCAGGACGGCATCCTTCTTGAAGATGTGGAGCGCATCGAAGTGGTGCGTGGCCCTGGCGCCACCATCTGGGGTGCAAACGCAGTCACGGGCGTCATCAACATAATCACCAAGAGTGCGAGAGATACCCGTGGAACCCTTGCTTCGGTGGGCGGCGGAAATATTGACCAAAGCATCGGCGGATTCCGGTGGGGAGCTACTGCCCACAAGAGCTTCGACTATCGCATCTACGGCAAGGGGTTCAGCCGCGGACCGGAGTTTCACTCTGATGACAGTTCGTTTGACAGTTGGCGGATGGCCCAATTCGGATTCCGCAGTGATTGGAGGGCGCGGGAACGTGACCAGCTCAGCTTCCAGGGAGATATCTATAAAGGCGGGGTTGGGCAGCGAGTGGGCTGGGGGTCCTATTCACCTCCGGAGCAGATTATTTCCGACAGGGCGGTCGCCGTCTCGGGAGGCAATTTACTGGCACGATGGCGGCACGATCTCCGCCAGGGGTCCGATATTCAAATCCAGGCTTATTACGATCGAACCTATGCATCGGCTCCGCACTACGAAGAGACCCGCAACACTTTCGACCTCGACTTCCTCCATCATTTGACGTTTGGCCGACGCCAGAATCTTATTTGGGGGCTAGGTGCGCGCCTCAGCCCCAGCGACTTCGCACAAACCGTACCTACGCTCGATTTCATTCCCCATCACATCTCCAACAACGTCTACAGCGGCTTCCTTCAGGAGGAAATTGCGCTGGTCCCGAACAAGCTTTCGGTAACGATCGGATCCAAACTGGAACACAACAACTACACCGGATTCGAAGTACAGCCCAGCGTTCGCGGGCTATGGACGATCAATCCGAAGCAGGCGCTCTGGGCGGCTGTGACCCGCGCTGTGCGTACGCCCTCGCGGATCGAGGAAGATTTCAAGTTAACTGACTTTCTCATCCCTTCGCCACTCGTCTACCTGGAGATTGATGGCAACAAGAAATTGTCGTCCGAGAGATTGCTGAGCTATGAAGCGGGATATCGGACGCTGGTCACCCCGAGCCTCTATCTGGATCTGGCAGTTTTTCACAACGATTACGACAACCTAGTCGATCTCGGTCCCGAAACCATTACGAGCGACTCCACCCCTGCGCCCGCTCATTTCACGATTCATTTTCCTTGGGCCAACGGAATCAAAGGAAGCACCAACGGATTCGAGATTTCTCCCGACTGGAAGCCCAGCCACTGGTGGCAGGCAAAAGCCACATATTCGTATCTGAACCTCAGTCTCGAGAACATGCCGGGCAATGCGGACACCTCCTCCGTCAGCCGAGATGAAGGATCAAGCCCGCACAATCAGATCACCTTCCAGTCCCGCTTCAACCTGCCAAAGGGGTTCGAGTTTGACCAGACCTACCGTTACGTTAGCGCCTTGCCTGCGCAGCAGGTGAAAGGCTTCAGCACCGCCGACCTACATCTGACGTGGTGGGCCACTAAGCAACTCGAATGTTCGATCGTGGGAGAAAACCTGTTTCAACCCCAGCACAACGAGTTCGGACAGGATCCCGGCCCGATTGTAGGAATTCAGCGCAGCATATACGCAAAGATCACCTGGAGACGCGCCGCGAATTGATCTTCATGAAGACCGTTCACGACACAGCATCTCCAAGGCACGCCTCCCCAAATAGAGAACCTGCGCCTGGTCCGTACTACGTATTGCGTTATTTGGCTGTTGCTGTGGCTTCGATGTTGCTTGGCAGTCCATCCGTGTGCGCGCAAAGACCGAAGGCGACGGACTACCAGGTCAAGGCCGCGTATCTCTACAACTTCGGCCGGTTTGTCGAGTGGCCCTCCGAGGCCGCCGCGACCAAAGCGAACGCCTTCACGGTTTGCATCCTGGGTCAGGATCCGTTTGGAGCAGATCTCGACACGATCCTGGCGGGTGAAACCATCGGCGGCAGGCACGTGGTCGCCAAGCGAATCTCAAGTCCGCAAGAATCGGTCAGCTGCCAAATCCTGTTCGTCGGCTCGACGGAGGGCAACCGAGTGGGCAAAATCATTGACATCCTTGACGAGCAAGCGGTTTTGACCGTCAGCGACATGCCCGAGTTCTCCCAGCGTGGCGGAATGATTCAGTTTGTGCCGGAAGGAAACCGAGTCCGCTTCGAAGTAAACCTGGCCGCCACGCAACGTGCCCACCTGACCCTCAGTTCGGAGTTGCTGAAGGTGGCGACCAGTGTGAGAAGGAATTGATGCGCAGAGATCGAACCCAATGTTAAGAATTCGACACTATTCGATCTCAAAAAAGCTCACCTGGATGAACATGTTCGTGAGCGGCACGGCGTTGTTACTCGCCTGTACAGCGTTCTTTGCCTACGATGTGTACACCTTTCGCGTCGGTATTGCGCACAATTTGTCTACCCAGGCACAAATCATAGGGTCGAACACAGTTTCCGCGCTTGTGTTCAACGATTCACGCGCCGCGGAGACCACACTGTCAGCTTTGAAAGCATCTCCCCAGGTCGCGTACGCAGCGATCTACACTTCCGAGGGAAAATTCTTTGCAGGCTATTGGCCTGGTGAGCACGGACAGTCCCTGCCATTTCCTGGCCTTCCCACCGGTAAGAGTCAAACCCATTGGTTCGGTCATGGCCAGATTGCTCTAGTGGATTCCATCGTTTTTCAAGATCGCCCGACCGGTTTCGTCTATATCCGCTCAGACTTGCGCGCCCTGGACGATCGTTTAAGAAGCTACACGCTCATCAGCGCTGCCGTTTTGTTGATTTCGCTGGTAGTCGCGCTCCTGATCTCCAAGATGTCGCAACGGGTGGTCTCGGAACCAGTCGTACGGCTGGCAGACACCGTGCGCGTCGTTTCACGCGAGAAGAACTACGCAATTCGAGCCGCTCCGACGGGCAATCACGATGAACTATCCACGTTGATCGAGGCTGTTAACGAGATGCTGGACCAAATCCAGCAGCGCGATGCGGCGCTACTACTGGCCCATGACGAACTGGAGCACCGGGTACAAGAGCGCACCACTCAACTGGAGCTTGCCAACAAGGAACTCGAGCTGAAGAATCGCGAAGTCGAACGTGCCACCAAGCTCAAAAGTCAATTCCTGGCCAGCATGAGCCATGAACTACGGACGCCCTTGAATGCCATCATTGGCTTTTCCGACCTGCTGGCAGCTCACACCGCCGGGTCCCTCACCGACAAACAAGGCCGGTTTATCGGACATGTGCGGAACGGCGCCCATCACCTGCTGCAACTTATCAACGACATTCTGGATTTGTCGAAAATCGAAGCCGGCCAACTCGAACTTCGCTGTGAAGACTTTCGTGCGGACGAGGCGCTGCCGGAAGTTCTTTCTATGATTCGTCCGCTTGCCATGGGCAAGAACATCCAGGTGGAGCTGTCAGTGACGGAAAACCTGTCAATTTTCGCGGATCGAGTACGCTTCAAACAGATTCTCTACAACCTGCTTAGCAACGCGGTGAAATTTACCGGAAAAGGCGGGCGGGTCGAGATTGACTGCCAGCCATGCGGAAATCTGGTGAGCATATCCGTCAAAGATTCGGGCGTTGGCATTCGCCCCGAAGATCATGCCGCGGTGTTCGAGGAATTCCGGCAGTTGAAAGCGGGCGCGGAAGCGACCCACGAAGGCACAGGGTTGGGGCTTGCCATCACCAAGCGCCTGGTGGAACGACAAGGCGGGACCATTTCCCTGGAAAGCGCAGTCGGCCAGGGCAGCCGCTTTACTTTTACGCTGCGCCCCGGATCAAACTTGGCAGGCATCGTGACTCCAGTCCAAATAGCGTCCTCCGTGAACAGCGTGCTCAAAGGAGGCAGCAGCAAACCGCTCGTGTTGATTGTGGACGACGAGCTCTCCGCTCGCGAACTGCTGGCCAGCTATCTGAGTTCGGAGTACAGAATTGCGATGGCCCAATCGGGAGCAGAGGCCATGGAGAAGATCAGGCAACTTCGGCCCGATGCGGTGACACTCGACGTGCTGATGGAAAAGGGTGACGGCTTCGAGACGCTGGTCGCGTTGCGCAAAGAAGCAGAGACCGCCACCATACCGGTCATCATTCTATCGATCGTCGATCAGAAAAATGTGGGTTTTGCTTTAGGCGCAACCGATTACCTGATCAAACCGATCCGCAAATCGGAATTGCTGCCAACCATGCACAAACATCTCCCCCCGCGGGCCGAGGATGACTCCGTGGTCTTGCTGGTGGACGATGATCCGAAGACTCTGGAACTGCTCGAAGACACGCTCGGATCTGCTGGATACGAGACCCAGAGTGTGCGAAGCGGCGCGCGGGCGCTCGAAGTGCTCTCCTCCAAAATCGTCAGTGCGGTACTCCTTGATTTACTGATGCCGGGAATGGATGGCTTCCAGGTCATCGCTCACATACGTCAACAGCCCACGCTGAGGGAACTGCCCATCTTTGTAATGACTGCCAAAACCCTAAGTGAGCAGGAGATTGCGATTCTGGGAAAAGAAACGCAGGCGTTCTTTCCTAAAGGCGGCCCGTGGCAGCAACAGTTGATCTCAGAAATCAATCGTCTGATTCAAGGCAAACGTGCGAAGGCTGCAGGCATCCTTTAGGTGCGCCATCTAGATTGACCACGGAAACCGAATGACAGTTCTCATTGCCGAAGATAATGGCGTCAACCGTGAGCTATTACGGGAATTGTTGGAAATGCGAGGCCACACGGTGGTTGAGGCATGCAACGGCGAGGAGGCTCTCCGGTTACTCGATCAATCAAAGCCGGAAATCTTGTTGCTCGACCTTGGCATGCCGGTGCTGGATGGATACGCCACTGTGCGGAAAATTCGAGAGAATCCCGCTTTAGCCGCGCTGCCTGTGCTAGCCGTCACCGCGTACGCAATGCAGGGAGACAAGGAGCGCATTCTGGACTGCGGCTTCGATGGCTATCTTTCGAAGCCGATCACTCCGCTGCTGCTCTTCCAGGAACTCGACCGCTTGGCACCCCCAAGGGACGAGGCCGGCCGAGCGAACACCATCGAACAAGGAACGTAAAAAAGAGCCGATGCAATTTGCCCGTAGGACAAGAAAGGCGGCGGATTACGGTCCCCGACGTCGTCGACTAGAGCAGTGAACTCAGGCCATCTCGCGCTGGATGGTGGCTGCGTAAGGTTCAGTTTTCCAGGTCCGCTAAGCGGCAAATGAATCCCCATCCGCCGCCGAGTTCGCTGACCGCTAGCATCAGTTCATTGCTGCCCGTCCTTAATGGAAGATAGACGGCGTCGTTTTCCGGATTGACGATGCCAAGGAACCCGGGGTCGCGGAAATTCTACGCGCTTCGGCCACGAAAGAGAATCTGGCCATTCAGGAACACGCTGACGTCGTCGCTATATCCAATGTAGAGTGTTTTCACCTGGTCGTGGTCGGAATCGATGCTGGTCCTCGCATAAACGACCTTCATCCATGTCCTTGACGTAGAGCTTTGCTTGCGCGCCTACCACTTCCAGACGCAAGTGGAACCAGAGATCTTTTGGTATATCGGCCGCGCCCGTGAAACCTGGCCCGTTATAGATCTGCCAGCTCAGGCCGGTGTTGAGAACTGGCGTGTACTGCAGGGCGTCGGGAAGCCCAGACTTGTGCTGGCGGAGATAAACCCATTCAGCGTTGGCGCCGTCGTTGCTGATCCGAAACTGAATCCCGAAAAACCCGCGGCTAGCGGGGGTAGCGACATCCACATCGATAAGGCCGTCGCGCATTTCAAAGTCGTTCAAGGTCGCGCTCCACCATCAAGCAAGAGACACTTGCGGCCTTGATATTCCGCTACCTTGGCCTGTCCTTCCAGGGCCCAGCGCGGAGAGTCTGCGGGAACGGAGAGCGCCGATGGCATCTGCGAATGGGATGCAGACTGTAAGAGAAGAGCAAGAGCACAGAGAGCGAGATGTCGAAGCAAAGCTTACCTCCACATACGTGAATGGTGATGCCGGAACCTATTGGGGAAGCTCTGAACCGGCAGTTGGTCGACGCTGACAAGCTTAGACGTGCGTGCGTTGTCACGAACGGTGATCACAAAATCGAGTTCGGGCACATCCGTCAGTCGGAATGTGAGCCGTTTGGAGTTGACTCAATGCTGGGGAAGCGCGCATCTACGAGGCATCAGAGCAGGATTTGGACGATGCTCGATCTGTAAACGCAGGAAGACCCTGAGCAAACACGGATCGCGCCACGTTGAATTCCTGATCACCATGGGAGGATATTGCAGTGAACTAAGAGTTTTGAGTTGGAGCTTGAAGGGCCATCACCCCGTAGCTGCTCTTGGAATAAATGGCGCGGAGGAGGGGAAACTCGAACCCGCGGCCCCTGCCGTGACTATCCGTTTTCCGAGTTTATCGTCCTTATTTTCCATTACATGGATAGTAATAATTGGAGGATTCTCTTTACGCACATAACTGACAGGTGAGACCAGGCGCGCGATTTCGTCCTTGTTTCTCGTATTGCCGAACCACTCGACCGCGTAGTTCTAGCGACTCTTCCCAGCCAGCAGGGCGCCAACGTCTGTGATTCCGAACCAGTTCACTATGGCTTGCAATCCGTGGTTCCGCTTCCTTGCCATCTCCTGGACAGTCGTTGTCCAGACCATCGCTCCCGGTCAGCATGCCGGGTGTGAGCGAAAGGTGGTCGCCCGCGGAGTGCCCGGTCACTACTAAACGTGTCGGATCAATGTGATAGTCCTTAGCGTTGCGCACGATCCAGCGCAACGCGCACCTGCAATCCTCAACTGCCGCAGGAGCTTTCGAGACACTGGCCATCGGGTACTCGACGTTGACGGCCGCCCATCCCATCTGTAAGTAAGGAAGAACTTCGAGTACGGCCCTCGCCTTGTCTCCCCAAATCCATCCTCCTCCGTGTATGTAAATCACCGTAGGAACGGCGGCGGTAGCACTGTGCGGATAGATGACGTCCAGCTTGTTTTCGTGGCCGTTTGCGATGTCATAAACTACTTCGGTTCTGATCCAATACTTGTTGCCGGCATCCTCGGCGAGATAAGACGTCTCTTGCCCAGACGCGGGCAAAACAAAACTCCCCGCCAGCAAAATCACTGCAAGTTTGAATTTCATGATTTCTCCGAGGAAATCGGGCGTGCCTGCGCTTGCCGCCGTGCTCGTTTTAAGGTTTGAATCGTGCCCACAATTCGGCGAGCCTGGCTGGATCGGATACCCATTGGACAGAGTCAGGATTGTGTCGAAACTGTTCATAGATCGGCATCGTCGCGGAGAGGCCGAGTTCCGGATGGCTTCGGGCTTTGCGTTGCTCTAGTTTCGAAGAAAGGTAGGTTGGATTCGCCTCCCACCCGATTTCCCCGTCGTCGGCCATCCGGGGAAACCAGGCGAGTCCGTGATGCGCGCGCATCTGCACGTAGTCAAAACCGTATTGCCGATCACACCAGGCCCCGAAAACCAGCACCGAATTTGGAGCGGCATTCACCACGTAGTGCGCCCACATGGGAGGCATGACGACGCGTTCTCCGGGGCCAACCTCAATCGCAATGCAAAGGCCGGGATCGTCGCCGGACTTCTGCTGTCCATAAACGATGGCGCGTCCTTCCCAGATCTCAAACAATTCGGGCGTTGACCATCCGCAATGCGGAGCGATGGCATGCACGTGGCCTTGGCTGCGCACGGGTTCGCTGCCAAGCCTGCCTTTCGCATACATCACGATTCCGAAAAGCAGCATGCGTCGATGCAGTTCCTCGCGGTCCTCCGCGCGGCCGACGTCCATCGCAATCGAATAGACAGGATCAGGCCCCGTGCAATTTGGTTCGCGCAAACTCGGGCGAATGGCATCCAGTGAACGATATTCCGGCCTCGGGCCGAAGACTCCGGGCCCGTACTCAAAATCCATCACGTCTTTCAGAAATCGTATGTTGAGGCCCGGGTCGAAGTTTGTCGCAGCCGTCGACCCCTTGAGTGCCTCGGCGCTCACGGATCACTCCGGACCAGCGTAGCTTCGCCGTTGACACTCCGAAGGCGGGCGCCGAAGCCGTGCTTGCGAATGCTGTCGTAGTCGTGGCCTGCGTCGCTGAGCCAGCAGGCCACAAATCGCAAAGGGCCTTTGCCAACGTTCGCAACCCGATGAGCGTTGTTCGGCGGGATGAAATGCAGACTGCCCGGAGACATGGATTCCAGTCTCGTTTCCCGATTCTCCTTCATGAGAATCAGAGCACCCTCTCCTTCCACAGTTCCGTAATACTCCGTGCGGTCGCGTTTGAGATGGAAGTGGCCGTGCGTCATGAAATATTCGCCATCGACTTGCCCCGGCTCCACCGTTGTGCTTCCCCAGAAGAGTCCGCCTTCCGTCCCTTCCGCTACCGGGCGCCAAGCTTGCACCCGGTACACGACGGTATTCGGATCCATACCGCGCACCGCCTGGGTATTGGCGAAAATCCCTTCCAACTGCCCAAGCTTCTTCACACTCTCGAGAACTTCTGGGCCGGATTGTAAGAGGCCTTTTGCCCAATCCACTTGCATCATCCATTCACTCCAACACTTCTCGGAACACAAGTGTAGCGCCTGCATCCTGCCGGCTGTCCCGAGAGACTGCCCCGATCCGTCGAAGGGGCATCGGGCTCGGCATGGCCGTCCGGACCACGGCGCTACAAGAACATCCCGTTCCTTTAGAACATCAGCTTCAGCGAGAACTGCACCTGCCGCGAGGTGCCGTTACCAATGTCTCCACCAGAAAGATCGGCGATCGTTCCTGCAACTTTCCCGAAACTCTGGTTCACATTACATGTGTACGGGTCTCCCGGCGCCGCCGGAGGATTGATCGAAGTGCAAATCCCGGTGTCGGGATTGCCGAAATTCGGATGGTTCAGAATGTTGAAAAAGTCGGAGCGAAATTGCAGTTTGATCTTTTCAGTGATCGGGAAGTTCTTCATGAGCGACAAATCCCACTGGAAGAATCCCGGCCCGCGCAAGTAGTTGCGGCCTACTTCCCCGATCACATCACCCCAGACGCCGTTGTAATCCGGCTCAAGCTGAAAGGCTCCCACGTTATAGCTGTGGTCGGGCCAGTTGATATCCCCCGTTTTCACGGGTTGTCCCGTAAAGTTTGGCCGCATCGGAAGGCCGAAGAACCCGCTGATCAACTGCACGTTGGAAGGAAGTCCGCTACGCATCTGGAAAATGCTGGAGGTTTGCCATCCACCCAGTACCCCACGCAAGAGCGAACTGGAACCTTTTAGATCGGGCAGACTATACAAAAGGCTTGCTGTGAAGTTGTGCCGCACATCCCAATCTCCGCTGCCGCGGTCGACATTGGGATTGTAAGGATTTGACCAGCCACCGAATACGTTGACCAGATCGTCGATTTCGTGCGACCAGGTGTAGTTTGTTTCAAGATTCAGCCGCCCGATGTTACGCCGCAACTGCACTTGCAACGCGTTATAGGTCGAGTACAGCGTGTCCGCGTTGTAGTTTTCTGCGGCGTAGCCCGGCAGCGGACGCGAACCAGTCCCCGGATTGAAGGGATTTAGATTGATGGCCGCAAAGCTTACCCCCGCCTGCATGTGCTGGACTTTGTTGCCGATGTAATTCGCCGTCAAAATTGTTCCCGGCAATACCTCCTGCTGCACCCCAAACATCCAGTTCGTTGAGTACGGATCTCGCGCATTGCGCGGGAAGATGTTCACGTTCTGCGGAGGCGAAGGCGGATTCGGCGACGGGTATGCGATCGAGTATGGAGGATTCGCGAATAACGCATCGAAGATTGACACACTGTAGTTCGATAACTCCGGGACGTTGAATACGAGTCCGAAGCCAAACTGCATAGGCATGTAGAACAATCCGCCGTACCCGTGGAAGACGGTCCTTCCCTTGCCGAACGGATCGTAAGAGAAACCTATCCGTGGAGCAAAATCCTTGGCCGGAGGATTGTAAGGCACCTGATCGGTGGGCAAAAATGCCTGGGTGGCAAAGTCGAAATTTCTCATCCGGTTCTGCCCCTCGCGCCACACCGTGTTGTATTCGTATCGCAGCCCCAGGTTCACCGTGAGCTTGCGATTGATCCTCCAATCATCCTGCACATAAAAATCCCAGTTCGAATTCCGAATACCGACAAATCCCGGGAACCCGATCTTCTGTAGTACGAAGGGATTATTACTTACGAGGTCCGACACACTGCCGTACGAGTATGTCTGCTGCGGACGCAACCACTGGTTAAGCCGGTTCGCGCGAATCTGCGCGCCGAACTTGAGTGTGTGACTCCTGATGGTCTTGGTGACGCTGTCAAACATTTCAAAGACCGTAAACGGATTGACCTGGTTAAAGGTATTCGGCCCCGGCAGCGAGCCCAGATCGATGAAGAATCCGGAAAACCCCACTAGCGGTTGGGGTGTGTTCGAGTTCGTGTCGGAATGAAAACGGTTGATCGACACGCTGAATTCATTCAGCAACGTCGGACTGAACGTATGCGTTTCGTCTATTTTCGCGAGCTGGGTCCGCAGTGCTTGGGGAGCCACTTGCCCTTGATTGAGGCCAAACGCCTGCTGGGTGATCGAGTCGCTCAGGTTGTAGCGGAAAAAGATCCGGTCCTTATCCGACACGTTGTAGTCAACACGGATCGACCCCGTGTCCTCGCGCAGGGTGGTCGGCAAAGCCGAAGGGTCCAGCACAAAGTTCGGGTCCCCGTTGTACAGACAAGATGCCGGCGCAGGATCCCCATCGCATCCTGCTGGCAATGGCGCCATTTGCGCCAGCACGGGTTGCATCGACGACACGAACTGTGACCGGGCGTGTGCACTCAACGTGTGATTCAGGGCATTGATCTTCGAAATCCGCTGTCTTACTCCTTCATAGTTCACAAAGAAGAAAAGCTTGTTTTTGACGATGGGACCCGCAAGATTCCCGCCAAATTGATTGAGCCTCAGCGGCTGCTTCGGAGTGTTGGGATTGTTTTCAAAGTACGAATTTGCATCCAGGGCATCGTTGCGCAAGAACTCAAATAGGGTGCCGTGGTGGCTGTTGGTACCACCTTTCGTGATGATGTTCATCTGCGGGCCCAGCGATCGTCCGTTCTCGGCATTAAAACCGTTGTTAGAGAAGTTGATCTCCTCAATGCTGTCGACGCTGGCTCGCTGGACTCGCGCCGCTTCTCCGCCTTCTGTATCCAGAAATCCGTTGATATCGCCACGCGACGCATTTTGGCCATCGACCGTAATGTTTAAACCAGTAAAGATGTTTTCCAGTCCATTCACGCTGCCTTGAAAGAATCCGGCTGACCCCACGGACCCTGGAGCAATCTCTAGAAAATTGTTCACGTCACGTCCATTAATCGGCAGATTCGCTACCTGGTTGGCGCTCAAGGTCGTCCCCGCGGTCGTTGATTCCGTGGCCACCGTCGTGGTCGTCCCCGTCACTTCGATCTCTTGCGACGCAGCAGCAACGTTCAGGGTGAGATTTACACGAACCGTCGCACCCACGTTCAGCACGATCTGTGAACTCTTGGCTTCCGCAAAGCCTCCTGCGCCGGCAGAAACGACATAGCTCCCCGACGGCACTGATGAGGCCACAAAATTTCCCCCGCTATCGGTCTCAAGGACTCTTCGGATTCCCGTCCCGGTGTTGGTGATCGTGATGGATGCCTTGGCAACCATGGCACCCGACGGATCGCTGACCGAACCGGTGATGGTTCCAGTGTCGAATTGTGCGCTCGCGACCAGGGGGACCATCAATACGAGGGCGAAAGCTGTAATCACATGCCGCCACGTGGCAGCTACCGACCGAAGCTCGACCATGGCTTTGCCTCTTTCCTATTCAGTGCACAAACGTAGTGCTCTTTCGTACCTCTCGTGGCACCAGAATCTGCGCGGATGTTAACGCCACTTTTCGGCCTTAGTCAACCTTTTTGTGATCTTTTCAGCCTAAAACGATCGTTTGTTCTTTCTTTAATCCGGAAAACCATAGCTACGCCCGAAGGAGGGGTTGATTCCCTCGGAACTCGGGAAATCACTCAGCAAGTCCTTATAGGACATTGGCTTCCGATTGCATGCCCCGCCCTGGAACCAGGTACATCAATATGAAAGCTCAGCTTGACTTCATGGTCAGCGCCACAAGCGGTGGATCACCAACAATGTGCCGATGCTCAGGGTTGGTGCCGCGAAGAAATTGCCAGGTTTGTCGGTGGTCCTCTCTGCCTCGATATGAAAAAGCTGGTCCGAAACGATGCATGCGAGAGCGTAAGCCTGATACCGATATACGCTTGACTCAGCGCCAGTACGCTGTCCACTTGGTGGCTTCCGGATCGATTAGCACCTTCCGACCCATCACCTTACATTTCGCATTCGCCATGCGTTCGAACGATTGCCCTGCAACCGAGACTGGAACTTCGACAGTCTCGGGCCGCTGTGCTGGTTCGATGTTCACGTCCAACTTCCATCCCTTCTGAGTGCTGAGAGGCTCCAGTTGAAGGCTCACGCGCCCGAACCGGCTGGGGGTATTCTCCAGCCTCAGAACTTCCCCCGACTGGAAGTTTGCAGGAATCATCCCTGCAAGCAATCGCATGCGCGACCCATCTTCCAGCAGAAGCCTGTGGCGCAAATACCGGACACACTCGGCACTCGCCCAGTTGTGGGGCATGTCCCCCCAGTCCTGACCCAGGAGTGCATGCTGTAGCGGTTGCTCCTCGCGCCAGCAATATAGCGGCGAAGCGTGATTCAGAAATCCTCGGAAGGTGCGATCAGCCCACTCCGGCTGGTCTGCCCAGAGATAGACATGCGCGGCGAA
>Ga0137418_10001211_pt1 | contig 23685 bp, 23 predicted proteins | sample CZODoug3_1_2_16f_FD_122242 | JGI IMG/M metagenome (GOLD analysis project Ga0137418, IMG submission 122242) | Vadose zone soil fungal communities from Angelo Coast Range Reserve, California, USA - CZODoug3_1_2_16fungal (Hybrid Assembly) | ecosystem: Environmental > Terrestrial > Soil > Vadose...
ATCGCCCCTTTCCCAATCTGTCTCCGGCTACGGGTCCCATCCGCCGTGCCTCCAGGGCGCTTGCCACTCACCCTTGAACCCCAGCTCAGAGCCCGTATACTACATAGTATCACCGTACGAACAGCAGCAGAGGTAGCACGCACATGCGAGGTAAACATACTCAGAGATCCAGTCTTCCATCAAAATGAGCAATTTGTTGTCCGGGCTGCCAAGCAACCCCCCAGCCCTCGTGCGCACCTCTGCTCCGAGACGTTTGCAATTCACAGCAACACATCGCCCGGCACACTCGCCCTGGCAACTGCTCCATGCTGTGCCTTCTTCGTGCGGTGTACCTCCTCTCTCTTCCCAAACTCAGAGTCGTGTAGCTCCTGCATAGACACTGCAATCAGTCCCCCCCCCACGTTCCCGCACGGTACATGACACGTACCATATTCGCAAGCCGCTTCGCTGTCGAAACTGCGTTCAGCTTCTCCAGCACCTTTTCCTCCGGTAGCTCCATCCCCTCCAGCTTCGTCTCTGCCCTTACCTGTCAGCAGATCCCCTCACGCGACACGCGACACAATCACTCACTGATGCGGCCCTCAATCTTCAGCACGCGCTCCTCGTCCCGCTCCGTTACAAAACTCACTGCGACGCCCCCCCGCCCCGCTCGCGCCGTGCGCCCGACCCTATGCGTGTACTCCTCCGGCTCCTCCGGTATGTCCCAGTTCACCACCAACGCAACGTCCTCAATGTCCAGTCCGCGCGCACCCACGTCCGTGCACACTAGCACTGGCACCACAGATGCCCGGAACAACTGCAGCGACGCCAGCCGTTCCCGCTGCGTCAGCCGCGCGTGCAGCGCCGTGCTCCGTATCCCCAAGGTCTTCAACAGGTGAGTCAGGAATGCGACTGTCCGAGCCCGTGCACAGAACACCATCGTTGGCGGTGGCTGCTCCGGCATATCGTCCCCGGTGCTCGTCAGGGTCTTCTTCTTCCCCTGTCCTTTTCCCTTGTCCTTCCCGCGCCCAGGCTTGGTGTTTGTAGATCCAGGTGGTGCACGTCGGAGGTGCAGCGTCGACTCGGGCGGGTGACAGAGCAGGTGGTAGAGATAGGCTTCGCGGACGTGGGAAGGTACTAAGATGTAGTGCTGTCGCAGGGTCTCAACCGTTTCCGTCCTGACGCGCAAAAACGTCAGCTAGATTTTTGTGGAGCAGATATGACACGGTTACGCACGCAGCGGTTATTTTATGGACGAACGGCTTCTGTTTCCCGGGTTTCGGTGCACCTTCTGCGATCGAGTTAATAGATGGCGTCCACGTTGCGGTAAACAGCGCCGTCTGGCGGTTCCGGGGCAGCCGTCGCTGCCGGACTATGTTTCGGCTCAGTGGGCAGCGACGACGGCGGATCGATCCGTATTCCCGCCTCGGCCTCCGGCGTGTTCGGATTGAAACCCACCCGTGCGCGCAATCCGCTCGGTCCGGATCGCGGTGAAGGATGGGCCGGGTTTTCCTGTGGCCATGTACTCAGCATCAGCGTGCGCGACAGCGCCGCGATGCTGGATGCAATCCACGGACCCGAGCCATCGAGCCTTTATGTCGCGCCGCCGCCGGAGCGGCCTTTCGCCCAGGAGGTCGGACGTGACCCCGGCCGGATGCGCATCGCCTTTACCGACAAATCGCCCTATGGCGATGCCATCGATCCCGAAATCGCAGCGGCGGTGCGCGAAGTCGCAACCCTGCTGGCCGGGCTCGGCCATCATGTTGAGGAGCGCGCCCCTGTGCTGGCCGCGGACCCGGCGGTCGTGATGTCGACAATTGTGAGCGCCAACACCGCGCTCAATGTGCGGCTTGCCGAACAGCGCTTTGGCCGCACCATGACCGACAGCGATTTCGAGATATTGACGCTTGCAAGCGCGCGCAATGCGCAAAAGGCAACCGCGACTGACTATGTGGAGGCGCAACTCAGTGCATTCCAGATTTCGCGCGGATTGGCGGCGTTCTTTCAGACCTGCGATGTATTCCTGTGCCCGACGCTTTGCTCGCCACCGCTGCGGATCGGCGAACTCAACACGATGTCGGAAGATCTGTCGCATATCGCGCCGATCCTGCGGCGCTATATGCCGGCAACCGCCATGTACAACATGTCCGGCCAGCCCGCGATGTCGATGCCGCTGGCATGGAATGCGGCCGGATTGCCGCTCGGCATGATGTTCGCCGCGCGCTTTGGCGATGAGGCGACGTTGTTCCGTTTGGCGGCCCAACTCGAACGGGAGCGGCCGTGGAAAGACAGATTGCCGCCCATTTGCGCATAGATCGACAAAACTCAGCCGCATTCGAGGATGAGGAATGCAACTCGGCGCCAACAGCGGAGCTCCTGCTTCCTGCGTATCGCGTAGTATCTGGAGGCCGAAATTTTGAGTAGAAGCGACCCGACCGATAACGTGCTCGCGGCCATTGCGAGCATCTTCGATCAAACGGCTCACCATCGCGAGCCGGAAAAGCCCGCGGTTGAGGAAAAGCCGGTCGCCCCCGAAATGGTGGAGGCCGGTGGTTATCAGAAGGTCGGCCCCGGCCCCATTGCCGCGATCCGTTTCAAATGGACGGTCCGCCGCGAGGCTCATAACCAATACTTTGTCGACGAAACGATTGGCGAGAATTCCGCGCCTGTTGTCAGCGGGCCGTTGACGGGAGATGCCGCGATCCGGTTCGTCGACGATCGCGAGCGCGAGGCGCGGCAACGATTTGAGCAGCTCAAAAACGAGATGGCCGGACGAGGCGCCGCGGCGAAATTGGTCCGCAAAGACGCCGGCGAGATGTAGCTGCTACAGCGCCAGGCTCGAAAGCCGAACTCGGTGAGAATCCCATTACCGCCGGAACATCGGCTTTCGCAAAAAATTGACCGCCTGTACGGTCCTAAATTAGATTGCCGGCGACACCCATTGAACCGGAACCGCTAAATTCACGACTCATACTTTGAGGGTGATGTAGGTCACGTTCTGGAAAACTGCTGAAGTGCAGGGTCGGGACTTGAGATTCTGCCTGTCCAGGAGGTCAATATGAAAAAGCTGTTTGCGATCGCCGCATTTCTGCTGGCGAGCACCGCCGCACAGGCTCAGTACACATTCGAATACGGCGGGCGCACCATTCGCATCGATCCGGACCGTGGAACGGTTTCGATACCGGGGGTCTACGACAACACTGGGAACACTGGGCGGCGAACAAAACGTTCGCGCAGCGATCAGGACAGCGACCGTCCGCGCAAGCAGGCGCCGCAGGAAGCGAAGACCGAACCGCAGGCGCCCGAAGCAACACCCGCAGCGCCCGTAGCGACCGAACACGCCCCGGCGCCCGCGAGACCTTCGCCCGAGCCTTCAACGGCCACGGCGCGTGCTGCGCCATCATCGGATACCATTACGTCGACACAGTCCCCCGTCAGCGCGCCTGCGCCGCAGGTTCAGCCGGATGCTGTCCCGGCCACCAGGAGGCCGGAACCGGCGCCCGTCGTTGCGACGGCTCCGTCGTCGGAACCGGTACCGAGCCCGCAGGCCCCCGCAATCGCGGCCGCCCAGTCGGCAAACTCGCCGCTCGGCGTGTGGCTGACGGAAGAGAAAGAAGGCAAGGTCCGGATCGAGCAATGCGGCAGCAATCTTTGTGGATATTCCGTGGACGCGAAGTCGAACCAGAACGGCGAAAAAGTTCTGATCAACATGAAGCCCGGGAAGGACAAATGGAGCGGACGAATTTACGATCCGAATACCGGCAGCACTTATGACTCGACGATCGCGCTCAAGGGCTCGGACAGCCTGCGGGTTCAAGGCTGCGCCTTTGGCGGCATGTTCTGCGGCGGCCAGACCTGGAGCCGGCTGAACTAAGCGCGTACTTGTAAAACTGATCCATCGGCAACGCTTTGGCCGATGTCTGCCTGGGACCACATGACGGTCCCAAAGGCGCGTGAACCCGCTGGAAGCCGGCGCGGATGCCCGCCAGCGCGAAGATGGAGGCGTTGCGACGGCTCTCTACCGTCGCGCGCTGCAGGCCGTCACGACGGGCATTCCGCCGCCGGGCTCGCCGCGGCGATCTCGGGCTTCCTGTGGCCGCCAAACGTCGTTTCATGGATCTTGCCATCGACGATATGGATGCGCCGGTCGGCGCGGGCTGCCAGTGCCGCATCATGGGTAACAACCACCACGGTCTGGCCGTTGTCGGCGATATCGCGCAAGATGCCGAATACCTGCTGCGTCGAAGCGGTGTCGAGATTTCCCGTCGGCTCGTCGGCGACGATGATTTCGGGACGGTTGGCGAGCGCCCGCGCCAGCGCCACGCGTTGCCGCTGACCGCCGGAAAGCTGATTGGGCCGCTTGCCGGTCTGCTCGCCGAGACCGAGCGACGTCAGCAGGCTCATCGCTCTCTCGTTCATGTCCTTGGTGGACATCTGGCCATGCGCGCGCATCGGCAGCAGCACGTTGTCAAGCGCGGTAAATTCGGGAAGCAAGAAGTGGAACTGAAACACGAAGCCGCACTTGGTCAGCCGAACGTCGGCGCGCTCGGTTTCCGATAATTTGGATGTTGCCTGGCCACAGATGATGACCTCGCCTTCCGTGGGCGCATCGAGCAGTCCGAGCAAATAGAGCAGCGATGATTTCCCGGATCCCGAAGGGCCGGTGATGGCGAGAAATTCACCCTTCGCCACCGATAAATCGATGCCATTGACCAGAGTGTGAGTAATGACGCCCTGGACGCGGCGGACCAGGTTCACGGTTTGCAGCGCCACCTCGGTCATGACGCGCCCCGGATAATTTCGACTGGATGCACCCGCGTCGCCTTGCGTGCCGGAAAGTAGGCTGCGACCGCGCAGCAAAGAATGGCAATACCGCCGGAGGCAAGATAGTGCATCGGCGAATAGTAGATCTCGAGCGGCGTCGTCGCTCCGGTCAGCACATTGAAGATGGTGATCTGAGACCATCCATAGCACAGCAGATATCCGAGAATCCATCCAAACAGGATTCCGACGGCTCCCATCATCATCGACTCAATAATGAAAATTCGCCGCACGGAGTATTCTCGCATGCCCAGCGATTTCATGATCGCGATGTCGTGACGCTTTTCATGAGTGATGGTGGAAATGATATTGTACGTTGCGAATGATGAACTCAGCAGCATGGCACCCATCACCGTCAGCACGATGAAATCACGGGTAGCGAAGGCACCCAGCAGATCGGCGTTGGCTTCCTGCCATGACACCGACTTGTATCCGATCTGGGCCTCGACTTGAGTGGCCACTTTCTGTGCGACCAGAGGATCGCTCAACCGCAGTCGCAACTGATTGACAACTCCGTTCTGCCCCATGAGCGTCTGGGCCAGATTCATCAGCGAATAGATTTGCCCTTCGTCGACACTCTTGATTCCAGACCGGAAGATTCCGACCACCGTCGCTGAAATCTGGGTCCCCTCACCGCCTCCGAGCAGAACCGTACTTCCATTTTTCACGGCGAGTTTCTGTGCCAGCGCCTCGCCGATGATGATCCCGTTGGCCGCTTTCGACAGATCCGTAAGCTGGCCCTCGCGCATCTGCGTGGCGAGCTTGGAAACGCGAACTTCAAGCCGCGGATCAATGCCGACCAGGCCGACGCCAACCCGCGCTTCGCCGTGGTTCACAATTGCCGTGGTCTTGACTGACGGCGCTACGTCGCCTGGCAACCACGACCTCAGCGAGGCCATGATGGCGTCCGGATATCTGATCCCGGGGCGCCGATTGACGTTTGCCACGTTGGACATTCCAACCGCGGCGTATTCCTGGTCCGCCGGCTGGCTGGGAACCGACCGACGCTCATCACCGACCGTGACGTGAGGCATGGTATCGACCAGTTGCCGCAGAAAATCGATCTGCGATCCCTGCATCAGGCCTGCCATCATGATGGTGAAGCCGACCCCCATTGCCACGCCAAACATGCCGACCAGCGTTTGTCGGACGCGGGTGCTCACATGAGTCCACGCAATGCTCAGCACAAGGTTCGTTGCCATGGGTTTTACCTGTATTTGCCGACGTTCCTGCGGGCATCATTAACAACGGAATCGACGTGGGCCGATATGGCCGAGGATATGACCGCATTATCGGCATCGGCAGAGCTGGTGACGATGGCGGCGGGTTCCCGGTCAGGCGCGGGACTGGGACTCGGAGTGACATCTGCGGGAGCGTCCGTTGCCGGCTTGGCCGCCACGTTTTCGATGCGGACCCGCGTGCCATCGGCCAAATCGGCACGCGCCGGTGACAGCACGGTCGTATCCTTCGACACGTTGCCCGTGATCTCGACGTTACGGCTGCCGCGAATCCCGACCGTGACCGGGACGCGCCGAATTTTTCCGCTACTGACGACCTGAACCGCATTGGCGGCAACGGCCTCGGCAGGTACCACAACCGCCGCCGCCTTTTCGCGATGTATGATGTTGACTTCCACCGTCATTCCTATCCGCAATGGCGTATCGCGTGGCAACAGCAGATAGACACGAAAGGTCTTTCGCGTGGGATCGCCCTTTGGCGTGATTTGCGAGACCGTGGCCCGCAAAGCCTGCGCGGAAAAGGCCTCGGTTCGCAAAAATGCCTTCTGCCCCACGGCAATCCGGGTGATTTCTTCCTCGTTTATTTCAGCCACCACCTGCATCGGCGCCGGCGGGCCTACCCAAAACAGTACATCGGTTGGCCCGACGATCTCACCGACCTCGCCATCGCGGCGCAGCACCATGCCATCCAATGGCGCGCGCAGCACGAGTGAATCGATGCGGGCTTTTTGCGCGCTAATCCGCGATTTGGATTGCTCGAATTGAGTAGAGCGTTGCTCATATTCGGTCTTCGCAGCGTCGCTCTTGTCGCGATCGCGCTTGGCGCGATCGAGATCGCGCGCAAGTTGCTCATTGTTGATTTCCAGTTCATGGAGCGCGCTGACCTCTTCGGCGTCGTCCTGACGGCCGAGAACTTGACCGACTTTGACGGCTTGGCCTTCGCAGCGGCAGAGTTCGACCAGCCGGCGCCGTTGAAGCGGTACGACCTTGGCCCAGCGCTCAGGCTCTACCGTTCCCGTTCCATAGACAGCCTCCGAAACCGGCCCAAGGGTGGCCACTCCCGTGGTTACCGTCGGGGGCTGAAAGTAGTCCGGATACATCAGATAGGCGCCACCTACTGCAGCAGCAAGCACTGCAAGCACCGATCCAGACCACACAAGACCGCGCGAAGACATCGGCTTCTCCTCAATCTCAAAAACCGAACCGCTTGCGCAGTCCGGAGGGTACGCGATCCAATAGCGCGTCGATGTCGTTCTTCTTGTCGCCAGAGATGCGCGGCCCTTGCGAAGTGCCGGAATCGGCGGCACTGCTGGTTGTGGTCGCGGGCGATGATTTCGAAGCAGCCAAGGCCGGCGGCGACTGGCTGTCGCGTGTGAGGCTGTCGGTGGGAGCCGGAGCAACGGCGGGCCTTGCTTGGCTCGGTACCGCATGCCAGCGGCCGGCTTCGGCCTTGGCCCGATCGATGTCCTCGCGCGTCATCCTGCCTTCCAGAACACCCATCAGCTGACGACTTCCGTTCCGGAATTCCTCGACCCGGGTGCCGACTGAAACAATGTAAGCCCACTTATAGGCGTTGAGGTTGTCTTGCGGTACGCCCCGCCCGACGGCGTAAATTCCGCTGAGAACCAGCATGGCATGCGAATGGCCTTGATCAGCGGCACGTGAGAACCACCGAAACGCTTCTGCATCGGACCTCGGGCGCCCGACGCCCGCCGAATAAAGCGCGGCAAGATAAAACTGAGCGTCGCTGTCTCCCGACTGCGCCGCCTGCGAATAGCGATCCGCCATTTCCTTGTCGGATACCGTATCCGCAGCATAGGCAATGGAGCTTGCAAAGAGAGCGGCACCGCAAAAGATTGCTAGAAAAGCTCGCTTCATGAAAATTCCCCGGGATCCCGTACGCGATAACCCAGCCTGTTGTTTTGCTGATGTTACCCGCGATCATTCATTAGCCCAAGGCCCGATCGTCTCATGTGATTTCTATCACAGTCTCGGAGGAAGCGATCTGAGAGGTTGATTGCGTCGGAACCAAGGGAGCCCGCCATGGGAAACTTTCGCAAAACATTGTTCGCCAGCCGCATCCTGGTGCTTCTGGGAATGTTAGCCGCCACGCCAGTTGCGGCCGCGACATTTGACGGCGCATGGAATGTGCAGATTGCCTCCGAGAACACCGCATGCGGGGGCGGAGCAACCATCTCGATCGGAATCAACAATGGCCAGGTCGAATCGAGCAATCCGCTGATGAAAGCATCCGGCCGTGTCGCCGATGCCGGCAACATCAGTGTGACCCTGACAAGCGGAATCAAGCGCGCGGTCGGGTCGGGTCACCTCGGCGCCACGTCAGGATCGGGTACCTGGCGCGGCGCGCTTTGCTCCGGCACTTGGTCCGCGCAGCGTATCTAGCCCGCCGATGCGAGACAACTATACCCCGACTTTCGCGGCATATTCCGCGTCGGTCACCTGCTCCATCCAGGTCGCATAATTTCCGTCCAGCGATTCCTGCATCGCGATGTGGATCATACCGTTGGTCGGCGAGCCGCCGTGCCAGTGCTTTTCGCCCGGCGGTATCCAGACAACGTCGCCCGGCCGGATCTCGCGTATCGGCCCTCCCTGGCTCTGAACCCGGCCGACGCCCGAGATCACATACAGCGTCTGGCCCAGCGGATGCGAATGCCAGGCTGTCCGGGCACCCGGCTCGAAGGATACGCGGGTCGAGACGATCCGCGCCGGGGCTTCCGCTGCAATGATCGGGTCCTGCCAGACCGTGCCGGTAAAATACTCTTTGGGCGCGAGCCGTGTCGGCCGCGAACCTGCGAGATGGATGTTCATCGTGTTCCTCCTTTTTGAGCAAGAAATCCCTCATGGAGAGCAGCCGCTCTTGCGCCGTCCATAGGGCCTCATCTTTCGAGACGCGGTGAAGACGCCGCTCCTCCCGAGTGAGCGCAAAAGCGCTCATCCGGGGATGAGGTCAGGTTACTTCTTCGAAGCCGCGTAGCGCGCCTTGGTCTCGGCATTCATCGGATAGAGACCTGGCAACACCGCACCAGAGTTCACTTGGTCAACGATCCAGGCCTCCATTCGCTCCTGCTCCGCACCCTCGGCCAGAATGAGGTCGAGAAATGCTTTCGGAATGACCACGGCACCGTCCTGATCGGCGACGATAATATCGTCCGGGAAGATCGCGACGCCGCCGCAGCCGACCGGCTCGCCCCAGCCGACGAATGTCAGTCCAGCGACCGACGGTGGGGCCGCAAAGCCGTCGCACCACACCGGCAAACCGGTGCCGAGCACCCCTTCGAGATCGCGCACGACGCCGTCGGTCACCAGCGCAGCTACCCCGCGCTTGACCATGCGCGCGCACAGAATATCGCCGAAAATACCGGCGTCGGTGACGCCCATGGCGTCGACCACGGCGATACAGCCCTCCGGCATGGCTTCGATCGCGGTCCGGGTCGAAATCGGCGACGACCATGATTCCGGGGTGGCCAGATCCTCCCGCGCGGGCACGAAACGCAACGTAAAGGCCGGTCCGACCAGCCGCTTCTGTCCCGGCCGCAGCGGACGCGTCCCCCGCAGCCAGACATTCCGCAGCCCCTTCTTGAGCAGGACCGTGGTGATGGTGGCGGTCGACACATGCGAAAGGGTCTTGATCGCTTCGGGGGTCAGGGACATCGAACAGGTAGCTCCGGTTGCGGATTGATCGGACGGGCGCATCTTGCGGGGCGCGGGCATCGCGTCAAGTGTCGCCAGCTCACGGCTGAAGCCGCCGCATCGCATGGCGCGATCACGCCGTCTTATCACGGCGATGCAGATTAATTTATTGAATTTGCAGGCTCATTTGCGCGAAGCGAATTCCACTTCACGGCGAAACACGCTAGAGCTTGGCATCCGACGACGAGTTTGTGAGGCTATGGCCGCGACACTATCCCCGCCCCGCCTTTTGCCGAGTGGCGACAGCGCCATCACGGTGGAATTCAGCCGCAATATCGACGACGTCGCGAACCAGCGGGTACTGGCGCTCGATCGCACCCTCGCGCGCGAGACCATCGCCGGCGTGACCGAGGCCGTGCCCACTTATCGATCCCTGCTGGTGCATTATGATCCCGTGCAGATCGATTTCGACACGCTGGGCGAGAAGCTCCTCATCCTCACGCAATTGCCGGCTCCACCGGCCGCGACCACGCGGCGCTGGCGCATTCCGGTGGTTTATGGCGGCGAGCACGGCATCGATCTGGAGGATGTCGCCAAGGCGCTCAACACGACGCCTGACGATATCGTGGCGCGGCACGTCGCCGGCAACTACAGGGTGGCCATGATCGGATTTACACCGGGCTGGTCCTATCTCAGTGGCCTCCCGGACTCGTTGCGGATGCCGCGGCGGCCAAATCCGCGCCTGCTGACGCCGGCCGGCACGATTTCGATCGGCGGCGTGCAGGCGGGTGTGCAATGTCTGGCCGCTCCGAGCGGATGGCATCTGCTGGGACGGACCGCCGTCAAGACCTACCAGCTGCATCGCGATCCGATTTTCCTGCTGGAACCCGGGGATGCCGTGACGTTTACAGCCGTCGATGCCAAGACTTTCGCGGAGCAGGATCGCGCCGCAGAACGCGGCGAGATCGTCGCCGAGTTGATACCCACATGAGTAAACTCGTCATTTCGACCATTGGTCCTGCGAGTTCGGTGCAGGACGGCGGTCGCCACGGCGCCCAGCGGTATGGCCTCACGCCGAGCGGGGCAATGGATCGATTGGCGCTGGCCGCGGCGAATAGCCTGGTCGGGAGCCCAGTCCTCGCCGCGGCCATCGAAATCGGCCCGTTCGGGGCGGCGTTCACGGCGCGCGAAGGTGCGGTTCGTGTCGCGCTGGCTGGCGCACCACGCAATGCGGACATCTCGGGGCGGGCCGTCACCTCTGATACATCCGTGACCCTGGCCGACGGCGAGACCCTGACGCTGGGCTTTGCCCGCGGCGGTTCTTTCAGCTATCTCGCGATCGAAGGCGGAATTGCCGGTGAGCCGATGTTCGGCAGCCTGGCCGTGAATGCGCGGGCCGGGCTCGGCAGCCCATATTCGCGCACGTTGCAGGCGGGTGATGAATTGCAGACGGCAGCCGCAAGCGGCGCGACCGAACACCGGATCGATCTTCCTCCCCTGTCGGACGGGCTGATTCGCGTGATGATGGGTCCGCAGGACGACGAGTTCGGCGATGCCAAAGAGTTGTTTCTCGACAGCGAATGGAAGATATCGGCGACCAGCGACCGCATGGGTTACCGGCTTGAAGGTCCCGAGATAAAACATCTGCACGGTCATAACATCGTCACCGACGGTACGGTGAATGGCAGCATCCAGGTGCCCGGCAATGGCCAACCCATCGTGCTGATGGCGGACCGCGGCACCACCGGCGGCTATCCCAAGATCGCAACCGTCGTGACGGCCGATCTCGGACGGTTCGCGCAGATACCCGCCGGCCGTGGCTTTCATTTCAAGGCCGTCGGTATGACCGAGGCGCAAGCTGAGGCCCGGAAGTTCTGGGAAATGCTGCGCACCCTGCCCGACCGTGTCCGAGCTATCGAGAATTTTGATCTCAACATCGAGGCCCTGCAAGATGCCAATGTCGCCGGCGCCGCGGTCAGTGCAGTCGATGCCGGAACGTGGCAAGTTCCATCGTCGGCGGATGCGCAGGCGCACGACTAACCAAGGATCCACTCACGGCAAGCGGACACGACATCATGACAATCGATCTCAACTGCGATCTCGGCGAAGGATTTGGCGCATGGGAAATGGGCAATGACGCCGCCATGATCGACCTCGCCACCTCGGTCAACATCGCCTGCGGCTTCCATGCCGGGGATTCCGACACCATGCGCAAGACCGTGGAGCTTGCCAAAGCGCGCGGCGTCAGCATCGGCGCGCATCCGGGTTACCGCGACCTGCACGGCTTCGGCCGCCGGCCCTTTCCAGGCATGAAGGCCTCGGAGATCGAAAATCTGGTCGCCTACCAGATCGGCGCTTTGCAGGCGATCGCGACCATGGCAGGCCACAAGGTCACCCACGTCAAGGCGCATGGCGCACTGTCGAATGTTGCGTGCGAGGACGACATGACCGCGCGGGCCATTGCGTCAGCGATCAAGGCGGTCGATCCCGATCTGATTTTCGTGGTGCTCGCCAATTCGCGTCTGGTGCAGGCCGGCGAAGCCGCCAACCTGCCGATGGTGCACGAGGTGTTCGCCGATCGCGCCTATGAAGACGATGGTTCGCTGGTGTCGCGGCGCAAACCCGGCGCGGTGTTGCATGATGCCAAGCAGATCGCGCAGCGGGTGGTGCGGATGGTGCAGGACGGCGCCGTGGTGTCGGTCACGGGCAAGGTAATCAAAATGCGCACCGATACCGTGTGCATTCATGGCGACACGCCCGGCGCGGTCGATATCGCACGCGGCGTCCGGCAGGCGTTGAAGGATGGCGGTATTGAAGTAGCGCCGTTTAAGAAAGCAAGTTAGCGCGCGCCTAGAACGGGTGAACCGACAGGGTTCCGAACACCACCGCGGCAATAAGAGCGAAGGCGCCATAGAGGGCGGCCGTGTGCAGACCATGTCCCGCCCGCCCCGAAAGGGAGCGCGCGTGCAGGTGCAGGCGGGCTTCCGCCGATAGTTCGCGCATAGTCGATCTCCAACGTCGCATTAGCCACAATGGAATACCGATTGCGCCGGGATACAAGGCGACCTTGGAAATAGCGATATGAACGCTTTGACAGACTCCTATTGCAGTCAAAAATTCTCTGCGGTGAATTTAAGCGAGAATTTTATTCGTTCGGATTTGGGCTGATTGGAACTCGTCAATAAACGTCCTGTTGGAACCGGCCCTTCTTTTTGAGTTCCGCGACAAAGCGGACGGCCTCGTCGGTCGAGCGCGCCCCGAACTGGGCGACGATATCGACCAGCGCGCGTTCGACATCCTTGGCCATCCGCTTGGCGTCGCCGCAGATATAGATGTTGGCGCCTTCGGCCAGCCAGGTCCACAACTCGCGGCCGACTTCGCGCATGCGGTCCTGGACATAGAATTTCTTGTCGCCATCGCGCGACCACGCCAGCGACATTCGCGTCAGCAGACCTGACGTCTTCATGGCGTTCAACTCGTCCGAATAGAAGAAATCGCAATCGCTGCGCTGATGACCGAAAAACAGCCAGTTCTTGCCGGGCGCGCCGGTCGCTTTGCGATCAAGCAGGAACGCGCGGAACGGCGCCACGCCGGTGCCCGGCCCGATCATGATGATCGGCGTTTTCGGATCCTGCGGCAGCGCGAAGCCATGGGCCTTCTGCACATAGACTTTCAATTGATCACCCGGCTTGATGCGTTCGGCCAGAAATGTCGAGGCCAGTCCAAGGCGCTTGCGCTTGCCGACCACGTAACGAACGCAGTCAACCGTCAGCGACAGCTTGCCAGGTGTGGCGTTGTGTGACGACGAGATCGAATAGAGTCGCGGTTGCAGCGGCTCCAGCGCCTCGACAAACGCTTCCGGATGCGGACGCACGCCGGAGAACTTCTGCAGCGCCGCCATCACGTCGAGGGTCGCGGCATCGCCGTCGGGATCCTCACCTTGCGCCAGCGCGCGCGCCTTCTCGCGCTGCGCGCCACCGGTGATGAACGAAATCAGTTCGAACAACGTATCCGGCGCGGGCGCCAGCGACACATCGTCGCGCAGCACCTCGCGAAGGGTCTTGCCTCGGACTTCCGTGGTGTGAGAGGCGCCGAGCAGGGCAATGATTTGATCGACATGGCCCAAATCGTTGCTGGCGAAGATCCCAAAGGAATCGCCGACGACATAGTCGAGACCGCAGCCACTCAGATCGAAGTCGATATGCCAGGTTTCCTTTTCCGAGCCGGTCTTGTTCAGCAAGCGGCGCGACACGAACGTCGCCGGCACCGGATTGTCGCGCGAACGCCCGGGCTCAGCCGTGATCGCTGGCGCCGTTGCTGCGGGCGCGGCTGCCGCACCAGGCGAAGCCGCCGGCGCCTTCTCCAACTCCTCGTTCAGCGCCTTCAGCATCCGGGCGGTTTCCTTGCCGCCAGGCACGCACAGATTCAACCGCGGTTCGGCCTTGCTGACGATCGCGTCCGAGTAGTCGTTGCAATTGTAGCCGCACTGGCCGCAATCCTGCTGGGCCATCGCCGCCATCATGCGCCGCCGCAGCGGGCGGCCCTCCGCGAGCTTCATGCGGTCGGCAATCGGCATGGTCTGGTCGTGCCATGGCGCTTCGCCGTCGTCGCCATCGCCGGCGGGGCTCAGCATCGCGTCGTTCTGTCCGGGTGAAAGCGGCGTCGAGCCGTCGAGCGAGAGCATTCCGGCCAGGAAGCCGTTCAGCCAGGAACGCTGCCCTTCGGAGAACGGCGCCGTCGGCGGAATGATTTCAATCCGTGGCGGAGGAGTTATCTGGTTCATGGCGTGGCTTCCGCTTCAGCGAGCTTACGAAGGGCTTCGCCGTCGTGACGGCGTGAAAAGGTCAGAAACGTCTCGTCGGCCGAGGCGCGATTGGTGAGATAGGCCTTCAGCAGCCGTTCCACGGTCTTCGGCGCGTCCTCTGCCTTGACGTCGCGATAGACTTCCTGCCCGATATCGGCGTCCGGGCCGAAGCCGCCCCCGGCATAAAGGTGATAACCTTCGACCGTGTCGTCATCGCTTCCCGCCGGCACCTTTGCGGCGAGCAAACCAATGTCGCTGATGTAATGTTGCGCGCAGGAATGATGGCAGCCGGTGAGATGGATGTTGAGCGGCGTTTCGATCGGCACGCGTGTTTCGCACCAGTCGCCGATCTCGGCGGCGTGACGCTTGGTATCGGAGGCCGCGAACTTGCAGCCGGCGTTGCCGGTGCATGCGATCAGCCCGGCGCGTATTTGTGACGCCTGGACCGCAAGGCCGAGTTTCTCGATCGCCGCGATCGCCAGCGCGACGTTCTCGTTGCGCACGCCGGAGATCAAAAGATTTTGCCAGACCGTGAGGCGGATATCGCCGTCGCCAAGGTCCTGCGCGATTCTGGCGAGGCCGCGCATTTGGTCGCAAGTCAGCTTGCCCACCGGCAGCACGGCGCCGATCCAGTTCAACTCCGGCTGCTTCTGGGCATGGATCCCGATATGGGCCATCCGATCGAACTTGGGACGCACCGCAATCGCGTCGGTTGGCGCCCGCACCAATTTGCGGCCAAACTTTTCTTCCACAGCGATCAGGAATTTTTCGACACCCATGCCGTCGAGTACGTATTTGAGACGCGCCTTCAGCCGGTTGGTGCGGTCGCCTGTGTCGACGAACACGCGCACGATCGCGTCGGCCACTTTCGTGGCGTCCTCGGGCTTGACGATGATTCCGGTATCCTTGGCGAAATCCCTGTGACCGGTGATGCCGCCTATGCCCAAGCGAAACCAGACCCCAGCATCGACCCCAAAACCGTCCTTCACCTCGACCGCGGCGAAGGCGATGTCGTTGGTGTCCTCAAGCACCGCGATCTTCCCGGCGCCATCGAACGCGACATTGAACTTGCGCGGCAATCCCGTCAGCGAGCGGTCGTTGAGAATGTGGTAGTGCCATTCGCGGGCGTATTCGCGGGTGTCGATCAATTCCTGCGGATCGATCCCGGCGGTCGGCGTGCCCGTCACGTTGCGGATGTTGTCGGCGCCGGAGCCGCGCGAACACAGGCCGATGTCCTGGATCCCCTCGAGCAATGCCACGGTGTGCTTCGGCGGGATCTCCCTGATCTGGATATTGGCGCGGGTGGTAATGTGCGAATAGCCGCCGCCGAAGCGTTCGGCCAGATCGGCGACACCTGCGAACTGCCAATGCTTGAGAATGCCGCTCGGAATCCGCAGCCGGCACATGTAGGAAGTCTGGTTCGGTGCGACATAGAACAGGCCGTAGTAGCGCCAGCGAAAATTATCCGCAGGCGTCGGCGGCGCGTTGGTCAGAGCCTGTTCCTTCAGCCGCGAATAAGCATCGAATGGATGCTCTTCGCGCTTGAATTTTTCCTGGTCGGCAAGTTTTTTGCCCGACGCGATGATCCTGTCCTGAGCCTTGAAGCCCGCGGCGTCCGGACCAATCGGCTCCGGATCGGCTTTGCCGGCCGGCGCCGCGGCGCTACCGGCGAGGCGCCCCACCCGGCCCACCTGCAGGCCCGACATGAAGCCTTCCAGATAGCGCTTCTGCTCGTCGCTAAAATCGGCTGCTGTTGTTTCAAGTTTCATGATGCCGATGCCGTTATTGTGCGGGAACTTGCGCCGCGATCGGCGCTGCTGCGGACGTCTGCGGCTGTGCCGGCTTGAAGGTCGAGTACAACGCCAAACCGGTGAAGACGAAGCCGCCGACGAGATTGCCGAGCGTCACCGGAATTTGGTTCCACACCCACCACTCGTAAACGCTGACCTTGGCGCCGAGCAGCATGCCGGTCGGAATGATGAACATGTTGACGACGGTGTGCTCAAATCCCAGCGCGAAGAATGTGAAGATCGGCAGCCAGGTTGCGGCGATCTTTCCGACGGTGGAGGTGGACGTCATCGCCATCACGACGCCAAGACAAACCAGCCAGTTGCAGAGGATGGCCTTGACGAAGACGCTGACCATCCCGGCTACACCGAGCGCCTCGTTGGCAATGGTCTTGGCCTCGGCGATGCTGACGATACGCGCCGCGACGCCCGCCGGTTCGATCTTGCCCATATTGGTCAGGGCAATCGCGAGCAGGATCCCGTAGGCGATGCTGCCGAGAAGATTTCCGAGGAACACCCACGACCAGTTCGCCATGACGGCGTTCCAGGTCGCCTTGCCTTCGAGACGCGCAAGCGGCAGCAATCCAAAACTTCCGGTCACGAGTTCGAGGCCAAGCAGCACGATCATCACGAGGCTGACGGGAAAGATCAGGGCGCCAACCAGCGGCTGGCCCGTTGTAAGGGCGCCGCTAAAGGCAAGGCTGGTGGCGGCACCCAGCAGCGCACCGGAAAGCGCGCCGCGAATGAGAAGGTCGCGTGGGGAAAGCGCCAGCTTCTTCAAGCCGGCATCGATCATCGAGGCGACAACGTCGGCAGGTTTTGCGTAATCCATATCGAAGCTCCAGCTGCCACGCATCAGCGCGGCTGCAACGAGGAAAGGGGCGTGTGATCGCTTGGAAATTCGATTCGAAGGGCAGCGCCGTATCGGAGAATTCGAAGCGATCCGATCAGCCTCGTTGCTGCGGAAATCCATCTTGGAAAAGACCAGCGGGCATCTACGGCGGCTGGCTTGCCCTTACCTATTCAAATCGTGTGCCAGTGCAGCAATTCAAATAAAATCGTTTTTGATCAATAGGTTATATTTTTTGCGACGCGGCAAGTAACGGGCGCGGATGCTCCTTATGGAGGCATCAGCCTAAGAAGTACGCTCGAAGCAAAGCTGCCTAATATTTACTCTGGCAGCTTTCCGGCATCATGGAGCCCGCCGGAAAACCTCAAAGGAGGCCAGGTATCCGGTGATGTCGGCCGGATCGAATACGGGCCCGGCGAACGCCCCGACTGAGCCGAACGCAGGGGGGTCCGCGTCCCCCCCGGGCAGTCCCAGCGCCGAGTCGTAAAGGTCCGGCCTGAACGCCCCCTCGGCGATCCTGAGCGCCTCTGGGCTGATCGCGGCCTGCCCCCAACGGACCATCTGCGCATAAAGCCAGGCAGCCTGCGCAGGTTCCGGCCTGGCGGCGCCTTCCCGTCCCACCAGCAGATAACGGCTGCTTTCGCGCATCGTGCCGTCAGGCGAAATCTTGAGACGGCCGTCGAGCGTTCGCAGGATCACATCGGCGTCCACGCCGATGCGTTCCGGCCGCGCCAGCATACGTGCTGCCTCGGCGCGGTTTTCGGGCTGCTCGATGAATTCGGCGGCGCGAGATGCCGCCCGGATCAGCGCGGCCAGAACTTGCGGGTTCTTTTCGGACCAGTTCTGTCTGACGGCGAGCACCTTCTCCGCCGCGCGCACCAGAATGTCCGAGACGAAATGCAGGATGTGGCCGACGCCGAGATCGACCGCGACGGAATTCCAGGGCGCACCGACGCAGAACGCATCGACCTGACCGCTGGCAAGACTATCCACCATGTAAGGCGGCGGCAGCACCACCATATGAACGTCCTCATCGGGGTCGACGCCGCCGGCGGCCATCCAGAACCGCAATTGATAATTATGGGTTGAAAACGGAAAGGTCATGCCGAAGGTCAGCGGCTCGGTACCGCTGTTGCGCCTTGCCGCCACCACCCGCGACAACGCCAGCGCCGTGACCATCGGATCAAAAGGATCGCCGTCAATTTCCGCCATGATCGCTGCGTGCAGTGCCGGCGAAACCGTGATCGCGTTGCCATTAAGGCCAAGATTGAAGGAGGCGACGATCGGCACCTTGACGTGGCCGAGCCCCAGGCTCGACGCAATCGCGACCGGCGCCAGCAGATGCGCGGCGTCGAACAGGCCGATGTTGAGCTTGTCGCGGACGTTCGACCACGACACTTCCCGCACCAGCGTGACATCGAGCCCTTCCGCCGCGGCAAAGCCCTTGTCGACAGCAACGATCAGGGCGGCGGCATCGACCAGCGGAATGAAGCCTATGCGAAGAGGTCCAGTCATTTCAGCAACTCCGACGCCGTCAGGATCGACTGCGCGATCTCGCCGATCTTCTTTTTTTCGCGCATCGCCGTCGATCGCAGCAGGACATAGGCCTCGTCTTCGGTCAGACCCTTGAGCTTCATCAGGATACCCTTGGCACGATCAATCACCTTGCGATCCTCAAGCGCGGATTTGGCGCGGTCGAGTTCGTCCTGCAGTTTCGCGAATGCGTTGAAGCGTGAGATGCAGAGGTCGAGGATCGGCTTGATGCGCTCTTTCTTCAATCCATCGACGATATAGGCCGAGACGCCGGCGTCGACCGAAGCCTGGATCGAGGCCGCGTCGCTCTGATCGACGAACATCGCGATCGGCCGCCGAACGGCGCGGCTGACCTGGAACATCTGCTCCAGAACGTCGCGGCTCGGATTTTCCAGATCGATCAGAATTACGTCGGGATCCAGCGCATAGATCCGGGCCAGCAAGTTCTGCATTTCGCTGATATGGACCACGCCGGTAAAACCCGCCTCCCGCAACCCTTCCTCGAGGATCGCGGCACGGATCGGGCTTTCGTCAACAATGACAATTTTAGGAGACGACTCGCTGCCCATCGATCACTCGCATTCCGGCAAAACACTCCATAGCACGCCGCAGGCCGGCTCAAAGCCTTGTAATTATGGGCAATTGGGACTAGCTCCTGCCAATCAATCAGGCAGTTCAAATATGCAACAGGCCGCCGCGCCCAAAGTAAGCTTTGTTTCGCTGGGATGTCCCAAGGCGCTGGTGGATTCCGAGCGCATCATCACCCGGCTGCGCGCGGAGGGTTACGAGCTGGCGCGCAAGCATGATGGCGCCGATCTCGTGATCGTCAACACCTGCGGCTTTCTCGACAGCGCCAAGCAGGAATCGCTTGGCGCCATCGGCGAAGCCATGGCCGAAAATGGCAAGGTCATCGTCACCGGCTGCATGGGCGCCGAGCCCGAGCAGATCGAGGCGGCCTATCCCGGCGTGCTGTCGATCACGGGGCCGCAGCAATATGAAAGCGTGCTCGATGCCGTGCATCGCGCGCTGCCGCCAGTCCATAACCCGCATCTCGACCTGCTGCCGCCGCAGGGCATCAAGCTGACGCCGCGGCATTATGCCTATTTGAAGATTTCCGAAGGCTGCAACAATCGCTGCAGCTTCTGCATCATTCCAAAACTGCGCGGCGACCTGGTGTCGCGTCCGGCCAATGACGTGCTGCGCGAAGCCGAAAAGCTGGTAACCGCCGGTGTCAAGGAATTGCTGGTCATTTCGCAGGACACCTCAGCCTATGGCGTCGATATCAAATATGCCGCCAGCGCGTGGAAAGATCGCGAGGTCCGCGCCAGGTTTTTTGATCTCGCAAACGAGCTCGGCGAATTCGGCGTCTGGGTGCGGCTGCAATATGTCTACCCCTACCCGCATGTCGATGAAGTCATCGGATTAATGACGCAGGGCAAAGTGTTGCCCTATCTCGATATTCCGTTCCAGCATGCGAGCCCGGAAATCCTCAAAGCCATGAAGCGCCCGGCGGCGCAGGACAAGACGCTGGCGCGGATCAAGCAGTGGCGCGAGGAATGCCCGGAGCTGACGCTGCGTTCCACCTTCATCGTCGGTTTTCCCGGCGAAACCGATTCCGACTTCGCCTATCTGCTCGACTGGCTCGAAGAAGCCGAGATCGACCGCGTCGGTTGCTTCAAATATGAGCCGGTCGCGGGTGCGCCGTCGAACGCGCTCGGCAACGCCGTGCCCGACGCGATCAAGCAGGAGCGCTGGAACGCGCTGATGGCGCGGCAGCAGAAGATTTCGGCGCGCCGGCTGAAGCGCAAGGTCGGCACGCGGCAGCAGGTCATCATCGACGAAGTCGGTCCTACCGTATCGAAAGGCCGCTCCAAGGCCGACGCGCCTGGGATCGACGGCGCGGTTTATCTCTCCAGCCGCCGTCCGCTGCGATCAGGCGAAATCGTCACCGCGAAAATCGAGCGCGCCGACGAATACGATCTGCACGGCAGTGTCGCCGGATTCTGAAACGCTTGACAGCGCCTGCCCTTCGGCTGTATGGCCCATCGCCATGAACCTGAACCGGACCCAACTCCGCGCAGCTTTCCGTCGTCGCTCGTTCGACGATGATGGGTCGCGCCGTGTCCGACGACAACGCTGAACAGCTAGATCAGCAACGTTTTCGAGAAGGCCGCACCCGCAAAGTGCGGCCTTCTCGCGTTTCAGCCGGCCTTTTCATCCTAACCCACAGGGAGTTCGACATGACCATTGCCACCCATCCGTTTGACGCGCTGATGAACATCACGGCGCGACCGCCGACCGTATTCGTGCGGGGCGAAGGCTCATACCTGTGGGACGACAGCGGCAAGCGCTATCTCGACTTCATCCAGGGTTGGGCGGTCAATTGCCTTGGCCACTCCCCGCCCCAAATCGCCGAAGCGTTGGCGGCACAGGCAAAACTGCTGCTGACGCCGAGTCCGGCTTTTTACAACGGCCCCAGCCTCAAGCTCGCAAAGGCGTTGACCGATCACAGCTGCTTCGATCAGGTGTTCTTCACCAATTCGGGCGCGGAAGCCAACGAAGGCGCGATCAAACTCGCGCGCAAATACGGCGCCCTGCACAAGAACGGCGCTTACGAGATCGTCACCTTCGAGGGCGGCTTCCACGGTCGGACGCTGGCGACGATGTCGGCATCCGGCAAGAAAGCCTTTGAGCCGCTGTTCGAGCCCAAGGTACCAGGCTTTCCCAAGGCAAAGCTCAACGATCTCGCCTCGGTCAAGCGGCTGATCAACGACAAGACCATCGGCGTGATGCTGGAGCCGATCCAGGGCGAAGCCGGCGTCTGGCCTGCGACCGATCAATTCCTGCGCGATCTGCGGGCGCTCACCAAGGAGCATGGCCTGCTGCTCATCTTCGACGAGATCCAGACCGGCATGGGCCGTACCGGAAAACTCTTTCACTACGAGCATGCCGGAATCGAGCCTGACATCATGACGCTCGGAAAAGGAATCGGCGGCGGCGTGCCGCTTGCCGCGCTGCTCGCGACCGACGCCGCCTCCTGTTTCGAACATGGCGATCAGGGCGGCACCTTCAACGGCAATCCGCTGATGTGCGCGGCCGGGCTCGCCGTTCTGCAGTGCATCGGCACGCCGGATTTTCTGAAATCGGTCGCTGATACCGGGCTATTTCTGGCGAGCGAGCTGCAGCGGATTTCGGCACGACATGGTCTCGGCGAAGTCCGCGGCCGGGGGCTGCTGCTGGCGCTGGACTTGAAACACCCGATCGGCGCTTCGATCGTCGCGCAAGCGCTTGCAGACGGCGTGCTGCTCAACTCGCCGCAACCGGACGCGCTGCGTTTCATGCCGGCGCTCAACGTCACACGCGAGGAGATCACGGAAATGATCGAAGGCCTGGACGCGATCCTCACCAAGATGGGCGCGGCAAGGCGCGTGGCGTAGGGCGCCCATCGCTTGCGAACAATCGACGGTGAGTTTCAACGCGGGTCTGTCCCGGCGAACGCCGGGACCCATATGTGGACGGCCCCCGTGCCGCAAGAGTTTTTCGGGTCTGATCGGATCGCTTGCATCCATATGTCCGGCCTGTTGATGCGGTCGCAATGGATCGCTGGCCAAGATGGTTTCCGCGACGCGAGCTCCAAACAACCACGCGACCTTCTTCGGCCAATGGGTCCCACGGACTGTCTCGCACCTCGGATCGATCGATCCTACCATCTGCTCCTCTCTTGCAGCTCCGGCTCAACCGATGCGGCGAAGTTGCCGACCGGCCGATCTCTTAAGCGGCGATAGCCGATGCGCCAGGCATCCGCGCGCCGTCGTAACTTTCGCCCGTCGTCATCAGCTTCCAGGCGATGCGGGCAATCTTGTTGGCGAGCGCCACGGCCGCGAGTTTTGGCGGCTTGCGCTTCAGCACGGCAAGCAGCCAGGGCGACGGACGGCCACGGCCGTTCCGAACCTGCTGGATCACCGCGGTCGCTCCCGCCACCAACAGCCTGCGCAAGACCTCGTCGCCGGCGCGAGTGATCTTGCCGAGCCGGGTCTTGCCGGCGGTGGAATGGTCCTTCGGTGTCAGCCCGAGCCAGGCCGCAAAGTGCCGGCCGGAGGCGAACGCGCGCGGATCGGGCGTCTTCATCACCAGCGTCGTGGCGCCGATCGGTCCCACCCCCGGAATCTGCGCCAGGCGTCGGCTGCAGGCGTTGGCGCGATGCCAGGCCATCAGCCTGGCCTCGATCGCCTTCAGTTCGGCCTGCAGTCGTGCGTATTCCCTGCCCTCGGTCGCAAACAGTTCGCGCGCCAGCGCCGGCAAATCCTCCTCTTGCGCAATTTGCGCCAATAACGGCTCGATCTTGTCGAGACCCTTGGCCGCCACCAGGCCGAACTCCGCCGCATAGCCGCGGATTGTATTGCTCAGCTGAGTGCGCCGGGCGATCAGCTGCTCGCGGATCCCGGCCAGCATCAAGGCCGCCTGCTGCTCCGCCGTCTTCACCGGCACGAACCGCATCGTCGGCCGACTCATCGCTTCACACGTTCCCTCGGCGTCCCGGCCGTCGTTCTTGTTCCGTGTGACGTAGGGCTTCACGTGCTGCGGCGCGATCAGCTTCACCTCGTGACCGAGCCGGCCCAACTCCCGCGCCCAGTAGTGTGACGCCCCGCACGCCTCCATCCCGATCACGGTCGGCGGCAGCTTGGCAAAAAACGCCAACACTTGCTTGCGCCGCAGCCGCTTGCGCAACACCGGCTGCTCGGCGGCATCAACCCCATGCAGCTGAAAAATATGCTTCGACGTATCCATTCCAATTCGGATAATCTGGTTCATGGACGGCTCCCTTGTCTGAGATTTCAACAACCTCATTCTGGCACATCGATGCCGTAGGGGGCCGTCCACCCCATCAACCACCAATGTTCATTGCCAGGCCAAAGCTGGGGCCACAGCGAACGCATCAACAGGCATCGGTGGCTATGGGTCCCCGCTCCCGTGCGCAATTGCGCACTAGGCGGGACGACATTGAGACACTACGCATTCGCG
>Ga0137418_10001213_pt1 | contig 23677 bp, 17 predicted proteins | sample CZODoug3_1_2_16f_FD_122242 | JGI IMG/M metagenome (GOLD analysis project Ga0137418, IMG submission 122242) | Vadose zone soil fungal communities from Angelo Coast Range Reserve, California, USA - CZODoug3_1_2_16fungal (Hybrid Assembly) | ecosystem: Environmental > Terrestrial > Soil > Vadose...
CGGGAATAATATGCGGACGCTGGCGCAGAACTTCAAATTGCGCCTGAGAGAGCGGTGATTTGCCGGTCAACGCAACCGGAATCCTTTGGAATGACACCGCCGACGCAGGCCTTGTCAGCCCAAGAGGACGCTAGTTCGAGCCGCCATATTTCGGCCGGTGCCAGCACGCCCGGGACCTGACAAATGCGCCCGAGACGCCGACGCCCCAAGCAGAATGGTAATCTCTTGCTCTCCTTGGGGAACCGCAACCTCCTCCCTCAGCGCGAGTTTTTGCGAGCGCGGGCAACCCGCGTAATGGAGCGGTGATGGAGGACGTAATCCGTAACAGCTACCTAAATGACTTTGCAAACCGGTTCGATTGCGCGGGTGAGAAGGAGAGTGTCCAGTTCGACTGGGGCCGGGCATACCGGATCTGCCGGAACATCGCATCCTGCGAACAAACTCCGCGCGCGGCCGGCAACAACTCGGCGGTTTCGCTCGCCTGCGCGTCAAATCGATACTCGGTGGCCTTCACCATGAGTACGATTGGGCGCCGGCGTGCATTTGATTCAATATTTGCGCAGTAGGCAGGAAATTGCTGGAAGATCTACTCGATCTAAGGGCGGAACAAGAGGTCGTATTCGAAACGCCGGATCACGCTGGTCTGAATGCGCCCGACGTCAGCGTGCTTGGGGTTCACCAGCACCACCAGTTCCTCGGGAACGATCACCGATGGAACTTGCAGTACGGCCGATGCCTGCGAACGTAACCATTTCGAGCCCACGCTGACGCTGCCATGACCCGCGGGGACTGCGTCCCAGGTATTCGGAAGCTGGTGAGGCAGCAGGATTTGCCGGGCGTTCCAGACCTCATCCGGAACATCCAGCTCGACGAGATAGCGGTTCAGCGGCAGCCCTGCATCGTCCACGTGCGCTGCAGTCTCGAGGACGGCCAAGGCGATTGAGAGAGCGGCATAGACCATCGGTTCCCCGTCGGCATTCCAACGCCCGGGATTGTTGGCGGCGCCGGCGCCTGAAAGGTCGTCTGCTCGATACTGGCGAGTCTCGGCGGCAATACGCCAGAGCCTCACTGGTAGGAGCCGCTCTCGATCGAACCCAGCAGCCGCGCTACTACCTCCAGGCCAGTGGGAGTGTCGATGAGGTCAGCCGGTTTACGGCCGCCTAGGGCGGGCTGGGAGCGCTCCAACCACACACCAAGCCACTTGGCGGCATCGAAATCTTTCGCTTCTTCGGCGGTGCTGTTGGCAACGATGTCTTGCGCGATGCCGAGCAGCCGAATCATGCCCACAGCTGCCTGCCCGCCGCTTCCGGTAACTAGTTCGCCGGCGGCTGCCTTCTTCTCGGCCGTCGCCCGTGGAACGCCCAAAATCCTGAACACTCGAACAGCCGGCACGCCGAGCCTGCGCGAAAACTCTTTTATGAAGGCGCCAGAGACGCCGCGGCGCTCGATCTCGACGCGCTCCATAGGTGTGGCGCTAACGACGGCCTTGATGAATGCCGCGGCTCCGCGCTTTCGGTGGTACTCGAGGTTTGTCCGCGGCTTGACGCCTCGGGGAGGACGAGACGGTCGAACCTTGGCTGCCGAAGGCGATTTCGGGTGAACAGCGGACACTGTCAACTCCTTGCGAATGTCTAGATCGAGACAGATTATACTGCCAAACGAGACATTTCATTCCGATCAGATGACGACCGAGGCCGGGCAACCAGTTCGGGGCCGCAGGGTTATGGGCAGGCTGTTTCATTTCGAGGAAGTGTGTGCCGACGACCGCACGGCAATATTGCCATGGCCGACGTGACGCCTGTGCTGAGGACCCCGCTCTCCCAGATACTGGCCCGCGATTTCGGAGACACGATCCGGCAGCGCGGAGCGGGGTATTTTCACGATGGTCGCGTTCACATCGAGTCGAGTTCGGCCTCGCACGTCAGAGCTACGGTGTCGGGCAGCGCTGCCTATCGGGTCGTACTGGCGCGCCAGGGACTGCGGGTCCGTGCATCCTGCACCTGCCCGTATTTCGACGCCGACCTGTGCAAACACGTCTGGGCGGTCATCCTGGCGGCCGACGCGCGGCACCTGCTGCAGGGCGACGGGGACAATCGCGGTCTGCGGCTTCTTGCTGCGGCCGACGAGGGTGACGAGCCCGACGATGAGGACGCCGCCGATGGCGCTGACGAGGACCATCTCGACGGACTGGGACACGCCGACCGCGAGGACGAGCTTGACGAAGACGAGCCCGACCAAGAAGAACCCGGCGTCCTGACGTATCAGTGGCCGCGGAGAGCCGCGCCGGCCTCGGCCGCGCGTCCGCCCGTCGCGCGCGGTTCGGGCAAGGCGCCGGGCCCGGATCTGAACTGGCGCAAGCGACTCGCCCAGCTCGGACCGGCGTCGTCACGGCAGTACGCGCCGAGGCGCGAGGAGTGGCGAGCCGGACGCCAAATGGTCTATGTGGTCGACGTCGCCGCCTCGCGCGCCACCGGCGCCGTCCTTCTCGAGATTTTCACCCGCGATCCGAAGAGAGACGGCACGTGGGGCGTGGCGAGGTCGCGGCACATGCCGCGCGAGTGGCTGCATCAGATCCCCGACGCGGACGACCGCCACATCCTCGCGTCCCTCGCTGGAGCGGCGGTAGCGTACGACCGCACCGGGGCCGAGGGGCACGCCTACCGCAGCCCATACGCGGTGGCAGGTGGTTTCTATGACCAGTCGGTTCCCTTCCGATATCGCGTGCCCGATGCCTTGGCGGAGCTAGTTCTGCCGCTACTGTGCCGAACCGGCCGTTGCCGGTTGCGTCTGCAGCCGGACGACGCGGAGGCGGGGTGGGCGGCCGTGACGCGGGAGGAGCAGTCGCCGTGGCGATTCCGTGTCGAGGTGCGCCGCGCGGAGCAGGCCGCCCGGTACGAAATGCACGGAGTGCTGGTGCGGGGCGCCGAGCGGCTGGACCTGACAGTGCCCCTGCTACTGGTAAACGCCGGCTTCCTCTTCCTGCGGGACAGCGTGGGGCGCTTCGAGCATCACGACGCGTTCGAATGGATCCGCTTCCTGCGCGAGCACGGCCCGGTCTTCGTTCCTCTCTCCCAAGCCGACGAGTTCGTGGTCGAGCTGCTGCGCCAGCCGCGACTTCCACCTCTGGAACTGCCGCAAGAGCTTCGCTTCGAACAGGTTGACGCCGCACCGCGCCCCCGACTCTCCGTCAAGCCGGCCGAGGAAGCCTGGCGGCGCGACCGATTGCACGGCCGGTTGGCCTTCGACTACGACGGCGAGATCGTCGCGGCGGACGACCCGGGCGGTTGCGTCGTTCAAGCCGCAAAGCGCCGCGCGCTGTTGCGCAACGCTTCCGCCGAGCGCGCGGCCGGCGACCGCCTGCGCCAGCTCGGCTGGCGGGCGCCCGCATACCGGGCGCAGGGCGACCGAACCACGCTCGAGATCGCAGCCAGCCGCCTGCCGCAGGTCGTGCAGGAGCTGACCGCGGAGGGCTGGCATGTGGAGGCGCATGGCAAGGTGTACCGCTCGGCGGGCCGCTTCGATCTCATCGTCAGCTCGGGCATCGACTGGTTCGAGTTGCGCGGCAGCGTCGCGTTCGGCGAGACCGTCGCGCAGCTGCCCGAGCTGCTCGCGGCGCTGAAGCGCGGCGAGAACATGGTCCGGCTGGGCGACGGCAGCTTCGGCCTGCTGCCGCAGCAGTGGCTGAAGAGATACGGCCTGCTTGCCGCGGCCGGCGCGACGCAGGAAGACCACGTCCGATTCACGCGCAGTCAGGTCGGACTGCTCGACGCGCTGATGTCCGCGCAGCCAGAGGCCCGGTGCGACGCGATGTTCTCGCGGATCCGCGACGAGTTGAAGGGCTTCCGCGGCCTTCAGGCCGCCGACCCGCCGGCCGGCTTCCGCGGAGAGCTGCGCCCCTATCAGAAGGAGGGCCTGGGCTGGCTGGAGTTTCTGCGCCGCTTCGGCTTTGGCGGCTGCCTTGCCGACGACATGGGGCTCGGCAAGACGGTACAGGTGCTGGCGCTTCTCGAAGCGCGGCGCGCGCTTCGTTCGCGGCGCGGCCGCTCCGGCCGGCCACCTGTTCGCATCGGGCCGTCGCTCGTGGTAGTGCCGAAGTCGCTGATCTTCAACTGGAAGCAGGAGGCGGCGCGCTTTACCCCACGGTTGCGGGTCCTCGACTACACCGGCCAGCTGCGCCGGAAGGGTAACGGCCAATTCGAGGACTACGACCTCATCCTGACGACTTACGGCACACTGAGGCGCGATGTCGTCGACTTCAAGGACGTTCGCTTCGACTACGCAATCCTCGACGAAGCGCAGGCGATCAAGAACGCGGACTCGGTTTCGGCCAAGGCCGCGCGGCTTCTGCAGGCGGACCATCGCCTTGCCCTGAGCGGTACCCCGATAGAGAACCATCTTGGCGAGCTGTGGAGCCTGCTCGAGTTCCTGAATCCGGGCATGCTCGGAGCCGCTTCGATATTCCGCCTGGCGAACGGCGCAGCGCGCAATCCGGACGAGGAAACACGCAAGGAGTTGGCTCACGCATTGCGGCCCTTTCTGCTGCGTCGCACGAAGGAGCAGGTGCTTCGCGACCTGCCGCCGAAGGTCGAGCAGACGCTTTACTGCGAACTCGAAGGCAAGCAGCGCAAGCTCTACGAAGAGTTGCGCGACCATTACCGCAGGGCGCTGCTTGCGCGCATCGAACGCGACGGCATCGCCCGGTCGAAGATACAGATCCTCGAAGCGCTGTTGAGGCTTCGACAGGCGGCGCTCCATCCCGGGCTGCTCGATGAGCGGCGCGTCGGGGAGCCCTCGGCCAAACTCGACGTGCTGCAGCCGCGCCTGCTGGAGGTGCTCGATGAGGGCCACAAGGCGCTCGTGTTCTCGCAATTCACGAGCATGCTTGCCATCGTGCGCGAGAGCCTTCAGCGCCATCGCATCTCGTACGAATACCTCGACGGCCGGACCAAGGATCGCGACAAGCGCGTCGCGCGCTTTCAGACGGCCCCGGACTGCAGGCTGTTCCTGATCAGCCTGAAAGCGGGCGGACTGGGCCTGAACCTGACGGCGGCGCAGTACGTCTTTCTGCTCGATCCGTGGTGGAATCCGGCGGTCGAAGCGCAGGCGATCGGTCGCGCCCATCGCATCGGGCAGGCGAAGCACGTGTTCGCATACCGGCTGATCTCACGAGACACGATCGAGGAGAGAGTGCTGGAATTGCAAAGCCACAAGCGGGAGCTCGCGGATGCGATCGTTCGGGCCGATCAAGGGCTGATTCGAAATCTGGGCAGAGAGGACCTCGAGCGTCTGTTGTCATGAAAGAGGGAACGGGGGATCGAAAAAAGATCGCACTCATGATGTAAGCCACCGAGTAAAGATAGTGCAAGCACTACGAACGCTTCATCACAACAAACCCCGACAATAATGGCTCTGAACATAGGTCAGCACGGCGCGGGATTCCGAGAGCCTCGATCCGGCCGACAACTCGAAGCGGTACAGAGCGCGTGCGCTGGTTGGTGCCGACGGCGGTCATCCATTCGCTCCGGATCAACATCGATCCGTTCTCGCAGAACGACCGATTGGAATTGCCTTAAAGAGCATCGTCGATTAGATGATGACTGCCTCGGAATCGAAGTGCATTTGAGTGCAGCAAGCAACTGCATCGCGATCAAGAACCTTGGCGCGACACCTATTTGCATTTCCACGCACCAGCGACAATGAGGTCAACGCGAAGCCGCAAAATGTGTTTCGCGGCTTTGGAGATTGCATGGCCACCGGTCACTCAGCGGTAAAGCTAGGTTGAGTGACGTACAAATTCCGCGGCGGCGAGAGAGTTGACAGACCTTGGGGACGCCAGTTAAATCAAAGGCTTACGTCCAAGCCGCTTGCTGATTCGCCGTACTTGTCCAAAATTTGTCCAAAAGGCCGATAGCTTGGGCGGTGCCGGGCCGCGGCTGCGCGAGCGGCAGCCTCGCACCGGTGGTAGCCTGCAGGCGCAAAGACGAGCGAAGACTTTCGCGGCCCACCTGGTGGCCGCAGACAGCCGCATCCTCCTCCCGAACAGCTTCTCGCCGAGATCGAGGACATCATTCGATCGATGCCACCGCGCGAGACGATTCGTCGCGAGACGCCCCCAGAGTTTGGACTGACTCGGCCGGGCGTCCGCGGCCATGTACCTGATGCTCCAGCCCGGTGCCGGTGTCCGCTCTCTCATCGCACTGACGCCGCGCTCGGCCCGCAGCGGACGCATTCTGCGCCGGCACGGAAAGCGGTCCGATGCGCTTCCGAGGGTTTGACCCGGTTGCCGAGGGAAGTCTCATGAGCGCAGTCGAAAAGCTGTTGAAGCAGATCCTTGCTGACCTTGCAGCAGATTTTTCTACCAGGAACCCCCCGTCCTTAACCAGCGGTTGCGCTTCTTCCCCGAGATTGTCGGCCATGCTGTAGGACCAGGCCGGTACCAGACGCTCGACAGTCTGGCGATTGATCTGCGTGAGTGGACTGTAGCGCTGCTGGCTGTAACCCATGCCATACGTCAGTACATCGCTGGTCGTCGCTGCGTCATTCCTGAGATCTTCGGTGCTCTGCGCAAGTAGGGTCAACGGCAAAGTCGGCCCGAGCAGTGCCGACATCAATGCGATCAAATCAACCGACTTGTCCATTGAAGAACTCCTGGCGACACAAAAGCGGATTAATTACAAAGGCCCATCGACCGATCGTTCTGATTTCACGGGGCTGCTCAAGCGGCCCGTCGAAATATCCGGTCTCTCGGTGGAATGCACAATCGCTACCGAGGCACAGAATCGGTAGCCGAAACCTCGCTCGGTCTTGATTAGTTCCGGCCTCAGGGGGTTAGCCTCGACCTTGCGCCGCAAGCGCAATATCTGCGTATCGACCGCCCGACGGTAAACATCGCCGCCGTGTAATCGCGACAAATCGAGCAGTTGATCGCGAGTCAAGACGCGTTCCGGCCGACGAAGGAACGCGACGAGCAGACCGAATTCACCATTGCTGATCGGAAGCCGCTCGCCAGCCGGAGACGTCAGCCTGCGTAAACGGACGTTGAGGTCCCACCCAGCAAAACGGTATGCACGCACGGCATCGTCGTCCGGTGCCGGTGCGGTCTCATCGGTGCGGCAGCGTCGCATGACCGCCCGAATTCTTGCGAGCAGCTCGCGCGCGCTGAACGGCTTAGTGACGTAGTCGTCCGCTCCAAGCTCAAGACCCATTACACGGTCAGCTTCCTCGGTGCGATTGGTGACGATGATGAGAGGGATGGTTGACGCCGCTCGCAGCTGGGCGGCCAGCTGAAGTCCATCTTCGCCCCGCAGCTTGAGCTCGAGTGCAACGAGGTCGATGGCCTCTTCGTAAAGAACCTGCATCATCCGCTTGCCGCTCTCCACAGGTGTCACGCGGAGGTCATTGAGCCTCAAGTAGTCCGCAACACGTTCGCGGGTTGGGGCATCATCGTCGACGAGCAGCACATGGCGTGGGTTAAGGCTTGCAGGTGAGGTATCTGCGCAGTTCCGAGGCGGTGGCGGAGGAGGGCAGGCTGACGACAGCCGCTGAGCGACTCCAGCGGAGACCCAGAAGCTCACCTCACTTCCAAGCTCATGTGCCGGCCTATTCATCGAGGAGGACCTAGGTCTAAAAGGGATCGCTGCGACGACAATACCCAGCAGGTGGTGGCGGGAGCTGAACCGCCGGTACGAGCCGCTCGGCATTGTTCAAAATGTCCATTTACATCTGGGCCATCGCTCGAGCGCGGCGCCACGCACCCGGGCTCTCGCCGACGAACTTATCGAAGAGCCTGTTTAAGTGCGCTTGGTCGGCCAGACCGCATTCCATCGCAATCTGCAGGAGCGGAATATTGGTTGTCAATATCAACCCCTGAGCACGCTCCAAGCGCCGCCGCATCACATACCCGTGGGGCGAATCACCGAAAGTGTCCTTGAAGGCGCGGGAAAAATGAGAGAGGCTGAGGCCCACCAGTTTGGCGAGCTCTTTCGATCTGATCTTGGAACTTAAATTCGTCTCGATATACGTTTTCGTCCGTCGACCCTGCCACGGCGCCAAGCCTCCGCCAACGTACCCAGTCCTGCTGCTCCTTCCTGTCGGAGCCGGGGCGACGTGCTCTCCCGGAGAACGGTCGATATGCAGAATCGCCCGGGCGCGTTCGACGCATTGTTCGGCCGATTCGCATTCATCCTGAAGCATATTGCTGACCGCTTTGAAGAGCTCTGTCACCGCGATCAGCAACTGGTCGGGAGAGGTCCGGGTCGTCCCGATGCGCTCGAGCCAACCGGCGGATGTCCCATCGCTCTGCGCTCGGTCGCCCAACCTCTCGTTTTGTCCAGCGTGCGCTGGCGTGGCCGGCGACCGGCAAATCAAGGTCCGGCTTAGATCGCCGAACGAGGAGCGGTTGATAACGGGCTCGTACATCTGAAGTACTCCATCGGTAAGTCAGAGCTTAAGACGATCTGACGTGGGGTCACCGTTAATCCTTGTAAAACGTTGCCGGCTGATTTGATGCGTGTTCGATTCAAACCTATGCAGAACGTATTGCCTGATCGATCAAACGGGGCGGCAGACCTAGCTATCAATCGGGCGCCCATGCACTTCAGTCAGCAGAGGTGGCGCTGTCGCGACCGGGACTATCTCCCTCATGATTCCCGCGACGTGGAAACGAACGCACCGGTCTCCCAGCATGGCAAGCAGATGAAGGAGGATGCGGCCGCTGGAGAAACTTGCGAGGGTCGTCATGTGACGGATCGGGCCGAGAGGGGAAGGACTTTTCTATTGGAGAGCATAAAGTGAACAAGCAACACGACGCTGTTAAGGTTTGTCAACCGTTGTTGTAAGCTAACCTCGAGCAAGGGTTCGCGGATGTCCGGATCGTGATGCCCTGACGAAAGTCAACGGCATCGATGCGATTACGGCGATCCGCTCTGAGTCGTCGCGCGCGCGGCTCGTTGTGTTGACGACTGCGGCTGGCGACATCCAAGCCCTGCTCGCGTTCAGAGCTGGACCTGTCGGCTACCTGTTGAAGAACCTTTTACGCAGCGAGCTAATCGACACCATACGAATGGTCCATGCGGGTCAGCGCCGCATTCCGCCTGAAATCACCGATCGAACTCGCGCGGCGATTATTGCCGTGCGGCGAGGCTACATAGACCTCTTAAGACCTGCTGGGCGATTTTTGGTGGTTCGGCCCGGCGGCGAGGGCAAGGAAGCGGCTTATTTTTTGTGAGCGAACCTCACGCTCAGGCCTGACTGATCGCCAGCTGAATGGCATCGAGTAAATCCTGAGGGCGGATAGGTTTGGTGAGGAACTCGACCGCACCGGCTTTCATTGCCCGAACCGACATCGGAACGTCCGCGTGGCCGCTAATGAACACGACCGGACGGCGAACATTCGATTTCACGAGATCATCGTGAAAATCGAGCCCGCTACATCCCGGTAACCTAACGTCGAGAACAAAGCATTGGGGGTAGATTGTCGAGGCCCTTGCGAGGAAATCTTTAGGCGAGGCAAAGAGTTCGGCTCGCAATCCGACCGCCCGCAAAAGACTCTGAAGACCCTCGCGTACGTCCTTATCGTCGTCGATGACGACGACGGCAAGCTCTACTCCTTCGCCGGAACCTATTGTCCGCGATGCGGTCGGCTTCCGTTGCGACATTGCCTTGGAGGTGGGGGAAATGCGCTCAGGCGCTGGCGCCAAGCATCGAGCGTCGAATAGCGGTTTCGCCATTGTCACGTCTTCCGCGAACAAATAGCCGCGCCCGGGAACGGTCTTAAGGATGCCTCGATCTTTACCAAGAAGCCTTCGAATCGCAGAAATCTGAACTCGCAAATTGATTTCCTCTACGACGAGGCCGAGCCAGACACGCGTGATGAGCTCCCTTTTGCTGACGACCGCGCCCCGAGCTTCAATCAGGGTCATCAGCACGTCGAAGGCCCGCCCACCGACTTCGATGGGCCTCCCGTCCACGAGGACCTGCCGAGCCGACGGGAGCACGGAAAATCGCCTAAAGCGAATGGTTTGTTGGCAGCGAGCGGGTTGGTCCTCCTTAGAGTCTAAGTTCCGTCCATCGGACGGAGAAGCAAGTGAGTGCTGCCGCTGCAGATCGGTCGTTCGTTGCATGGCTGCGCCTCCTTCATCTCTACATTGCGGTCTCCGAGTCCTTCGGATCATTGGATGTGGTCCGGGACTACTATTCCTCACCCAACTGCCGCTTTACGGCTGCGTGGATGCAGGTCAGTAATTCCTCCTTGGCGACGGGCTTCGCCAGAAAGCAAACGGCACCAATGGCGATGGCTTGCTCACGCGTCTCGTCATCAGCAAACGCGGTGACAACAATGCTCGGGATTCGATAACCTAACTCACCCAGGCGGAGCAGGAGCTGAATACCTGACATACCGTTCAACCTGACGTCTGTGATCAAGCACGACGTATGATCCAAATCCCCAGTTTCCAGAAAGCTTTCGGCGGACGGAAAGACCGCGACCGAAAAACCGAAAGCTTTGAGAAATCCCTCTATCGCGTCGCGAACGGACTCGTCATCATCGATGCACGAAACGAGCGGCATCTCCCGCACGACAGCCTTCCTGTAGGTTTCACCTACAGTACCGCTGCACGATGCAGGTGCCTACTTGCCCGTAGGTCAGGCCGAATCACTGAGGGCAGAGCGGAGGTTAGCCTTTGGTCGATACGCTCTAGCTCTTAGGTCGAGGGAGCTCCAGCTTGTCTGCCATTCTCACCAAGTCGGGCAGCGACCGAGCCCGCATCTTCCGCATTATCTGGCTCCGATGAAGCTTCACCGTCGCCAAGCCAACGCCGATTCGCTCGGCGATCTCCTTGTTGGGAAGGCCAGCAACAACCAACGCCATCACTTCGCGTTCGCGAGGAGTTAGCGATTGGAAGGTTCCCCGCGTCTGCGCCGTGGCGAGATCGTACTCTCGACGTGCGCGGTCGCGCTCGATTGCCAGCTGAATCGCATCGAGCAGATCCTGAGGTCGGATCGGCTTGGTCAGAAATTCGACTGCACCCGCCTTCATCGCACGTACCGACATCGCCACATCGGCGTGGCCGCTGATGAAGACAACAGGAAGCTGCGCGTTTGCCTTCACGAGGTCATCGTGAAAATCCAGGCCACTCCGACCGGGGAGCCTGACATCAAGAACGAAGCATCCCAGGTGGACCTTTACGGGGCTTTCGAGAAATTCCTTGGGAGAGGCAAATAGAGCTACTTGTAAGCCGACCGATCGCACGAGGCCACCGAGAGCATCGCGTATATCCCCGTCGTCTTCGATTACGACAACGGTCGGCCGACCCTCACTGTGAGGCGGTTTCACTTCGGAACTCGCGTTTCGCTGACGACAGCGTGAATCGAAAGATACTTCCGTAAGGAAGCTGCGGTGACGCCCATAGCCGCCCACCATGGGCTTCAACGATAGACCGGCAGATTGCGAGCCCCATTCCCATACCTTCAGGCTTGGTCGAGAAGAGGGGATCGAAAATTCGCTCTACCCGAGATAGTTCAATCCCCACACCCGAGTCTTCAACGGCAATCAAAGCGTTTCCACCATCATCAAGCTGAGTGCCAACACGTAGCAACCGCGGGCGGTGCGTAATCGCGCTCATCGCTTCGATGCCGTTCGTAACGAGATTCACAATGACCTGCTCGAGCTGAACTCGGTCGCCGACTACAGGTTCGAGGGAGGTCAAGAACTCCGTGTTGAGAACGACGTCGTGCCGCCGCAATTCGGCGCCCATAAGCTCGAGCGTATTTGCGATGAGGCTGTTGAGGTCGAGGCGAGTCGTTTCACGTGAGGATTTGCCGACCAAAGCGCGAACGCTCTTAATAACCTCGCCCGCACGATGCCCATTTCTAACAACGCGCTCAGCGGCCTTTCGCGCCTCATCAAGATCGGGTGGAGTAGCGGCAAGCCACTGAACGCAAGTTTCCGCATTGGTTACGATCGCCATGAGCGGCTGGTTCACTTCGTGGGCGATCGACGCCACAAGCTCGCCCATTGTCGTCAGACGTGCGGCGTGCATAAGATTGGCCTGCGATGCCAGGAGCCAGGCGTTTTCGAGGGAAATTGCCGCTTGTGAGGCGAGTAGTTTGAGCACTTCTACCCGCCTCGCCGTAAACGCGTAGGGCGTCAGGTTATTTTCAAGATAGAGAACGCCTATAAGCTTCGCTTGTTTGACGAGCGGCAGACATAGAATCGATTTGGCGTGATTTACGCGAATGTACTCATCGATCTCGAACTGGTTGGGGATCGTTGCGTCATCGACGATCACACCATCTCGGGCGCGTGTCACATAGCGAAGGACAGACAAAGGCAGGTCTAAAGGACTTACAGCTGATCGGCTTATGTGAACCGTGACTCCGTCCGGACCGGTAGCTACGGTTGCCTCTATCCGCTGCTCTTCGTTTCGCGAAACGATGAGCAAACCCCGAGTCGCGCCGGCATGCTCCACGGCCAGCACCATGAGTTTCTCGACCAACTTGTCCAAGAAGATCTCACTCGACACCGCCTGCGACATCTTGACAACGGGATAAAGATCCAGTTGCCCGAGATCTTTGATCGCCGTGTCAGTGGCTGCGGCAGTCGCACGTTCATCCAGAAGGCGAGGGTAGCGCCGCTCGAGCTGCCGGACTTTGCCAAGCGCTCCCCAGCGTTCGTAGCAGTAGCGGGCGCCACGCAAATAGGCATACGCGATTGTTTCCAAGCCTCGTGCCATGTGGAACCGCCCCGCGAGCTCGTGGGCGAGTGCTTCGTTATGGATGAAGCCCTGCTCGCGCGAAAGGCGGATCGCCTGTTCGTAATACCGCTCGGCTTCCAGTTCTCGGCGTTCAAGTCGCGCGATCTCGGCAGCGACGAGGGCCGCTCGATTGCCGAAATTTTCCGGGCAGGACTGCGCCCATATCATGATTTTCTTATGTTGGGCTGTGATTGCCTCAAGCTGCGCGGGAAGCTCGTCGACGGTCACCGTGTCGCAACAGGCCGCCAATGCGAGCGCGCCGAAAAAGCGGTATTCAGCCTCCTCGAAAAACGACGGCCGACACCATTGTAGCTCGCGCGCTTTCGATGCGGCCTCCACGGCCGCGGCGATCTCCTCTGCAAAGAAGCGCGCTTGTAGCTTACGGGTCCAGTACCAGCATGCGGCAAACACTAGTCGCCGATCGTGCTCCAGATGCTGCTCAAATTGACGTTCATCGAATTCCGGATTGTCGAAGGAGGCGAAGCTCGGGGTCAGGCCTCGAAGAAGCCGAACGAGCACAAGTTGGCCTCTTATGCGGTCGATGCCGATACCGTACCTGGTTTTTCGGCAGTACTCGAGCGTAGCGTCGATTTCCCGCTGCACCTCACCAAGCGGTTCTCCGCTGGCGATGAGGTTGGTTATCACATGGGCGGCGACGTTGACCGTTGTTGGCAGATCGCCAGATTCCAGGGACGCCTCCTGCCCGCGCCGTAGGAGCACGCGGCAAGCGGACAGAGGCTTTGCCCATGGCATGGTCACAGCTCCGAACAGCATAAGGGACCGAGCTCTAAATCGCTCCGAGTTGTGCTTCTCTACCGGATCGAGGCTGAGTTTGTCCACCAGATCGCAGCTAAGTTGGCCAAACTGGAAGGCCGCTTGGTAATCGTCGAAGTGGAATCCGAGGACCATGGCCATCAAGGAATAGGCGTTGCACGAGGCGTCGCTGTTCCCATGCTCCAGGCTGATATTCACCATCCGCAGGATGACGAGCTCGAGCATACAAGGGGCGACGGACCCAATCGTTGGTATCAGTTCGCACAACACGTTCATAGTTGCGCGCCAGGCGGGCGAGGTTAATATCGGCAACTCCAGGAGTTGGTCGATCGATCTTCCGTCCAGCAATTGCCACATCCGATCAAGTTCCTCGCGAACGTCCTCCTTGGTAGGATGCGGCGGAAATTCGATGCCGACGTGGCGTAGATAGTCCAGAGCGACCTCAACAACGCGATCGTATCGGCCGGAAATGTAGTGGAGCGCCAAGCACGCCCGCGTAACGGCGGCCATGTCGATTGGATCGGCAGCGTGCTCCCCTAGGATCGAAAGGCGACTTTCTGCGGCGGCGAGTTCACCGATCAGAAACTCGCATTCGCCCTGAAGGAGCTCGAGATCGAAGGTAAGTCGGTAATGAAGCTCCCAGCAGTCGTCCGCCAACAACGCGCGGCCGGCGGCGAGATACGTGAGGGCCGACGCATAGGCTGCAGACGCTTTGGCACGCCTGCCCGCCAGAAGATTCAGATTCGCCACTTGTTCTCGCTCCTGGTGAGAGCGGATCGAGGTAGTACCGCGGTTAAACTGATTGACGATGTCAAATATCTTGTCTTGTAACTCAGCCGGAGGAGTTCTAGAAGCGAGAATCCTTCCGATCCTAACGTGTACTTCCGTGCGCTCTTCAGCAGGGAGGAGCCTATACGCCGCCTCCTGCACACGATCGTGAAGAAACGCGTACCTGCCGTCCCACCGGAACACGAGACCTGCGCGAACTGCCTCCCAGAGGGCTGCATGGAGGGCTTCCTCCGACTTTCCGTGAACGAGTGCCAACGTGCTCGTTTCGGCGCTATTTCCGAGACAGGCGAATTCCTTCAATACCGCTCGCGTCCTGCCAGGCAAGCGATCAAGCTTCCCGGCCATTAGATCCACAACGTTGTCAGTGAAGCCTTTTGCCCTGATGCGCGCAAGATCCCAGACCCAAGCGTTGGTACCCGGATCGAACTCGAGCAATGCTTCCTCGGCCAGCGTTGCAAAAAACTGGATCCCGAAGAACGGATTGCCGCCGGTCTTCTCATAGACAAGTTGCCCCAGAGGTTTGGCTCGATCCCGCTCACAATGGAGCGAGTCGGCAACGAGCCCGGTCACATCCGTTAGCGCCAAGGGTCCTAGCGCGATGCGTTTCACTTTCGTCCCGGCGTCGCGAATCGCATCCAGTGTCCGAGTCAGTGGATGGGAAGGGCCAACCTCATTGTCTCTGTAGGCGCCGACCAGCATGACGTGGCGAACTTCCGGCTCGGTGACCAGGTACTCGAGAAGTTGAAGCGTTGCCGCATCGAGCCATTGCAAATCGTCGAAGAAGAGCGCGAGCGGATGCTCGGGCCGAGCGAAGACTCCGAGAAACCGTCGGAACACCGTTTGGAAGCGAGCCTGTGCTTCCTGGGGTGGAATATCTGCTACGGGTGGTTGTCTTCCGATGATGAGTTCGAGCTCGGGGACAAGATTCGCTATAAGTTGGCCGTTTGAACCCAGTGCGCCGAGCATCGAGTCACGCCAAGGGACCAAGTCGGCGTCACTCTTCGTCAGTATTTGTACGATGAGCTTGCGGAACGCCTGCGCAACGGTGGCATAAGGGATGTCTCGTTTGAATTGATCGAACTTTCCTGACGCAAACAGGCCGCGTGGCGGAACGAGCGCTTTGTGCAATTCGTTGACGACCGAAGATTTGCCGATGCCGGAATAACCAGAAACGAGAACCAGCCGCGGCGTGCCTGCGCGGACGACTTGATCAAAGGCGTCGAGAAGCAGATTAATCTCGACTTCTCGGCCGTACAGTTTCTCCGGAATCAGCAGCCGATCCGAGGCATCGTGCGCGCCAGGCGGAAAAGGATCGATGTGGCCCATCGCGTCCCATTCCTGTAGGCACTTGTGCAGATCTATCTCTACCCCTGCGGCGGTCTGGTAACGCTCCTCGGCGGTCTTGGCGAGAAGCTTCAACACGATTGCGCAGACCGGTTCGGGAAGTCCGCGCACTCGTTCCGCGGGCGAGGTCGGTTGTCTAGCGATGTGACAATGGAGCCATTCCATCGGATCTGAGGCAGCGAAGGGCAGTGCTCCGGTCAGCATTTCGTACAAGGTGATACCGAAGGAATACAAATCGCTGCGCGTATCGATCGACCGATTCATGCGGCCAGTCTGCTCCGGTGCCATGTAAGCAAGCGTGCCCGCAATGACCTCGGGTGGCTCCGGGGCTTGCCGCTCTCGCGGCAGGCGAGATGCGATGCCAAAGCCAGTGAGGCGAACATTGCCGGCGGCGTCGACCAGTACGTTTCCCGGCTTGACGTCCTTGTGAATGAGGCCACGTCGGTGAACTTGGCGCAGCGCGCCCGCTAAACCAACCGCGAGGCGCAAGCAACGCCTCATTTCCAGCGGTTGACCCAGCAGGCCATCCATGGGACCGCCGCCGGGATCAGCGAGCACCAGTGCCAGCTGCCCGTCGCGACGAGCCAGATTCAGAGGCTGAGCCGACCACTCTGGATCGAGCTCGTCTCGGAGCGAGTATTCATGCTCGAGCCGAGCCAAAGTGGTAGGTGTTGGCTGCTCGGCAATAGGCGACAATACCAATACAGCGGGCGAGGTGTTATGCGCCATACCTCGGTACAAGGCAAATTCGCCATCCTTGCGCAGCGTCGCAAACTGGTATTCGGCCAGATCCGGAACGACTGCCTTACTCCTGTCGGCGCTGGTCATGCTATTGGAACCCCTGTGACGTCCCGTCAATTCTGAAGAGCTCCCCCACTTATTCTAGGCAATCTGTTGCTCGAACGGCTCGTTGTCTTGGCGACTGGTCTCGTCTGTTATGGAGCCAAAGCGAATAACTTCAGCACCCTATCTGCGCGTACAAAGGTCGAAGTTCCTTCCCACTGTAGGGACCAGTGGGTCTGTCATGAAAGTCGCACGACGAGACAAGCGCCGAGACATTTCTCCAAATGGTGTGCATATCCGGAGGCAATAATCCGCCGCCAGTGAGATTACTCGACTACGTCAGGCGAAACCTTTCTCGGTAAGAAGTCGGACAGGCGTCTTAGGTTCGGAACATCAGATAGGAGGTCTGAGAGCTCCGAGCAAGATAAGAGTCACTTGAATCCATCACAGAAAACTGCAGGGAAATCGCATGTCTAAGTTAGCCGAAAAAGTCGCGCTCGTCACCGGCGGTTCGAGGGGCATCGGAGCCGCGATCGCGAAACGTCTGGCCGCGGATGGAGCGATCGTGGCCATCACGTATGCGAAGGACGCCAGCGCGGCTTCCGCCGTGGTGAGAGCAATTGAACGCGATGGCGGAAAGGCGATCGCGATCCAGGCGGATGCCGCCGATGCTGACGCCGTCAAGGCCGCGGTCGAAAAGACCGTCGCGACCTTCGGCCAACTTGATGTGTTTGTGAACAATGCCGGCACAGCCATTCCGAAAACGTTCGAAACGACCACGCTCGAGGAGATGGATCGCGTGATCGACATCAACGTGCGGGGCGCAATGGCCGCGACGCAGGCTGCGCTGAAATACATGAAGAACGGCGGTCGCATCATCATGACCGGGTCGGCCATTGGCGAGCGTGTCTCGACGCCCGGGCTGGTGGCGTATGCGGCTACGAAGGGAGCCGTGAAGATGTTTACCCAGGCATTGTCCAGAGAGGTTGGAAGCAGGGGCATCACCGTCAACAACGTCCAGCCGGGTCCCATCGATACGGATTTGAATCCCGCCGCGGGTGATTGGGCGGTGCCTCAGAAGGCCGCCACAGCGCTTGACCGCTACGGGCGTGTTGAGGAAGTCGCCGCGCTGGTGGCATTCGTCGCCGGTCCCGAGTCCTCGTACATCACCGGGGCCAATCTTACCGTTGATGGCGGAATGAATGCCTGAGCCAACGCACATCAAGTTTCCCGCGTGCCGTTGAGCCGGCTCGCCACTCCCGACGAAAATCGCCGAAGCGATCGTGTCTACAGGCACCATCAATTGATCATGATTGCATACACCCATCAGACCGCTCCTACGCAGTTTGTCGAAGCTAACGGCATCCGTTTCGCTTACCGACGCTTCGGCAAGCCCGGCAGCGTGCCGCTCGTCTTCAACATGCACTTCACCGGCACGATGGACCACTGGGACCCGCTGGTAACCGACGGCCTCGCGGCGACGCGGGAGGTGATCCTGTTCGACAACGCGGGCGTTTCCAGCAGCTCCGGCGAGGTGCCGACTACTGTCGAAGGCATGGCCACCAATGCCGCCGCCTTCATCAAGGCCCTGGGTCTGAAGCAGGTGGACCTGCTCGGCTTCTCGATCGGCGGCACCGTGACGCAGGCGCTGACCCTGGCCGAACCGCAGCTGGTGCGCCGCCTGGTGCTGGTCGGCACCGGCCCGCGCGGCGGCGAGGGCATGGCCACGTTCACCCCCGAGGCGCAGCGGATCTTCGGCGCCTCCTATGCCGAGCCGGACCTGCTCTGGCAGCACGTGCACTTCGACGCCACAGAAACCAGCCAGGCCGCCGGTGCTGCATTCCTGAAGCGCTTCCACCTGCGCCGTGAGAACCGAGACCCGGAGGTGAACGAGAAGGTCGCGCCGGCGCAGAGCGAGGCCCTGTCCAAGTGGGGCGCGCCGCGCGAGAAGCCGTACGAGTACTTGAACGCCATCCAGCAGCCGACGCTGGTGATCAACGGCGACCACGACGTGATCGTTTACACCATCAACTCGTACATCCTGCAGCAGAACATTCCTAACGCGCAGCTGATCCTTTACCCGGACGCCAGCCACGGCGCGCTGTACCAGTACCCTGAGCGCTTCGTCCGGCACGTCTCGATGTTCCTGTCCGAGTAGCGACCCACACACCCCGATTAACGCGCAATACGGATCAAGTGAAGGCCGATTCAAATGGCTAACGTGGTGAAGAAACACAGCATCTCTTCCGAGCTCGCACACAAAATGGTGGATGCGGCGGTGGCGAAAGCCAGACAGATTGGCGTTGGCGAGAACGTGGCGGTTCTCGATGACGGCGGCAATCTCAAGGCCTTTAGCCGGATGGATGGGGCTCCGATCCTTTGCATCGAGATTGCGCAGAACAAGGCTTACACAGCTCTGTTCGGCGTCTCCACGCAGGACTTTTTCAACTTTATCCAAGGCGACCCGTCGCTTTTAGCCGGCATGCCCACGCTTGCGCGGGTGGCGGCGTGGGGAGGAGGGTTTCCCATTAAGGTGGACGGAGAAATTGTCGGCGCGATCGGGCTGAGCGGGGCGCCCACGGTGCAGAACGACGTCGACTGTGCGAGAGCAGCTTTAGCGCTCGTACCCGATGCGGTGTCGACTGAGTAACAAGGGCGCGACCATAGTGATTCACACCGGTCAGACCGGACCGCTCCGATAGTTCGTCGCTGTCGGGCTGGCCGCGGCACGAACCCGGAAGGTACTTGGGCGGAGGTACTTGGGCGGAATGGTCGTATTTCCCGGTGCCGCCGCCAAACTGAAGACCAGGAGTAGCGCAATGAGCAAGCCAGTTGTTCTAATCACAGGAGCCCTCACAGGCATTGGTCGCGCCACGGCTTTCGCGTTCGCTCAGGAGGGCTCGCGCGTCGTAATTTCCGGTCGACGGGACGATGCCGGGGCGCTGGTCACGCAACTGCGCGCTCTGGGCGCCGAAGCGGAATTCGTGCGCGCCGACGTCCGCCACGAGGACGACGTGCGCAATCTCGTCGACAAGAGCGTCGAGCGTTTTGGTCGCTTGGATGTCGCCGTGAATAACGCCGGTACCGAAGGCCAGCCCGGGCCGTTGACCGAGCAATCCGCCGAGACCTATGCGGCCACTTTCGACACCAACGTGCTCGGCACCATCCTTAGTCTGAAGCACGAAATGCGCGTGATGCTGGCCCAAGGGCACGGCAGCATCGTCAATCTATCGTCGACCATGGGCAGCCGCGGCGCGGCGGGCGCGTCGATGTACGTTGCGAGCAAGCACGCCGTTGAAGGTCTGACGAAAGCCGCCGCGCTCGAAGGTGCGGCAGCCGGCGTGCGCGTCAACGCGGTCGCTCCCGGGCCCGTGGACACCGAGCTGCTCAACCGCTTCACGGGTACTGCCGAGCGGAAAGGCGGCGCGGCTGCGACCGTCCCGATGAAACGCCTTGGCACCCCTGAAGAGATTGCACAGGCGATCGTGTTTCTCGCCTCCGACAAGGCGGACTACCTCACCGGTCAAATCATCGGAGTCAATGGCGGCAAGACTGCCTTGTGACTTCAGCGCCTTCAACAGGAAGAACGAGATGAAACGGACTACCTCAGCGGAGAACAAAACGCTCGTCCTCGAAGCGTTCGATACCCTGTTCAACAAGCGCGACTATGTTGCGGCTGAGCGCTATTGGTCGCCCAACTACATCCAACATAGCGCTCACATCGAACCTGGTCGTGAAGGCCTTTTCAGTCTCATAAAGAGCATACCGCCGACGCTGAAGTACGAGCCGGGGCTCATTGTGGCTGAAGGGGAGTTCGTGATCGTCCACGGACGTTTCTCAGGCCACGGTCAGCCGAAGAACTGGATCGCAGCTGACATTGTGCGCATCGTCGACGGCGTGCTTGTCGAGCACTGGGACGTGATCGAAGACGAGGCTTCGAGTACGGAGTCAAAGAGCGGTCGTCCCATGTTCGGCGCCGACTTCAGCGAGTGATCGTCGACGCAGTTTGACTCGATACATTGGCTGGCCGAGCGCAGCAGGTGCTGGCAACGAAACGGTGCGCGTGGCCAACTCCGCAACATGGATTGCGAGCCACGCGCATCACGTCCTGAGGATTCTTACCATGCAAACGCTCGGGTCGAACGCTTCATCGTTCAATCGCGCCGATGGCCGGAAAAGGACCGTGTGGCCAGATGCTGCGCTTCCTGGGGTGCGTACGAACTTCGCCCGCAGGAGTTTGCGCGTTTCCGACGCGACCGATGAGCTGAGTCATCGTTACGTGCGCGTTCGGCATCAGACCGAAGCTTTGATAACGCCGCTCGGCCCTGAGGACATGGTCGTCCAGTCGATGCCGGACGCCAGTCCGGCCAAATGGCATCTGGCGCATACCACGTGGTTCTTCGAGGCATTTCTGCTATCGATCCATTCGCCGGGTTACCGCGTCTTCGATCCCGACTACAACTTTCTATTCAACTCCTACTACGAGGCGCTCGGGCCGCGTCTGCCAAGGGCACAGCGCGGCCTCCTGACGCGCCCGAGTTCGATAGACGTCATGGCGTACAGACGCTATGTCGACGGTCATATGCGAAAGCTGTTGCAGTCGGGCATTTCTGCCGTGACTGAAGACTTGGTGCGCTTGGGCCTTGCGCACGAGGAGCAACATCAGGAGCTGTTGCTGATGGATGTGCTTCACCTTTTCAGCCGGTCGCCGACCAAGCCGACCTACGACAAGGAGTGGCCGGTCGACGCAGTCGGCCGCGGAGGACGTTTCAAAGGAATGTCGGGCGGCCCCTTCGAGCTCGGTGCCACCGCCGCGAGCTTCGCGTTTGACAACGAATGCCCGCGCCACACGACTTGGCTCCAACCGTTCGAAATTAGCGATCGGCTGGTCACCAACGGCGAATGGCTTGCGTTCATGGCGGATGGCGGGTACGCCCGTCCCGAGCTTTGGCTGTCGGACGGTTGGACCCTCGTCCAGTCGGAGGCGTGGAACTCGCCTCTTTACTGGGTGCAAACGCCTGACGGTTGGAGCCAGATGACGTTGCGAGGGTTGCGGACAGTCGAAACGGATGCTCCGGTTACACACGTCAGCTACTACGAGGCTGCGGCGTACGCCCATTGGGCAAGCGCACGTCTGCCCACCGAGGCGGAATGGGAGTGCGCCGCTCGCGCTGGCCTGCTTGAACAGGTCGAGGAGGTGGCTTGGCAGTGGACGCAGAGCGCATACAGCGCCTATCCGGGCTTTCGACCGGCGGAGAATGCGGCGGGCGAATACAACGGCAAGTTCATGGTGGGGCAAGTGGTCTTGCGCGGCGGAGCAAGCGTAACGCCTGCCCATCATTCGCGGCTGACGTATCGCAATTTCTACCGCCCCGAACAGCGCTGGATGTTTTCGGGTGTCCGACTCGCGCGTGACCTGAACCAGTCAGGCGAGTCGAGTGAGCTGACGGCTGCGGATTCCGATTTCGCGGTCGACGTTGTCGCCGGCCTGTCGGCGAGAGAAAAGACGCTTCCTCCAAAGTACTTCTACGACGCAGCCGGCTCGGAGTTGTTCGAGGCAATCGGCCAAACGCCTGAGTACTATCCGACGCGCGTCGAAACCGCCTTACTCCAGCAGTTCGCCTCCGAAATTGCCACTGGCATTGCAGAAGGCGCCGTCTTGGTGGAATTCGGTAGCGGTGCCAGCGAAAAGACGCGAGTGATCCTGGACGCGGCACCACAGATTGCCGTCTATGTGCCGATCGACGTCAGCGAAGACGCGTTGGCGAAGGCAGCCGCCGCTCTGTCGCGTGATTATCCAAAGTTGCCCGTTGTCCCCGTTGCAGAGGACTTTACCGCCGCGATTCGACTGCCCGCGGCGGCGCAGGGTCGCGTCAAAATCGGCTTCTTCCCTGGCTCGACGATCGGCAACTTCACGGAAGCCGAGGCACTACGATTCTTGCGCTCGGTGCGGCAACTCCTGGGTGATAACTGCGTTCTAATGATCGGGGCCGATCTCGTCAAGGACGAAGCGACGCTCGTCGCCGCCTACAACGACGTAGAGGGCATAACCGCTCGGTTCAACAAGAATCTTCTGGCTCGCATCAACCGTGAGCTCGGTGGGGATTTTGATCTTGACGCGTTCGATCATCTGGCGATCTGGAATGCGGAGCTGACCCGCATCGAAATGCATCTGGTCAGCCGCGCCGATCAGATTGTGAATGCCGCCAAGCACACCTTTGCGTTCAAGGCCGGCGAACGGTTGCATACCGAAGACTCCCACAAGTTCACGACCGAATCCTTCGCCAATCTCGCCGCGCGAGCGGGTTGGTCGGTGAGTCGCGAATGGATCAGCGCTGCACCGCAATTTGCCATCTTTAGCCTCGCCCCACAAAGGTCAGACTCGTTGCTGTCAACAGCACGAAGGACTCGAACCATGGAAACCAAATCGATAAAGGTGCCGGGACCCAACCACCCGATTTCGATTGAACCGAATCCGGCGCGGGTCACCGTGCGGGTAGGGGGCCGCATCATTGCAGACACCCGAAGTGCACTGACGTTGAGAGAGGGCGGCTACGCTGCGGTCCAGTACATCCCGCAAGAGGATGTCGACATGACGCTGCTGAGACGAACGGACCATCACACCTATTGCCCCTACAAGGGCGAGTGCGCTTACTACAGCATTCCTCTCGGCGGCGACCGATCTGTGAATGCGGTGTGGACCTACGAGGCACCGTATGCAGCCGTCGCCGCGATCAAGGATCACGTCGCTTTTTATCCAGATCGTGTCGATGCCATAGAGGAGCAGAAGGAAAGCAAGAAAGCGTAGCGACGTCGATTGAGCGATGGCAGCCTTGGCGCTCGTCCCCGATGCGGTGCCGGCTGACTAATTCCATGACTACCAGCACAAGGAGATTTATTATGAATAACTACACACACCAGACCGCGCCGACACAGTTCGTAGAGGCCAACAGCATCCGCTTCGCCTATCGCCGCTTCGGCAAGACCGGAGGAGTGCCGCTCGTCTTTTGCCAGCACTACATCGGCACCATGGACTACTGGGACCCGACGGTGACGGATGGCTTGGCTCGCGACCGTGAGGTGATCTTGTTCGACAACGCGGGCGTCTCCAGCAGCTCCGGCGAGGTCCCGACGACGTTCGAGCAGATGGGAGCTGACGCCATCGCCTTCATCAAGGCGCTGGGCCTGAAGCAAGTTGACCTATTTGGCTTCTCGATCGGCGGCTTGGTCGTGCA
>Ga0137418_10001214_pt1 | contig 23668 bp, 23 predicted proteins | sample CZODoug3_1_2_16f_FD_122242 | JGI IMG/M metagenome (GOLD analysis project Ga0137418, IMG submission 122242) | Vadose zone soil fungal communities from Angelo Coast Range Reserve, California, USA - CZODoug3_1_2_16fungal (Hybrid Assembly) | ecosystem: Environmental > Terrestrial > Soil > Vadose...
AGCAGTAGGAGACCAACTCTCCGGAGGATGAGGCGGCTCATCCTCCGGAGGAGATGGTCGCGGGATAGCGAGGCAGGACTCCGCGACGGCGGCATCGGCGCAGACACCAGGTCTCGCGCCGAGGCCGCCGGAACGGACGCACCGGAAGAGCGGGAGAAACAGTCATGACCTCCGTCTCCAGCGTGTCGTCGTCGACCGCGTCGATCGTCACGACGACGAGCCAAACCACCGACTCAACGACGCTGAGCGAGTCCGATGTCGTCGATGCCGCCTATGAGCGGGCGCTCGAGCCGGCGACCCTGCTCGACACGGAGATCAGCGACAACGAGACGAAGATCGCCGGCTATCAGGACATGCAGACCCTGCTGCAGTCGCTGGAGAGCAGCCTGAGCAGCCTGCACGACTCGACCGATACGACGAATGACGCATTTTCCCAGCGTTCCGCCGCGCTGACGGCGAGCAGCACCAGCAGCACTGCCGAGATGTCGGCCACCGTTGCTCCCAGCACTGCCACCGGCACGCACGAGATCGTGATCGAGCAAGTCGCGGCGGCGGAGCGAATTGCCGGCAGCGACGTCAGCAGCAAGACCACCAGCCTCGGCTATGCCGGCACCTTCACCATCGGCGAGGCGGACGGCTCCTCCGCCAGCGTCACGGTCACCAGCGACATGTCGCTCAGCGACGTCGAAGACGCGATCAACAATCAGTCCTCAACCACGGGCGTCACCGCCTCGATTCTGCAGGTGTCCGGCAGCCAGTACATGCTGGTTCTGACCGCCCAGGATACCAACCAGGCGATCGAGCTCGCGAGCGCGCAGGACCAGATCCCGGTCTTCGGTGGAGAGGACGTGTTGCGTCGTGTCGCCCGCCAGTACTGCCGCGGAATCCTTCTGGGTCGGTTTTGGGTTTTGGCAGGCGGTCGACGAAAGTACGAGCGCCAGGATCGGCAGAAGCATAGGAACTAACGCCAACGTGCGTGATCTCCATCCAGTAGTTTGTTCGCTTCCTCGGGTCCCCAGCTACCCGACGGATAGGTTGGAAGCGAGGTGGCGGGATGTTTATCCCAGTATTCGAGCACCGGATCGATGATGGACCACGCCATTTCGACTTCGTCGCTGCGCGTGAACAGGGTGGGATCGCCGATCATGCAATCGAGCAGCAGAGTCTCGTACGCCGGATGCGCATCGTTTCCGAAAGCCTCGGCGTAGGTGAAGTCCATGTCGACAGGCGTGATCTCGAGCCCCGGTGTGAGCTCGTGCATCGCTCCGGGAGTCTTGACCTGGAATCGGAGCGAGATTCCCTCGTCCGGCTGCACGCGCAGGGTGAGCACGCTCGGCGACATTTCCTCGACCGCTGTCTGACCGAACAGAAACAGCGGCGGCGAGCGGAACTGGATGGCGATCTCCGAAATCCGGCGCGCCATTCTCTTGCCAGACCTCAGATAAAACGGAACTCCCTTCCATCGCCAATTGTCGATCGAGATCCGCATCGCGGCAAAAGTCGGCGTCAGAGAACTCGGCGAGACGTCGGGCTCGCTCTTGTATCCCGGAATTGATTTGCCGTCGATCGTGCCCGAGTCGTACTGAGCCCGCACCACTGGCGGCTCGCAGTCCCCCTGGACCAGCGGGCGCACCGAATGGAGAACCTTTACCTTCTCGTCGCGAACGGCGTCCGCGGTAAACGAGCTGGGCGGCTCCATTGCCGCGAGCGTGAGCAGCTGCAGCAGGTGGTTCTGGAACATGTCGCGCAGCACGCCCGCCTCCTCGTAATACTTGCCGCGTCCCTCGACTCCGACCGCCTCCGCCGCTGTTATCTGCACGTGCGAGATGTAGTGCCGGTTCCACAACGGCTCGAAGATCGAGTTCGCGAACCGGAAGACTAGAATGTTCTGGACGCTCTCCTTTCCGAGATAGTGATCGATGCGGTAGATCTGGTGCTCGCCGAACTCGTCGAGCACGAGGCGATTGAGCGCCTTGGCCGAGTCGAGGCTCCGGCCGAACGGCTTCTCGATCACGATGCGAACCCAGGGACGCTCGTCATACGTGTGCGTTCGCCAGGCGAGTTTGCTGTTGCACAGGTGCTTGAGCGTCGTCTCGAACACACTCGGCGGAATCGCCAGATAAAACAGGCGGTTCCGATCCTGTTCGGGTGACCGACCCTCGATCTCTGTGAGCCGCTTCCCGATGTTCACGTACGCGTCGTCCTTCGAGAAGTCTCCGCCCGCATAAAACGTCCGCTCGCAGAGCCACTGCCAGACGTCGTCGCGGACCTTGTGGATCTCGTCGGAGTGTGTCATCGCTTCGCGCATCATCGCGCGATATCCGTCGTCGGTGTTCTGATCGCGCGCTACGCCCAGCAGGGCGAAGTTGTCGGGCAGCAGCTTTTGCTCCGCCAGGTAATAGATGGCTGGAATGAGCTTGCGCTTGGTGAGATCGCCGGCGCCGCCGAAGATCACCATTGTGCAAGGGTCAGCCTTATCGCGGTTTCCACGTTTGCGTGGCGCGCGCACCAGCGGAACTGCAACCGGCGTCCTCATGACTTCTTTACCGCGTGTCCACCGAATTCGTTGCGCAGCGCGGCGATAACTTTCGCGGAGAACGAATCCGCCTGCCGCGACCGGAGTCGCGTCAGCAATGAGAGCGTGATTACTGGTGCCGGAACATTCAGGTCGATGGCTTCCTGCACCGTCCACCGTCCCTCGCCCGAGTCTTCGATGTAACCGCGCAAATCACTCAGGTCGATGTCCTTCTCGAACGCCGACTCGGCCAACTCATTGAGCCACGACCGCACGACACTCCCGTGGTTCCAGACGGCGGCGATCTTGTGTAGATCCAGCTTGAATTCTTTCGACGCGTGGAGGATCTCGTAACCTTCCGCGTACGCCTGGAGCATTCCGTATTCGATGCCATTGTGAATCATCTTGACGTAGTGGCCCGCGCCGGGTGGTCCCATGTGCGCGTACCCATCGGGCGGGGCGAGAGTCTTGAAGATCGGCTCGCACAGCTTGAACGCCTCGGGCGATGCACCGACCATCAGGCAATATCCGTTCGCGAGGCCCCAGATGCCGCCGCTCGTTCCGGAATCGATGAGGTCAATCCCCTTCGCCTGGAGATCCGCCGCCCTCCGCATCGTGTCGTGGAAGTTGGAATTGCCGCCGTCGATGATCACATCGCCCTTCGACATTCCAGGGAGAATCGAGGCGATCGTCTCGTCGACCGGCTTTCCCGCGGGGACCATGATCCACGCGATGCGCGGGCTCTGGAGCTTTGCCGTGGCGTCGCTCAGACTGGTGGACCCGATGGCGCCGAGCGAGACGTACTGTTGCACCGTCGGGGGTTTCCGGTCGAACACCACGACTTCGTGTCCCCCTTTCACCAGTCGCTCCGACATGTTGCCGCCCATTCGGCCGAGGCCGATCATCGCCAAGCGCATTGCCTATACTCCGGGAATTTCCAGGTGGAGAAAACGCTCCAGGTCGGAGCGAAGCTGTGAAGCGGACTTGAAAAGAATCACGTTCATGCCCAGAGAGCTAGCCGGCGTGAGGTTCTGCTGCAGGTTGTCGATGAAGAGCGAGCTGGCCGGTTCGGCGTGCGCGATGCCGAGCGCGCGATTGTAGAATCTGCGGATCGGTTTGCGAGCGCCGAGCCAGCATGACGAAAGAAATGCCTCGAAGATCTGGGAGATTCCGAATGCCTCTATCCGGTGAACATTGAGCTCTTCGGACTCGTTGTTGAGAGTCATAAGCGTGTACCGGGAATCAGCCGAAAGTGCGCGCGCAATTCGAATGGTCGCTTCGTCGGGAACGCTGAGGCTGTACATGAATTTGATGAACTCGTCGCGGGAGAAGTGCCTCTCCGTGTAAAACACGGCGATGTCGAGGTACTCATCGATTGTGATTCTTCCCTCCTCCCATTCTCCGACAACCTCTTCGTGCCGCCACTGAAAATCCTCGACATTGAGACCGAACCGCTGGATTGCCTGCTGACGCTGCTCGCGGTCCCAGCCATTTGAGCCCAGCACCCCGCCGATGTCGAAAAAGATGTGCCTGATTTCGGTCATGCGATCAGTACCGCGCGCGCCGGCGCACCGTCGCAACCCTCGATGCGGAGTGGCAGGCAAATGAACTGATACTCGCCTGGTGCCGGAGCCGATAGATCCAGACCCTCGACTATGACCACTGCCTGGGCGAGGAGCGTGCGATGCGTACGATGGTGCCCGGAGTGGAACTGCTCGATCGACAGGTAGTCGACTCCGACGAGCTCGACGCCGAGGTCGACCAGGTACTGCGCGCCGTCGGGAGCGAGATACGTATAGTCCTTCACGAACTCCTTCTGCGACAGCAGAGCGGAATTTCGCGTGCGTATGAGGATTCGCTTATGACCCTTGAGGTCGTGCTCACGCAGTTCCGCGGCGCCGACGGAGAGAACCTTGTCGCCGAAGCTCACGAGCAGTGCTGGTCCGATCAGACGCTCCAGCGGAATCTTGTCCACCGGTTGGCCATCGTCGAAGAAGTGACGTGCGGCATCGGCGTGAGTGCCGGTGTGGGAGCCGAAACGTATCGTGGAGACGTTGGCGCTGGCGCCTTTGGCAACCGCCTGTTGCAGGGAGATGTCGATCTCGGGGTTTCCCGGATAAACCAGTCCCCCGGACCGGATCGGAACCGAGATGTCGTAGATGCGGCTCACGGCCGGATGCAAAGCAACTGTCGTGCGCGGCTTATGATGGAAGGCTCGTCGACTCGCTCGCGCTGAGTATGAAGCGCGGGATCGATGCCTCGAACGGCGATCCGTCCTGGCGGAGAAGACCGTAGTGCCCCTCCATCCAGCCCTCTCCCGACTTCAGAATGCAGAAGCTCTGGTACTCGTGGACCGCGCCTGGCATGAGTGTGGGCTGCTCACCGACCACGCCTTCGCCAATTACCTCCGTGTCGACTCCCTCGCCAACCGAGTCGTGTATCAGCCAGCGGCGCGTGAGGAGCTGTGCCGCCATCGTCCCGACGTTCTCGATTCGCACGAAATAAGCGAAGACGTAATGGCTTTGCGAAGGCTCCGAGTGATCGCGGAGATAGACGGGTCGCACCGTGACGCGGATCCCTTCCGTCTCCCGGTAGAAGAAGCTCCGGGCGGTCATATCTGGAAATTAGTCGCTGAGTCGGAGATCGCGCCATATTCGAAAAAAGGAACGGGTGCCGGCTCGACCGGCACCTCTGAAACCTTCCTAACTGCGAGAAGAACAAGGTGAGAGGTTAAAGGTCGTAGGCGCCAGGCGTCAGGCTCTGCCTGTTACCTCGCACCTATGACCTTACACCCCTCACCTTGTTCTTCTCGCTTTTCGGTTTCCCTTCCTTTCGAAGATGCCAAAGCCTCGCTACCAGATGACGGGCCTCACGGAATCGGGTCTGACCATCGCATCCCCCGGCTTGCACCCGAACGCGGCGGCGAACTGTGGCATGTTCGAGAGGGGGCCGTTCGTTCTCCACTGTCCCGGAGAGTGAGGATCCGTGTTGATTCTCACGCGCTGCGCTTCGGGGTTGATGTTTTGCCTCCAGATCTGCGCCCATGCCAGGAAGAAGCGCTGCTCGGGCGTGAAGCCGTCGATGAGTGGCGGCCTTCCCTTCGCGGCCAACGCCTTCTCGAGAGCAGTGTACGAGATGGAGAGTCCTCCGAGATCGGCCAGATTCTCGCCGAGTGTGAGCTTCCCGTTCACGTGAACGCTGTCCAGCACCGTGTAGGAATCGAACTGTGACGCCACCAGCCCGGTTCCGCGCTTGAACTTCTCGAGATCGGACGCACTCCACCAGTTGCGCAGATTTCCCTGCGCGTCGTACTGCGCGCCCTGGTCGTCGAAACCGTGCGTCATCTCGTGTCCGATGACCGCACCCATGCCGCCGTAATTCACCGCGTCATCGGCCTTCGGATCGAAGAACGGCGGCTGCATGATGCCGGCCGGAAACACGATCTCGTTCATCGAAGGGTTGTAGTACGCGTTGACCGTCGGCGGCGTCATGCCCCATTCCGTGCGATCAAGAGGCTGGCCGATTCTCGCCAGCTCACGGTGACGCTCGTACTCGCGTACCGCGAGCTGATTATTGAGAAATGGTCCGGGTTTGATCGTGAGCGTCGAATAGTCACGCCACTTATCCGGGTAACCGATCTTGTTGGTGAATGCCGCAAGTTTCGTTGCAGCCTGAGCCTTGGTGGTGTCGCTCATCCAGCCGAGCGTCTGAAGGCGGTCGTGGAACACCGACTCGAGGTTGCGAACCATATCGAGCGCGCGCCGTTTCGCTGTCGGGGTGAAGTACTGAGCGACGTACGCCTGCCCGAGTGCGTCTCTCAATCCCGCATCGGTCGCGCGACCGCAACGCTTGTCCCGTGGGAGCTGCTCCTTCGTTCCGCTGAGCGTGCTGCTGAAGCGGAAATCCTCGTTGACGAAGGCCGAGCTGAGGCTCGGCGCGGCTGCGTCAATGATTTTCCAGCGGAGATACGCTTTCCAGTCGTTGAGCGGGACCGATGTCAGCAGGCTGTCCACCGCCTTAAGAAACACCGGATTCTGAATATTGATGGTCGTGATGTCCGCTCGCCCTTCGCTGGTGAAGTAGGCTGGCCAGCTGAAGCCCGGAGCAAGTTGGGAGAGCTCCGCCGCAGTCATCTTGTGATAATTGGCGTTCGGATCACGCAGCTCCACGCGAGTCTTTGCCGGCCTTGCGAGGGCGGTCTCTATGGCGAGGACTCGCTGCGCGTCCGCTGACGCATCCGAGGCTGTCTCACCGACCAATTGCAACATCCGCGCGACGTGATCGGTGTAGTTGGCGCGAATGTCGGCGTAGCGTTTCTCCGTGTTCAGATAGTAATCGCGATCCGGGAGCGACAAGCCACCCTGGCGGATGCCGGCGATGACGGAAGTGCTGTTCTTGGCGTCCTGCTGCGCGCCGAAACCGAAGACCGACGGCACGCCCATCGAATGGAGGCGCGCAATTTCCGACTCTAGTTGCGCGCGATTGAGAATCGCGGCAACCCGACCAAGCTCGGGCGAGATCGGTTGCGCTCCCGCTTTCTCGGCGGCTGCCGAGTCCATGCACGACGTGTAATAGGTCGAGAGCTTGCGAAGATCCGCGCTCGCCTGCGGGTTTCCGCTCGCAGCCGATTTGCGAAGGATCGTCAAGACGTTGCTTTGGTTGTTCTCCGACAGCTCAGCGAAACTGCCCCACACCGAGAATGCGGGTGGCACTGGATGGGTTTTCACCCAGCCCCCATTCGCGAACTGATAGAAATCGGTGCAAGCCGGGACCGATCGATCGAGGTTGGCGGGATCGAGTGGCGTCGACTGCATAGGGACGGCGGTCTGTGCCGCGGCCGAGGTTGCGAGCCCGAGTGTGAGGGCGATCGCGCCTAAAACTGAACGCATTCGGATACTCCATGTGAGGATTTGACGACAACACCATAACCACCGCGCACGGATGAATCCAGAGGTCGCTACTTTCGCCCGTTCGCCGAACGCTGCGATGCACGCCACCGGCGCTTGGCGGGCTTCATGATGCTCCCGCGACAGTTGTCCGCCCCGCACTTGCACAAGTAGAACTTCTCGAGTTTCGCATCGTTCCTGCCGGTTCGCTCGTATTGATAGTCGTACGCGAGCTCGGTCCCCGGGTATATCCCGCGCAGAGCGTGGATGAAGATCTTCTTCCCCGTGATCACAGCCTCACAGTTCGGATCACACGAATGGTTGATGTAGCTCGCATCTCCACCCCCCGTTGAGATCGCGCCGTCGATCACCGTTTTCGCGTCCAGCGTGAACAGGAAGGTGTGGTGCCGTTTCATTCTCTTGTCGTCGTAACGGCGGTCGGCCTCGCGGTTGCCGATGCGCTCGCCCTTGTACTCAACGATCTGCGTTCCCTTCCGGATATAGCGCGCGGCGAACACGCCGCGCCCGTGAATGGGGGAATTGCGAACGACATAAAGGGGCTCGCGCCCGTTACCTGACTTCGACATCGGTTGTTGTGGCTGTTATCGCCGTGGAGATGCGACAATAAGGCCAGCGCACTCTCCGAGACCGATGCGGGCGGCGCCGTCGCGCTCGAAGTAGGCGCGCAGGATAATCTCGTCGCCATCGTGAAGGAACTTCCGCTCCTCGCCGGTCGGGAGCACAACGGGCTCAGCGCCGCGCTTCGTCAGCTCGAGCATGGATCCCTGCGATCCCGGATCGGGTCCCGACACGGTGCCGCTCGCGAAAAGGTCGCCGGGCTGGAGGTTGCAGCCGTTGCTCGTATGGTGCGTCAGCATCTGCGCCGCGGTCCAATACATGTCGGCCAATGAAGCCAGGCTGAGACGCGAAGGACGCAGACGCCCTTCGCGCATCAGCATCGATCTAATGTAGACCTCGACGTTGAGATCGATGCCGCCGCCGTTCCTGTCCTTCTCCGAGGAGAGATATGCCAGAGGCTGCGGATCGCCGGGTGGCCGGAAGAACGAAGGCACGCGATAAGGCTCCAGCGCTTCCCGGGTCACCACCCAGGGCGAGATCGTCGTCGCGAAGCTCTTCGACAGAAACGGGCCGAGCGGCTGATACTCCCATGACTGGATGTCGCGCGCCGACCAGTCGTTGACGAGGCAGATTCCAAAGATGTGATCCTCCGCCTCTCCGATTGGTATTGGATCTCCGCGCTCGTTGCCCCGCCCCACGAAGAACCCGACCTCCGCTTCATAATCGAGCATCTGGGTCGGTCCGAAGGTCGGAACCTTGGCGCCTGCCGCCAGCGTCTGGCCACTTGGTCTCGTTACCTTAGCGCCGCTGATGACGATCGACGAGGCGCGGCCGTGGTAGCCGATCGGCACGTACTTGTAGTTAGGAAGCAGCGGACTCTCGGGACGAAACATCTTGCCGACATTCGTGGCGTGGTAGATCGAGGCGTAGAAGTCCGTGTAGTTGCCGATCTGCGCCGCGGGAAACATCACTGCCTCCGACATCGGGACGAGCGCGCCGGGTGGAAGCGGATTGATCACGCTGTCATCGCCGGGCGTGCCCGCCAGCAGCTCACTCAGGCGCGCGCGGAATTCGGACAGCGGTTCCTTCGACGCCTGCATCAGCTCGTTGAGCGTTGGTCGATCGCACCACCGAGCGACATCGCGCGCCTTTCCACTCCACAGATTCGCGCTTAAAGACTCTCCGATGTCAACGATCTGGTCGCCGATTGCCACGCCGACCCGACGCTCCGAGTCGCCTTTCCGCGAGAATACGCCGAAAGGAAGATTCTGTATCGGAAAATCGGTGTCGGGCGAATTCGCCGATTCGATCCACGAAGTTAGCGCCGGATCATGTGTCTGATTCATCGTTGGGCGGACGTCACGCCGCGGGCCAGGTTAGCCAGCTCATCGACAGGCTCACGGAAAGAGCACGACCCGAACGAAATCGCAAACTCCGCGCGCGAGGCAAGGATCTGCTGCGTGGTGATGCGCTTTCCGCGCCATTCAATTGCGTCGTCCTCGAACCTGAATGCCGACCGGTCGGTCTCCTCGAGGACCGCAAGCGCTGTCTCCTCGCTTTCACCCGAGTAAAGCATCGCGGCCGCAATGAAGACATTGAGAAACCCGTACATCATCCATTTCGGACTCTCCGCCTCGTAAGTCAGGCGGTACTCGCTGCGGACAGCGTGGTGCAGTCCGGCGGTGGCCTTGAACGGGACGGCCTCGCGCTGGCACGCAACCATGAAATCGACGACCGCCTCGGCGGGTGGAAATGCCTCCGGCGTTATTCCACCCGTACGAACCTTCGCGCGCGCGCCGACTTGTGCGATCTTCTTCACAAGCTCCGAGACATCACCGGAGATGGGAATTTCGAAATACGCCGTGAAGGATCCTGGTAGATCCCGGCGTTGGTGACCGATTTCGTCCATCGTGCTCGCCTTCATCTCGGCCACGTCAATCACGGCGCGTCCAGCCCCCGATCGTGAAGAATGGCGGCCGTTGAATTTCTGCATTTCTTCGGTCGCTGAGCGCACGTCTTCCGCGACCAGTACGCTTAAGTGCCACGGTTCCGACCACGGTCTGCGCGGCATCAGGTCCGTGCCGGCCTCTTCCAGCTCCGTCAGTCGAAGGATCGGCACGATGAACCGGCCCAGAGCCGCCCGATCCGGGCTCTGGACGTAGGTCGCGTAGTTCTCGAGCGCCGGCCGCATGTCTTCGCTCGCGGGCGGAAAGAGACCCGCATAGTCGACCAGGTCGGTGAGGAGCGCGTCCACGGATTTCAATCTGACAGCCGCGCAATCAGTTCGATCATCGGAGAGAAATTAATCTCCAACGCCCGCCGCGCGCGATATCAGCGGTCCTTCAACCTGCGGACAAACTTGAGTCCCGACCATGTGTCATCGACGGCGCAGACCTTCACGTCGACAAGGCCCGATTCGAGCCCAAATTCGCGCACGATTCCCTCGGTAAGATCCGTTTCCACGCCCGATGTCTTTTTGGGCCAGGCGACCCAGAGCATTCCGTTCGACTCGAGCCTGTCGCGCAGTCGCGCGAACCTCTTTCGCAGATCGGACTGCGATTTGACGAACAGCATCGCGAAATCGAGCACTCCTCGAACCGCGAGCCGCGACCCGTCGGGAAGGGGGCCTAGTAGTCCGGGAAAATCCTCCGGCTCGGAGACGAGCTGCAGGCGGGCGCCCGGTTTTATCCCGAGCTTGTCCACGAGCGGAGTGCCGGAATATCCGAAGCTCCCTGCGCGCTGCGGCCTTATCGCCACTTTGCAGTCACGTTCGCGTCGTGCGCCGCAGATAGTCCAGGGGCGTGAGAGGCGAGCAGATCGCTGCGCGAAATAATGCCAACGACCAGGCGTGGGTTCATGTTCGGCGCGGCGGGACTAGCCCGGCGAATGCCGCCGCCGCGCCGAACGCAACGCTCTAGACCTTCCTCGTGGATCCGCGTATCAGCCGGAGGACAAAGAGAAGTACGACGGCGCCGATGAAGGCGGTGAAAATCATCCCACCCATTCCGCCCATGGGAGTCGAAATGCCGAGCACACCAAACAGCCAGCCCCCGATGAAAGCTCCGACGATCCCGATGACGATGTCACCGATGATGCCGTATCCAGTGCCTCCCATCACGAGTGATGCAAGAACTCCTGCGACGAGACCAATTACGATCCAGGCCAGTATTGACATCGTGTGCGCCCTCGAGAAGTTGTTGAGGTCCTACGGTGCGGCGAGGCAAATTGTTGCATCTGCCCAGGCGTCATTGCCTGCCCAAGATACGCCGTCGAGGGCGAAACACCAGCAAAATTGGTACTCTGTTGAACAAATGAATGAAACAGTCGACCTGTCGGGCGGGTTGCCAGGAAAAAAAAGAGCGCCCGTGAGGACGCTCTTTGACTGAACAGAATACCAAATCCGTTAGCGCTTGTACTCGTACTGCTGGAACGTCCCGGTGCCGTCGTCTTCGGAATAGTTGACCGTCAAGTTGTTGTTCAAATCTGCGTCCAGCGTTCCCGTCACCTGCCGGTTACGGGAAGGATCGCTTAGAGAGAAGGACGTGCCATTAATCGTCCACGTTCCGCTGCTTCGATACTGATACTGTTGCGCTGATCCGCCCGAAGGTGTGATGGTGTAATTGTTGGTCTCGACAAACGTTCCGTCATTACTCAGAACCAGACTGCCGCTCGTCACAACCAGCGTGCCGCCGTTCGGTGCAATGGATCCGTAAGTGGGATCATTCGGCTGAATCGTATACGTTGCGGGAGGTGTCCTGCCCGCGTAGACGGTGAGCTGGTAGGTGCCCGCGGCATCCGCCATCGGATTGAAAATGCTGTTGTCCGTACACGCGGCGAACAACAACGGCGCGGCCGCGGTAAGGCCGAGAAACAGCCTTGATTTTTTTGTGAGCATATTTGCCTCGCGCGTTTCTGGTTTAAGTGCGGTGCCGCTCGACGCGCGCGGCCCGACGATAAAATTGTATGCAATTACCGTACATAGTATCCACCAACCGGCCGGTTATGTTCCCTGTTCCGCCCAGAGTTAAGGTCTGTTGCATTGCCTCCGAAGAGGAAGCCGCTCTCGCCGTTCGACTGGGAGCGTCGGCCATCGGCTTGGTGTCGCGAATGCCGAGCGGGCCCGGCCCAATTCCCGAGTCCCGCATCCGGGATATTGCTCGAACCGTGCCCCCCGGCGTTGCGACGTTCCTCCTCACATCGGAAACGACGGCCGAGCTGATCATCGAGCAACAAAGATTTTGCCGCACGACCACGCTCCAGCTCGTCGACGAGGTCGAGCCCGGCGTTCACGCGCGTCTGCGCGATGCACTTCCCGGGATTTCAATCGTTCAGGTGATTCACGTCCGCGACGATGATGCGTTGAGGCAGGCGATCGCCGTCGCGCCGGCTGTCGATGCGATTCTTCTCGATTCCGGCAATCCGTCTCTCTCGACGAAGGAGCTGGGAGGCACGGGACGGGTGCACGACTGGGGTCTGAGCAGGAAGATTCGCGACTCGGTGGCTGTTCCCATCTTTCTGGCGGGCGGGCTCAACGCCGGAAATGTCCCGAAAGCGATAACTCAGGTCGCGCCGTTCGGAGTCGATGTGTGCAGCGGGTTGCGAACGAATGGCAAGCTCGACGAGACAAAGCTCACTGCGTTCATGAACGCGACCGTCACCGCGCGCAACAAGTCGCTCACCTCAACGCCGAGTTCCTCCGCCCTCGAGTGACTCGTCGGCGATTACGATTGAGATACTTTCTACCCAGTCGCGAACCATGATGAGGATCATTACTGCAACGACGACGGCCAGCACCACTAAACCGGCGTCGGGGGTAGCAGGTACCTCGTCGGCCTGCTACCCCAGCCACCTCACTCCGCGCAGATTCATTTAATGCAGTTATTCGCCACCTCCTCGTTCGCGCCTCCAGAAAGTCTGCGCCTCAGGCGCGACCGGGCGGAACGGATACTCAATGGCCTGCGTGCCGCTGTCGTATTCCTGCTCACGGCAGCGGCACTCATGTACGCGCCGCACCTCTCACGGGCGCTCAACACCGCCAACGTCCTGGTGCTGTGCCCGGTGCTCCTCTGGACCGTCGCACAATATCTCATATGGTATCGCCAATCCGAGCTTCCGGCGTGGCTGTCGTCGGTGAATCCCATCGTCGACGTGACGGCCGTAACTGCGATCATCGGTGGATACGCGGTCGCCCAGTCCGGCGTGCTGGCGCTGAGATCGCCGATCTTCCTCATGTATTTTGTGGTGCTGGCTGGGCGTCCGGTTGCTTCCTCCGTCCGCAAGGCCGCCTTCATTTCGGTCCTCGCGTTCGCGCAGTATCTGGTTCTTCTCATGTGGCTCTGGTCGACCGACCGCGTGCCTCTCGTGATCAATCCGATCGATGCCGTCCAGCTGGCGCGCATCACTCCGCTCGATGAAGTAGCAAAGCTCATTCTGCTCGGCGTATTCGGCACAGTTTCGACGTACGCCACATCATGGGTGGAGCACCTCGTGCGGGAGGCGAGCAAAGAATCAGCCGAGCGGCAGCGGGTTGTGACGCGACTCGTGCAGTCGGAGCTGGATACGCTCAAGCTGCAGCTCAATCCTCATTTTCTTTTCAATGCGCTCAATAGCGCCATGGCGCTCATCGCGACGGACCCGCCGGCAGCCGAGCGAATGGTGTCGGAGCTGAGCGACTTCCTGCGCTTAGTGCTATCCACTTCGAGCGAGCAGGAAGTGCCGCTCGAGCGCGAGCTCGGACTTCTCGACCGCTACGTGGCGATCCAGCGGGTGCGATTTCAGGACCGGCTCACGGTCAGCTGCAACATCGAGGACGGCGTTCGCGCCGCGCTCGTCCCGAGCCTCCTGCTCCAGCCCCTGGTGGAGAATGCTATCCGACACGGTATCAGCCCCCGGGCTGGCGCGGGCTATGTTCAGGTCACTGCGCGACGGTTGGGCGACAAGCTCTCGATAACCATTCTGGACGACGGCGTCGGCGTGCGTGCGCGAAGGTCGCGCGAGCGTTCGCGCGGAACGGGCCTCGGACTCATGAATACAATCACGCGGCTCATCCACCTCTACGGAGAGGACCACGAATTCGAGAGTGGGCCCCGGGATGAAGGTGGTTACGCAGTGCAGATCACGATTCCATTCAGGCTCGGGCATCCATCGCCCGCCCGAAACGGCGCTCACAAAGACGGCAACCTCGCTACGGTGGGGCAGGCATGATCGAGCAATCTCTGCGTGTTCTCGTGGTCGATGATGAGGCGCTCGCGCGTCAGCGGCTTTGTTCTCTTCTCGCGCGCACACCAGACGTCGAAGTCGTGGGCGAGTGCCAGAACGGACTCGAGGCAGTCGCGGCGATTCGCGCGCACCAGCCAGATCTGGTTTTCCTCGACGTGCAAATGCCCGAGCTCGATGGCTTCGATGTGATCACGGAGGTCGGCACCGACAGAATGCCGCCCGTGATCTTCGTCACGGCGTTCGACGATTACGCGGTTTCCGCGTTCGAGTTCGGCGCGTTCGACTATCTGCTCAAGCCCGTCGATCACGTGCGCTTCCACCAGACACTCGACCGCGCAAGAAAGCGGCTCAGGGAATCACCCCAGCCGAGCGTGTCGACGCAGCTGAGCGCACTCCTCAAGTACGTCGGACAGCTCGACGCGCCAAAGAACAGGATCGGCGTCAAGGTGAACGGGAAGATCCTTTTCCTCGATCCAGACGAGATTTTCTGGATCCAGGCGCGCGACGATCTGGCCCGAATCCATCTCGCCGAGGTCGCCTACGATGTGCGTGAGCCGCTGAGCAGACTCGAAGCGCGCTTGCCGCACAATCGGTTTTTGCGCGTCCACCGCTCGACCATCGTGAATACGGCCCAGGTTCGCGAGGCGCAGCCGTTCGATCAGGGAGACCAGCTGCTGATCCTGCGAAACGGCAAACGCATCACGACCGGGCGAAGCTACCGCAAGGCAGTGCAGGAATTCTTGAAACGCGCCACCTGAGATTGATCGGGACGCCGGAGGGATTCATCGAGACTCACGACGGATTCATCGAGACGCCCGAGAAACCCATCGGGCCGGCAGGGGATTTCCTCTAGCGCCTGGCGGCTCGGAGGGCGCGGATAGTCGCCCCCAGCTGTTCGATCTCGCGCCCGTACTCCGCCCAATTCCCCGCCCGTTGCGCCGAGATCGCCCGGTCGTAGTGCGTCTGCGCCTGCTGGAGCAGATCGCTGACCGCGCCTGACGGTGCAGGACCGACAGGCGGAACGGGAGCGGCTCCTCCGCCGACTACAGAGGCCTCAGCTCCCAGCGTGCTGAGCGAATCCTGCACACTCGTCCTCGTCTGAGCCGCGGCGCCAGAGCCGAACAGCGCATCGAGCCCTTCCTCCAGCGTCTCTCCCATGACGACCCGATTTTCGTGAGCCACCACAACGCGCTTTAGCTCCGGAATGTTGCCGCCCTCGGCGCGCAGATAGATCGGCTGCACGTAGATCAGTGATTCCTCGATGGGGATGACCAGCAGCTCACCCCTGATTACTTCCGAGCCCTTCTGATCCCAGAGCGTAAGCTGCCTCGAGATATCGGTGTCCTGATTGATGCGGTTCGCGATCTGCTTCGGCCCATAGACGAGGCTCTGCTTGGGGAAGCGATAAACTGAGAGCTTTCCGTAATTGTCGCCGTCCATTCGCGCGACCATCCACGCCGCCAGGTTGTCCTTCCCCCTCGGCGTGAACGGAGTCATGAAGATGAATTCCGGCTTCTGCTCACCGGGCAGCCGCATGATGATGTGGCGCATGAACGGATTCTCGTTCGTCGCCTTGCCGAGTCCAGTTGGGATTTGCCACTGGTCCTCGCGGTGGTAGAACGCCTCGGGCTGGGTCATGTGATAGGTGGCGTGCAACTGAGTCTGGATCCTGAAGAGATCGCCTGGATACCGGACGTGCCGCCGAATGTCGGCGGGCATAGTTGTGAGCGGCTTGAAAATGCCGCCGAAGATCCTGGCGTACGTCCTGACGACGGCGTCGTTCGGATCCGCGATGTAGGCATCGACCGTCCCGTCGTAGGCATCGATCACGACCTTCACGCTGTTCCGCATATAACTCGTTCCGTCCGAAGTCCGTTGCGCGTACGGATAGGCGTCGCTCTGCGTGTAGGCATCGAGGATCCACTTCAATTGCCCGGCGTCGGTGATCATCAGGTAAGGGTCATTATCGAAATCGAGAAACGGCAGCGCCGTTGTCGCACGTTCCATGACGTTGCGCCGGTAGAGAACCCTGGCGCTGCCCTTGATGTCGTCCGAGAGAAGAATCTTGAGCGACCCGAATTGGAAGGCGTACAACACCCGTCTGATGAAGGACCCGATTGGCACTCCTCCGCGGCCCGTATACTTGGTGTAGATGTTCTGGTCGCCGGCGGGATAGTCGAACTCCGGCTGCCCTGTGCCCACGAAGACGTACTCGTTGGTCAGCTCGCCAAAGTAGATCTGCGGACGGGTAAGCTTGATCGAGATCGTCGAGGCGGGCGGCAAATCCTTGATGAAGAGTACCGGAAGTCCTTCGCTCGTCACCTGATTCACGGGCGCCATCGTCACGCCCATTCCATGCGTGAAAGTCAGTCTCTCATTTATGAACGTCCTGGTCGGCAGCGACGCGGAATTCAGCTCGCGCGCGGCGAGGTGAATCTGTCGGTAATGACCATCGATCGTGTAGCGATCGTCATCCACTGACACGAAGTCGTAGTAGGTCCGAATCTCCTGGAGCTGCTTGAAGGTCTGCATGAGCAGATCGCGCTCCCACAGCCGCACGTTGTCGACGGTGGCCGCGTTCCGCTTGATGTCTGCCATCGCCAGCTGCACCTCACCCGACAAATCCCTGCCCTCGACCTTGTCGAGGCCCCACGCCATGCGCGTCGCCTCGATGTGTTTCGTCAGGTAAGGTCTCTCCCGCGTCAGCTCGTTGGGCGACACGACGAGCTTCTGAAAGGCAGCCGGGACGATCCCGCGCGCCAGAACGCTGACTGCCACATAGAAACCCGTCGCGAGGAGCGCGGACCAGACGAGTTTTTCGCGAACGATCCCAAAGATGACCCACGCGGCAGCAACGAGACCCGCGATCGCGCAGATGTACAGTCCCGGCAGTGCGATGTGAACGTCGGTATAGCTCGCGCCTACGAGCGGGCCCGTGGTGGAGAACAGAAGGCCTGATGTGTCAACGATCCAGCTACGTATCGCGAGCAGAATGAACAACAGCGCCAGGAGGCCGCCGAGGTGTCGCGCCGCTTTGGGCTTTGCCGAGGCGCGGCGTGGAGGGAGCGTGATGTCGTTCCGCAGCCAGTACATCGCGGCCGTTGCGACGAGTGAGAGCAGCGTGAGCGTCGTCACCGTGCCCAGAACTCCCGAGATCAGGGGCAGGCGGAAGAGATAGAAGGAGATGTCACGGCTGAAGAGCGGATCGCGGGTTCCGAGCGCCACGCCGTTCAATCCCTTGAGAAGCGTCAGCCACCAGGCGGAAAGCGAAACCGCAGTCACGAAAGAGAGAAGGAGCGCGGCAGGGAAAAAGAGCTTGGTGAACGTCCGCGAGACATCCACCGTCACGCCATCGCCGCGGTTCACGAACAGAACGGGGAAAGCGGTGCCTGCTCCACGAGCGATTCGCACGTTGCCGTAGAAGTAAGCGAAGGCGAACGCGCCGCCGAGGACAAACAGCGCGATTCGCCAGATCAGCGACGTCGCGAACACGGTCCGAAAACCGATCTCTCCGAACCAAAGCCAGTCCGTGAAAAAGCTCGCCAGCCAGGGAATGACCGTGAGCACGATGAAGATGGCGGCGATGATCCACAGTACGATCCGCCGGAAGGACCGTGGAAATGGAGGCAGGCGCGCGGGGGTGGGGCGCTCGAATGGTAAACTCATGCGGAAGAGAAAATGCCACCGGAAGCAGGCGTCTGCCACTTGTCCGCTGAATTCATGGCTTGGCGGTACACGATCTGCACTCCATGGTCATGGTCAACAAAGGAGGAAACGATGCCACGCGGGGACAAATCGAAATACTCAGAAAAAGAGAAAAGGCAGGCCGAGCACATAGAGGAAGGCTACGAGAAACGCGGCACTTCCAAGGATGAGGCCGAGCGTCGTGCATGGGCTACGGTCAACGCGGTGCACGGTGGCGGGGAGAAACCCGGAGGCGGTGGCTACGGCAAGCCCGAAAATCACGAGCCGATGCGCACGGGCGGACGAACCTCGCACAAAGGCGGCGCGCACTGATGTCTCGAACGACCGACACTTGAGCCGGGAAACGCAAAAGGGCATCCGATTGGATGCCCTTTTTGTTGCGATTCCCTGGAGTTGCTGTTCGACTATGCTCTCACGAACGAGGGGCGGCAGCCTTCGTCGTGATCACGACGACACCATAGGACGCGTCCGGACCGTACTGTTTTAGCGCGGCGTGTCCCTTGATTACCTGAACCCTGGAGATCTGGTCGCCGCTCAGCGAAGGTACCTGATCGCGTTGGAGTCGCACTCCATCGACGACGAAGAGGAGCGGCACCTGCGTCATGCCCGGGGCAATGGCGGTCGCTACGGACCGTCCCGTCACTGGTCGGGGTGAGAGGGCGCGCTCGGCCGTGCAGGCGGTGGCCCCAATGGTGATTGCGAGCGTGAGTGTCAGATAAGCCAGTTTCATAATTTTCCCCGAAGGCGGCGTCCCACCTCAGCTGTAGCAGAGGCCGTGCCAGCCCATTTAACCCCCGAAAAATGGGGTCAAGCTCATCCGTTGGCTAGGTCCGGGGCTTCCAGCTCCCTTTTGCCACCGCCGGAACGAAAGATTCCAATCCCGCAGGCGGGAAGTCGAGAGTCCGCCCGGCTTCCGCACTCATATAGGCTGCCATTAGGATCTTCACGACCTCGACGCCGTCATCGAAAGTGAGCATTGGCTTCTCACCGCTGAGAAATGCGCGAGCCATATGACGGTTCTCCGCGCTATATCCATACACCGATGCCTCTTCCGCTACGACCGGCATCAATCCCATCTCGGCGTTCTGCTTTTCAACGAGGTCCTCGCCCGATTTCCCCTTCACCTCCCTGCTGAAAAACATCTTGAGGCTCGAGTCGAGCGTATTCCACGACATCGAGTATTCGGGGCCGAGCAATTCCGCCGACAGTCTCAGGCCGGCGCCGATGAAGGCCCAGGAAGTCGTCACCTCGCCAACGAGGGGTTCTCCGTCCTCCGATTCGTACTCGATCGTAGCGCGGGCAAAATCCTCCGACGGGCGCTTGGTGTAGTCTACTTCCTTTCCCATGGTTTCCGAGAGCTGCTTCGCGTACTTGGCTCGGGACCATTTGAGTGATGCGATATGGGCGCTGATTCGGACCGGCTTGATCGATGAGCGCGGAGAGCCGGGCTTCGTTAGAAGATGTCGCACCACCTCGACAGAATGGCACATCATGTCGTTGAGGACTCCACCACCCTGCAACGTTCCCTGCCAGAACCATGGCATGTGGGGACCGCTGTGCTCCTCGGCCGCGCGCGCGAGGTATGGACGGCCGGTCAGAGCTGCGCCGCGCGCCCAAATCAATTCGCGTCCGCGGGTAATGTCGGGAGCGAACAGCTGATTCTCCAGATACCCGGTGTTCAGGCCGACGCTGCGTGCCAGATCGGCCACTTTTTTTGCCTCGGCGAGGTTACGCGCCAGCGGCTTTTCGCAGGCGATTCCCCTCAGAGTGCCGGCGCCGCCGTTGATCGCGCCGACGATCTCCTCGATGTTCGCGATCCGCGCGTGATTGGGCCCGCAAAGCCAGATCGCATTGATGGCGGGATCCGCGACCATCTCACGGATCGTTTTGTAAGGGCGCGCCTCGCCGACGTCGAGTTCCCGCGCCAGGGCCGCCGAAGAGGCCGCATTCTTTTCATTCGGACTCCACACTCCGCGGACGTCGATCTCGCGGACCGATGTCAGGGACTGGATGTGGAAGCGCGCGTTGAAGCCGCTTCCCACGAAACCGATGCCGAGACGATCTGTGCTCATGTAGTTCGCAGAAGAGTTCGAGGTCAGTTGATCAATCGGGAGTGAGGCGCAGCTTCGCCCGATCGAACTTCGCGTAAGTGACACCGAGCTTGTGGAGCGCGGCCGGAGGGCACCCGTTCCAATCGGGCGCGAAGAGATTGCCTTGGTACTTCAGATCCTTCACACCAATTTGACTGGACCAGAAACCTGTCGCGGTGAGATCGCGAAATCGGTTAAAGAACCCAACGCCATCCGCCATGGACGCGGGCGCCCGCGCCGGCCAAGCAATGTCGTTGAGGATTGCCGAGCGCTGTGATTCCGTGGCGTCGGCGAATGGCTTTCCGAATCTGGTATTCGATTGCGCGTCGATCCACGCAAGGCCGGGACGCATCCATTTCTGATAGTTCGGCCGATCGGTCGCCGTGAAATCCATGAACTCGGGGACACCGGCGTCGCTGGCGTTGCCCGATCTGTCGTCGCGCGGGATGATCATGTCCGCGAGGATGCGCACGGTTCGGAATTCGGCCGGCGTGAAGAACTTCGGCGCGAAAGGAGTGCCTTCCGCGGCCGATCGCAAGGCGTTGTCGACGAAGCGACGGGCCTTCTCCTGCTCCGCCGTGGGCCAGCTCAGAAACGCGGCGACTGGAAGCGCGGCGAGCAGTTGAAGCGCGTCGCGCCGGCTCATGTCCTTTCGGGGCGCAGCGTGGTCGGACTCGGGCACGTCGTCCACTGGATGCTCGTTCTCGTTTGACATTAAAGTGCTCCCCGCTTCCGCTCTTGCGCGATGTATTCGCTCGTCCGCATCGAGAGCGCGAGTATGGTCCACGTTGGATTCTTGTCCGCTTGCGAGACGAACGGGCCGCCATCAGTGACGAAAAGGTTCTTGACGTCATGCGCACGACAATTCGCATCGAGCACGGACTTTGACGGATCGGCGCCCATGCGGACGGTTCCCAGCTCGTGGATGATCTCGCCGCCGCGCGCGATCCCGTACCCCTTCGCCTGCTCCGGCATCGAGTCGAACACCTGGCCGCCCATCTGATCGACCAACGCGCGGAAGGTCTGCTGCATGTGCCGAACCTGGTTGTATTCGTAGTCCGTCCACTGCCAGTGGAACCGCAACACAGGAATCCCGTACTTGTCCTTCACCGCCGGATCGATCTCGCAATAGCTCTTGTCGTTCGGAATCATCTCTCCACGACCGGCGAAGTAGACGGATGCTCCGGCGTACCGTCTGTAATCGTCCTTGAGAGATTTTCCGTAACCGCCGCCCGACGGATATCGCTGGATTCCGCCCATGAATCCATAGCCGGGAGCCCCCGTGAGCCCTCCGCCGACTTCGATGTGATATCCGCGCGGGAAATCCAGCTTCTTGTTGTCCACCCACCACGGCATGTAGATGTGGTTGCCGCCGACACCGTCCTCGTTGTGCGGGACGTGATCCATCATCTTCGGGATGAAGCCGGCGACATCGGTGCCGGTAGTATCAGTGAGATACTTCCCGACAGCGCCGCTTGAATTGGCAAGACCGTTGGGGAATTGCGGAGATTTTGAGTTGAGCATGAGGCGCGCGGTTTCGCACGCGCTCGCGGCGAGCACGACCACGCGCGCATCAGCATGCCTCTCGGCGCCAGTCTTTGTGTCGATGTAGGTCACGCCGCTGGCGAGTCCGCGATTGTTCAGCGTGACTTCGCGTGCCATCGCGTTTGTAATGAGCGTGAGGCGTCCGGTTTTGAGTGCCGGCGCAATCAGCACGTTTGTGGAAGAGAAGTTCGAATTGGTCCTGCAGCCGCGGTTGCACTGGCCGCAATAGTGGCACGCCATGCGGCCATTGTGCGGCTTGGTGATCACCGAAAGGCGCGAGGCGACGCACCAGATGTTGAGCCGGTCGGCCGCGTCCTTCACCATCAGCTCGTAGCAGCGCGGTGGTGGCGGCGGTAGAAAATATCCGCCGGGATGGTTCGGCAGATTGTCGTTGTTGCCGAAGACCCCGATCAGCTTGTCGATGCGATCGTAGTATGGAGCGAGGTCAGAGTAGCCGATCGGCCAATCGTCACCAAGCCCATCGCGACTCTTCGCCTTGAAATCCTCGGGGCCGAATCGAAGGGAGATGCGTCCCCAGTGATTGGTGCGGCCACCGACCATTCGAGCCCGCCACCACTTGAAGTCGGTGCCCTCGGCGTTGGTGAACGGCTCGCCCTGGAGGTCCCATCCGCCGATGCACGCGTCGAATTCACCAAACGGACGATCGGGGGTCGACGCACCGCGCCGGGGGGACTCGTACGGCATCTTGAGCATCACCGAGTCTTTCGTGTTATCCCACGGCCCGCCGGCCTCGAGCAGGAGCACGTTGGCGCCGGCACGCGTCAGCACGTAGGCAGCCATTCCACCACCGGCGCCTGACCCTACGATACAAACGTCGTACGTCTTCCGCTGTGGCAATCGCAGAGAGGAGGAAGAGCCCAAAATCATTGCAAATCCGCAGTTGAGGACACGGGAAAGTACGACCCGCCGTGGAAAGGCACTAGGGCCGGACGATATCATGTTTGTGTGGGCCGGAACTGGGCGTTTACCCTCAATTTTGACAGCTGTTTTTTCCGTCAGAAACGTGACGGAGACGGGCGGGAAGCAGTCTTTCCACTGAGCGAAGTACTCACGCCCAACCCCCTTTCGCGCCCGTGCCCCAGCCCTACATAAGTGACAGCGCGAATCTCTACCGCATTGAGACCACCCAAAAGGCGGTCATTCTCACGATGCGGGACGGCGAAGTTCTCCGGGGGAACGTGTTCATTCACTTCTCCTCGTACCGGCCATTCGAGCTGGAAGACGTGTCCGAGCTGCTAAATGCCGACACCCCCTTCTTCCCTCTGGAGCTCGAAAACTCCGAAGTCATCCTAGTCTCGAAGGAGCGCGTCGCTGAAGCTGCAGCCGACCGCGGCGATGACGCGTTCGACCAGCCGACACGCGGAACACCAACTCCAACGGCGCTTCTCCAGATCGCTCTGGTCGGAGGCGAAATACGACTCGGCTCCATACGACTGGATGCGCCGCCCGACCGTGCACGCGTGCTCGACTATCTCAACGCGCTCACGTCGCGGTTTCTCACTCTCTATACCTCAAACGAAGCGCGCTTGATCAATCGTTCTCTGATTGCCCGCGTTCGTCCACTGGACTGACATGGCGCAGCTAGATCGCTTTCTCAACCTCCTGAAGACCAATAACGGCTCGGCGCTCATTCTCGCCGAAGGCGACGTCGCGACCGTTACGATCAAGGATTCGCCGCGGCCCGTGATGAAGCAGGCGCTCACCAGCGCGCAGATTCTCACATTGGTCCGCGAGATTACTCCGACCGACAAGCCCCATGGCCTCGACGCAAAGGGCGCCGTGAGCTTCGACTACTCATGTGCGGACGGGACGTTCGAAGTGGCGCTGACGCAGAGTGGAAAGGTCGTCGCCCGGATCCAGCCGAAGGCGGCATCGACTAATGGCACCAAGCCCGGTGCGCCTGCATCAAAGTCGGCGGCGCCCCAGGCAGCTTCGCCGACGCCGGTTCCGCAATCCGCCGCGGCCCCGGCACGCGTCGAGGCTCCTGCTCTCGAAACCACGATTGTGAAACCACGCCAGGCGACCGCAACCGGCAACCGTGCGCTCGACAAGATCGAGACCCTTCTGCGGACGCTTGTGAGCAGCAACGCGTCTGACCTGCATTTGCG
>Ga0137418_10001216_pt1 | contig 23659 bp, 29 predicted proteins | sample CZODoug3_1_2_16f_FD_122242 | JGI IMG/M metagenome (GOLD analysis project Ga0137418, IMG submission 122242) | Vadose zone soil fungal communities from Angelo Coast Range Reserve, California, USA - CZODoug3_1_2_16fungal (Hybrid Assembly) | ecosystem: Environmental > Terrestrial > Soil > Vadose...
ACGATCGCGGCGAAGAACATCGGCTACGAGCTGCGCTGCGCGGACCCGATCCCGATGGACATGGAGTACACGCGCGATTTGGGCTACTGTGCCGCTAAGTACGTGCTGGGGGGCGGCAACGCGGCCATGATTTCGTTGCAGGCGGGGCGGTTCGTGCCCATCCCGTTTGCGGAGATGATCGATCCCGAGACGGGCCGGGCGCGCACGCGGCGGGTGGACATCACGTCCACGCGCTACGCTATCGCGCGCCGTTACATGATCCGGCTGCGGCGCGACGACTTCGACGATCCGCACGAGCTGGCGCGCTTCGCCGCGACCGCCCACGTATCGGTGGAGCAGTTCCGCCGGCAGTTCACCTATCTGATCGAGGAGGAGCCGCCGCCGCTGGTGCTCGACTCGGTGGTGGCGCGCGATCCCGGGGCCCGCGCGTGACGCGGGTGCCGGTGGTACAGGTGCGCCGGCTACCGCACCACGACGGGCTCCCGTTGCCGACGCGACAGACGGCCGGCTCCGCCGGATACGACGTGCACAGTGCCGAGGCGGACTTTACCCTTTCGCCGCTCGAGCGCCGGCTGGTGCGGACCGGGCTGGCGCTCGCGATCCCCGACGGCTACGAAGCCCAGGCGCGGCCCCGGTCGGGGCTCGCGTTGAAGCACGGCCTCACTCTTCCCAATGCACCCGCCACCATCGATTCCGACTATCGCGGCGAGTTGATGATCCCGATGATCAACCTCGGCACCGAGCCGGTGGTGGTGACGCGCGGCACGCGCATCGCGCAGCTCGTGTTTCAGCGGGTGGAGCTGGTGCAGCTCGAGGAGGTGGCGGAGCTGCCGCCGAGCGAGCGGGGTGGGGGAGGGTTTGGGAGCACGGGCGTATGATGCGCGCCTCGAGCCTCCTCGGACGGTCGATGGTCGCCGGGTGTCTCGCGGTTGCGCCCGCCCGGGCGCCTGCTCAACAATCAGCTCTGGGTGCTTTCCAAGCTCAGGGCGACGTAGGCCAGGTGACCAGGCGGGGCTCGGTCACCTACGACGTCGGCCGGGGGCGCTACACGATCGCGGGGTCGGGCGCGAACATGTGGTTCGACCGCGACGCCTTCCATTTCGTATGGAGGCGCATCGAGGGGAATGTCATTCTGACCGCGCGGGCACAGCTCGACGGGCCGGGCCGGGAGCCGCATCGCAAGTTCGGCTGGACCGTGCGCTCCAGCCTCGAGAGCAGCTCGCCGCACGTGACGGCGGCGGTCCATGGAGACGGGCTCGTCGCGCTGCAGTTCCGGCGCACGGCCGGGGGTGCGACCGAGGAGATCCGCTCGCCCGTGAGCGCACCGGACGTCATTCAGCTCGAGCGAGTCGGGAACAGCTACGTCCTGTCGGCAGCCCGCTTCGGCGACACCCTGGTGGCGGTACGGGTCCCCGACTTGGAGCTCGGCGACCAACCCTATGTCGGGCTGTTTGTGTGCGCGCACAACGACACGGTGGTCGAGCGCGCCACGTTCCGCGACGTGCGAATCACCGCGCCAGCGCGCGACGGGTTCGTGCCGTACCGGGACTACATCGGGAGCAACCTGGAGATCCTAGATGTCGCGAACGGGGACCGTACGATCGTGTACCGCTCACCCGAGTCGCTCCAGGCGCCTAACTGGACCAAGGACGGCAAGGCGCTCATTTACAATAGTCGAGGCCTGTTGTATCGCTTCGACCTGGCGGATCGGCGACCAGGCGTCGTGAATACCGGTTTTGCCACCAGCAATAACAACGATCACGTCCTTTCGTTCGACGGGCGGACCATCGCGATCAGCCACCACAGCGCGGACGATCACGACGCGTCGATCGTGTACACGGTACCGATCGAGGGCGGGACGCCGCGACGGATCACCGCGCTGGGCCCGTCGTACCTGCACGGCTGGTCGCCCGACGGGCGGTTCCTGGTCTACACCGGTGAGCGGAACAGCGAGTTCGACGTGTACCGCATCTCGGCGGATGGAGGGGACGAGACGCGTCTCACGAATACGCCAGGGTTGGACGACGGGCCGGAATACTCGCCTGACGGGAAGTACATCTACTTCAACTCCGTCAGGAGCGGGACCATGCAGGTCTGGCGGATGAGAGCCGATGGCAGCGCTCAGGAGCAGATCACGAGCGACCAGTACAACAATTGGTTTCCGCACGTGTCCCCCAACGGCCAGTGGATCGCCTTCCTGTCATTCATGAAGGACGTCCCGCCCGGTGATCACCCGTTCTACAAGCCCGTGTACCTGCGCGTGATGTCGGCTCGGGAGGGCGGGGGCAGCGCACGGGTCGTCGCCTATGTGTATGGCGGTCAGGGGACGATCAACGTGCCGTCCTGGTCGCCCGACAGCCGGCGGCTGGCGTTCGTCAGCAATACGGATTTACGGCGGTAATTCGCGCTCCCTACGTCATGTACAAGCACACCCAAGTTGGCCGTCGCACCATCGGCATCCTGCTGGGCACTGGGGCAGTCACCGCCGGGCTCCTAGTCGCGAGAACAGGCCCCATCCTCGTTCTCGGCATCGTGCTCGTGGCCTTGCTCGCGGCAGCCTTCCTCTTTGGTTCCCTGACCACCGAGGTGGATGAGCAGCGCTTTACGTTTTGGTTCGGGCCGGGCGTGATGCGGCGTTCTTTCGCCCTGTCCCAGATTCTGTCATGCACGCCCGTAACGAGCCCCTGGTGGTATGGCAGCGGGATCCACTGGACTCCCGACGGCTGGCTCTACAATGTGGCGACCGGGGGGGCGGTGCAGCTGACGCTGGGCGATGGTCGGCGACTGCGAGTTGGGACCGATGAGCCCCAGGAGTTGTGTCGCCTGATTCGGAGCGGGAAGGGAGCGGCATGATATCAACGTCGCGCGGTTCCCACCGCAGACTGAGTACCTTCGGCGACGCGAAGCAGATGTGTAAACCACCCCCAGCTCACCACCGCCTAACATCGATGCAGGTCCAACTCCGTGTCGCGGCTCCAGTGCTCTTCGCGGTCGCCGCGTTCGTGTGCTCACAAGCGCTGAACCACACGGACCAGCCCATAGCGCTCCTTCTGATCGTGCCTGGCTATGTGGTGCAGGCGTGGCTGTTCGAAGCTCACCGAGCCTTGGGTGGGGTGGGGTACGTCATCACTATGGTCAGCGTATCGGCTCTCGTGTGGACCCTGCTGCTGCTCGGCCTGCTGCTTGCGGCAGCCAACCTGTTCCGCCGCGCCACGGGCCAGCTTGGCCGACTAGTGGCGCACCGCGTAACACGCGGCTGATCGCTCATGAAAGCCGCCGTCTATCGTCGTTACGGCCCGCCCGACGTGGTCCAAATCGCGGAGCTGCCCAGGCCCGACCTCGCTCCCAAGGATGTCCTCGTCAAAGTGCGCGCGACCACGGTCACCGCGGGGGACTCGCGCCTGCGGAGCGCCAACCTACCGCGGGGATTCGGTATCATGGTGCGCCTTGGTTTCGGGATCTTCGGCCCGCGGAAACCCATTCTCGGCTCTGAGCTCGCGGGCGAGGTCGCAGCGGTGGGTCAATCCGTCAGCCGCTTTGCGCCGGGCGACAAGGTGTTCGCAGCGCGCATCGGGTGCCATGCGGAGTACGTGGCGGTGCCCGAGGACCGCGTGGCTCCGATGCCGGGCAACCTGACCTTCGGGGAGGCCGCCGCCCTGACGTTCGGCGGCTTGACGGCTCTCTTCTATCTACGAGACAAGGCCCGGATTCAGCCGCGCGAACGGGTACTGATCAATGGAGCATCCGGCGCAGTGGGTTCGGCAGCCGTACAGCTGGCGAAGCACTTCGGGGCGGTGGTGACAGGGGTCTGCAGTGCGGCTAATGCGCCGTTGGTGAGGTCATTGGGGGCCAACCGTGTGGTCGACTACGGCAAGGAGGACTTTGCCCAGACCCGCGAGACCTACGACGTCATCCTCGACGCCGTCGGCAACTGTCCGTTCGATCGCTGCAGGCCTGTGCTCGCGCCCGGTGGGCGCCTGCTGCTCGTCGTCGCCAGCCTGGGTCAAATGGTCGGAGCACTGGTGTGGTCCTCGCGAGCAGGCCGCACGGTACTCAGTGGAGTCGTATCCGTACGCGCCGCAGATTTATTGTTCCTGCGGGCGCTCGCAGAGTCCGGTGCGTTCAAGCCCGTGATTGATCGGACCTACCCGTTCGCGCGTATCGTCGATGCCCACGCCTATGTCGACACGGGCCGCAAAAAGGGCAACGTTGTGATAACCCTCGACTAGGTAGCCATAGGCTCATGTCCGGCAAGCGTCGCCTTCTACTCGTCCTGCTCCTCGCGGTAGGTCTGGCGGGTGGCTTCCTCGCGCTTCTATACCTCACGCCCACGCCTACCATTCCGGAGCAGCCGCTCCCACCACCGGCCGTGGAGCGGCCCAAGCCAGCGCTTCAGGCAGACGCCGAAGGGCAATACGTCCCGGGCTATCGCTTTTCCGTCGGTCGGTTCCGATTCACCGGCTTCAGCCTTCGTCCGGAGGCTCTCGTCACATTCGCCCAAGCCACCTCCGGGACGGAGGACGTGGCGGCCTGCCTAGAGGCTCGCATCAGTGCGGTCAGCATCCATCTTCGCTGTGAATACCCTCAGGTGGGCATCGTCACGATCGAGGGCAGGTTCCTCACCCGATTGGCGACAGACCTGCTGGATAGGCCGGTCGTGTCTGCGGTCGTGACGGTTCGCGCTCAGAGCGGAGAGGTCTTGTATAACGCCCGGGATTCGTTCGTGTGGCAGCCGGGAGCCCCGGAGGGCGCACGGTACTAGATCATGACCACCCCAATGATCACAATTCGACCTGCCAAGCCCAGCGACGCCGCGGCCTGGCTTCGGCTACGTCACGCCCTCTGGCCCGAGGGTTCCGAAGCTGAGCACCGCGAGGAGATCGATCGGTTCTTCGTGAGCGACGCGCGAGAACCGCTCGCCGTCCTCCTCGCCGAGAACGGAGCCGGGGGCCCGATCGGTTTCGCCGAGCTGTCGATTCGCCCGCACGCCGAGGGCTGCCGCAGCGACCGCGTGGCGTACCTCGAGGGATGGTTCGTCGCGCCGAAGGCTCGGGGTCGCGGTGTTGGCCGTGCGCTGATCGCGGCGGCGGAGCAGTGGGGGCGCTCCCGGGGTTGTCGTGAGTTTGCGTCGGACTCGCAGGCAGACAACGAGGTCGGCGGGGCCGCTCACCGCGCGCTTGGTTTTGCCGAGGTTGGCCTCGTGCGGTGCTTCCGGAAGGATCTCTAGAGTGAGTTCTCAGGCAGCCCTAGCAACAGTGAAAGGAGAGGGTGAGCGATGCTGCACGTGAACTACCTGGCCGTCCTCGTGGCGGCCGCCGCGGTGTTCGTGCTGGGCTGGCTCTGGTACAGCCCCCTGTTGTTCTTCAAGCCGTGGATGCGGCTGCGCGGGATGGATCCCGTCGCGGCGATGGCCGGGGCGAAGATGCCCGGGGGGAAGCTCCTCATCGAGTTGGTGCGGTGCCTCGTCCTGGCATACATGATCGCGCGCTTCGTGGCGCTACTCGGCGTCAGCAGTTGGATGGGCGCGGTGCACTTCGGCTTCCTCCTGTGGATCGGGTTCCCCGTGATCATTCTCACGGGATCGGTCCTGTGGGAGAACATCCCGTGGAAAGTGGCCGCGATCCATGCGGGCGACTGGCTCGTCAAGATGCTGGTGATACCGATCATCGTGAGCGTGTGGCACTGATGGACCGGCGGCGGTTCCTCGACGTGACTGCAACCAGTGCGCTGGTGGCGGGCCTACCGAGTAGCGGGCGCGCAACCAACGCCGACGCTGCGTTCAACCTGCATGCGTTGGCGCAGCCGGATCTCCTGCCCATCCTCGGACCTGAGGCGGTGCGCGAGATCGGCGTGCGCTATCGCGAGCTGGTGCCGGCTGAGAATCAGATTCAGGCGCTGCGCGCCGCCATTCTCGCAGCGCGACCCTGGTCATCGCGAGTCCCGTGGCTCGCGGGCCCATCGATTGGCGCAATGGTCGCGGAGGACTTCGCGGCAGGACGGACGATCGTAGTGCAGGGATGGGTGCTCTCGACGACTGAGGCGCGCCAAAGCGCCCTCTACTCCATGCTCGCCGACTGATCCCGCGACGTCCCTCCATGCACATCGACGCTCGAACCCTCCCGAATGGCAGCGTGCTGGAAGCCGACTTGTGCATCGTGGGGGCCGGCGCGGCTGGCATCAGCATGGCCCTGGAGTGGATTGGCTCGCCGCGCACGGTCCTCCTGCTGGAAGGCGGCGGTCTCGAGTACGAGCCGGCGATGCAAGACCTCTACCGCGGCGAGATCGTCGGTCTGCCGTACTACCCCCTGCAGGCCGCGCGGCTGCATTACTTCGGCGGGACCACGGGGCATTGGGCGGGGTTCTGCTCCCCCCTGGATCCCATCGATTTTGACAAACGGGATTGGGTGCCGCACAGTGGGTGGCCCCTCCGCCGGAAAGAGCTGGACCCGTTCTACGCGCGCGCGCAACCTCTCCTCGAGCTGGGGCCGTACGAGTACACGGCGGGCGACTGGCAACGGCGCGATCCCACCCTGGTCCCGTTGCCCCTGGATCCCCGCGTGATGTGGACGAAAATGTGGCAGTTCAGCCCTCCCACCCGGTTCGGCGCCCGCTATCGCGACGCCGTGATCGGTGCGCGCAACGTGCACCTGTACACGCATGCCAACGTCTGCGAGCTGGAGGCGAACGAGTCGCTTGGAGCCGTCGACGGGCTGCGGGTGCGCACGCTTGACGGCAAGCAGCATCGCGCGCGCGCCCGGTATTACGTACTGGCCTGCTGTAGCATCCAGAACGCACGTCTGCTGCTGGCGTCGAACCGACGAACGCCGACCGGGCTCGGGAACGCGCACGACCTTGTCGGGCGGTTCTTCATGGAGCACATCGAAATCCCCGGTGGGCATCTCGCTCTCGCGCTTTCCGGTCCTGTGAACACGAAGCTGTACGCATTTGAGTTCGGACAGACGAAGGCGCGCGGTGAGCTGGCGCTGAGCGCGGCGGTGCAGCGCGAGCGACGCATCCTGAACGGCACGGTCTCCCTCGAGCCGGGCGCTCCCGGCGAGGTGGCCAAGAGCACGTTTCAGTGGGGCACGCCCGAGCGCCTGGCCGCCCTCAGGAAGTGGCAGGCGAACGGGAAGGTAGGCCCACCGCCGGACGGCCTCCCGGAGCCGGCGCCCGCCGGCGCGCCGCGCTTTTTTCACCTGGTCACCCGCCAGGAGCAGGCGCCTAACCCGGACTCGCGCGTCATGCTCAGCACCGAACGGGATGCGTTGGACATGCCGCGCGCCAAGCTCGCCTGGCGGCTGACGGAGCTCGATCGGCGCTCGTTCCGCGTATTCTACGAGGTGATGGGGCGCGAACTCGGGCGGAGCGGGGTGGGTCGCGTGCAGCTGCTCGACTGGGTGCGCCGCGACGACGGCACCTGGCCCGGCACCCTCAGCGGTGGCTGGCATCATATGGGAACGACCCGGATGCACGACAATCCCCGCCTTGGCGTCGTGGATGCCACGTGCCGGGTTCACGGGCTGGACAACTTGTACGTTGCCGGTGCGTCGGTGTACCCGACGGGTGGCGCCGCGAATCCCACACTGACCCTGGTCGCCTTGAGCCTCCGTCTGTCGGACCATCTGAAGAGGGCACTTGCCTGAGCGGAGGGCGCCCACGAAGCGACAGCAATGTGTTGCCCCGCTGCCCAGTTGCCTGCGGCCAGTTCTCTGACTAATGTCAGACATATGGACGGCATCGCCCAAGTCCGAACCTTCAATCGCTTAGTGACCCAGCAGATCGGGGCGCTGGCGGGGGACTTTCTCGGCCGCAGTCGCTCCCTCGGCGCGTGCCGCGTCCTCTTTGAGATTGGCGCCGATGGCATCGAAATTCGGCAGCTGCGTGCCCGCCTCGCCTTGGACTCAGGCTACACCAGCCGCCTGCTTCGCCAACTCGAGGCAGAAGGACTCATCCGCACCACGCGATCGCCCAGCGACACGCGCGTGCGGTTCGTGACTCTCACCGCCGCCGGCCGCAAGGAACTGGCCGTGTTGAATCGCCTGTCAGACGAGGCTGCTGCGTCGCTCCTCGACCCCCTCCCGGAACCGCAACGCGCGGCCCTGCTCGCTGCCATGGGGACCATCGAACGCCTGCTGCGCGGCAGCGCCGTGCGCCTCTCCGTGGAGGATCCCGAGAGTCCGGCCGCCCGGTATTGTCTCGCGCGCTACTTCGAGGAACTGAAGGCCCGCTTCGCGACCGGCTACGATCCCGCGCGCGGCATATCCGCCGCGCCGGCGGAGCTCACGCCGCCGCGGGGCTACTTCGTGCTGGCCACCCTGAACCAAGCGCCAGTCGGGTGCGGCGCCTTGAAGTGTCATCCGGCCTATGGCGAGATCAAGCGTATGTGGGTCGAGACCTCCGCCCGTGGTCTCGGCCTCGGGACCCGGATCCTGCTCCGTCTCGAAGAGCTCGCGCGGAAACGGCGGCTGCCGCTGCTGCGGCTCGAAACCAACAAGGCCCTTACGGAGGCCCAATCGCTCTATCGGCGAAACGGCTTCCGCGAAGTTCCGGCGTTCAACGACGAGCCATACGCACATCACTGGTTTGAAAAGGCGCTCTAGGCGGTGAACATGGGGACCGTCTTGGACGCCATCGGCAACACGCCGATCGCCGAGCTGCGCAAGGTTGCTCCACCTGGCTGCGCTCGCATCGTGGCGAAGCTGGAGTGGGGCAATCCGACCGGGAGCATGAAGGACCGGATGGCCCGTGCGGCGATTGAGGCGGCCGAACGGGACGGGCGGCTGCCGCCGGGTGGAACCGTGGTGGAGGCCACCATGGGTACAACCGGCATTTCCCTGGCCCTGGTTTGCGCCGCCAAGGGCTATGGGCTGCACATCGTGTTCTCCGATGCCTTTAGCGACGAGAAACGGCGGACCATGCGGGCCTTCGGTGCGACCGTCGAGGATGTGCCCAGTGACCACGGGCTCATTACCGAGGCGCTCGTCAAGGCCATGCTGGCGAGAGCCCACGAGCTCGCCGCGCAGCCGAGCCACTGGTGGTGCGATCAGCTGAACAACCGTGACGCGATCAACGGTTACCTCCCGATGGGGGAGGAGATCTGGGATCAGACCGGCGGCGAGGTGGACGCTTTCGTCCACTCGGTCAGTACCGGCCACTCCATCCTGGGCGTCACGCACGGCCTGCGTGCGCACAAGCCCACCTTGCGCGTCGCGGCCGTGGAACCGGCGGAGTCGGCTGTCCTGTCCGGGCAGCCGAGCGGATCGCACAAGATCGAGGGCATCGGAATCGGCTTTGTCCCGCCGCTCTGGGAGCCCGAGGAAGTCGACGAGATCATTGCCGTCACGACCGCGGACGCCAAGGCCATGACGCGCCGACTTGCTCGGGAGGAAGGATTGCTCGCAGGTGCGTCATCGGGCGCGAACGTGGTGGCCGCCATTCGGCTTGGCCGCCGTCTCGGCCCGGACGCGACGGTGGCGACGATCCTGGTAGATTCGGGGCTGCGCTACCTCAGCACCGACGTGTTTCGGACCTAGACTGCGAAGGACACCGTGACTACTCGCGCCGTCATCCGATTTGGGGGCCTCTGTCTCGCCGGTGGAGCCATCGCGTTCCTTGGCGTCTTCACCTACCTCGCGGCCCGCTTCAACTATCCCGCTGTCCTCGACGGCCCGGCGGCCACGGTGTTGCCCAGCCTCCTCGTAACCGGCCAGCAGGGCCGCCTCGCCTGGGCCGTCTACGCGCTCCTGCCCCTGATATGGCTTCCTGCCGGCGTCGCCGCCTATGAGGCCTTGTCCCCCGTGCGACGCGGGCCAATGCGGCTGGCCTTGCTGTTCGCGGGGGTCGCCGCGCTCGCCACGATGCTGGGCCTGATGCGCTGGCCCAGTGTTCATTGGCACCTCGCCCTGGCATTCGAGCACGCGACCCCGCCGGAGCAGGGGGTCCTGGCCGCCGTTTTCGACGGCCTCAATGCATACCTTGGCAACTACATCGGCGAGTTTCTGGGTGAGCTCTCCTTCAGCGTATTTTTCCTGCTGACGTCGATTGTGTGGCTCGAGTCACCACGCTCGCACAAATGGATCGGTTGGGTCGGCGTGGGCACGGCGGTTCTAGGGCTCCTCGGCATGTTCCGCAACGTCGCGGGCGCCGTGGCTCCGATCGCGGCTGTGAATAACTACCTGCTCCCGGCGTTCATGATCATTCTCGGCGTCGCGCTCGTGCGGTGGCCTGTGGCCCCCGAGCCGGCGGGCGCCTGACCGGCGGCCGCCGCTCCGTCTCCTTGCGCCCGCGGCCACTGCGCCCGCAGCTTACCCACGAAAGGAGTCTCACATGGCGGAGAGCGTCTACAAAGTCATCGAGCTGGTCGGGACCAGCACCGAGTCCTGGGAGAAGGCCGCTGCCGCGGCGGTCAAGCGAGCGGCGAAGACGCTGCGCGACCTACGGGTGGCGGAGATCTCGCAACTCGACATGCAGCTGAAAGACGGCAAGGTCGAGAGCTATCGCGCGAAGGTCAAGGTTTCCTTCAAGTACGAAGGCGACTAAAGGCGGCTTGATCTAGTCGGCGCTCAGATCAGTCGCGTCCGGATCTTGATCTCCGAGGTGAGCGTGCGGTGCACCGGACACCGTTCCGCGATCTCCCGTAACCGGTTCCGTTGCTCCGCGGCAAGCTCACCGTTCAGTGCGATCTCGCACTCTATCACGTCAAGCATTCCCTCCTTCGTGTCACAATCACGACAATCCTGCGCGTGCACCCTCGAATGCCGCAAACGGACCTCCACGTCGTCGAGGGGCCACTGCTTCCGTCGCGCGTACAGCGCGATGGTCATCGACGTTCAGGCGCCGAGGGCACCGAGGAGCAGGTCGTACGGACTGGGGCCGGTATCGGTGCCGCCGTCGGCCAGCGGCTCGTCCGCCAAGAAACGATGGCGACCGACTGCGATCTGCTGCGCAAACCCGGCTGCGCTCCCACGCACCAGCACCACACCGGCTTCGAGCGTCTCATCCACTGGAAGGCTCCGCGTTCGGGAAGTCTGGAGCATAACCTGCTCTACAGCGAATTGCTTTGCCGCGTTTCCCGGTGGAGATTCTGCGTCACTTCGGGCACCCTGGGGAGATCGCGAAACCACTGAGGTGAGGTGAGATGTCGCTCGAGACCCTACGCCTCACGTTGCTCCCGTGCTCACCGGAGCACCTGCTTGCGCTGGTCGATCACCCGGAGCGCCTCGAGACGTTGCTAGGTCTGCGTGGGGCCGACGACCTGCGGCCGTTTTACGTATCGGATGAGGTCTCCCCCGATTGGCTCGCGGCCCTGCGGGATTCTCATGGCCCGGACGTGTGGCGCCACGGGTTCTTCGTGGTCGATCGCGAGAGCGGCTGGGCGCATACCCTGCCGCTGTCCAACCCATCCACCCGTGTCCTTCAGAAGTGCGGCTTCCGTCACATCGGTGCAGTGGTCGATCCCGAGGATGGGCCGGTGTGGCGGTGGGAACGCGGGCCCGACCCAATGGAGTGACCGTACGTGACACAACCGGTCGCGTCGTCCCCGATGGTCCGCCGCTTCGGGTTGATTCACGCCACGGCGCTCAACATGACGAACATGATCGGGATCGGACCGTTCATCACGATCCCGCTGCTCATGTCCGCGCTGGGCGGTCCGCAAGCGATGCTTGGCTGGGTCGTGGCCCTGGTGATCGTCATGTGCGACGGCATGGTGTGGAGCGAGCTGGGGGCGGCGCTGCCGGGATCCGGCGGCTCGTTCGGGTATCTGCGCCACGGCTACGGCGCGGAGAAGGTCGGCCGCCTCATGGGCTTTCTCTTCGTGTGGCAGTTCGTGCTCAGTGGCCCCCTCGAGATTGCGTCCGGGTATATCGGCTTCTCGCAGTACCTCGGCTACATATGGAAGGGGATCACTCCGGGCCAGACGATGCTCGTCGTTACCATCATCGGGTTCGCGAACCTGGCGCTCCTCTACCGGCGGATCACCTCGATTGCGACGATCACCCTCACGCTCTGGATCGGAACCATCGTCACGGCCATCGTGGTCATCCTGACCGGCGCGCTGCACTTCGACCCCAGGGTGGCCTTCGACTTCCCGCCGGGGGCGTTCAACTTCTCCCTGGGCTTCCTCCTTGGCCTGGGCGCCGCGTCGCGAATCGGCGTCTACGACTACCTCGGCTATTACGATGTCTGCTATATCGGCGACGAAGTCAAGAACCCCGGCCGCGTGATCCCACGGTCGATTCTCATCAGCACCGTGCTGGTCGCGCTGATCTACCTCGCGATCAATCTCTCGATTATCGGGGTCGTCCCCTGGCGAGATTTCGTGCCGGCCGCGTCACACCCGCAGTCCAACTTCATCGTCTCGATCTACATGGAACGGATCTACGGTCCGGGCGTCGCGACGATCTTCACGGCGATGATCCTCTGGACCGCGTTCGGCTCGGTCTTCGCCCTCCTGCTGGGGTACTCGCGCGTGCCGTATGCGGCGGCGAAGGACGGCTACTTCTTCAAGGTGTTTGCACGCCTCCATCCGTCCGGGGGATTCCCCTATGTCTCGCTCGTCGTGCTGGGCGTCCTCTCGATCCTCGCGGGATTTGTGTCGCTGGGTATGGTCATCGATGCGTTGATCACGACGCGGATTCTCGTGCAGTTCATCGGGCAGATCGGCGCGGTGACGTTACTGCGGCGCCAGGCGCCCGGCATGCCGCGGCCGTATCGGATGTGGCTCTATCCGGTGCCGAGCCTCGTCGCGCTGCTGGGATGGATCTTCATCTTTGCGACGACGCCGCCCGAGGTGATCGCGTTTGGACTGGGCGCGCTGCTGCTGGGTGCGGTGTGTTTCGGAGCGTGGTCGTGGAAAGGACGAACCTGGCCGTTCGAAGCGCGACCGTTGTAGGAGCGCGGCTCCACCCTTGCGCCGTCGCGCATGGCGCCCGCAGCTTAGGCGCGATGAACCCCCAGACCAGCGACACCCTCGAGGCAGTGCAGCACTTCAACGACGCCTTCAACCGTCATGACGTCGACGCCGTCATGGCGCTCATGACCAATGACTGCAGCTTCGAGAATACCCGGCCCGCCCCGGACGGTGAGCGCTTGGAGGGCCACGATCGGATGAGGGCGTTCTGGGAGCAGTTCTTTGCCCGCTCACCGCACGCGCAGTTCGACACGGAGGAGATATTCGCCGCCGGCGATCGCTGCGTCGTGCGTTGGGTGTACTCCTGGGTCAGGGAAGGGAAGCGCGGCCATGTCCGGGGCGTCGACGTGTTTCGGGTGCGGGACGGGCAGGTGGCCGAGAAGCTGTCCTACGTCAAAGGATGACAATGCAGCGTCGAATGACGAGGCGATGGATCGCTGCCGCGATCCTAACCGCGTCGACATTGGGCGTGACGGTCGACGCCGGACCGTCTCCGGCCCGGATGGCGACGGCCGCCACGGAGTTTCTGAAGAGTCTCACCCCAGAGCAGCGCCAGCAGGCAACCTTCTCCTTCGACGGCGATGAGCGAACTCGCTGGCACTTCGTTCCGACGGAAATCTTTGCACGGCACGGCCTGACCCTCAAACAGATGAACCCGCCGCAGCAAGCGCTCGCGCGCGAGCTCCTGAAGGCTGGTCTGAGCCAGCGCGGCTACATGACGGCGACGCAGGTCATGGAGCTCGAGAGCGTCCTCGCGACCCTCGAGGCCGCACAGGCCGCCGCCGCCGCGCAGCCGCCACAAGCCAATCGATTCGTGCGCGATCCCGAGCGCTACTTCTTCTCGATTTTCGGTACGCCATCGACGCGGAACACGTGGGGCTGGCGTGTCGAAGGGCATCACCTGTCGCTGCACTTCACCGTGGTCAACGGGACGCTCGTAGCAGGGGCGCCGACATTCCTCGGGTCCAATCCCGCGGAGGTTCGCGACGGTCCCAAGAGGGGCACCCGGGTACTCGGCCTTGAAGAAGATGCGGCGCGCTCGCTGCTCGAGTCGCTCGACGCCTCCCAGCGCGCGACGGCGGTCATCAATACCACCGCCCCGAACGACATCGTCACGGTGGCGAGCGTGAAGATCGACCCGCTGTCACCGGTGGGCATTCCGGCCGCCGCGCTCACCGTCAGCCAGCGAGCGCTCCTGAAACAGCTGGTCGACGTTTATGCCGGCTACATGGCAGACGACATCGCGGCCGATCGCCTGGCGCGGATCGAGAAGTCGGGATGGGATAAGGTCGCGTTCGCGTGGGCCGGGAGGCTGGAGCGGGGACAGAAACACTACTACCGGGTACAGGGACCGACTTTCCTGATCGAGTACGACAATACGCAGAACGACGCGAACCACATTCACTCGGTGTGGCGCGATTTCAATGGCGACTTTGGAGAGGATCTGTTGCGCGAGCATGTCCACGACACTCCGCACCGCGATTGAATGGCATCATGTCGAAAGTGAGAATCGGGATCCTCGGCTCGCGGTTCCAGGCGGATTGCATCGCCGGGGCCGTCAAAGCCATGCCGGAGGAGGGCGAAGTCGTGGCTGTGGCCTCGCCGACCCAGGGGCACGCAGCAGCCTTCGCCCAGCGGCACGGCGTTCCGCGCGCGTATGGCGACTACCGCGAGCTGCTACGCGATCCGGACATCGAGATGATCTCGATCGCGGCACCCAATCGCATGCACGCGCAGATCACGATCGACGCCGCTAAGGCCGGCAAGCACGTGGTGTGCGAGAAACCGCTGTGCCTGACGATCGAGGAAGCCGACGCGATGATCGACGCCTGCCGCAAGGCCGGCGTGCTGCTGCTCTACGCCGAAGAGCTGTTGTTCGCGCCCAAATACGTAAAGGCGAAGCAGCTGGCGGACGAAGGGGCATTCGGTCGCGTGCACCTGGTGAAGCAGGGCGAGAAGCACTCGGGCCCGCACTCGGAGTGGTTCTGGGACGTGGAGCAGTCGGGCGGCGGCGCGGTCATGGACCTGGGGTGCCACGGGATCGCCTTCTGCTGGTGGTTTCTCGGCAAGCCGAAAGTCAAAAGCGTCTACGCGCAAATGGCGACCCAGGTGCACCACGGGCGCACGCAGGGCGAGGACGAAGCGGTCACGATCATCGAATTCGAGACGGGCGCCATCGGGATGGTCGAGAGCAGCTGGAACCGGCCGGGCGGGATGGACGACAGTATCGAGGTGTTCGGCGACAAGGGGCAAACGTACGCCGACATGCTCATGGGGAACGCGCTCCCGACGTATTCCGAGGTGGGATTCGGCTACGCCGTCGAAAAAGCGGCGACCACCCGAGGCTGGACGTATCCCGTGTTCGAGGAGCAGTGGAACTACGGCTTCCCCCAGGAGATGCGGCACTTCGCGCGCTGCGTGCGCGGCAAGGAGACGCCGATCTCCGATGGCGAGACCGGACGCGTGGTGCAGGAGGTCCTCTATGCGGCGTACGCGTCGGCCGGACTCGGCCGCAAGGTCATGCTGCCCTTCCGCCCCAAAGGCATCGCCAAGCCGATCGACCTCTGGAAGGCGCCGGAACGCGCCACGGTGGTGGTGTGATGCGACGGCGCCCGCCCACGACTCGTGGCGCTGCTGGAACGGGTGCGGTGAGGGTCGCTTTCGCTCGTGGTCTCGCGCTTCTCGCGCTCGCTGCGGCCCTCCCCGCGGGCGCTCAGGCCCGGCCCTTTGTGCTGGACGACGTGTCGACACTCGTCCGGCTCTCCGACCCGGAGATCTCGCCCGACGGCCGGGCGATCGCGTTCCTCGCGGCGCGCCCGAACTATGAGACCGACCGGTACGACACCGAGCTCATCCTGCTGAACATCGCCACCGGAGAACGGCGCGTGCTGGTCGCCCGGCGGCCGGGGCTCGGCAGCCCGCATTGGGCGCCGCGGGGCGACGCGATCGCGTTCCTGGCGACGGTCGAGGGGCGCCCGCAGGTCCTCGTGCTCCCGCTCGCGGGCGGCGAGCCGCGCGTGGTAACACGGGCACCCGCCGGCGTGGAGGACTACGCCTGGCGGCCGGACGGAGGCGCGATCGCCTACATCGCTCCGGACACGGCGAGCGTGCCGGCGGAGCGCCATAACGACGCGTTCGAGGTGGGAAACGACGATTACCTCACCACCGCGGCGCCCGCTCCGGCGCACCTGTGGCTCGTGTCGCTGCCCACGGGCCAGGCGTCCCGCCTGACGCGCGGCGCCTGGAGCGTCGCGACGAGCCTCGCGACCTCGCCCCTCTCTTGGTCCCCCGACGGACGGACGATCTCGTTCGTGCGGTTTGCCACACCCCATTCAGGCGACACGGACCAGAGCGCGGTGTGGCTCGTGGACGCGGGCACCGGCGCCACGCGCGGGCTCACCGGCCGGACGGCACGCGAGGGGTCGCCGCTCCTCTCACCGGACGGCGCACTCCTCGCCTACACCTTCCCGCGGGACGGCGACCCCGCGAGCCTCGATGAGGTGCACGTCGCTCCGGCGAGCGGTGGGGAGGGACGGCCCGTCACCAGGGCGCTCGATCGGCATGTCACCGGGTTCACGTGGCTCGGCGACGGGCGGACCCTGCTCGTGCTCGGGACCGACGGCACGCGATCGGCGCTGTGGGTACAGCCGCTCGAGGGTGCGGCCCGGCGCGTGCGCCTGGGGGAGATTGCGGAGGTGTCGGGCCTCACCGCGGATCGGCGTGGCGCCATCGCGCTGGTCGGCACCGAGGCCGCGCGGCCGCCGGAGATCTACTACCTCGCCTCCTCGGCGGCGGAGCCGCGGCGCCTGACCGATTTCCACCAGCAGATCACGGCCCGGGCGATCGGGCGGACCGAGGCGGTGGAGTGGACCGGGCCCGACGGCCTGCGGGCGAACGGCGTGCTCACGCTGCCGCCCGACTTCTCGCCCGGACGGCGCTACCCGCTGGTGCTCCTGATCCACGGGGGGCCCACGGCCAGCTCGACCGAGGAGTTCTGGGCCCGCGCGCAGCTGCTCGCGGGGCAGGAGTGGCTCGTGTTCCAGCCGAACTATCGGGGCAGCGACAATCTGGGTAACGCGTTCCAGCGCGCCATCGCGACGAGCGCGGCCGAGGGGCCCGGGCAGGACATCATGGCCGGCGTGGCCGCTCTGGTGGGGCGCGGGATCGTGGACACGACGCGGGTGGCGGTATCGGGCTGGTCGTACGGCGGCTTTCTCACCGCGTGGCTGCTTGGCCGCTATCCCGCCGCCTGGCGCGCGGGCGTGGCCGGCGCCGCCCCGCTGTCGCTGCTCGACATGTACAACCTGTCGGACCTCAACGTGATGCGGCGCCACGCGATCACGGCATCGCCGTGGGTGGGCGACCGGGTTGCCGCCTGGCTGGCCGAGTCGCCGCTCACGCAAGCGTGGAAGATCCGCGCGCCCACGTTGATCCTGGCGAACACGGGCGACGCGCGCGTCGCGGTCACGGGCTCCTACATGCTGTATCGCGCGTTGCGCGACAACGGCGTGCCGGTGCGGTTCGTGGCCTACCCGGGTCGCGGCCACGCGCCGGCCGACCCGGTACGCCAGCGCGACGTCGACCGTCGCTGGGTCGCGTGGCTCGCGCGCTACCTTACCGAATAGTCTTCGACGCCTCGTCCCAGGACACGGAGGTCTTCCGGAAGTACGACTCGTTCGCCATGTGGCAGGCCAGCGCCGCGTGGTGACCGAACACCGCGTCCTCGACCACCGGTTTCCGCGTGCGCACCGCCTCGAAGTAGTTCCACAGGTGCGGCCGGACGTCGTCGAAGTCGGGCCCGGTGAATGACATGGTCTCGGGCATCGCAGCCGCTTGACCCAGCTTGAGATCGTTCTCCTGATGCCATTTCTCGAGATACGCCTCCCGCATCGCACGGGGGTAGCTGCCGGTGTAGTAGCTGGGGTAGTCGTCCTTCCCGGTTTGCGGCGCGAGGCTCAACCTGGACCCGGTCACCTCCAGCACGCCCTTCGAGCCCTGGATGCGATAGGTCTCGGGCATCGACGTCCCCAGATTCAGCCGCATGTACACCGGTAGCTCGCCGAAGTAGTAGACGACGGCGTGAACGTCCGGCATGTTGCGACCGTCCTTCCAGCGCCGGATCCCACCGACCGCCGTAGCCTGCTTCGGCGGCTCATTGATCCCCAGCATGAACATCATGCCGCTGATCAGGTGGACCAGGAGGTCACCGGCGACCCCGGTGCCGTATTCCTTCCAGCAGCGCCAGCGGGCGAAGATGTTGGGATCGAAGGCGCGCTTGGGGACCGTGCCCTGCCAGGTATCCCAGTCCAGATTCCGCGGTGACAGATCCGGCGGCGGCGGATATTGCCACGCGCCTGTGGGGTCGTTTCGTCCGAGCCATCCTTCGACCAGCATCAGGTCGCCGACCGCCCCCTGCGAAATCAGCTCTTTGGCCTTGGCACAGATCTGGGAGCTGACGCGCTGCGAGCCGATTTGCACGATGCGTCCCGTCTTCTTCGCGGCATCGACCATGGCCACGCCGTCGGCCGCGCTGTGCGACATCGGCTTCTCGCAGTAGATGTCCTTGCCCGCGCTCACCGCGTCCACGACCACCTGCTTGTGCCAGTGATCGGGAACGGCCGCCACGATGCAGTCGATGTTCTTGTCGTCCAGCAGCGACTGATAGCGGCGCGTGACCAGCAGATCCGCTCGTACGATCTCGCGGGCCAGCGTGTGTCGACCGTCATAGAGGTCGCAGGCGGCGGCACATTCGACGCCCGGCAGCTTGATGGACTCGGACAGGAGCCAGTTCCCCTGCATGCCGACGCCGATCATGCCGAAGCGGACCCGGTCACTGGCGGCCATGGCCGCCGGAGCCGGCGTCAGACTGTGCGGCATCGGCACCAGCGCGTGCGCGGCGAGCGACGCACCGGCGGCAGCCGCACTCGTGCCCAGGAATTCGCGACGCGACCAATGGCTCTTCTTCACGGCGCCTCCATGTCGTATGAGGTGGCGAAGGCTCGGCCTCCATTATGCTGGCTTACTTCGCCTCCTTGCGCCAGCCACGATCGGGCCTGCAGCTTCTCAGCATGCGCGCCATCCTCGCCCTCCTGGTCCTCGTGGCGACCGCTCAACCGGCCCTCGCCCAGTCCGAGGATCGGCTCCGAGCGTTCTTCGAGGGGAAGACCGTCCGCCTCAAGATCGAGATGCCCGGGACCGAGGACGGTGTCGATGTCTATCCCGGGACGGTGCACCCGATCGACTTCCCCAAACACGCGACGCGTCTGAAACGGGCCGGGACGGCGCTGCGCCGGGGCGACGAAGTGCTCGTGACCAAGGTGAAGGTCAAGAAGGATCTGATCGAGTTCCAGCTCGGGGGCGGGGGATACGGGACCTTCGGGGACGACGATAGCCCCAACGTCTTTGTGCCCTCCGCGTCCAAGACCGAACGGGAGAAGAACCTGGAAAAGGACCTCGAGAAGGCCACCGATCCGGCCCAACGCCGCAAGATGCGCGAGGAGCTCGATGCGCTGCGGCGCGACCGACAGCGCGAAGACGCCCGCAACCAGGCTGGGGCCGCTCAGGCAGAGCAGACCAAAGAGGCGAACATCCGGCAGCGCCGGTTGGAGGGTGGATCGCGCTTCAACGTCCGCTACAAGCCGGTCGTGCCACCCGACGCGCTCACCCCCGACGGACTGATGCAAGCCCTGGCGGAGTATCTGGACTTCTCATCGCTCGCAGGAGAACCGGCCACGGGGCCGGCGCCTCGTGCAGCCGGGGGACCCGATGGGCTGCGGAAGGGCCTCACCGTTGACGAGGTCGATGCGCTGTTGGGACGCCCCGACGCGATCGCCCGGCGGACCGAGGGGAGTCTCACCGTGAGCACGTCCACCTATCGCACGCGCGACCGGGCGATCACGGCGGAGTTCGTGGAGGGCGTGCTCATCCGGTTCACGATCACTTCGCCGTAGGCGGCGTAAACGACAGCTGGGTGGTCTGGGACAGCCGCGACTATGTGTGGATCGGGGAGTGCAGCGTCAGGCGTAGATTGAGCGCCGCCGAGTCGACAGCCCGTCTGGAGACATCCCAGCGCGTCGTGCATGATCTCGCGCGGCCCTGCGCGCCAGCTCGGCCAACCATCGTCCCACGGTCTGTTCCCGCCCATTGAACGACGCCGCACGCCGCCACGCTTCACGCAGGGTGGCAGCGACCGTCACATCCGCCGCGTCGGGATTCAACAGCACCGTATAGGCGATCGCGTACAACGTCATCCCGTACCGGGCATCGAGCTCCGCCAGTGCCGCACGGTCGCCAAGCGCGGCGATCCGCTCCACCAGCACGGCGTCGGACAATACGGGCGTCGAGGTGGTGAGGGCCCCGGAACCGGTTACCATCCGCTCTCCTGATGACGGGGTTCGCGCGATCGGAATGTGCTTGGGTGCGTCCACACACGGCCGTAATAAAGAGCACACGGCCAACGGACGAGTCACAGCCTCCGGCACCTCCGGCTGTCGCCCCAGCGACGTGACCGCGGTCACATAACGGGCATCCGGAGCTTGACGGGCTGGCGCCCGATCCGTCATATGTAAGCAATAAGCCACAATGACAGTGATGAACGACGAGGTCGTCCGGGCCGATCCGGTCCTGCGCAAGCGGGTCGTGGCGATGCTGCTAGGGGCGGGTGTGGTCGGCGCGGCGGCAATTCAGTGGGGCCTCCCCTGGCTCGAGTTGGCCCGCCTGCGCCAGCCGGGCATGCAACGCACCATCTGCATCAGCTTCCTCGGCGTGATCATCGCGGTAGCGCTCGCGACCATCATGTCGGGGCGCCGGATCACCGGCCTGGGCCGACGCACCGTGGCGTTGCAGCAGTTTCCGCCGCCCGGCGTGACACTGCTGCATGACGTGCGACGGATGACCGGCGCGCGGGCCGTGTATCTGGGCCGGGGCTACGTCCTGATCGGCTGGACCCTGGTTGTCCTGGCGCTCGCGTTGCTGGGCCTCGGGAGCTACGCGCTAGCGGTCCTCTGGCCCCGGTAGTGGCGCCGAGGCGTCCTCGGCGGGCTGCGGTGTACTGGGTGTTCGCGTCGTTCGGCCCGCTCGGCCTCGCGTGTCATCACGCGCCGCCGGCGCGCCCACAGCTCGAGTCCCCGCCGCAGCGGTCCGACGTCGCACGCGACACGGTGCCCCCGCCCGCGCCTCCCTCCCAGCGGGGCGGTGATCCCCTGAGTGCCGCCGAGCGCGACTCCATACTCGCCGAGGCTCGTACCCGCCGCGCGGCCTGGCGGGCGCGCGGCATCACGGACTATCGCATCCGCGTGGCGGTCGGCTGCTTCTGTCCGTGGCCGTCGGCGCCGCGCGTGCTCGAGGTACGGGCAGGACGGGCGGTTGCGCTGCTCGATACGACTGGGCGGGCAACCTGACTCCCCGGCCCTCGAAATAGGGGCTGTGGCTTCGGTGCGGCGTCTCCGGGCACCCGGTGGTGCCGCGTTGCGGGGCATGGAGCTTGCTGCGTCGCAGCGCAGCGCTCATGTCACCGTCCCCCGTCGCACTCGATCGCTGGCAGGCCTGGGATCGCCTGCTGGCCGCGACACCCGAGACCGGGTTCATGCAGTCGTCCTGGTGGGCGGAGTTTCGAACCACCGCCGGCTTTGAGCACTTCGGAGTCATGCTGAAAAACGGCGGCGCGATCCTGGGCGGCGCGGTCGTCTTGAGGTTCACCTACGCGGACGACCAATGCTTCTACTACATCCCCGAGGGCCCGGTGCTCCCGGGCGATGCGGCGGTCGCGGGCGCGGTGTTCGACGCCACGCTCGCGGCCATCGAAGACCGGCGCCGCACCGAGCAGCAGACGGTCAGTCATCTGCGCATCGAGCCGCGCTGGCAGCGGCTGCCGGGTTTCGTCTCCGGGTTCCAGCCCGTGCGTCCGTTCAGTGACGTCTTCTTCGAGCCGCGAAACACGTTGTGTGTCGATCTGCGCGCGTCGGAGGAGGCCATCCTGGCTCAGATGAAGCCGAAGGGGCGGTACAATATCCGGGTCGCCCAGCGACACGGCGTCTCAGTCGTTCAGGACGCGTCGGAGCAGGGCCTCGCAGACTTCCAGAGAATCTACGAGGAGACCGCCGGCCGGCAGGGACTGAAGGCCAAACCGCCGGACTACTTTCAGGCCCTCCTCTCGTTGCTCACGCCTCGCAACTGCGGATCGCTGTTCTTCGCCGAACACCAGGGCGCGCGAGTCGCCGCCGCCGTGGTGGTGTATTTCGGCCGGCGGGCCACGTATTTCTATGGCGGCTCGCTCGATAGCCGCCGGGAAGTCATGGCGCCATATCTGCTCCACTTCGAGATCATGCGCGCGGCGAAGGCGCTGGGCCATGACTGGTACGACCTCTGGGGCACGGCACCGGAGCGCGAGCCGGACCACCCGTGGCGCAACATCACCGTCTTCAAGCGCAAGTTCGGCGGCGTGGCGCTCGATCTCGTCCCGACCCTCGACTACATCTACGACGCCGCGGCGTACGAGCACTACCTAGCCGCGGAGGGTGATCGGGCTAGTGCCCGCCCGCCCGGGCCAGGCGCTCCCGTAGTGGCGGATAGAACTGGGTGAATACCTGGTCGTGGGCGGCTTCCGTCGCGTGACAAGAGTAGCACGGTGCCGTACCCGGGATCATCGCCGCAGTCGCCGCGTTGTCCCCGAACCCGAAGAACCCCCAGCCGGTCCTGTCGATGCCCGCCTGCTTCAGGTGCACCTCGATCGTCGGCACCCGATCCCCTTCATAGAAGCCGGCCCGCGCCGGCGTGAACTTGCGCGACGCCTCGTAGAACGAGAGCACGAGCATCGTGCGCTGCGGGAACGCGCCCGTCCGGACGAACTCGCGATAGGCCCACGGTTGCACGTAGACGTTGTGAAACATCCCCGGCGCGGCGCCCGCCGCGGGCGGGGGCGCAGCGGCGTACGACAGCCCGGTGGAGGCGCCGACCATCACCCAGGCCTCCCAACCCACCGGTTTCACGAGCTGGTCGCGCTGCGCAAACCGCGGCAGCTGATCTTCCGGTGGATCCCGCTGCTGGCCGCGCGCCACCCCGCGCCACGCGACGACCCCGATGAGGCCAGCGAGCATCGCCGCGATCCACCCGATCGTACCACGGCGGATCTGCATCGTCGATTCCTCCGGTAGGGAACTACCTTGTACGATGTCACGGGTCCGCGAACAGTTGCGTCAGGGATTCGCGAGGCCTGTAGCGCGCGGACAACTGCGCCGACTCCACGACCTGCTGAGCGTCCGCGCCAGTCTCTCCACGAGTCGTCCCGTTCTCGCCAAACGATTCTTCAGGAAAATACTGAGGCGCCAAGGCTGGTTGTGGCCGCGGCGCAGCATCGCGGCCGTGCCCAAACTGCGCGGCGCAAAAAGGCACAGAGCTTGCGATATCCGACGATTGCGTAACAAGCCTGACGCTGTTCGGTCATGGGCAGCCCAGGTGAACGATCTTCCAATTCAGAAGGAGGGATGTATGAAGCACCTGAATCTCGAGCTGGAGAAGCTGGAGGAGCGTATCGCGACGTGGGCCGTGCCCACCTGTGGTGGTGGCAGTGGCTCGAAGGGCAGCAAGGACCATGGGTCGGGGAGCAAGGGCTCCAAGGACCACGGTTCCAACGGGTCCAAGGAAGGATCCAAAGGCTGCTAAGTAGCAGCGCCACCAGGCGCCCGGGGTAACCCGGGCGCCTGGTGGTTTTCTCCCTTTCGAGGAGGGTGACGGGCGCCGTGATTGCCGCAG
>Ga0137418_10001217_pt1 | contig 23658 bp, 18 predicted proteins | sample CZODoug3_1_2_16f_FD_122242 | JGI IMG/M metagenome (GOLD analysis project Ga0137418, IMG submission 122242) | Vadose zone soil fungal communities from Angelo Coast Range Reserve, California, USA - CZODoug3_1_2_16fungal (Hybrid Assembly) | ecosystem: Environmental > Terrestrial > Soil > Vadose...
GCGACGGGGATCTGTTCTGGGACTTCGGCGCGCGCGAGCAGTTCGGCTATCACGACATCGAGCGCCATTTCGGCGTGGCGCCTGAGCGCTTCGCCGACTATCTCGCGCTCACCGGCGATGAGGTGGACAACATTCCCGGCGTGCCCGGGATCGGGCATCGTACCGCCGCCTGCCTCATGCGCGCATTCGGCTCCCTCGATGAGCTGTATGGTGACCTGGCGCGCGTGGCGGACCTGAAGCTGCGCGGTGCGGGAACCTTAGGGAAGCGCCTGAGCGAGCATCGCGAGTCGGTGTACCTCGCGCGCCGGCTCACGCGCATCACCTGTGATCTCTCGCTCGAGGTCGCCGCTCCCGGGCTCAGGCGCCGCCTGCCGGACATGCCGGCGCTCTCGGAGCTGTACGACCGGCTCGGCTTCGGACCGTTCCTGCGCCGCCAGGGCGAACGGCTGGCGCACCTGCCCGCCGGCTGAGGCGCGCCGCGGCGCAGATGCAGCGCTTTGCGGCCATCGCCCATGAGGTCAGCTCCCTGACCGGCGCGCGCTGTGCACCTGCGCCGCAGCGGCGCGTGACGGGCGGCAGCATCAATGAGTGCTACCTGTGGCCGGGCGATGCGGGCCCGATGTTCGTGAAGGTCGCCCCGCTGGAGGCGCGGGGCATGCTCGAGGCCGAGGCTGCCGGGCTCGCAGAGCTCGAGTGGGCGCACGCGGTGCGCGTGCCGCGGGTGCTGGCGAGCGGGCATACGGAGGGGGCCGCGTTCCTGGCGCTCGAGTGGATCGACACGGGCGGGGCGGGGCCGGAGTGCGAAGCGCGCCTGGGTAAAGAGCTCGCGGCGCTGCATGCCGTGACGGCGCCGCGCTTTGGCTGGGCGCGCGACAACACCATCGGCCGCACGCCGCAGGTGAATGCCGCGAGCGAGGACTGGGCGGAATTCTTTCGCGAGCGGCGCCTGCGGCCGCAGCTTCAGATGGCCGCCGCGCACGGCTTTGCGGACCTGCCCGCCGCCGCCGGGGAGCGGCTGCTCGAGTCAGTGCAAGGGCTCCTCGCCGGTCACCGCCCGGCGGCCTCGCTCCTGCACGGGGACCTGTGGGGCGGCAACTGGCTCGCGAGCGCGGCCGGTGAGCCGGTGCTCATCGACCCGGCGGTCTACTACGGTGATCGCGAGACCGACCTGGCGATGACACGCCTGTTCGGCGGCTTCGGCGAGGGCTTCTACCAGGCGTACCAGGCGGCGGCGCCGCTCGCGCTCGGCTGGCAGGCGCGCGCCGAGCTCTACAACCTCTACCACGTGCTCAATCACGCCAACCTGTTCGGCGGCGGTTACGCCCGGCAGGCACGCGCCATGATCGAGCATCTGCTGGCGCCGGCGCGACGCTGACAGAGCGGCTGCGCGCGGCTATGCTGCGCGTGACAGGCGGGTGCTGTGTCAGGAGCGAGCCATGGCGGACAAGAACATCCAATCGGTTCTCCTGGAGACGCGCACTTTCCCCCCACCGCCCGCCTTCGCGGCGCGCGCCCGCATCAAGCCGTCGGACCTGGAGAACCTGCGCAAGCGCGCGCGCGACGATCATGTCGGATTCTGGGCCGATCTCGCCTCCCAGGAGCTCACCTGGCACACGCCCTTCACCGTGACGCTGGACGAAACGCACGCTCCGAACTATCGCTGGTTCAGCGACGGTCGCCTGAACGCCTCCTACAACTGCCTGGACGTGCACCTGAACGAGCGCGGCCACAAGACCGCCGTCATTTTCGAGGGCGAGCCCGGGGATGTGCGGCGCCTCTCCTACCGCGAGCTGCACGCGCAAGTGTGCCGCTTCGCCAACGCGCTCAAGGCACAGGGCGTCACGCGCGGCGACCGCGTCATCATCTACATGCCGCTGGTGCCGGAGATCCTCGTCGCGATGCACGCCTGCAACCGCATCGGCGCGATTCATTCGGTGGTGTTCGGCGGCTTCTCGGCCCCGGCGCTCAAGGACCGCATCGAGGACACCGAAGCGGTGCTGGTGATCACCGCCGACGGCGGCTGGCGTGGCGGCCAGGCTGTCGAGCTCAAGGCAGCCGCCGACCACGCGCTCGCCAGCGGCTGCAGGAGCGTGCGGCGCGTGATCGTGCTCAAGCGCACCGGCAAGCCGATCAGCATGGATCCGAAGCGCGACCTGTGGTGGCACGAGGCCATCGAGACACAGACGCCCTCGTGCGAACCGGAGTGGGTGGACGCGGAGCACCCGCTGTTCCTGCTGTACACCTCCGGCTCCACCGGCAAGCCCAAGGGCATCCAGCACGCCACCGGCGGGTATCTGCTGGGCGCGAAAGTCACGACGCAGTGGGTGTTCGATCTGCGCGATGAGGACGTGTTCTGGTGCACCGCGGACGTCGGCTGGGTCACCGGGCACAGCTATGTCGCCTACGGGCCGCTCGCGGCGGGCGCGACCGTGGTGCTGTACGAGGGCGCGCCGGTGTTTCCCGACGGCGGGCGCTTCTGGAAGAACTGCCAGACGCACGGCGTGACGGTGTTCTACACCGCGCCCACGGCCATCCGCGCCCTGATGAAGCTCGGCGATGCGCTGCCGGCGAAGTACGATCTTTCGCGCCTGCGCCTCCTCGGCAGCGTGGGCGAGCCCATCAATCCCGAGGCGTGGATGTGGTACCACCGGGTGATCGGTCAGGGCCGCTGTCCGATCGTCGACACCTGGTGGCAGACCGAGACCGGCGCCATCCTCATCTCCCCGCTCCCGGGCGTGACCGCGACCAAGCCCGGATCCTGCACGCAGCCGCTCCCCGGGATCGAGGCGGACATCGTCGACGATCAGGGTGAGTCGGTGAAGCGCGCCGATGCCGGCGGGTACCTGGTGATCAAGAAGCCCTGGCCGGCGATGCTGCGCACCATCTGGCGCAACAACGAGCGCTACGTGGCCGGGTACTGGGAGAAGTTCCACAACCGCCTGTACGTGGCGGGCGACAGCGCGCATCGCGATGCGGACGGTTATTTCTGGATCCTGGGACGCATCGATGACGTGCTGAAGGTCAGCGGGCACCGTCTCGGGACCATGGAGATCGAGTCGGCGCTGGTCGCGCATCCGCGCGTGGCGGAGGCCGCCGTGGTCGGCAAGCCCCACGACATCAAGGGCGAGTCGGTGTTCGCCTACGTCGTGTGCCGCGGTCCACGCCCCACCGGCGACACCAGCGCGCTGGTGAAGGAGCTGCGCGACTGGGTGGGCGAGGAGCTCGGTCCAATCGCCAAGCCCGACGACATCCGCTTCGCGGACAACCTCCCCAAAACGCGCTCGGGCAAGATCATGCGCCGCCTGCTCAAGGCCATTGCGCGCGGCGACGAGATCACCCAGGACGTCTCCACGCTCGAGAACCCGGCGATTCTGGAGCAGCTGCGCGGCACGGAGGGCGCCGTGCCCGCACCAGCCAGCGCCCGCAAGAGCGCGCCGGCCGCCGGCGCGGCGCGGCCCCGGGCGGCACCCAAGCCTCGCAAACCGGCCGCAGCGCGCCGCAAGGCCCGCACCGCCACCGCCCGCAAGAGCGCGCCGCGCAAGAAGTCGCGTGCCCCGGCGCGCAAGTCAGCCGCGCGCCGCTCCCCGCGGCCGGCCCCGGCCCGCCGCCGCCGCGCGGCATCGGGCCGGCGGCGCACACCGGGCCGGCGCAGGCGCTGAAACACCAACACAATCAGTCGTGCGCCGGGAGATCCATCAGTGGATCCCAGTACCGGCAGACCCACCCGAGGGCCAGCATGACGACGAACATCGCCGCGTTGGCCGGGATCTGCAGATTGAAGTCGACCGCCGAATGAATCAGCAGCGCCACGATGGCCATCGTGGCCGCGAAGCCCATGCCCTGCAATAGCTGTTCGCGGCGCTTGAGTTGGGCGCGAATGGCCGTCCAGAGCGAGGCCAGCACGACGGCGCCCAGCACGGCCGCGGACACCAGCCCGAACTCGCAGGCGAACTGCAGGTAATCGTCGTGTGCGTGCCGGGTGAAGCCGGTGACGACGACGGCGCTGGTATACATCGGGTAGACGGCATAGAAGCTTCCCGCTCCGATGCCCGTCAGCGGGAAGTCCCGCAGCATCGCCACGGCGTCGCGGTCCGTGTCGACGCGATCCCCGGGGTCAGTGGAAGTCTGCTGGATGCGCTGCGCCACTTTCTCGATGCCGAAGAAGTTGCCGACCACGAGCAGATCGATGACCAGGAGGCTCGCGAAGAAGGTGATGGTGCGGCCCGAGAGCTTGCGCACGGCCAGCAGGTAGAAACAGCCCACGCCGGTCAGGCTTGCGAAGAACGCCACGTTGCCCATACGCGAGCGCGTGAGCACGAGGCCCGTGACCATGATGACGAGCGCGAGCCTCACGCGCGCCTTGTTGCCGAGCAGGGTCCGCAACAGCTGGCGCGCACTGTCCCGCCAGCCGGCCGCACTGCGACTCGAGAGCTCGGCCAGCATCAGGCCGACGCCGGCCGCGAGACACATTTCCAGGTAACCCGCCAGGTGATTGCGGTTGATGAACGTGCCGGTGGCAACCCCGGGGTCCTGCCTATCGATGAAGATCCCGTGCTCGAGACCGGAGAGCGTCATGAGCGAGCCATAGGCGGCCTGGAACACGCCGCCCACGATGATCGCCTGCGCCAGCAATTTGATGCGCGGCCGGTTGTTGACGAGCAGCAATGTCAGGCAGAAGAAGAGCAGGTAGGCCAGTGTCTGCAGGGCCGCCTGGCGCGTGGCGTGGACGTCGAGCGACAGGCTCGGATAGCTGTGCGTGGCGCTGTGGATCTCAAGGGCCCGCGGCGAGAGCAGGCCGAGGGCGCCGGCCGGCAAGGGCAGCCCCTGCACGACTATCCACAACACGGTGGCGAGCAGGCACGCGGTCACGGGCCACGCACGGACGAAGGGGCGGGTCAGCGAAACCCTGCCCCGGTAGTACTGCACGAGCCACACGCCCGCGATCAGGAACACCCAGGCTTCCATGAACGATGAGGCCCAGGCGACGTTGCTGCCGAACGGCAGAGGCATCCACAACAAGAGCGCCAGGAAGGCATAAAACAGGAAGCGATCGGCGGGAGCCCGTGGCGCCATCACTTGCGATTCCCCAAAAGGAAAACGGCGTACGTCCTGGAACGTACGCCGTTTGTCTTATTGCCTTTGAGCCCTAGTGGTGCGGTTTGCTCGGGCTCTTCTCGCACTCGTCGTCATGGCCGCCACGGCCGCCGCGGTCGCCATGGTCGCCGCGGTCATGGTCGCCATGGTCACCACCGTCACCATGGTCGCCGTCGTCGCAATGCTTGCCCTTGCGGTCCTTGTCGTCCTTATCGCCCTTGTCGCTCTTATCCTCGTTCTCTTTGCGCCCGAAGTTCTCCGCGGGATGCGCAGCGCCGCGCGCGAGATCGGCACCCGCGCCCGCCAGACTCAGGCCTGGATCGGATACGGCTGGCGCATTCGCACCGGCCAGGGGCAGGAGCAACCAAGCCACCATCCCGATGACCACTGGTTTGATTTTCATGACGATCTCCCCAACCGCAGGTGGGTTCCCTGATGGGCTGCTGACTATGGTCGCCACGTCTGCTTCTGTCAACGCGCCGCGCAGGACCGCGATTCCCGGCCACTATGTCAAGCCGAGCATCTCACAGTGACGCTTGATATGGGCGAGGGAGTCGCCGGCGCGGGTGCACAGCGGCCGCCAACGTTCCTTCGCATCGGACATCCTGGAAAAGGACTGGGGATCGCGTTCGAGTGCCCGGTCGGCGGCGGTCAGGACCGCCAGGGCAGCGGCCGCCTTCAGGGCCCACCAACTGCTCGCGCCCAGTTCCGCGACCCGATCCTGCAATGGAGGCTCCCGCGGGCCGAACTCGACCGCACGCACCAGTGCGTCCTGATACACGCCGCCCGTATCCTGGTATTGCTGATATTTTACCAGCGCCAGATTGCCCCAATCCCAAGGCCACGTCGGGCGCAGGGCAAGGGCCGCCTGGTAGTAGCGGGCGCCCGCGTCGCCGTAGCGCGATATCTCCGCGGCATCCAGATCGTCTGCCTCGAGCACGATGCGATGCAGACGGCCCAGCTCGCTGAGGTTCTCTGGATCACCCGGCGCCAGTGCCAACGCCCGGATGAGGCTCCCGTAGAGCGCCTGCCATTCGTCCCGGGTCAGGATCTCGCCCGCGTCGCGCTTGGTCTGCAGATAGGACTTGGCCTCTTCGGCGTATACGTCGGCCAGCCCCGTACGGGCGGCGACGCTCAGGGCGTAGCCGAGCACAAGCAGGAGCGCTGCGATGAACGCCCGAACGGGCACCGAAGGTGCGAGTTCAGGCAACGGCGGCCACCGCACCCCGAAGGATCATCTGCGGGTTCCGGTTGACGAGGTCTTGAGCTGCCTGAGCGCCGATCACCCGGGCCGCGGCCTCGACGCCCTCCCTGAGCGCCGGTCGCCGGCCGGTGAGATTGTGGGCGTCGGAGGCGAGCACCTTGAGGACATCGAACTCGAGCAACTCAAGCGCACGCCTTTGTGGCGCCCGGCCGAAATGCCCCAGCAGGGCACCGGCTGTAATCTGCAGGAAACACCCCATCTCGACGAATGGCTCGATCTTCGAAAGATCCCGAATCACGTCCTGGTTACGCTCCGGGTGGGCAATCAGCGGCCTGATCCTGTCCTTCAGCAGCCGCTCGATGAGCTTCTCCGCACCGGGAGTAATGTGGCTGTGCGGAAACTCCAGCAGGATGATCCTGTGGCCGTCCAGCTCGCCCAGGAACGCCACCTCGTTCTCACTCAGCAGCGCGACGATGTCGGGCGACACCCGTACTTCGGCCGCCATGCCGATATGCAGCGGCACGCGCGCCTGGCGCAGCGCCAACCGGAAGTCCCTGAACGCCTTCTCGATGGTGCTGCGCGTGTTTGGGTAGCGGCCCGGGTCGAGGTGCGGGGTCATCACGGAATACGTAATGCCATCGGCCACCGCGGCCTGCGCCAGGGCGAGCCCGTCGGCGAGCGTCTGCGCACCGTCGTCGATGCCGGGCAGAAAATGACAGTGCAGGTCGATCATGCCCCGGATGGCCGCCGTGAATCGGGCCGCCTAAGACTTCGCAGCATCCGGCTCGTAATAGCTGCCATAGTCATAATCACCGTATTTTTCGGCCTTGCGAACATCAAACTGGGTGAGCACGATGCCCAGTATCGGCGCGTTGACCCGCTCGAGCAGGCCGAGTCCGGTCTTGATTTGCGGCACTTTGGTCGCGTCCGACTTGACGACATAGAGCACACAGTCCGCGTACTTCGACAGCACGGCCGCATCGCTCACCGGCAATATGGGCGCGCAGTCGATGATGATGCGCGAATAGGTGTGGCTCAGCACCTTGAGCGCACTGGCCATGCGGGCCGAGGACAGGATCTGCAGCGGATCGGGGGGGATGAACCCCGTTGAAATCGCGTCCAGATCCTTGACAGCCGTGCCGATCACGCATTCAGGGAGCCGGGAACTACTGGTCAGGAGCTCCGACAGGCCCGGTGCATCCCGCGGCAGCCCGAGCATCCTGCCAACCGCGGGTCGCCGCAGATCTCCATCGAGCAACAAGGTCTTCTCCGCACGGCCAAATGCGACCGCGAGGTTGAGCGCAAAGATGGACTTGCCTTCACTTCCGATCGAGGAGGTGACCAGGATGATCTTGTGCGGTTTGTCGAGATTATCGAGCGAGATGGCCGTGCGGATGGTGCGTATGGCCTCGGCGAAACGCGGATCGGTTTCTCCCGTCTCTTCGCCCTTGCCGAGCATGCTGGCAGCACTGAGGGCCTGGTTCCCGAGCCGCGGCTCGATGCCGAGCAGCGGACGCTTTAGTTTTTCCTCGACGTCCCTCGAGCTCTTGACGGTGTTGTCGAGGGACGCGAGCAGCAAGGCCACGCCGACACCGAACAGCAGCGTCAGCAGCACGGCGACCGACACGATTCGGCGCTTGTTTGGCTTGGCGGGCACACGGGGTACCACGGCGGGCTCGACGATTCGCGCCCGCGCGCTCGCGAGATCGCCAGTGGCCGAGGTTTCGCTCAGCCGTTTGAAAAAGAGGTCGTAGAGCTGGCGATTCGTGTCCACGGCCCGCTGCAGGCTCTCGAGCTTCGCCTCCTTGCGGCCCACTTGCTGATACTGCTGGCCGGCGCGATTGAGCGCCGCCACGATCGCGGCCTCCTCGGACTTCGCCGCCTCGTAGCGTTTTCTGATGCCTTCAATGACGCTGCGGGCCTGGTTGTTGAGATTCTCGGTGGCCTGGGCGAGCTCGTTCTGGGCAGCGACCATTTTAGGATGTGACGCCCCGTAGCGTTTCTCCAGCTCGGCCACCGCCTGTTGTGCAGTCGCCTGGGCCGCCTGGGCACGGCGCATGCCTTCGTCCGCGAGCAGGGCGGGAACGCCCAGCAGGTTTTCCACTCCTCCGGCCGCCGGCGTGACCTGCAGGTAGGCAATCTTCGCCGCCGCGAGGGTTTGTCGCACTTCCAGCAGCCGGGCAGACAGGTTGCTGATCTCCGCGGCAGGCAACGCCTTGACCCCGGTCACGTCGACGATGTGCTCCTGTTCCCGATATGTCTGGAGGCTGGCTTCCGAGGCCTGTAATTCCTTGCGCAGGCTCTCCAGCCGTGTCGCCATCCATTCGGTGGCGGACCTGGTCGCGTCGGCGCGCGCCTCGAGCGTGCTCTCTATATAGGCCTTGGCGTGCGCATCTGCGACCCTCGCGGCGAGTCTCGGATCCGGCGATTCGAACTCGACGCGCACGAGCTGCGTCATGCGCACAGGCGCGATGCTCAAATTGCCGAGGTAAGCATCGACCGCACTCTCGCGTTTGTTCTGCTGCGACGGGCTCGCTTTTTTCTGCATTCCGAAGGGCGACCAAGAGCTCCAGTCGAAGTGCTGCGGCTTGAATTCAGGCTGCTCGATCAACCCGAGGCGATCAACGACCGTCTCGGCTATCGGCCGCCCGCCCATGATCTCAATCTGGGTCGCAAGATAATCCTGGCTGCGCGTGTCGAGGCCGTACACTTCCTGGATGGAGACGACGTTGGGCGCCTGCGATTCGATCAGCAACGTAGTGGAAGCACGGTAGATCGGCGTCATGGCGAACACGACCAGCGTGGTCAACAGGCCCACGGCCAAGGCGAGGCCGATGATCGACCACTTGCGCCGGTTGATGATGCTCCAGTAATAGCGCCAGTCGATCTCGTCGCCGGTTTCCCAGTCCTCATCCGCCGGAATCGTCGAATTGCCCCGGTTCATCAGCGCACGCGACTAGAAAAAGCTCTGCTTCACGGTGATGACGTCACCGGGGAACACGGGATCGGAGAGCTCAACCCGCACCGCCTTGTGCTTCGGGTCGCTGGCGCGAACCACCTCGATCTTGGTGCGCGACGCCCGTTCCGTGAACCCGCCGCCGAGTGCGATGGCGCGCTCGACCGTCAACTTCGGTTGATAGGGAATGCCGCCCGGCTTCTGCACCTCGCCGTACAGGAAAAATGGCCGGTACTCGGCGATCGATACCGTGACTGCCGGGTCGCGGAGATAGGAACCCTTGAGCCCGCGGGTAATGCGCTGTTCCAGCTCGGCGACCGTGAGGCCCTGCACCACCAGCTCACCGAGAAAGGGGTAGTTGAGCCGGCCGGTGTCGTTGAGCCGAAAATCCATGCTCAGATCTTCTTCACCAAAAACCTTGATGATGATCCGGTCGCCCGGGCCGAGCCTGTAAACGCTGTCCGTGGACTGGGCGAACGCGGCGGCAGCCGCGAGCCACAGGAAAAGCATCAAGGGCGGCCAGACCCCTATGGTCCGCCGGCGTTTCAAAAGTGGCCCTGGAAGCCAGGACATCCAGGACATCAGTATGTGATCCTGGCCCCGAGTCGAGCGATGTTCTCCTGATAATTATAGCTTGCGAGGGGGCTATCCCGCGCATTGAAGTCGACCCCGGCTTCCCAGCGCAGCCACCACCGCATCCTGTAGGTCACGGCGAGACTGTAGAGCGGGCTCCTGTCCTTGCGCTCGCCCGTCACAAACCGATAGGTCCAGTAGAGTCTCGACAGGGCCAACTTAGACTCCAGGCGGCTGCTCCATCCGTGAGTCCAGCTCAGGGAGTAAACCGCCGAATCGGTGGCATCCCCAGAGAGGTCCACGGGCTCTGCCAGATATCTTCTGGTGCTGAGGGTGAAATGCGAGTACGTCCGGGGGGACCAGCGTATCGCCACCTCCCAGTTCGGGGCCGAATAATCGGGGATAGCGGGGTCGCCAAATTTCTTGGTTACCCCGCCAACCCGCACGGAGCCCGTCGTCTTGCCGGTGGCTTCCCAGACAACCCCAAGCAGGTAGCGATACTCCCGGCTATCCAGGTTCAGTCCGGATGCACGGGGATGATCGTACGTGATGTCCAGCGCCTGCACACTCAGCTCCACGGAAGTCTTCGGTCGGACACGGACACCGAATGTCGCCTGGCCATAGGATTCGTCCCGATCGAACGGCTGGGTGAGCGCCAGGTTGTTCTGGTAAGCAAATCTCTCCGTGCTCGCCTCGAGGCTTACAAAGGCCCGCGTATGGGAGACGCCATACGTGTAGCGGGCCAGGTACTGCCCGGTGGTGTAGCGATCCGGATCCTGCGGAAAGGCGCCAGAAGCAGGGTCGAGACCCAACGACAGCCCTGTGCCGCGATTTTCGTGTGCTTCATCGTAGGACGCCACGAGGTCCAGTCCGCTGCGTTCACCCATCAGCAGGTACGCGCCCGCCTGCAACGCATGATCGGCATAGTCATCGTGAGTGGACTTGTCGTACCAGCCATAGTCGCCCTTGTACCTGAATTCCAGACGGCTGCGCGCCGGTTCGAACCGCAGCAGTAAGCGGGGCGCAAGCTTCCAGATCTGCGAAGACTGCACATCCGTCGCGCTCTGAAAAATGTTGCTGTCGTTAAGGGCTTCGATGCCGAGCGATGACTCGAGCGAGAAGCCCCCTTTGTGCACCAGCGTTGGTTCCCGCCCTTCTTCCGGGTCCGGTGGGTAAGCCAGTGCCGACGATACAAAGCACACGCCCAGGACAATGCAGAGTCTCCAGCGGAATGGGCGCGGCACTGTGCAACCGATTCAATGACTTGCGAAAGTCTCGGATTCTACGTGGAGTCCAGATCACAAGTCTTCAGGAGTGTCGCACCTTTCGTGACGCGTTCTCAATGTCTTGCGGGTACGCTTTTCGTCGATGGAATCTATCGTGCTCGCGCTCACTGACGCGGCGTTGCAGACATTCGGGCCGCACATGACTTTTCGGACATCCATTCTGGCCCGATGATGCCCGCACTATCATGGCCGCATCGACTTTGGCGCCAATGCCCATGTAGCGCGCGCTGCCCGTGCCAGCCTGCGGTCCCACCGGTCGAACACATGCCCCACGCTATAGCCCCGTTCAAGCTCGCCGCCCCGCATCGCGAAACCGTGTTCCAGTTCTTTGCTCGCGAGGGTCGGGGCAGTTAGGCGGTTAAGTTGCGCACAATGTTTATCAAGCCGCCGCGGCCGGATGACTCATGCGTGCGTTGCTACGCCACAGGGTCTCGTACGTATGCCCGCTAGTTGCGTGCGGGTGCGAAACGACCCAACGATGACCCACGGATTCCATTGATGCGCCGGTTTTTGGCTGATTTGGTAAGTCGCCTGCGAGCGTCGTCCTTCGCCAGGAATGCTTCCTGGTCTATCGGCTTATCGCTGATCGAGCGACTCATTGGCGTCGTACAGACTATCATCATTTCGCGCACGGTCGGGATGACGGAATATGGGGTGTACGGATTACTCATGTCCACTATCGGTCTCGTGAGCGGCGCCGCGGGGTTCCAGATGGGGCTGCCAGCGATTCTCTACATATCAAGATATCGCCATACGGACAAATGCAAGGTGGCGGGAGTCATCTCAGTCATTCAGCGATTTGGTTGGCTTGCCTGCGCGGGGCTCGTGCTCTTGTCCATGTTCTATGCTGACGAACTCGCGCGCAATTTGTTCGACAACCCCAAGTACAAAGTCATCGTCTTGCTTGGAGCCTGCATCGCCGCCGTCTCGGTCTTGAGCGGGCTGCAAGACGGGATCGCCCAGGGCTTCGAGATTTTCAAGACTTTGGCAAAACTCAAGAGCACGACGGCGGCTCTGAGTTTGTTGGTTATCGTGCCCGCGGCTGAATTGTTTGGTCTCGAAGGTGTCTTAGCCGCGTTGCTTGCGGGCCTGTTGGCAAAATACATTTTCCTGGGCCGTATGGTTCGCAGGATGCGATGCAAGGAGGCGATTCCACGTCGGGGAACGGGCATTCGCTTCCGTTCTCTCGTTGCGAGCATTGCCTTCCCGTCGGTCGCTGTGAGTATTCTCGCAGGCTTTGCGGGCTGGTTGGGGATGTTCCGCCTTTCTAGACAAGCGACGGGGTTCGATGGTGTCGCGATCGTCAACACGGGTCTGCAGTGGTGTGGCCCGGTGCTCCTCGTGGCCGCGTCCCTGGGGAGCGTCGCGATTCCAGCGTTCAGTCGACTGATCTCGGCCGGTGATGAAGGACGCTCGCGACAGCTTCGAGGGCTCCTTATTAGAGTGAATCTGGTGCTCTCCCTCGGAGCTGCGCTTCTCCTGATCCTATTCTCGAAGCTGGTGCTCAGCCTTTATGGCCCGGGTTTTTCTATCGGGCGCCTCCCGTTCGGTCTCATCGTGCTATCAGCCGTGCCGATGGTGTTGGCCAATGTCTATTCTCAGGAGTTGCTTGGCGCAGCAAGGCTGTGGCGAATACTGGTTCTGTATCTTCCTCACATCACGGTACTTGCTCTGTGTTATTGGTTGCTCATTCCGCGGTTCGGAGCATTGGGTTATGGTGTCTCCTCGCTCGTCGGATCTGTCGTGCTGCTTGTTACTTTGTTCCGCGCGAGCTCGAGGGACTCAGTCGAAAGGCGCAGTACAAGTGATCGGGTCGCCGTTGTCCGGAGTGACACCGAGTAAGCAAAACAAGTCTCATCAGACGCACGACTGTCTGCCCGTTGAATACATGGGATGCGACAGATGAATGTATTGGTGCGAAAATTGCGTTCTGGACTGACACGCTTGCGCTCGGTAGCGATGTCGCAGAGATTTGGTGTACCACCAGAGAGAATCTATCGCGATTCTTTTTATCGCGACGGCGGATTTTCCGAGACTGAGCACTCGGCAAACGTCATCGCGCACTGGGCTGCAGGCCAGCTCATGCCGGAGTCACTGCTCGATCTCGGGTGCGGCGCCGGCCACTACCTGCGTGCGTTCCAGCAACTGGGCATTAACGGGTTTGGCTTAGAGGCTAGTCCAGAAGGCGTGGCACTGGCCGGTCTTGCGGTGACGGCGCTCTCGTTCGACCTGAGAAGACCTGTGTATTTCAACCGTCAGTTCGATCTCGTGATATGTGTGGAAGTCGCTGAGCACATTCCACTGAGATTCAGTCGCAACTTGGTTGCCTCGATTGCGCGAAACGCTGGTCGGCACGTTCTTTTTACTGCCGCGCCGCCTGGTACGCCCGGGGTGGATCACATCAACTGCCAGCGTCCTGGGTTTTGGCATGCCTTGTTCGGCGAGAGTGGGTTTCGTGTATCAGACGACTTGACAGACAATTTGCGTGAAACCTGTAAGCGCGCCAACACCGCGGCTTGGTGGTTTGGCTGGTCTTGGTGTCTTGAGCCTATCGATCGCGAAGGTCGACTTGTCCAGCGCGCGGCGCGCGAAAACAAGGGACAGTAGGTTGACGATGTGTGCCCTTAGACGCCTCGGGACGACATGAAGCAGAATACGGTATGAAAAACTACGACGAGCGAAAACGGACACTGGTTACAGGCGGTGCAGGCTTCTTAGGTTCGCACCTGATCGAGCGTCTGCTGAAGCGCGGGGACGAGGTGCTATGTATCGACAACTTTTTTACCGGCACGAAACGGAACATCGAGAAACTCTATGATCACCCGCGCTTTGAGTTCGTTCGTCACGACGTAACGTTCCCGCTGTATGTGGAAGCAGACGAGATCTGGAACCTTGCCTGCCCTGCGTCTCCAATCCACTATCAGCATGATCCGGTACAGACCACTAAGACCTCTGTACATGGTGCGATCAACATGCTTGGTCTCGCCAAGCGGTTGCGCTGTCGAATTTTCCAGGCATCCACGAGCGAGGTATATGGCGACCCCAGCGAACACCCGCAGACCGAAGCTTATTGGGGCAACGTCAATCCAATTGGTGCACGCTCTTGTTACGACGAGGGCAAGCGTTGCGCCGAGACATTGTTCTTCGATTACTTTCGTCAGCACAAGCTCGACATCAAGGTCGCGAGAATCTTTAATACCTATGGCCCGCGTATGCACCCAAAAGACGGGCGCGTCGTGTCCAATTTCATCGTTCAGGCCCTGAAGAGTGAGCCGATCACAATCTTCGGCGAGGGACTCCAAACGCGGTCATTCTGTTACGTGGATGACATGATCGATGGCTTTCTCAAGCTCATGGCTACCGAGGCCGGTTTTACCGGTCCCGTAAATCTCGGTAATCCAGATGAGATCACAATCCGCGAGCTGGCCGAGATAGTGATCGATCTGACCGGCTCTTCCTCAAAACTCGAGCTTCGCCCGCTGGCTGCGGATGATCCGATGCAGCGGAAGCCAGATATCAGCCTGGCGCACAGGAAGCTCAACTGGCAGCCCAAGGTGGCGCTGCGTGATGGACTACGCCAAACGATAGAATACTTCGAAGCATTGCTGTCGGAAGCAGGTTAGTGGAGCACAAAAGCTTCCATGTGGCGGTCGTCAACTCACATCCCATCCAGTACTTCGCGCCGCTTTATGCCTACCTGAGCCGCGACCCGGACATTGCAGTTACCGCTCTCTACTGCAGTGATTCGAGCCTGCGCGGGGGCATGGATCCGGGTTTTGGGCAGCCAGTAACCTGGAACGTTGACCTGCTGGCTGGCTACCGCTCGATATTTCTGGGCCAGCGTGCGAGGAATCGCACTCCCAGAGGTTTCTTCTCGCTGGTTTGTCCAGAGATCTGGAGGGAGGTGCGAACGGGCGGCTACGATGTTGTCTGGCTGCATGGCTACGCCTATGCGGCTTACTTGGTTGCCTTTCTGGCAGCGAAGAGTCGACGAATCCCAGTGTTCATTCGTTCCGAGACTCATCTCCGTCTCGCGCGTCCTCGCTGGCGGCGTTGGCTGCGCGACGGCGTTCTGCGAATCGCGTACCGGTTTGTTGACGGGTTTCTTTCGATTGGCAGCGCTAATCGGCAGTACTACAGAGCGCTCGGCGTGCCTGAGGCAAGGATCTTTGACGTGCCCTACACCGTTGATAATGATCGGTTCATGGCGGCGGCGCGAAGTGGCGCAGCTCGGCGGGACGAGGTCCGAAAAGCGTATGGACTGTCGCTGGACCAGCTAGTTGTCCTGTATGCCTCCAAGTTCACCCGGCGCAAACATCCGGATGACGTCGTCGCTGCTGTCGCGAGGTTGCGAGATGAGGGTGTGCGGGTGGCGCTTTTTCTGGTCGGAACCGGTGAGATGGAAGCGGAGCTCCGTGCCGCGGTTCATCGCCGTGGTCTTGATGACACAATATTTGCGGGGTTCGTGAATCAGGCTGAGCTGCCGTTGGTCTATGCTGCTTCGGATGTGTTTGTGTTGCCGTCCGAAAATGAGCCTTGGGGACTGATCGTGAACGAGGTGATGTGCGCCGGGCTGCCAGTGATTGTCTCCGACGAGGTGGGTTGTGTCCCTGACCTAGTACGCGACGGAATCAACGGCGCCCAGGTGAAAGCGGGTGACGTGGACTCCCTTGTTACGGCCTTGAAGAGTGTGATCGCCGACGACGAGAATCGTCGAGCCATGGGCCGAGCCAGCTTGCAGATCATTCAAGACTGGAGCTACGAGCGGTGTCGCCTGGGTGTTCGTGACGCGCTGGCAGCCCTCTCGGAGTCACAGTGACGAGGCGGCGAATATTGATCTTTGGCGATTTCAGGCCCGGCCGACTCGCGGCGTCTTATGAGTGTGCATTCCGGGAGCTGGGCCATGAGGTATTTCAGTTTGATGCTCCACGTGCGGCCGTGCAGCTCGCGTGGCCGGCTCGTAACCGCGTCTTACACCGTGCCTCAATTCGTAGTCTGTCGCTCCGGCGGAGATGGTCTCAGCAGTTCAACCGGACGCTGGTGAATTGTTGCCAGTCTGCCGGCGCGGACTGGGTATTCATTACAAACGGTGAGTGGCTGATGCCAGAGACGGTCTGCGCGCTAAAGGCTGGCGGTGCGCGGGTAGCCATCTTTCACGCCGACAACCCGTTTCCTCCGCACTACAACAACCGTCCAGAAACACTGGCGTTAGCCCGGGAGGCCGATCTCTACTTGGTCTGGAGTGAGAAACTAGTCCGAAAACTCTACGAGATCGGCGTGCGCAGTCAATTCTTGCCCTTTGGCTGGGATCAGAACGTGTTCCCGTTCCAGGGCGGGACTCCTCAGGGTAGTTGGCCCGGGGTTGTCTTCATCGGGGGCTGGGATCGCGAGCGCGAGGTTTTCATGGAAGAGGTCGCCGTGCATGTGCCGCTACGAATATATGGACCTGCCTATTGGGGTACACGCACGCGTCGGAACGGCCGCGCGCGCGTCTGTTGGCAGGGTTGCGCGCTTGAAATGTCCGACGCGGCGAGGGTAGTGCGCGAGTCAGCGGTTTGCCTGAATGTGCTGCGCACCCAGCACCGGGTCGATGGCGACTTTGATGGTGTGATCATGCGCCACTTCGAGGTCCCCGGCGCCGGCGGTTTTCTACTCTCTACCCGAAGTGGAGTGGCTACGCGACTTTTCCCAGAGGGTGCAACCGGCGCCTATTTTGGCACGGTCCAAGAGTGCATCGAAGCATGTAAGTACTATCTTCGGTGTCAAGATGAGCGACATTCTCGCGTCGCCGCTGCGCATCGCGAGGTCGCAAGTGGACATACCTATACCCAGCGGGCACGAGAGGTTGAGAAGATGCTACTCGGACTCGGCTAGGGATGTCGCTATATACGGTTGGCATGGTTAACGACCGGATGATCCGCAGGCGCCGTCAGCATATTAGGTGGCGGCACATGCTTGCATGCGGCTACCAGCCTTGTGTGGCGGTAAGGAGGCGCGACTAGTGTGCGGAGTGGCAGGGTTGCTCACTGGCGCGGGCGGAATTCGTGAGCTGGCTGTACGCATGCTCAATGCCCAGTGGCACAGGGGTCCGGACTCGGAGGGCATCTGGCGGGGCCGAGCGGCCTCCGGCTGGGAGCTTCTGTTGGCCCACTGCCGCCTGGCCATCCTCGACCTCTCTGACGCCGCTGCCCAGCCCATGGCTGATGTAACCGGTCGCTTTGTTATCACCTATAACGGTGAGATCTATAACTACATCGAGATCCGGCAGGAGCTGCATGGGTTAGGGGTCAGCTTCCGGTCCCACTCCGACACCGAGGTCGTGGTGGAGGCGTATAAGCAGTGGGGTGCTTCGTGCCTCGACCGGTTCAACGGCATGTTCGCCTTCGCCCTCTACGACAGCGTGCGGGGGGTGCTGTTCTGTGCCCGCGATCGCTACGGCGAAAAGCCATTCCTGTTCAGCTTCGGCAAGGGCTTCTTCGCCTTCGCCTCGGAATACAAGGCCCTGCTTCAGCACCCCGGTATCCCGCTGGAGGTGGACGAGTGGCGCTTGTTACGGGCTGCGTATGACGCGAGTACCGGGTTGGACGCGGATCGGCAGACGGTCTTCAAGACCGTCGCGCAGCTGCTACCCGGGGAGGCCATGGAGGTCGATGTCAACACGCTCGAGCATCGCATCTGGCGATATTGGCAGATCGAAGCGGGGCCGCTGCGGGAGGATGCAAACGAACAGGGAGTGTTTGCGGAGTTCCGGGAATTGCTGGTCGATGCGGTGCGGTTGCGTCTTCGCAGCGATGTACCTGTTGGCTCGTGCCTGTCGGGTGGCCTGGACTCTAGCGCAATCGTCTGCATCGTGCGCAAGCTGCTAGGTGATGACGCACCCTATAACACGTTCACGGGTCGTTTCCCCGGCACGCCGGCAGACGAATGGTTTTATGCCGAGCAGGTAGTCGAGGCTACGGGAGTTCGTAGCCACGTTACGGAGCCGACGGTCGAGCGGTTCATGACGGAGTTGCCGCAGTTCATGTGGCACAACGAACTTCCGGTCGGGAGTTCGAGCCAGTTCGCGCAGTGGTGTGTATTCGGGCTTGCAAAGGAGCACAGCGTTACCGTACTGCTGGACGGGCAGGCTGCAGACGAAGCGCTCGGCGGATACGAGCAGTATTTCGCCCGCTATGTCGAAGCGTTGCAGGAGCGCGGGGACCGCGATCGCTTGGCCCAGGAGTTGCCGAGGATCCGTGAACGCTATCCGCTGGCGCTGACCACGCCCGCACGGGTCCTGCGGGACAGGCTGCCGTTCCGGTCCCGGCATTGGCTGTCCAATCGGTTCCGATGCGGTACCAGCCTCCTGTACGGGCTTCAGCCAAGAGTCGCGGAGGGGATTTCGAGAGAAAGCGCATTGCCCCGCAAGCCAGGCGTCGACCCACTTGCCAACGCCCTGGAGCAGGATAGCTTCGGGCGCTTCCTGACCACGCTGTTGCGTTATGGCGACCGCAACTCGATGGCCCACTCCCGGGAAGTCAGGCTGCCATTCTGCGACTATAGGATCGCGGAGTTCGTCTTTCGCCTTCCTCCGCAGCTGCTGATGGGCGAAGTTCAGACTAAGCGCCTGTTGCGCGAGTCCATGCGCGGTATCCTGCCCGAAGGCATTCGCACCCGCTGGAACAAGCAAGGGTTTCGTCCGCCGCAGGACTTGTGGTTCCAGTCGCCGGCCTTTCTGGGGTTGGTCCGCGACACACTCGGGTCACGCAGCTTTCGCGAGAGCCCTTATTGGATCTCCGAGTGGTGGCAGAAGGCGCTGCTGCGGGTCGAGCATGGGCAACTGCAGTTAGGCTGGACGATCTGGCATCCGTTTATCCTGGAGCGGTGGCGGCTAGATTTTCTTGGGCCACTGAAAGAACAACGCAACCGAGTGCCGAAGGCTGCGGCTTGATGCGACTGGTGTTCGTCAACAATATCCACCCCGACACGCCCCACGTGTCCGGCACGCGGCTGAGCTATTTCGCGCGCGAGATGGCTCTTTGTGGGCATGAGGTTGTGCTGGTCACCGGTGTCCCGCCGAATGGCCAGCCGGCGCGCGGACCGGGCACGACACTCGACCAGCAACTCGGCTGTCATGACTGGTCACGCCCTATGATCCTAGGGGTCGCTCCCCGGCCCAGCTGGTCACTGGAAGCGATCCGAGGTGCAACCGTGCCGCCGCTGCTGCGGCGGGGTCTGACAGCGTGGAACTTCGTCGCTCATGGCGGCGTATTCGGCGACTGGACCCGCGCCGCAGCTCCGGTTGGCGCTCGACTGGCCGAGGTGTTTCGGCCGGACCTAGTCTGGGCCACCTTCGGGAACACAAGCAATCTGGCGCTGGCACAAGGAATTGCGCGGCGGTGCGGGTGCTTATGGGTGGCGGATGTGAAAGACAACTGGGAAGCCTTCGTGCCAGTCGGCTTGCAGCGACTCATGGCCCGTCGATTTCGTGATGCGGCCGGTGTAACGAGCAATGCAGCACACCATCTGGACATCGCGTCCAGGTGGCTCGATTCGTCCCGGTCGAGAGTTGTATATAGTGGCGTCGCCGAGGAGTTCTTTGCGGCCGACGACCGTGTCACTGCGGTTAGTGGACGGGTGGATCTGCTGCTGATTGGCAGTACCTATTCTGCCGAACAGCTGGAGGATTTCCTGACGGCTCTACGCGGTTGGCTCATTCGTCTCGCTCCTGAGGATCGGTCCAGAGTCCGATTCGTCTACGCTGGATCCGATCACGAGCGCGTTGCGGCGACCGTGTCCTTGACCGAATGGCCCTGCGAAAGACGGATTTATGCGCACCTGCCGATTGCAGACCTGGCGCACTTGGCGTCTCATGCCTTCGCCAATTGCTATCTCTGGTCGCCGTCCACCTTCCACCACAAGTTGCTCGAGCTGCTCGTGGTCGGACGTCCAGTCGTTGCGTTTTCGGGCGAGCACGAGGAGAGCCGGTCGCTGGCCAGCCAGTGCGCCACGCCATTCAGCGCATGCGAGAACGCGCAAGCGCTCCAGGTCGCGCTCGAGCGGGCTTGGGCTGATCGCGATCGATCCCCAACGCGGAAACCGTCCTCGCCGGCGTGGCACTGGAGCGATTTTGCAGTTGGGTTGGAGCAGTTCTTCCTCGATGTTGCAGGGAGGCCAGCAGTTGCACATGCGACATAGCGAGGTTCGGGGGACCTAGGCTCTGGACCAGAAAGTGCTGGGTCGCCGACATGGCTGTGCCATTGGCCGTTGCACGTAACCATCGGCTGCCACTTGCGATTGACGTGACTCGAATCAAGAACAACGCGCGAGCAACCAAGAAATTCCTCACAGTGCTGGCGATCGTGTCCCTGAAGATAGATCGCCCCGTACCTGCCAAGCGAGTGATGATTGGGAGGCACGGCGATGCTTGAGACTCTGGCTGTTCTGTTGGGTCGTCATGTTCGGCTCCGGGGAACAGAGCGGCTCCTGAACGCCCTCTACCCCTGCCGGTGGGACAGTCCTCGCTATGTTCAGGGTGTCAGGAGCCGGGCCGACGGGCTCAAGATCAAAGTTGATACCCGTGAGCATATCGACTGGCAGATGGTGTTCCTGGGCGGCTACGAACCGCATGTCGCCCGGATTTTCGCCAGCCTGGGTGGAGTCGGGTCGGTGGTGGCCGATATTGGCGCCAACGTTGGGGCGCATACCTTGACTATGGCTAGGCACGTGGGGACGGAAGGCAGGGTGCTCGCATTCGAGCCGAACCCAACGGTTCGCAGGAAACTGGAGACTAATATCTCGTTGAACGGCTTAAACTGCGTCGAGATTTTTGAGTGTGCGCTCGGCGACCGGCACGCTCACATGAAGCTGCGCGTGCCGAGAAGCGACACGCCCGAAGCCTCCAATTCGGGCCTGTCCAGCCTGCTGGCACTGGAGACCCCCCATGATCTGGTCGATGTCCTGGTGCGGCCGTTCGATTCGGTCATCGAGTCGCTCTCACTGGATCGCTTGGACCTAATCAAGATCGATGTCCAAGGCTTCGAGCAACGCGTCCTGCAGGGCATGGCCGGCGTGTTGCGAAGGTTTAGCCCCGCGATTGTGTTCGAGTACGAAGACTGGGCCTGGAGCCTGTCAGGGAGTCATTGGTCTGCTGTTGAATCACTGCTTTTCGGTGGCGGATACCGGCTGTGGCGAATAGGACAGGCGGGCAACCGTACACGGCTCGCGGAACTGCGAGCAGGTTCGCAGCCAGGAGGCCACTTGGAAGTTCTAGCACTCAAACGGAACGACCCTCGGCTTGCCGTGGCTGAGCAGGCCGTCTGAGATGGGAGCGCGACGGCTCAGTGGGTCCAGGAGCTGGTTCGGCGCAACGCTGTTGGTGCTCGCTGTCGGGTGCGCGTTAGTAGCATTCCTGAAGATTAGTGGAGGCGAAGCCTGGATTTCCGCGCTGTATGTCGTCGTCGGGTGCACGGCGTTGTTCGCGTGGCGGCTGTTTAGGTGGCCTGACGCGTGGGCGCGCTATTTCAGCATAGGGGCGGTGCTCCTGCTGGCCTGTGTCCTGAATCGGATCCTCTTCCTCGTGGACTATTTGCTGTCCGGCCCGCGGTTTGGTGAATGGCCGTTCTATACGCAGCAGCCGGAATGGGCGTTGTTCAAGGGCGAATTGATTACGATCCTTGGGACTATGCTGACCGTCTTTGCCTGGTCGGCGTTCGGGGGTCTGCAAACCTCACCTGCTCAGCTCTTCAGAAAGACGGACCGGAGTTCACGACTTCTGATTGTCCTGTACGCATTGTCACTGGGTGGTTTGATCCTGGGCACAATATATCCGGAAGCTGTCGGCGCGCTCGGGCAACTGCTACCAACGCTTTTCGGAGCCGGGCTGGCCGTGTCTTATGTAATACCGATGCAGATCTTTCGTCGTCAGCCGAGGCAGCTTCTGGGCGTTGTGGTGGCGAGTGCCCCTTTTCTTCTTGCCGCGCTTGGAACGGGCATGAAGGAGAACTTGATCATCGCGCTGCTGCCAAGCGCCGTCCTGGCATGGCGGGTGTTCAGGAACCCTGGCCTGCGCGTGGGGATGATCTTGCTCGGCATTTATGTAGTAGGGGTCCTTACTGCATATGTCAGTCTCTATCGGGCAGAAGTCTGGCAGGCCCATGTCAGTCGATCAGATACGGAAGTTATTAGCGACTTTGTCGGCGACGTGCAAAGTCGCGGTGCACTCTCTGTTATCACCGACGGTGTACGGCAGTTCATCAAGCGCAACAACGCCAGCATTCATCGAGGTTGGGCCGTGTCCCTGGCCGATGAACACCAGTTCTATCCCGATCTGGTCTTTGAGCCATTGGTCTACGTGTTCGTGCCGCGCATATTCTGGCCGGAGAAGCCCCGGATCCGTCAAGGATGGGAGTACAGCGGCATCCTCTACGGACAGCAGTACATCGCTTGGAGCGACAGCTCCAGTGCCGCGGGGCTTTTCACGTCTTTCTATCTCGGGGGAGGCTGGCTGGCGGTGTTGGTTGGAGCCCTCGGCGTTGGCGTGGTGCTTGCAGTATCTACCCGGCTTTGCCGCCGGCTTGCGGGAACCATCGCGGCAAGCTTGTACGTATTCAGCATTCTCCCGGGAATGCTCCGGATGGACGAGGAGTGGAGTGTCGGCGTGCTGTCGGGTCCGATCATCAGCGCTGTGTACGTGATTGGGTTATTGACCATCGCCAAAGGGATCGATTCAGGGTTGTTCGGTGCACGTAGAAATGTCCCGGAAATAACATGAAGGCCAGGCTTGGCCTGGTAGTCCCCGCCCTGACCTTGGGCGGGGGCGTGCCGGCGGTGGCGCGTTTCATTAGTGACGTTGCATCGCGCGACGGGCGGGCCAACCTGAAGCTTGTCTCTCTCTCCATGGATTCGCGGGATCCGCAAGGCTTGCGGCTCGGCTCGCCGCGCTCGTGGCTCGGCGGGACGCTTCAGAGGGAGGGCACTTGGAATGAACTGCCCTACACCCATGTCGGCGCCGTCGGTGCTGAACTCGAGTTTCAACGCTATCGTCCACGTAAGATTCTTCGGGAAGTTCTTTCCGACTGCCACCTAATCCAGGTCGTCTGCGGTTCGGCGGCCTGGGCCAATGCAGTGCTAGGAATGGGCAAGCCGGTGTCCGTTCAGGTCGCGACGCGGGCTCGGGTCGAGCGCCGCCGGCGGGATACTAAGCCCAAGGGATTGACTGCCTGGTGGCGCAAAGCCATGACCGAGGTCACCGACAGGATGGATGATCGCGCCATGCGAGGGGTGGACGCCATTCAGGTAGAGAACCCCTGGATGCTCGACTACGCGCGCCAGTTGAACCAGCATCGCGAGGTCGACATTCGCTATGCGCCACCCGGCGTGGATGCTCGGCGGTTCAAGCCCGGCGCGGAGCCTCGGCTGGCCGGCCGGCGCCAGATTCTCTGTATCGGTCGCCTCGATGACCCTAGGAAGAACGTCGGCCTGTTGTTGGAGGCCTTTGCGAAGCTGCCCGACGCCTTGCGAGCCACGAGTTGCCTGCTGCTCGCAGGCTCAGCCGGGCCGACACC
>Ga0137418_10001218_pt1 | contig 23653 bp, 20 predicted proteins | sample CZODoug3_1_2_16f_FD_122242 | JGI IMG/M metagenome (GOLD analysis project Ga0137418, IMG submission 122242) | Vadose zone soil fungal communities from Angelo Coast Range Reserve, California, USA - CZODoug3_1_2_16fungal (Hybrid Assembly) | ecosystem: Environmental > Terrestrial > Soil > Vadose...
AGGTCTCGCCCGTCGATCGCCAATTGCGCAACGCCAGCGAACATTAACTCCTCATCCGGCAGCCGCACCCTGAACGCGCCTCCCGGCACTTCTATCGTCCTGCTCAGCGGCAAGGAACCCGAGAAGAACGGATACCCGGCCGTGTGCCGCTCGGTCCACCGAACTGTCTCAGGCCGGTTCGCGATTGAAGCCCGACCGGCCGCGTCGTGGAACACCGCGAAGTCGCCCAACAGGTAGACCGCATCCACCAATCCATCCCACGCGTGTGTCGCGCGGACCTTCAGTTGGAGCGTGTTGCGACCTTCGACGAGCAGCGCCGTGACGTCCGCCTCGCGGTTGTCGTTGCTCCACCTCCGCCTTGCTCTGAACACGCCTTGCTGCAGCGGCCGATCGTTGATCCGCATTTCCCATTCGCCTGATAGTGCCGCGTCCTCAATACACAGGAACGCCACCGACGGAACCATCTCGACGTCGAATTCCGCCATGTAGCACGCCGTCGTCGGGAGCTTCAGTCCCACGCGTGGTGGTACACCGAAGATCGGAATGACCTCCATCTGCCCGGGCCACCGTTCACCAGCCGCGACCAGATCCTGGAAGACATTGATCAACGGCTTTGGCTCGACCAGAACTGATGCTTCGTTACCGACGCTGAGGCTCAATCGATCAAATCGGAGCACATTCAAGCTGTCTCCGACCAAATCACACAGCCACTCACCCTCGAGATCCACATCTAATTGTGCGAGTTCTTGGCGTCTTGTTCCCGATCTGGTGTGTCCAACCAACAGGAGGTGAGCCCCGTGCCGCGGAAACTCCAGTCGGACTTTTGTTTCGCCGCCGTCTGTTTGTTTTGGTGTGACGCTCTCCAACTCGCCGCTCTCGAGATCGAGCCGCGCGACCAGCTGGGGGATGGGATCTGGTGCCTGCGCCGCGAGCAGCAGGGCGAGGCCCGACGCTTTCATCACGAGGGGGATCACTGCGGCGTGTCCAGCGGATGCTTGCTCCGCTCGTAAAACTCATTCTGCAACCGCAAACTCTCCTGATCCGCTTTGACCGCCTTGATGGCCTGCACGATGCCGTTGATCCAGGTCTTCGCCTCGAAGTCCCCCAGCTCGCGCGTCGCCACGGCGCCCTCGCCGGCGTAGTGATTCGGGAAGCGCGCGTACCACCAGATGCCGGTGTAGACGCCGTCCGGCAGATGCACGCGCGCCTGATCCGCGCCTGATTCCTGGGTCGCGCGATCTAGATGCACGAGATCGGGCCGCGCGATCATGCTCATCGACGTTTCGCTTTCGCCCGCGTGCATGTCGGTCGCTGGGTTCGATTTGTGTTTCGGTTCGCCCGGTCCGCTGCGGGCGATCCCCGCCACGTACACGACGTAGTCATGCGGCGTGTCGAGCTGCGTCTGGGCGAAAAACGGCAGCAGGCTGTTGTTCCCGCCGTGACCGTTCACGATGATGACCTTCTTGCAGCCGTTTCGGGCCATCTCGTCGGTCGTCTCCTGCAGCAATTCGAGCTGTAGCCGGCGGCTGTAGGCCACCGTGCCCGGTTGCTGTTTCGCTTCGGCGATTTGGCCGAAGTAGTACGCCGGAAACACGATCGCGTATTCCTGTTGGGCTGCATTGAGAGCGACGTACCGCACGTTGAGCAGATCGTTGCCCAATGGCAGGTGTGGTCCGTGCTTCTCCATGATGCCGAAGGGGAGCAAGCACGTGCCCTGCGCGCGGGCGATGCCGTCCTTGAATTCGGCCGCCGACAACTCCTCCCACTGTACGGGGAGCTTGGGTGGTGCCGGAGTCTGCGCCCAGGCGACGGACGCGCCGAGCACGTTGATGGACAGCAGCACGGATCTGTACAAGGGTCCTCCTCGGGTTGGGCGGACGCCGTCAACGCGCGCGCGCTACTTCGTACAGGTATTCCACATACGAACGGACCGCGCCGTCTATTCCCTGCACCTTCGGGTTCGTCGACTCGATGACGTAGTACTCATCGGGCGCGTGCGCCCCGCTCCCGTGGCCGAGCCCGAAGTGCCCAGCGGCCAGGTTCAGTGGAGCGCCGGTGAAGACGTAGCCGGGCCAGGAGCCGGCGTTGCGCGGCAGGATGAGCGGCTCGATGCGCGAGCGGCGGTACACCGTCTCCTGCGCGCGAATCACCAGCGCGTCGCGCGCCGTGCTCGTGGGGTCGTAGCCGCCCGTCATGTTCACCTCGATGTCAGCGAAACCGCGCTTGGCGAGGTGCGCCTTGAGGGCGGCCAGCGCCTCGGCGGCGGTCATGTCGGGCACCAGGCGCAGGTCCAGCTTCGCCACCGCGCGGTGCGGCAGGATCGTCTTCCCACCCGGACCCGTGTAGCCGCCCACCAGACCTTCGATGTTGACCGTCGGCCGGGACATCAGCAGCTCCAACGCCTCGCTGAAGCTCACGTCGCGCATCCAGTGGTCAACGCCGAGTCCCTTCTTGGCGGCGGCCTCGTCCATCTGGGCGCTCGCGGCGGCGATCATCGCCTTCTCAGCGGCGGAGATCGGCCGGGCCTTGTCGGCGAACCCGTCAATCGCCGGTTCGTTGCCGTCCGGCGACACCAGCGTCGCGAGCGCCTGCACGAGGTGCCACGCGGGGCTGTCGAGCCGCGCCTTATTGCTCGAGTGCACGTCCTGGCGCGGTCCGCGGCCCCAGCGCTCGCCGCTCGAGACCAGCTCGACTTCGATGACGCCCTTGGCGCCGAGGGTGATGGTGACCTGACCGTCGAGGCCCTGGGCGGCGGACGGCATGAAGATCCCGAGGCAAGGCTTGAGCGCCGCGAGTACCTCAGGGCGCCGCACAACCTGCGGGAAGTGCGGCGAGCCGATTTCTTCCTCGCCTTCGGCGACGAGCACGAGATTCACCGGCAGCTTGCGGCCGGCGCCGCGGATGGCGTGCAGGGCGGCGATGAACGATGCCTCGGGACCCTTCTGGTTTACGGCCCCTCGACCCATCACGACCTTCCCGAGCCCCGGCATATCCACGAGCGCGGCGTCCCAGGGCGGCGACGACCACTCGGCCGGATCGACTTGTTTCACGTCGTACATGAAGTAGAGGCCCAGCGTGCGCGGGGCGCCCGCGTCGAGCGTCGCAAAGATGCCGGGTTGGCCATCGGATGGAACCTTTGTGACCTGACCAAAACCCGCGTCGCGCAACATGCGCATCGTGAGGTCACAACCTTCATTCATCCCGCGGTTCTCCGCCGCGATCGACGGCTGGCGGATCCACTCCTGCAGGCGCTGCACGGTTTCATCGTGGCGGCGTTCGACCTGCGCGAAAACGGGCGCGAGATCGGATTGCTGCATCCGCAACAACGGCGACATCGTAAGCGCGGCGGCGGTTGCCGTCGCATCATGGACAAAGGCTCGGCGATCCACGTGCGGTCTCCTGGTTATTGTCCTTAGGATCGAAAGCGCTCGAATCGGTACGCCAGCTCCGGGCCTTCAGTCCCCTCGTACGCGAGCTGCGCGATGAGCAACGTGAACGGCTCGGTGTAGCGAGCGATCCGCAGCGGTCCGGCGTCCACGGGATCGAAGCCCACGTCGCGGATCAGGTCGGCGGCAACCTTCTCACTTCGGGCATCGTCGCCGCAGTACACGAGGCTCATTCGCGCGTGGACGCGGTTGATTTATGCGTGCCCCGCCCAAGCGCGCTCGCCCGGCGTGTACGGCACGCACGGCTCGAACCCCCCCGGCGCCTCGACATAGCGCTGCGCCTGGGTGCAGCCGATCTCGGATGTGAAGTAGCCGAGTAGGGCCAACTCTTTCATCATGCGGAAGAAGTGCGGCGGGGTGTCGTTGCCCCGTCGCGCGTCCATATACGCCTTCTGCTCGCGGTCGAGCTGCTCGAGCGAGGCGAGGCGCTGCGCCGGCGTCGACGTCATGAACGACGCCGCGTTCAGCTTCTGCATGCCGTCGCGGAAGACTTCCTGGTTCCGATCCGTGTACGTGTCGGTGACCATCAGGGCCATGAAGGCGCCGGTTTGCGCGGCCTTCGCGCCGGGGGTCTTGGTCTCGGGCAGGATCGTGTCCGCGACCTCGTCGAGCAGCGCGACGTCCTGCGCCGTGAACCGGCCGACGCCCCGGCGTGTGACCGCGGCGCGAGGATGCAGCCGCTCGCTCGCCTCGAGGAGGCCGGTGCCGCCCACGAACGCGATGCCGCCGAGCAAGGCCGTCACGCGCCGGATCGCTTCACGCCGGTCGATTACGCTCGCCATAAGGTCTCTCCCTACAGGTTGTGGCGCTTCAGCTCGGCCACGGCGAAGTCCGCCGCCCGCGCGGTGAGCGCCATATACGTGAGCGACGGGTTGGGACAGGCCGTCGAGACCATGCAGGAGCCATCCGTCACAAAGACGTTCGGGGCGTCCCACACCTGATTGTGGGCGTTCAGGACCGACGTCTTGCGGTCACGGCCCATCCGCGCCGTGCCCATTTCGTGGATCCCCATCCCCGGGAAACACTCGTTGTCGTAGGTCCGGACCTGCTTCACGCCGGCCGCCTCGAGCGTCTCGGCCATGTCATTCATCATGTCCTTGCGCATCAGGCGCTCGTTCTCGCCGGTGGCGCAGTCGATCGCGAGGACGGGCAGCCCCCACTTGTCTTTCTTGGACGGGTCGATCGAAACGCGGTTCGCATGGTTGGGGAGCATTTCGCCGAACGCCGTGGCGCCGATGGTCCACGCACCCGGCTGCGCCATCGCGTCCTTGAACGCGCCGCCAATGCCCAACTCGGCCACCGCGCGTGACCACCCCTGACGACTGGCGCTGCCCTGATAGCCGAAACCACGGAGATACTCCCGCTTGTCACCAAACAGATTGCGGTAGCGCGGGATGTAGAAGCCGGTGGGTCGCCGCCCGGAGTAGTACTTGTCGTCCAGGCCCGGCTCCTCCAGTCTGCCCGATGCCCCGACGCGGAAGTGGTGATCCATCAGGTTGTGCCCCAGCGCTTCGGAGCTCGAGCCCAGGCCGCCGGGCCACACATCAGTCGCGGAGCGAAGCAGCAGCCACGTGGAGTTGAGCGTCGAGGCGCAGAGGAAAACGACCTTCGCGGTGTAGTCCGTCGTCTGGTTCGTGACGGCATCGAGCACACGGACGCCCGTCGCGCGTTTCTTGTCGCGGTCGTAGAGCACTTCGGTGACGATCGCGAACGGCTTGAGGGTCAGCCGTCCCGTGGCCACCGCCGCCGGCAACGTGGACGATTGCGTGCTGAAGTACCCGCCGTAGGGGCAGCCGAGCCAGCAGGCGTTGCGGTACATGCAGGGCGAGCGGCCTGGCAGGGGCTGGGTGAGATTCGCCGTGCGGCCGGGGATGATGCGACGCCGTCCGCCGAACTGAGGCTTGAGCCGCCCAGCGATCAGCTCCTCGCCGCAGTTGAGCGGCATGGCCGGTTGAAACTGTCCGTCGGGGAGCTGCGGCATCCCCTCCCGCGATCCCGAGATGCCCGCGTGCCGTTCGACGTAATCGTACCAGGGCGAGATATCGGCGTAGCGGATCGGCCAGTCGACGGCGATGCCTTCCTTGGCGTTGGCCTCGAAATCGAAGTCGCTCCAGCGGTAGCTCTGCCGACCCCACATGAGCGACCGGCCGCCCACGTGGTAGCCGCGGAACCAGTCGAAGCGTTTGATTTCGGTGTAAGGGGATTCCTGATCGGACACCCACCAGTCGAGGTTCGTTTCGTTGAGCGGGTAGTCGCGCTTCAGGACCGGGTACGCGAGCTCCATCGCGCGGGTGTGGCGCCCGCGGTGCGCGTACTCCCACGGACCTTTGGTGGCGTTCAAGTAGTCCGTGATGTGCTCGATGTTCTTGCCGCGCTCGAGCAGCAGCACCGTGAGGCCCTTCTCGGTCAGTTCTTTCGCGGCCCATCCACCGGAGATCCCGGAGCCGACGACGATGGCGTCATAACTTGGCGCTGGCACGATCCCACCCTCCCAGGTCTAGGCGTGTATTCCGGCTATCATATCTCGTGGAAGAAAAAACGGCGAGCGCGCTTGATCCTCACTGAGTACTTGGCGTAGCCTCCCCCCGCTCGTACGACCCGTCCGGCAACAACAGCCACGACGCCGGACTGGTGAGCTCCGCTTCCAGGATCCGGTCGAGTTGCCCCCGCGCCGCGGTGTCGAAGACCGGGGCCACGACCTCGACTCGGCGCCGCAGGTTACGGGGACGCCAGTCGGCAGAGCCGATGTAGTACTCGTCCGCGCCGCCGTTCCCGAAGTGGTAGATCCGGGCGTGTTCGAGGAACCGGCCAAGGATGCTCACGACACGGATCCGCTCCGAGAGGCCGGGGACGCCCGGCCGCAGCGTGCAGATCCCGCGCACGACGAGGTCCACGCGCACGCCGGCTTGGGATGCCCGGTACAGCGCCTGGATTACGGCCGCATCGGCCAGCCCGTTGAGTTTCGCCCGGATGCGGCCGCCGCTCCCCCTGCCGGCGCGCGCGTGGGCGGCCTCGCGCTCGATGAGCGCCAGCAGGCGGTCGAGCAGCTCCGCCGGCGCTACGAGGAGATGCCGCAGGCGAGCGCGCGGCGCGCGACTCGATCCGGTCAACTCGTTGAACAGCGCGTGCACGTCGCCCGTGATCCGGGGGTCGGCCGTGAAGAGGCCCAGATCGGTGTACACGCGGGCGGTGTCCGGATTGTAGTTGCCGGTCCCGATGTGCGCGTAGCGCCGCACGCGGCCGCCGGCTTCGCCGCGACGTACGACGAGGGCGAGCTTCGCGTGCGTCTTCAGACTCACGAGCCCCGTCACGACGTGGATGCCGTGCCGCTCGAGGCCCCGCGCCCACTCAATGTTGCGCGCCTCGTCGAATCGGGCCTTCACTTCCACGAACACCGACACGTCCTTGCCGCTCCCGGCGGCCCGCTGGAGTGCGTCCGCGATGGCCGATGGGCTTCCTCCTCTCCCCCCCGGGCGATACAGCGTGAGCTTGAGGGCCGCCACGTCCGGATCGGCCGCCGCCTCCGTCACGAATCGCTCGAAGGTCCCGGGGAACGCGTCGTAGGGGTGATGCACCAGGACGTCGCGCTCGTCGAGCTGCTCCGCCACCGTGCGCCCGGCCGCGAACGGCTCCGCGGGCGTGAATGGCGGGTAGTCCGGAAGCGAGAGCGCGGCGCTGATCTCCCACAGGCTTCCCGGGTCGAGCGGTCCGTCCGCCTCGTACACGTCGGCCGGTGAGAGTGTGCTCTCGCGCTCGCTCTCCTCGAAGCGCAGCTCCCGCTGCAGCAGCTGCTGTAGTGCCGGCGGCGTGCCGGCCTCGATCTCGATGCGCACCACCGGCCGCAGCTGCCGGCGGGCGAGCTCTTCCTCGATGGCCTGCAGGAAGTTGGCGGTCGAGGCTTCGTCGAGCTGCAGGTCCCCGCTCCGCGTGATGCGGAACGCGTGGGCGGCCGCGACCTCGCGGTCCGGGTAGAGCAGGTCCAGGGTCGCGCGCACCAGTTCCTCGATGGGGAGAAAGCGCCGCCCATCGTCGACCGCAACGAACCGCGGCAGCGCCTCCGGCACCTCGACGTGCGCGTAGTGGACGGGGCTGCCGGGGTGGTCGCGCAGGGCGACCAGCACCGCGATGCGGCGGTCGCCCACCAGCGGGAACGGGTGACCGGGCGCGCGCGTGAGAGCCTTGGGCGTCAGGAACGGAAGCAGCTGCTCGCTGGCCCACGCCCGCAGCCGCGCCTGCTCTGCGGGGTCGAGCTCCGCCCAGCGCACGATCCCGAGACCAGGCAGCGCGCGGAAGGCTCGGGCCTGCCGCGCCAGCAGGGGGCGCAGGCGCACGGCGACGGCGTCGAGCGTCTCCTGAGGGCGCAAGCCGTCCGCCGACGGACCCGCCCGCCCGAGCGCGACGAGCTGCTGCAACGCTCCCAGCTGCGTCATGACGAACTGGTCGAGGTTCGTGGAAAAGATGGCGAGAAAGCGCAGGCGCGCCGCGGGCGGCGTGCGCGGGTCCTCGGCGAGCGCGAGCACTCGCGCGTTGAACTCGAGCCACGATAGCTCGGCGCTCAAAAACTGCTCGGGCGCGAGACGCGCGGGATCCAGCGCCGCGTCGGGAAGCGCGGCGGTCCGCAGCTCGCTCAGCGTGACCCGGCTGGCACGGGCGGCCGCGTCCGACGCCGCGTCGGCCTCAGCGCCGTCCGCGGCGTCCGAGAACGCGCCGCCGGACCATTCAGGGACGAGGGGCGAGCGCGCCGCGATCGTCAACGCCGCGAGTGTGCCGGGGTCACGCAGCACCGGTGATCCGACACGCGCGAGGAGATCGGCGGGGCTGAACCATTGCAGGTCCCCTGCCCCGCGTGCCCCGCCGTCGCCGCTGCCGTCGCTGCGGCGCAGCCGGCGCGCCACCCACACCTCGGACGCCGGCCGCTCGCCGGACGCGGGAACGACGCCGATGAGCCGTACCTGTCCCTCGCCACTGCCCAGGAGCTCCCGCAAAGCGGCGCGGCACGCGGCTTCGCCGCTCCCCCGCCGCACCGGGAGGCGGAGGTCCGCTCCGGCGCGGCGCAACGCGAGGCGGCCGTGTTCGACCGCAACGAGCGCCACCTCGCGATCTCCCCGCAGCTGCCGGGCCAGCGCCTGCCCTTGGGCGCCATCCAACGCCGCGACCGCGTGCTGCAGCCGGTCCAAACCCGCCGGGCGCAGCGGCAGGCGCGCTTCGAGCGCCTGCGCCATTCGCCGGGCGGCGGCGCGGCCCCAGGCGCGCGGGCGCAGGGCTAGCTCGTGCGTCCGCGCGGTGAACTCGCCTCGTCGCGCCGTCACATCGTCCAGAACGACGTCGCACATCGGCAGGGGCACACCGCGCCAGAAAAGCGTGCGCCACGCCCGCGCGATCTCCAGCTCGAGCCACGGCGCCAGGCGGGCGGGATCGACGAGCGCGCGGAGCTGCCGGGCCGGGGCGGAGTCGGCGGCGAACAGGTCCGCGGGCTCAGCGCTGCGGGCCCCGCTCGCCGACCGTTCGCCCCCCGGCGACGTCACCGCGAGCTCGCAGCCGCCGCCCGAGGCGAACCGGACGCGGCAGCGGGCGCCCCGCTGGCTGAGGTCGCCCTCGGCCGTGTCAAAGTACACGTCTCGGAAGTAGGTCCGCTGCGCTGGGCGGCGGGAGAAGCGCAGGCCGGACGCCGGCGGGTCGGACAGGATCTGCCGGAGCAGGTCGCTGTCCGGTACCTCCCACCGATCGGTCATCTCACTCTGGAGCGAGATCGAACCGAACGGAGGCGCCCGCACCGGCGGCGCGGCGCACATCGTCCAGCAGCGCGTGGGGGTTGGCCCGCCGGCGGAGCCGGACGCGGTACGTGAAGCTCGCGCGTCCCTCGTCGCTCGGGACCTCGCGGAGCAGCTTCCACTTCTTTGCGTGCCGGTCCAGCGCAGCGGCGATGGCGCTGTCGGCGGAGACGCGCGGCGCCCCGTCGGCCACGAGCAGGCCCGTCAAGCGCGCGGCCGCGGGCGCCGCGCCGATGTCGAAACGCCACAGCGCGAGCACCACGAGCACGTACACCAGCGACATGATGAACGCGGCGCTGAAGGACTGCACTCCGGCGGCGAGACCCAGGGCAATGGCAACGAAGATGTAGACGGCGTCCTTCGTGTCCCGCAGCGTGTTACGGAAGCGCACCGCCGCCACGATCCCCGCGAGGCTGAAGGCGAGGGCCAGGCTGTTCTGGACGATCAACACGATGCCCGCGACGGCGACGGGGAGGATGATGACCGTGTGCACCAGCGAGGCGTCGTAGCGCGCCCGCGGTTTGGTGCGCATGTACGTCCAGGCCACGGGGATCACGAGGGTGAGCGCGCCGAGCATGCCCACCGCGGCGGCGGCGGCCGCGCCGGGCCGGCCGAGCGGCCCCACCGCCTCGGGCGTGCCCGCGTGCGGCGCCGGGAGCCAGGGCGCCAGAAACACCGCCACTCCCCCGAGCACCGCATAGTAGGCAGCGAGCTTCGCGAGCAGCGGCAGCGCCGCGCGGGCGGTCACGTCCGGCTCCGGCAGCCGCGCACGAATTCCCGCCGCACGGCTGCGGGATCGTTGATGATGCGGTAAAACGCGTCGAAGTAGTCGAGCGCTTGCCGCACATCGCGGGCGCTCAGGTCGGGCACCGACCGATACAGCGCATAGATGGAGTCCTTCGCCGCACGGAATCGGGCGAGCACCGACAGCAGCACCGTGTCGGGCTGGCAGTAGCCGCGGTACAGGCGGTCGCGCACCGATCGGATCGGGAGCTGCGGCGGCGGCGTCGCGTACGGCGCCGAGATCACGCCGGCGAAATCAAAGTCGTAGGGAATTGCGAACAGGGCTCCCCCCTCCCCTCCCCCGCGGGCCGCGTCCCGGACGATCGTGATGTTGTGCAGGCCCCAGATCGACCAATCCGTGTTGCCGATCAAGTATTGGAACATCGCGACCAGCGTCGCGTCCTCGGGCTCAATTCGCAGGTCGTGGACGGAGGCCGACGTGAGGATCGTGTCGCCCAAGCGCCGCGCCAGCTGGCCTTCAGCCTCCAGCAGGACGCCGTAGCGCGTGAGCGGCTCGTCGTGGCTGGTTGTGTCCCGATAGGTCACGTGGGCGAGCCGCGCGCGAAAGCTGCGCTCGGTGAGGATGTTGAAGACCTTATACAACAAGTACTCCTGAAGCACGTTCTGCTCGTACGGCCACCGGCTGCTGCGGCAATGGGTGACGAGCTTCAGCTTGTCCTGGCCCGCGAAGACCGTGCCGTGCACGCGGGATTCGGGGAAGTCGAGCCGCAGCGGCGGAAACGCGCATTGCTTGAGCCGGAAGAGGCCGCGCGTGCGCAGGTCGACGTCGAGCGACACGGTGTCGCCGCTCTCGGCGACGTAGCGTAAGGTGGCGCCATGCTCCTTTCGGTCGGCCCCGCGGTCGCGCAGCAGACGCTTGAAATCGGTCTCGAGTGTGAAGACAAGGGGCTCGGGCGTCGCGAACAGGGGCGCCGCCGCCGCCGCCGCCGACGCCTGGGCACGCCCGGGCGTGGGGGTGCTGCAGAGAGCAAGGCAGAGGCGTACCGCGACGACGACCGGTTCGCGGCGCATGGCGTCCGTTAATGGGTCTGGAAGTCCGAACTTACGGCTCGCGCCGGGCGCCCGCCACCCCGGCTAACTGTGCAGGACTTCTCGTGTCACGCGCCGCGCACTGGCGATCGCGCCGTGCACCGTCGCGTTCTGGCCATCCGATTCGGTGGCTTCTCCCGCGAAGAAGAGCGTCGCGTCGAGCGGCGCCCCCAACTCCTCACCCGCGCTGCTGCCGCCCACCGCGGCATAGCTGTACGCGCCACGCGAGAACGGATCGGCCTGCCAGTCGTGACTGAAGCCGCCACGCAGTCCCTGGTTTACCTGTACTGGGTCCATCTCGAGAACTCGAGTCAACGCGTCCAGCGCGGCGCGGACGCGCTGCGCCTCGCTGAGCCCGGCGAGCGCCCGCGCATTGGGACCCGCAGCCCAGCCCGTCACCACTGGAAACGGCGGTGGGCTGCTCACCCACCAGACTGGAAACGGCGGATTACCGGGGAAGAGGAAACTGTCGGTCGAAAGGCGCTCCTGTGTCGCCCAGAACTCGCTCCCGAAGCACAAGCTGACGCGCGCGACCGCTCCCATCTCCAGAGCGCGCAACGCCTGTTCCTTGTCACTCAGCGCGGGCGTGAAGGTGATGGCCCCCGCCTTCAGCACGCCGAGTGGCACCGTGATGATGGCCCGCGGCGCCGTGAACTCCGCGCCGGCGGAGGTCTTGATGACGACCCGCTTCGGTCGCCACTCGACGGCAGTCACCACGACGTTGCACTGCACCTCGCACAGCCGGGGGTCCACCCGCTCGCGGATAGCCGTCACGAGGCCGTCGTAGCCGTCGGCAAACCGGAACTGCCGCTCGGCCCCGGGTCGCTCGTCGGCGGCCGTGTTGCGGATGAGCCCCTGTACGCTGATGCGAGCGGGATCGGCGGCGTGATATCCTTCGACGAGACGCAACCCTTGCGCCTTGATCGTCGCGTCTACGTCCACCCGGTCGACGAGATGCTGGAAGGATTCGTCGGCATCGCCGAGCGACGCGAGGCCGAGCAGTCTATCCATGGCGGCGAAGAAGTTCGGGCGTGCCGCGTTTCGGCCCACCTCCCGGAGCCGTAGCCCCGCTTCCTCTACGACTGCGAGAGTCTCACGGAAGGCGCCGTGAACGAACTCAGCCCCGAGCTCGACGGGACCTGCTGCCGCGTGGTGCGTCATGACGCGGCCACCGAGGCGATCCCGTGCCTCGAGCACCAGGACGCGCACCCCTGCCGTGGAGAGCTCGCGCGCCGCGCTCAGACCGGCCACGCCGCCGCCAATGATCACTAAATCCGCTAGATTCGTTTGGCCTCCATGACCGATCTCGATCCGGTGGAACGACTAAAATCCTGCAGCGGCTCACCGTTTCGGGAATTCTACGAAATCTACGCCGCATCGATAGCCGCTCGAGAACAGAAGCCCGAGGCGTGGGTCTGTGCCATGGTGCGCGCGCCTGAGCACAGCGTCTGGGTGATGAAGCGCGCCGGCCACGTCCACGCCTTCAGCATCCTGTTCTTGTCCCCCGCCGAGCGGTTTGCGCTCCTCGAGTATATGGCGGTGGCGCCCGAGGGGCGGAATCGCGGTGTGGGGAGCGCATTGTTCAAGCAGACCGTGGAGCGGGCGGTGACGCCGGACGGCCAGAGCCTTCCTCTCTTGCTCGAGGTCGACTCTGACCGTGAGGCGAGCGGCGACCGGCAGCTGCGGACCCGCAGACTGCAGTTCTATCGGCGTCTGGGGTGTGTGCGCATCGCCGGGCTGCACTACATCCTGCCGTTGCCTGGCCACGGCCCCGCCCCCGAGATGGACCTGCTGCTGTACTCGCGGGAACCGCGGCGGCAGCTTCCCAAGGCTGAGCTGGAACGATGGCTCAGGACGATCTATCGTGACGTGTACCGCTGCGCGCCTGACGATCCCCGGATCGTCCGGATGTTGCAAGACGTGTCAGATCCTGTGCAGCTCGACTGAGAGCGAAAGGAGCAGCCAGCGTGGCAGTCCTACCCGACGCGTGGGAGAAAGCCGCGGTGATCGCCGATTCCGCAGCGGCCTTCGGCATCGTCGCCGCCCTGTTCTATTCAGTCTGGAGCTTTCGGACGACGCTGCGTGACAGCTATTACGCCGAGCTGGATCGCGTCTACTTCGACCTGCTGCGCATCGGCCTGGAGCACCCCGAGCTCGTGGACTTCCCGACGACGCACGATCGCAGCAAGGCACGGCAGTACGATGCGTACGCCTTCATGATCTGGAACTTCGTGGAGACCGTGTTTGACCGCTGCCAGGGGTGGGGGTGGTCGAAACGACGCCTGCGGGACACGTGGTATCCGGTGATCGCCGCGGAGAATGCCCGGCACCGGGATTGGTTCAACCTCCCGCAGAACCGCAGCAAGTTCAAGGAACCCTTTTGCCGATTCATCGACGCGCGCTACCCTATGCCCCAGCCCGTTAAGGCACCGCCAAAGGCTGTCGGGTGAGACCCAATAACAGGACCGTCTGACATGGCTACGATGCGCAAGCTCAAGCTGCAGGTGCAAATGACCGTCGACGGGTTCGTCGCGGGACCGGAAGGTCAGCTGGACTGGATGACGCGCAATCTCGACGAGGGGGCGATCGGGCGCATCGTCCAGATCACCGACTCGAGTGATACGATCCTGCTCGGCAGAAAAATGACCGACGGCTTCATCAAGTATTGGGAGGCCGTGCAACCGGACAGCCCCGAATACGTCTTCGCGCGCAGGATGGTCGACACGCCGAAAGTCGTGTTCAGCAAGACGCTCAAGCGTGTCGAGGGGAAGAATGTGCGGGTGGAGGGCGGCGATCTGGTTCAGGCGGTCAATCAGCTGAAGGCTCAACGCGGCAAGGACATCGTCGTGTATGGTGGAGCGACGTTCGTGAGCGCGCTGATCGAGCACGATCTGATCGACGAATTCAACATCTTTGTGAACCCGGTCGCGATCGGACGCGGGATGCGGATCTTCAAGGACCAGAAGGGGCTGCGCGTGGTCAGTTCGACGGCGTACCCCAGCGGCGTGGTGGTGAATACGTATCAGCGCGTCGCTTGACGGTGCGACCGCCGCGCGCCATCGTTCTGGCGCGCTCGGGGCGCACGCGGGTCCGCGCGAAGGACTGAGTCCACCCTACCGATCGAGTCATTGCTCGGTTGTCTCCCTGCTGGCCGGCTTGCGGACCGCCGGCGTTCAGCATGGAGGCTTTATGGCAGCCAAGCAGCTCCCCCCTCGTCCCAATCTCGACCAGCTCAAACATCAGGCGAAGGAGCTTCTCCAGGCGGGCAAGGCGCACGCCTTGCACGATGCGCAAACGATGATCGCGCGCGAGTACGGTTTCCCTTCCTGGAACGCGTTGCGCGACCACGTCGAAGCGGTGACGCTCGAATTCGACGCCGCCCTGGCCGAGTTCCTCGAAGCGGCGACGGACGGTCGCCGCGATCGCGCCGAACGGATGCTCGCGCTCTACCCGAAGATCGCGAAGGCGAGTTTCCACACGGCGCTGCTCTTGGGCGACGCGTCCGCCGTGGACGCTCGGCTGGAAAAAGATCCGTCACTCGCTACGAAGGCCGGCGGACCGCGTGGGTGGGAACCGATTCATTACGTCTGCTACACGGCGCTGGGGGCTCGGGCAGGCGATCTTGCCGCCATCGCGCGCCGCCTCATACGCCTCGGGGCCGACCCGAACACACGGTTCCCTTGGGTGCATCACAACGTGCGGCGGCCGGTACTGTGGGGAGCGTCGCGCGTCGCGCAGTCGCTGCCGCTCGTGGCAGCGTTGCTCGATGCCGGAGCCGATCCCAACGACGGCGTCACCCTGCCCCTCGCCGCCAGCGCGGGCGACATCCCGGTACTGGAGGCGTTGCGCGCGCGCGGCGCTGACGTCGATCAGGCGTGGGCCAGCGACGGCGCGACGGCCCTGTATGCGATTCTCAATTGGAGTCGCACGCCCGACGGCGCGATGTGGCTGCTCGAGCACGGCGCTGATCCGAACGCCGTGTTCGCCGAGAACGGCGAGACGCCGCTGCACGTGGTGGCGCGGGCGTGGGATGTGGCGTTGGCGGAGGCGATGGTCGCAAAAGGGGCCGACATCGAACGGAAGCGCGCCGACGGGCGCACGCCCTACGCCGTCGCCGAGCTGAACGGGAATCGGGCGGTGGCGGACTCGCTGCTGGCGCACGGCGCGTCCCCGGAGCTCGCGGAGGTTGACCGGCTCGTCGCGGCGTGCAGTCGGGGGGATCGCAAGGCGGCGGAAGCGCTGCTCGGGAAGAGTCCACGCTTACGCGACCAAATCACGGACGACCACTACATCGCATTTCATCAGGCGGCGGAGCGCAATGACGTCGGGGCGCTCGAAGCGATGCTCGCCTGTGGATTCGATTCGAACCGCCCGGACGCGGGGATCGGCAAGACGGCGCTGCACTCGGCGGCGATGGAGGGCTGGCCCGACGCGGTCCGGGTCCTGCTCGCGCACGGCGCGTCCGTGCACGTGCGCGATCGCGAGTTCAAGGGCCAGCCGCTGGTCTGGGCCGCGGAGGGATCGCGCCAAGGGCGCGAAGGTCGGGACTTCGCCGCCGTCGGAAAGCTACTACTGGACGCGGGCTCGCCCGTCGAATGGGAGACCGGGGCGGAGCCGGCGGAGGGGATTCTCGAGATCCTCGCGGCGTGGCGACGATCTACTTCCTGAGATAGGCGTCGGTCTTGTTGAGCCAGTCCTCGCGCGGCGGATAGAACACGTCCACGTCGAGCGTGTCCTCGAGCGCGTGGGCCTCGTGGGGCACGTTGCCCGGCAAGTGGAGCACCTCGCCCGCGCGCACCACGATCTCTTCGCGGTTGTCGTCTCCCACGAAGAACTTCAGCGCACCCTCCAGGATGTAGGTGAGCTGCTCGTTCATGTGCGAGTGTTTCGGGACGACGCAGCCCTTTTTCAGGTACACGTGCGCGAGCATGAGCTGGTCACCGGTGATCAGTCGACGCGACAGCTTCTCGTGCAGCTCCTCGCGGGGCATATCGTCCCAGCGATACCAGGTGGATCGTTTGGTGATCACTACGGGTCTCCATGAGGGGTCGAGCGACAACGTTGGCGACGTTGTCGATTTCCGGGAAGGTCATTCGACGTATAGGTAAGACCAACTAACAGGACATGCTGACATGGCCACGATGCGCAAGCTCAAACTGCAGGTGCAGATGACGGTGGACGGGTTCGTCGCCGGCCCGGAAGGACAGCTGGACTGGATGACGCGCAACCTCGACCAGGGGGTGCTGGCGCGTATCGTCCAGCTGACCGACACGAGCGACACCATCCTGCTCGGCAGAAAGATGACCGATGGCTTCATCAAGTATTGGGAAGGCGTTCAACCGGAGAGCCCCGAATACTCTTTCGCGCGCAAGATGGTGGACACGCCGAAAGTGGTGTTCAGCAAGACGCTGACGCGCGTCGAAGGCAAGAATGTGCGAGTGGAGAGCGGTGAGCTGGTGCAGGCGGTCAACCAGTTGAAGGCTCAACGCGGCAAAGACATCGTGGTGTACGGTGGAGCGACGTTCGTGAGCGCCTTGATCGAGCACGATCTCATCGACGAGCTCAACATCTTCGTGAACCCCGTGGCGATCGGGCGCGGCATGCGGATGTTCAAGGATCGGAAGGCGCTGCGGCAAATCGGTTCGACGGCGTATCCCAGTGGGGTCGTGATCAATACGTATCAGCCGGTGGGACGATGAAGCTCGACATCTACGTCAATTATCCCGGGACATGCGAAGCCGCATTTCGGTTCTACGAACGCCACCTCGGCGGCAAGATCACGATGATGCGCACGCACGCGGACCAACCGAATCAACCCGGCGTTCCGGCCGACTGGAAGAAGGCGATCTTGCACGCGCGCATGGAGATTGGGGACGCCGTCCTCATGGGCGCGGACATCCCGGGGGCTGAGCCGATGCGGAGCGCGTATTTGACGTTGCGCGCGGACAGCGCCAAGGAAGCGGAACGGCTCTACACGCTGCTTGGCGAGGGTGGTCAGATCTTCATGAAAATGGAGCAGACGTTTTTCGCGAATCGGTTCGCGATGCTGCGTGACCGGTTTGGGACGTCGTGGATGCTGCTGCACGAGGTCGTTGCCACGTAGTTGCCTTTCGCGTCTCGGCGCAGCAGTCTTTCCAGATGCGCCCTCACCATGCAGCAATCGCCATCGTCTTGCTCTGCAACATCGTCCCCTCGGCCGCGCTGCCGCAGGCACGGCGCGCGCTGACATCCGAAGACTACGCCCGCGCCGAGCGTGCGCTCGGCCCGGCCACCGGCCGGCTGGTGAGTGGAATCCCCGGCCGGCCGAGCTGGCTGGCGGACGGACGGGCCTGGTATCGCGTGTCGACCCCCACCGGGTGGCAGTTCGTCATGGTAGATCCGGGGCGCCGGACGCGGGCGGCGGCGTTCGATCAGGCGCGGCTCGCGCAGGCCGTGTCGGCTGCGATAGGCCGGCAGGTGACCGGCGATAGCCTGCCCTTCTCTTCCTTTGATCTCTCGCCTACTGGTCAGCTCAGCTTCGAAAGCGGGAAGCGCTGGCGCTGCGATCTCACCACCTATCGTTGCTCGGCGGCCGATAACGCGCGCCGCGCGCCGCCGCTCAATTCGATCCTCTCGCCGGACAGCACCCGCGCTGTGTTCATTCGCAATAACAACCTCTGGATGACGGACTTGACGAGCGGCGCCGAGACCGCGCTGACCACGGACGGCGTCGAGGATTTCGGCTACGCAACCAACAATGCCGGCTGGGTGAAGAGCGACGATCCGGTGGTCACGTGGTCACCCGACTCGCGCAAGATCGCCACGTTCCAGCACGACGGGCGCGGCGTGAGTCGCATGTACCTCGTGCGCACGCAGGTCGGCGCGCCCGAGTTGGAAGCGTGGCGGTACCCGCTCCCCGGTGACAGCGTGATCTTCCGAATTCAGCGCGTGGTGATCGATGTGAGCGGTCCGACGCCACAGCTGGTGCGGCTCCAGATGCCGCCCGACGCCCATCGCTCGATGGTGAGCGACCACGTCGCCTGCGGCGCCAGGATCTGCGACCTGCTGTGGTATCCCGACGCCGCGTCCATCGCGTTCGTCTCGAGCTCGCGCGATCACAAGCACGCGTGGGTGCGCGTGGCCGATGCGCGCACCGGCGTCGTGCGCACGCTGCTCGAGGAGCAAGCGAACACGCAGGTGGGCGAGGTCGGCATCGCTCAAAACTGGCGCGTGCTGCCCAGCTCAAACGAGCTGATCTGGTGGTCGGAGCGCGACGGCTGGATTCACCTCTATTTGTACGATCTCACCACCGGGCGCCTCAAGACCCGAATCACGAGCAGCGATGGCAACGTCGAATCCATCGTATACGTCGACGAGCGGGCACGCGCGATCTACTTCAGCGGACAGGGCATGGAAAAGGGTCGCGACCCCTATTACCGCTTTCTCTATCGCATCGGCTTCGACGGGCGGGGGCAGACGCTGCTCACTCCCGAGGATGCCGACCACCAGGTCACGATGGCGCCGGACGGCGCGTCGTTCGTCGACTCCTACTCGACGCCGGTGACGCCGCCGGTAACGGTGCTGCGTGACCGGAACGGTCGTGTGGTCGTCCCGCTCGAGCGCGCCGACATCTCGCGCCTCGTGGCCGCCGGCTGGCATCCCCCGACTCAGATCACGCTGAAGGCGCGAGACGGCACGACGGACATCTACGGCTTGATGTTCACACCGTCGCGGCTCGACTCGACCACCAGGTACCCGCTCGTGGACTATGTCTATCCCATGCCGAGCGGAAGCGTGGGGCCGCGCAGCTTCGTACCCGCACGCAGCGATCATCAGGCGCTCGCCGAGCTGGGATTCGTGGTCATCGCGATCGACGGCATGGGAACGCGGGGCGGTCGATCGAAAACGTTCCGCGACGCGGCCTACGGCAAGATGGAAGAGAACACCATCCCCGATCAGGTTGCGGCGATCAAGCAGCTCGCGGCGCGGTACGCGTGGATCGATGGCGAGCGCGTCGGGATCTGGGGGCACTCGGGCGGCGGGTTCGCTACGGCGGCCGCGATGTTCAACTATCCGGATGTGTTCAAGGTCGGCATCTCGGAGTCCGGCAACCACGACAATCGGAACTACGAGGACGACTGGGGCGAGCGGTATCAGGGGCTCCTGGTCCGCGCCGGCCCGAGCGACAACTACGCCGCGGACGCTAATCAGATGCACGCCGCGAACCTCCGCGGGAAGCTGCTGCTCGCGCACGGCGGGATGGACGACAACGTCCCGCCCTACAACACCTATCTCGTGGTCGACGCGTTGATCAAGGCGAACAAGGACTTCGATCTGCTGATCCTGCCCAACGCGCGTCACGGCTACGGGCGCGATGGGCTCTACATGATGCGGCGGCGCTGGGACTACTTCGTGCGGAACCTGCTCGGCGTGGAGCCACCGCGGGACTACGAGATCGGCAAGCAAACCTCGGCCGCACCCTGAGTCATGATGTGGGGGCACGGCATGCTGTCTGAGTCATGATGTAGGGGCGCAGCATGCTGCGCCCCTACCCGTTGCTCACGACTGAAACTTCGGGCCCGCGACGAAACGTCGCCCAGGCGAACACGGCGAGCGCGAGCGTGCCGATTCCGCTGATGACCTGACAGAGCACGAGGCCGCGGACGTATGCGTCGCGGGCGGTGTCGAGCAGTGCCGCGCCCGTGTCGGCCGGGAGCTGCCGGGCGGCGACGACTGCCCCGCCGAGCGTCGCCATCGCGGCCTGCGTGACGTGTGGTGGCAGTCCCGCGGGCAACCCGCCTCCGAGCACGCTTCGATAAATCGCGACTCCGATGCTGCCGAAGAACGCGATGCCCAGCGCACCCCCAAGCTCGGCGCACGTCTCGGAGATGCCCGAAGCGGCGCCCGCGCGCTCGGGCGGGGCGGAGCCGATGATGACGTCGTTGGTCAGCGTGAACAGCGGCGATCCGAAGAACGTCAGCACGAACGTCGCGACCGCGAACAGGACGAGCCCGCCCAGACCGGTGCCGACGGCGGCGAGCAGGAAATAACCGATCGCGGCCACCGCGAGCCCGCCAGACATCAGCACCGCCGGCCGGATGCGGCGGGCGAGCGCCGGTGTCAGGAGCGAGCCGAGGACGAACCCAACCGCCCACGGCAGCGTCCAGAGCCCGCCGCGCAGCGGCGAGAGTCCGAGTACGAGCTGGAGGTACTGCGGCAGAAAGAGGAACGCGCCGAACAGCAGCAGGATCGCCCCGCCGTACAGCACGAGCGACGCGCGGAACCTGGGGATGGCAAACAGCCGCAGGTCGATGAGCGGATCGGCGAGCTGTTTCTGGCGCCGCACGAACACCATCCCGATCGCGAGACCGGCCACGACACTGAGGGCGCCCGCGACACTCACGCCGTCCTGCGCGATGAGCTTCAGTCCGTAAATGATCGACAGGACCGCGGCGCTCGCGAGCGCGGCGCTGAGCACGTCGGGTTTGCCGGCATTGGGATCGCGGTACTCCGGCAGGAGGAACGGCCCCACGGCGAGCAGCAGAATCATGACGGGCACGCTGATCAAGAACACCGCGCCCCACGGGAAGTACTCCAGGATCGCTCCGCCGAGCACCGGCCCGATCGCACCGCCGAGCGAGAAGGCGATGATCCAGATACTGATCGCGGTGGTGCGTTCGCGGGCGTCGAGGAACATGTTGCGGATCAGCGAGAGCGTGGACGGCGCGATGGTGGCCCCGGCAATCCCCAGGAGCGCGCGCGCGACGATCAGCATGGCGGCGCTGCGCGAGAATGCTGCGAAGATCGACGCGGCCCCGAAGAGGACGGCGCCGATCAAGAGCAAACGCCGCCGGCCGATGCGGTCGCCCAGCGTGCCCATCGTGATGAGCGAGCCCGCGAGCAGGAAGCCGTAGATGTCGATGATCCAGAGCAGCTGCACGCTGCTTGGGGCGAGCGCCTCGGTGAGGCGCGGCACCGCGAGGTGCAGGACCGTCAGGTCCATCGAGTACAGCAGGCACGGCAGCGCGATGACCGCCAATCCGATCCATTCGCGCCTGCCGGCCTTCGGTGTCGCTGCGGTGATCGATTCTCCCATGGGCTCCTAATAAAGCGTCGAACGAACCGGCTCTGAATCGACGGTGCTCGTGCGCCGATATTCTACGAGCCGCGATGTGTAACGAAAGGAGACATCGAGACTGTTTCGCGCTTGACGACCAGGCCGCCGCCGGCCATCGTTCGGACGCGCTTGGGGCGCACGCGGGTCCGCGCGAAGGACTGAGTCCACCCTACCGATCGAATCAATGCTCGGTTGTCTCCCTGCTGGCCGGCTTGCGGACCGCCGGCGTTCAGCACGGAGGCGTTATGGCAGCCAAGCAGCTCCCCCCCCGTCCCAACATCGATCAGCTCAAACGCCAGGCGAAGGACCTTCTCCAAGCGGGCAAGGCGACCGCCCTGCACGATGCGCAAACGCTGATCGCGCGCGAGTACGGTTTCCGTTCCTGGAACGCGCTGCGCGATCACGTCGAAGCGTTGACCCTCGAGTTCGACGCCGCGCTAAACGAGTTCCTCGAAGCGGCGACGGACGGCCGCCGCGATCGGGCCGAACGGATGCTCGCGCTGTACCCGAGGATCGCGACGGCGAATCTCCACACAGCGCTTGTCCTTGGAGACTCGGCGTTCGTGGACGCGCGGCTCAAGAAGGATCCATCACTCGCCACGAAGCCCGGCGGACCGCGTGGCTGGGAACCGATTCACTACATCTGCTACACCAGCATGGCGCACAACTCGCCGGTGCGCAGCGCTGGCCTCGCCGCGATCGCCCGGCGGCTCATCGCCCTCGGCGTGGACCCAAACACGCGGTTCCCCTGGGTGCATCACAACGTGCGCCGGCCGGTGCTGTGGGGCGCGTCGCGCCAAGCGCAATCGCTGCCGCTCGTCCAAGCGCTGCTCGATGCCGGAGCCGATCCCAACGACGGCGTGACCCTCCCCCTCGCTGCCAGCGCCGCCGATATCCCGGTGCTGGAGGCGCTGCTGGCGCATGGCGCAAATGTCGATCAGGCATGGGCCACCGACGGGTCGACGTCGCTATACGCGATTCTCAATTGGAGTCGCACCCCCGACGGGGTGATGTGGCTGCTCGAGCACGGCGCCGACCCGAACGCGGTGTTCGCCGAGAACGGCGAGACGCCGTTGCACGTGGTGGCGCGCGCGTGGGATGTGGCGTTGGCCGAGGCGATGGTCGCAAGAGGGGCCGACATCGAGCGGAAGCGCGCTGACGGGCGCACGCCCTATGCGGTCGCCGAGCTGAATGGGAATCGCGCGGTGGCCGATTGGCTGCTCGCGCACGGCGCGGTGCCGGAGCTGTCGGAAGTCGATCGGCTCGTCGCCGCCTGCAGTCGCGGCGAGCGCAACACGGCAGAGGGGCTGCTTGCCAAGAACCCGGGGGTGCGCAACGAAATCACCGACGATCACTACATCGCGTTTCACCAGGCGGCCGAGCGCAACGATGTGCGGGCGCTGGAAACGATGCTGGCGTGCGGGTTCGACCCGAACCGTCCCGACCAGGGGATCGGCAAGACCGTGCTGCTGGCCAGCTATCCGTGCGCTTCATGCGTACCCAAAACGAATAGCATCCGCTGCACAGGCGCGCGCGATACCGGGGATTGGCGCGAAGACTGCACTGAAGGTGGGCACACTTCCATAGCCGTGTGCCGATGAGAAGCATACTAGAACTACAATGCTGACGAGCATGTTGCACGCCTAGATTATGGAGATCATAGAGACTGGAGAACTGCGCAGAATAGAATTCGAGCGGACGGAAGACATCGAGGTCGTGAAGGTGTTCATGGGGATCTATGGTGTTGGTAAGCGGATGACCGTTTTCCTGGAAATGTTGCTGATACGCATGCTCACATTGTGCCGGTGTGCGTTTTACCCAGGCAAGCAAACAGCGTATACGTGGTACAGGGCTGGCTGCCGGACTTTAGACGACATTAGAGAACGGAAGGGCGGGATCAAGCTCTCTCAGGTACAGGAGATCGGACTGCAGTTCTATGAAGGTAGGCTTGCGCTGGGTCAGTGTCCTGATATGAGAAGACTGACACCCGTGTCACACATCCACAAGATATCAATACACGTATCCCTCGCGATGAGGTGAAGGCGCTTTTTGAGGCCGTCAAGGAGACCGGTATGTCGTTTATGTGTGGTTGGCGTTTGTTTTTCGTGGGGCTTCATTTCCCTGGCCTCTCCCAGCACTGTCACTCGATCGGAAGCTATATATAGAGGTTATGGGGAGCTACCGAAGGTGCGCGCGCAGCCTGCCTCTCAGACACGGCTTGGACATACCTGCTGAGCCCCATTGATCAACAGAGGCAAATCAACCTGCGGCGACATTGACATTCTCATCTCACGGCCGGATGACGATAGCCGCACGCATACCGGTGCGTCCTATCAGCTAATTCCCTGTCATACCGTATGTTACGTGCTGCTGATGCGGAGATGTACGGACATCGCAGGCGTGCTCATGCGTCTATTGGCCACGTTGCACGGACAGGGCTTCCTCACAGAGGACCTGTCCCTGCCTAACTTTCCCGAACAGTCCCTTGAGGCCATGTACCGCGGGCT
>Ga0137418_10001219_pt1 | contig 23622 bp, 17 predicted proteins | sample CZODoug3_1_2_16f_FD_122242 | JGI IMG/M metagenome (GOLD analysis project Ga0137418, IMG submission 122242) | Vadose zone soil fungal communities from Angelo Coast Range Reserve, California, USA - CZODoug3_1_2_16fungal (Hybrid Assembly) | ecosystem: Environmental > Terrestrial > Soil > Vadose...
GCGCAGGCGCTAGTGTGTCGTCCGAAACTGGTGATTGCGGACGAGCCTACGCGTTCTTTGGATGTGACCGCGCAGGGTGAGATTCTCAATGTGCTGCGCGAGACGCATCGCAAGTTTGGATCGGCGCTGATCTTTATTACACACAATCCAGCGTTGCTGGCCGGGTTTGCTGATCGCGTCATCATTATGTATGCGGGTCGAATCGTGGAAGGAGGTCCGGTCGCGCGGGTGTTCCGGAAGCCGCTTCACCCTTATACCAAGGGATTGCTTCGGCTATTTCCGAATTCTGGGCCGAACGCGGGATGGAAGCGGCTTGAGCGCTTGCCCGAGATACCGGGGACGCTCACGGAAGAGGATCTGCTGACGCCAGGCTGCGTCTTCGAGCCGCGATGTTCGGCGAGGACGGCTGTTTGCCGTAGCGATGCGCCGGTTGTCGAAGTTCAAGATGACCGGCGAGTGAGTTGCTTCCACCATGGCGAATGAGGCGGCAGGCCGCGCACCCAAGACGGCTTTGGTTAGAGCCACGGCTCTCTGTAAGCGGTATGTCCAGCGCGCTTCGTTTTCCCGCAAAAAGTTTGCCGTGGAAGCGCTTTCTGGCGTGGAGCTGGACGTCGCACCTGGGTGCCTAACAGCATTGGTGGGAGGATCTGGTTCCGGAAAGTCTACGCTGGCGAGGTGTCTGGCCATGCTGGAAAGACCAGACTCGGGTGAGATCTGGTTTGAAGGGCAAAGCATTTCTTTAGGGAATTCGCTACAAGTGGCGGGCTTACGGCCGAAGATCCAACTGGTATTTCAGGATTCGGCGGGGGCGTTGAATCCGCGGTTCTCGGCGGCGGAGATTATTGCGGAGCCTCTGGAAATTCAACGGCGGGAAACTGGGGCAAGATTGCGGGAGCGCGCCCTGGAATTGATGGAAGAAGTGGGGTTGCCGCCGGACTGGGCGAATCGGCGATCGCTGGAATTCAGTGGAGGGCAGCGTCAGCGGCTGGCTATTGCTAGAGCGATCGCTCTGAAGCCGGCCTTTCTCATTCTCGACGAGTCGTTGTCCGGTCTCGACTTGTCTACGCAAGCACAAATATTGAATCTACTTTTGGATCTGCAATCGGCGCACTCGTTGACTTACCTGCTGATCTCGCACGATCTCACGCTGGTTGGACAGATTGCGGATTTTGTGGCGGTGATGCATCAGGGCAGGATCGTCGAATGCGGTTCGAGGCAACAAGTGCTCGGCAGTCCGCAGCACGCGCACACGCGAAAGCTGGTGGAGTCGGTTCGGGTAGTGGAATCGGCTTTCCGGGCCGCTCAGGGTGGAGGCGGGCGATGAAGTATCTTTTTCGCCGCACGGTGCATGGAATCCTGCTGTTGATCGGTGCTTCGATTCTTTGCTTTCTCTTCAGCGACCTCGCTCCGGGGAGCTTCTTTGATGAAATGAAGCTCAACCCTCAGATCTCTTCGAGCACTATCGCGGCTTTGCGCGCGCAATACGGGCTGGACCGGCCACTCCCGGTGCGATATGGGAGCTGGGTCCGATCGGCATTTCGCGGGGAATTCGGCTATTCCTTCGCTTACAACACATCTGTTCGAAGTCTTCTTGTGTTGCGGGTGAGGAACACGCTATTTCTTACCTCTCTGGCCACAATTCTGGCGTGGCTCATTGCCGTGCCCCTCGGAGTATGGATGGCCAGCCATCCTGGGAAATGGGTGGACCGCATCTGTATGGGCGCAACATCGCTGTTAATTTCTCTGTCGGAGCTTGTCTTGGTGCTTGGCCTGCTTTACTTTGCGGTTCGCACGCACGCGCTTCCGGTTGGCGGAATGGCTTCTACGGGATTCGACCGATTGAGCGTGTTAGCAAAGGTGTGGGACTTGACGGCGCACCTGATTGTGCCAGCGGCCGCTTTGACATTGGCGAGCCTGCCCATTCTGGTAAGACATGTGCGCGCGTGCCTGGTCGAGATTTTGGGGACTCCGTTTATCGAAAGTGCTCGGGCCCACGGCGTCGGACGAGCGAGACTGCTCTTTCGGCATGCTCTTCCGGCGGCCGCGAATCCGCTGATTTCACTGTTTGGCTTATCGCTGGGTGGGCTGCTTAGCGGATCGCTGCTCGTGGAAGTGATTACGGGGTGGCCCGGGTTGGGTCCGCTGCTGCTGGAGTCGTCGATGTCGAGAGACCTCTACGTAGTGGTGGGGATTGTGATGGCGTCGACGGTGTTCATGATTTGCGGGAACCTTCTGGCGGACGTGATGCTGGTGGCCGTAGATCCGCGGCTGCGCGCGGATTTGAGAGCGGAATAGGTAATGATGGCTCGACACAAGATTCTGGCGGCTGTGGTTCTGCTGGTGACGTTGCACCTGGCCATTTTGTTTGCCGGTTTCGTCGCGCCAGCGGATCCGGTGGTGCAAAACCGCGACTTTCCCTTCGCTCCGCCCACGCGTCTGCATTTTGTGGACCTCCGTGGGCATCTGCACTTGCGCCCGTTTGTTTACCAATGGACACCGCGGCCGGATGCGTTTAACGAGTATGAGGAATCGCGCGACCGCGAGTATCCGCTGCAATTCTTCGTATCCGGAGCGGCGTACCGGGTTGCTGGCTTGGTTCCATCGCGCGTTCACTTATTTGGCGTCGACGCTCCGGCGCAGATATTTCTCGCTGGAACCGACAGTTATGGGCGTGACCAGTTCTCCAGGATTCTCTCCGGAGGACAGATTTCGGTGGCAGCGGGAATTCTGGCGACTCTAATTTCACTGGTTCTTGGCACGCTGATCGGTGGTGTCGCCGGCTTCTGGGGAAAATGGATCGATGAATCGGCGATGCGCTTCGCCGAGTTATTTATGGTCCTGCCTTGGCTGTATGTGCTCTTCGGGGTACGAGCGTTTCTACCTTTGCATTTGAGTTCTGTGCAGACATTTCTCCTACTGATAGCGGTCATCGGGACGATTGGGTGGGCACGCCCAGCGCGATTGATCCGCGGCATCGTGCTGAGCGCTAAGAATCAGAACTATGTGGCGGCCAGCCGGGGGTTTGGGGCTTCGAACGTCTATCTCCTGCGCCGGCACGTTCTGCCGCAGACCTACGGCGTTTTATTGACGCAGGCCGCGTTGCTGGTGCCGCAATATGTGTTGGCGGAAGTCACACTTTCATTCTTCGGACTCGGTTTGAGCGAACCGACTCCTAGTTGGGGAGGATTGCTGGCGACTTTGCAGCAGTACAACGTGCTTGTCTCTTACTGGTGGATGTTTGCTCCGGCGGTAGCGCTTGCCGTTGTATCCCTTGGTTACCTCAGCGTAGCCAATGCATTTCACGAGCGTCTACAATCAAGTTCAAGCTAGAGATGACAGCGCCGGGGACCCTTGATGCATCGGATGGGATGTCTTGCCACGCTCCTGCTTGCCTGCGGTACTTCCTTTGCGTCTTCGGTTCCACAGCCCGCCCAACGCGGCGAAGAAGTACTCGTTAGCGATAACGCCGTCGGGCGTTATGGCGGCTCGCTGGTGGTGGCGCAACGCAGCGAGCCCAAAACGCTGAATCCTGTTACAGCGACCGACGCACCCTCGCGCGAAGTTATCGGCCGGTTGACGGCGGACCTGATCCACATCAACCGCGCGTCGCAACAAACCGAGCCGGCTCTGGCGAAATCCTGGACGATGTCCAAGGATGGCCGGCAGTTCACGGTGAAGCTGCGGCACGGTTTGCGCTTCTCCGATGGCTCGGCCTTCGACGCCGAGGATGTAGTGTTTTCGTTCAAGGCTTACCTCGACGAGAAGGTTCATTCGCCGCAGCGCGATCTGCTGATTGTTGGCGGAAAACCCATCGAAGTGCAGAAGGTTGATGCGTACACGGTGCGCTTTACTCTGGCCCAGCCGTATGCGGCTGCCGAGCGTATTTTTGATGGCTTGGCGATGATGCCGCGGCATCTGGTGGAAAGGGCATATAAAGAAGATAAGTTTGCGCAAGTTTGGACGCTCACTACTGCGCCCTCGGAAATTGCGGGCATGGGACCGTTCCGCTTGAAAGAGTATGCGCCGGGGCAGAAGCTGGTGCTGGAGCGGAATCCTTATTATTGGAAGGTTGACGGCAGTAAGAATCGCCTTCCCTATCTCGACGAATTGGTCTTCCTCTTCGTGGGGAACGAAGATGCCCAGACGATTCGCTTTCAGGCAGGCGATACGGACATCATCAGCCGCTTCAGCGCGGAGAACTACGCGTTGTTGTCGAAAGAGGCGGCGAGCCGGGGCACGGAACTCATCGACCTTGGCCCCAGTCTCGAATACAACTTCCTGGTATTCAATCTGAACGATCTGAGCCCGAAGAATCTGGGGAAGATTGCGGCCAAGCAGGGGTGGTTCCAGGATTTGAAATTCCGCCTTGCGGTTTCTTCGGCCATTGACCGCCAGGGCATTGTGAAGCTGGTATATGCGGGGCGGGGCGCGCCTTTGTGGGGGAATGTGAGCCCGTCCAACAAGTTTTGGGTGGATCAGACGCTGCCGCATCCGCCGCGTTCGCTGGACAAGGCTCGTGAATTGCTGAAGTCGGCGGGTTTTTCCTGGCGCAATGATGGACGGCTGGTGGATCGTCAAGGTCAGGCCGTGGAATTTTCCATCATTGCGAGTTCGTCGAACGCTCAGCGATCCAAGATGGCGACGATCATTCAAGATGATTTGAGCCAGCTCGGCATGGACGTTCACGTTGTGCCGCTGGAGTTTCGCGCCGTCGTTGACCGGGTTTTCAACACCTACGATTACGAGGCCAGCATCATGGGTTTGGGTGGAGGCGATGCCGACCCGAATCCTGAGATGAACGTTTGGCTATCGAATGGTGGGACGCATTTGTGGCATCTGGGCGAAACCAAACCTGCGACCGACTGGGAAGCGCAAATCGACCAGCTCATGCAGAAGCAGCTCGTGCAGCTCAAATACAAAGAGCGCAAGCACCTTTACGACCAGGTGCAGGAGATTATTGCCGCCAACGTTCCTTATGTGTTTATCGCCACGCCGAACATATTGGTAGGCGCCAAGAAGAAGATAGGGAATTTTAAGCCGGCGATTCTTGATCCCAACACGCTGTGGAATGTGGAACAACTTTACTTCCTTCCGGGCTCTCCGCCGTGAGCGCCACGGCAACGCCAGACTCCAAGCCTCGCGAACTGGCGTGGCCGGAGGAGCGTTTGGTTCGCGAGTGTTGCAAAGGCGACCAGGCCGCATGGTCGATGTTGATTGACCGATACAAGAATCTGATTTTCTCCATTCCGATCAAGTTTGGCCTGTCCCGAGAAGATTCCGCGGATGTATTTCAGGCGGTCTGCGCCGATTTGGTGGCGGGACTGCCACGGCTTCGCGAACCGAAAGCGCTTCCGAAATGGCTGATGCAGACGACCTTCCATCAATGCCTGCGCTGGAAGAAGGACCGCATGGTTCTGATGGACGATGTCGACGAGATGGACCGCCAAGCCGATCCTGCTAGCGAGGTGTTGCCGGAGGAAATGCTGTATCAGCTCCAAAAAGAGCAGGGCGTTCGTGACGCGATCCGTTCGTTATCGCCGCGTTGCGGCCGAATGGTGCAAATGTTGTTTTTCGAGACTCCGGCACGTCCCTATCAAGAAGTGGCTAAGGAGTTGGGGATTGCGACTGGGTCGATCGGCTTCATCCGTGGGCGATGTTTGAAGAAGCTGCGTCAAGCGCTCGAAGAAGAAGGATTAGAGTGACATCTCCGGAAAATCCTTTGGCCGGCGAACAGCTGCAGCAAGAGCTGGTGGACCTGCATGATGAGGCTCGGCAGATACAGTTTCTGTCGCTGTACCCTGCCCTCGTGAGTCCCGAAGTTGTTGAGGCACTGACCGACAGGACGCGGGCGCAGATTCGAGTGGACATCCAGCAGGCGGTGCGCACTGCGGATGCTGCGCTGGTGGTTGCAGAGCGGCTGGACCAGAAGGAATCACTGGCTCGCGCTCTGCGTGGCAAAGCGAACGTCTTGTATGCGAAGGGCGAGCACGCTGCCGCGGTTGAACTTCATGAGCAAGCCGGCGTTCTGTTCGGAGAATGCGGTTTGACACACGAATTGGCTCGGACGCTGAGCGGCTCGATCCAGCCGTTGCTTCTGATGGGCGAATACAGCCGTGCTTTTGCGGCGGGCGACCGGGCGCGCGAGATTTTTGCCGCCGAGGGCAACACCTGGAGGCTCGCCCGTCTCGAGATCAACATAGGCAATATCCATTACCGGCAGGACCGGTTTGCTGAGGCACTGGCGTGCTATGAACGCGCGTACCAAGGGCTGACGGCGGAGCAGGATCCAGAGGGAATTGCGGCGGTTCTCAGCAATATGGCCACATGCCACATCAGCCTCAATCAGTTTCCGAGCGCGCTCAATTCTTATCAGCAGGCGCGCCAATTTTGCGAAGAGCACGGCATGCCGCTGCTCGTAACGCAGGCCGACTACAACATTGCGTATCTGTATTACCTGCGCGGGGAGTACAGCAGGGCGATCGCGATGATGCGGGCTACCCGCCTCAATTCTGAAAAGATCGGCGACGCTTACCACCATGCGCTGTGCAATTTGGATTTGGCGGAACTGTATCTGGAATTGAATCTGAGTGCGGAGGCCGGGGAACTTGCGCAGCAAGGGTACGACGGGTTCCACAAGCTGGGCATGGGGTACGAGAGCGCAAAGTGTCTGGCGTTTTCGGCGATGGCGGCGAGCCAGATAGGGCGCGCGTTTGAGGGGCTGAAGCGGTTCGCCGATGCCAGGGAGATTTTCGTTCGGGAAAAGAACCAGGCGTGGCCTTCTTTGATTGACCTTTACCGGGCGCTTGTTTTCTTCAATGAAGGCAGGTTCTTCGAGGCACGACGGCATTGCGCCGATGCTCTTGACGCGTTCGATGCTCTGAAGTTGAACACGAAAGCTGTTATGGCCCACCTGCTGCTGGCCAGGATCGCAGTGCGTACCGACGAGCCGGAGCAGGCGTTGCAACACGCCAAGGCAGCGTTGGGAAAATTGGCAGGATTGGAGGCGCCGCTCCTTACGTACCAGACCTACCTTCTCCTGGGCGATCTTTTCCTGGGCAATTCTGAAGCTGCTAAGCAAAGCCCCGACGAAGCTTACGCTTCTTACCAAACGGCGCGTCTTTCGCTTGAAACCCTGCGCAGCAGTTTGCGCGGGGAAGAATTGAAGATCGCGTTCGTAAAGAACCGGCTGGAAGTCTATGAGAATCTGGTGGCCATTTGCCTGGGCAAGAGTGACTCGGCGGCGCTGGAAGAGGCATTTAGCTATGTGGAACAGGCAAAGTCCCGTAGTTTAATGGACCTGTTCGTCCGGCCGGCACCCGCACTCATCGACAATGCTCCAGGCCAAAGTCAACTCGTTCGCACAATTCGCGATCTGCGTGAGGAACTGAACTGGTATTACAGCCGCATTGAGAAAGAGCAGCTCCAGCCGGAACAGCCGTCGCCCGAGCGAATTGCTGCTTTGCAGGAACAAGCAAACCAGCGCGAGAAGGAGCTGGTCGAAACCCTGCACGATGCAACCGAAGCGGATGCCGCGGATGCAGGGCTGCAAATGCCGAGTCATCTTCCGATCGAGGCCATCCGCGCTGCCCTGCCTGCGGATACCTTTCTGATCGAGTATTTCCGCGTTCGCGATCGTATCGTGGCCTGCGTGCTGGGGCCGAAGACGCTGGAGATTGTTCCGGTCACGTTGGAAAGTAGGGTCGCAAGCTTGTTGCGCTTGCTTCAGTTCCAGCTGTCCAAGTTTCGCCTCAATCCTGAGTATCTGAAGGCGGTTTACGACTCGCTGGTGCAGGCGACGCAGGCGCACCTGAAAGAACTTTACAACGAATTGATTGCGCCGATTGCTTCCAGCCTGCAAGCGAGGCACCTAGTCTTCGTGCCGCACGGCGTGCTTCACTATGTGCCCTTTCACGCGCTTTTTGATGGCACTCAGCACCTTATCGAAAAGCACACAGTATCGTATTCTCCGAGCGCGAGCATCTTTGCGCTCAGCCAGAGCCGAACGGTGAATTCTTCCGGCGCCTCGCTCGTCTTTGGTGTGCCCGACGCGCAGGCTCCGGCAATCCTAGAGGAAGTCCAGACCATAAGCGGGATTGTGGAACAGGCGGAACTGTTTGTTGGGCCGGAGGCGACGGCTAGCGTGCTGCGCAGCCGGGGGCCAGTGAGCCGCGTGATCCACATCGCCACCCATGGCCGTTTCCGTCAGGACAACCCCATGTTCTCGGCGATTCGGCTGGGCGACACATTCTTGAGCTTGTTCGATCTCTACCAGTTACGGTTGCCGGTGGAGTTGATCACGCTCAGCGGATGCTCGACTGGGTTGAACGTGGTCGCCGCCGGCGACGAACTTCTTGGCTTGGCGCGGGGTCTTTTGCATGCGGGAGCGCAGTCGCTCGTCCTTAGTCTTTGGGATGTTCACGACCAAAGCACGGCGGAATTCATGACAGCGTTTTACCAGGGTCTAAAACAGGGAAAACCCAAAGCCGAGGCCCTGCAGAGCGCCATGCTCGACCTGAAGTCGCGATATCCCCATTGTTATCAATGGGCTCCATTCATTCTCATGGGCAAAGGCTAGCCTCAGAGAATTTATTTCGTTACCCCTATATTTTTCCCCTCTGTAGGCCCCCTTATTCCATGAGTACCAGTGACCACGGAAACAGGTTCTGGTCCGCAACCCCAAGCGGAGGCGCAAGGAATGACGCACTTTAGTGAAGAAGCGTGGTCCGATTTTGCACGCAACGTAATCCCGGAGGGAACGAGAGTGGAGATGCAGCAGCACATCGACAGTGGATGCCGGAAATGCGCGGACACAGCAAGGACATGGCAGGGACTCTTTGCCGTCACCCAAGCTGATGTTGCGTTCATGCCTCCGGAGGGCACGGTTCGGATCGTGAAGAGCCAGTTTGCTCCGCCGCCGCAGCCGAGCGCTGGGTTTCGCCTGGTTTTCGATTCAAGCCTGCAGCCTGTGACAGCCGGAATCCGTGGCGCGGTGGCAGCGACACAATTCTTATTCGAGTCGGACGACTACTTCATTGATCTTCGCGTGGAACCGCGACGCGCGGAGGATCAGGGTTGCCTGGTGGGGCAAGTGCTGAAGCGGACTGGCAAGGAGCGCAAGATTCACGCCCTGCAGGTTCGCCTCAAGGATGGAGACGCGATCCTTGCGCACGCAGCGACCAACGAACTTGGCGAGTTCCAGCTTGAGTTTGCGGGTGCGGAACGGCTTTGCCTAGTGATTAGCCCGGAAAACGGCCCGGAAACAAGCCAAAGCAAGGCCGAAGACATTACTCTTCCCCTGTACGGCGTTGGCGGTAAGTCATTGAAAACGAGGGCGTTAGATAGGTGGCTGTAGTTGATTTGCGGCCTGAAAGTAACCGCCTTGGAATTACACGTGTAAGTTTCGCAAAGCTTAGGTTTTTCGTAGACTCGATGAGAGCAAAGGTAACTCTGCTTTCCGAGTGAGAGGGGAACAAAGTGAAAAGCGATTTCAAACCGAATCGGCAGACGGAACGTCATCCCCAGACTTTCCGGGTATTGTTAGCCGTCCTATTGATCCTGGTTACAGGAGTTCCAAGTCTTCATGCTCAGACAACTCAGCCGGCGCCGCAGACGCGTTTGGTGGTCCGGGATTCGCTGGGCCTGTCCAACCTGCTGAACTTGTGCAGCCTGATCCACTGCAGCGGTGTTCTTTCGCTCGGGGATCCGCAGGGGCAGCTGTTCATGATTCAGATTCCCTCCGGGCTGGCGCCCTTGACCTCCCTGCTGAATCTATCCATATTGGGACTCATCACGATTGAAACCGACCAGACGGTGCAGACGCAGGGCGCGACGGTGACAGGTATTCCGTCGTACCTCACGGACAAGACGCCTTACAGTTATTACGGCGCAACGGTTTGGCACGGATACGTGTTCCAGCCTGGCAATCAGCTGATTCGCACCAATGCAACGCATTCAGCGTATAGCGCGGCTGGGTCAGGCATTACTGTGGCGGACATCGACACGGGAGTTGATCCCAATCACCCGGTGCTGAAGGCCTCGCTTATTACTGGCTACGACTTTACCCGCAATCGAAGCGGCGGCTCTGAAATGAGCGACGTGAGCCAGTCCACGGTGGCGGTACTGGATGGAGACAAGATCGCGCAGGTCAGCCAATCGACTGTTGCGGTTCTGGATCAGTCGACGGTTGCGGTTCTGGACGGGAATGGATACGAAGCCTTTGGGCACGGGACCATGACCGCCGGAATCATTCACCTAGCCGCACCGCAAGCCAAGATCATGCCGTTGAAGGCGTTCCAGGCAAATGGTACTGGTTATAACTCCGATATTTTGCGCGCCATCTACTACGCAGTGGGGCATGGCGCAAAAGTTATCAACATGAGTTTCAACTACACCACCAATTCCAAAGAACTGGCCAATGCCATCAACTACGCGACGGCGCAGGGAGTCATTTGCGTGGCTGCCGCGGGCAACAGCGGCGTGCAGGCTAACGTTTATCCGGCCGCGCTGAAGAATGTTATCGACGTGGCGTCCACGAGCAACTATGACGTGCCTTCCACGTTCTCGAACTACGGCGCGCCGCCGGTCTGGCTCGCCGCACCCGGAGAAGGCGTCATGACTACCTATCCCTTTGGCACTTACGCAGCGGGTTGGGGAACATCGTTCAGCGCGCCTTATGTTTCGGGGACGGTGGCACTGTTGGCCTCGCAGTCAGCGGCAGCGAAAACGGGGCTATTGTCGCTTCTGCCGGCAACGACAGGCAGCGAGGCGCAGTTGGCGAATGCCCTGACGCACACGCAAGCATTGTCTGATCCGCAGATGGGTCACGGGCGGCTAGATACGTATCAAGCGACGCAGGCCTGGCGGACAAGCCTGGGTCTGAAATAGCAGCAGCGAGTACAGCGATGGCCACATTAACTCACGACTGGTTGGCGGATTCCACGGGTGGCGGGACGCTCTTGCGGGTGAAAGAGCTGGAGCAGCAGCAGCAAGAACTGCTCAAGTCCGCCATCTGCGGCTTCAACCAACTGCTCGACCTGCGCGACCTGAACACGGGCATTCACAGCACCCGGTTGGCCGAGTGGGCGGTCCGGGTGGCGCGTCAACTGGGTCTGCCCGAAGCTGATTTTTACCAGATTGAAGTGGCGGCGCTGCTGCATGACGTTGGGAAGATCGGGATTCCGGATGCGATTCTGAAGAAGGAAGGCAAGCTGACGGACGAAGAGCGTGCCTTGATGAACAAGCACCCGGAATATAGCTGGTCGATCCTGCGCCTCTTTGCCGGACTCGACAAAGCCAGCCTCTATGCCCTGCACCATCATGAGAGCTTCGATGGGAGTGGATACCCGGGGGCGTTGAAGGGTGGCGAGATTCCGATTGGGTCACGCATTGTGTCGGTGATCGATGCGTACGACGCGATGATCTCGAATCGTTGTTATCGTAAAGGCCTAACGCATGAGGAGGCCGTGCGCAGGCTTACCGCTGGCGGCGGTGCTCAGTTTGACCCTGTTGTTGTGCAGGCTTTTATTGAGATTGCCGCACTGGAAGTTGGGGAAGTGTTTGCGGCAACCGGCAGCAGCCCTACCGCTGTTATCTAGCCGAACGCCTCTCTACAGTCGCTTTCCATCCAGACAACGATTTGAAGCAGCGCTGGTCAAGCGGGCTATGAGCTTGCCGCAGGCCACTTTGCCGCAAAACGCCGAGTCGTACCTAAGAGGCAGCACAGTGAGAAAGCTTGCGAGAGTGAGGTCAGGGCGAGGGTGCAGGGGTCCTTCGACTGCGCATTCCCGCACTGGCGCGCGCGAATGCTGCGCTCAGGATGACAGGATAGAGAATAGCGCGCGCGTCAGCTGATTGGCGGGAGGCCTAATCTGGCGAGCAACTGCCGGAAGGCAGGTTCGTCGTGCAGGTTTTTGAAGGCAGGGTCACTTACGATCTGGGGAACGCCGTCGGCGTGCTGATCGTAGGCAGTTTCGAGGTACCGCAGAGCCTCTTGTTTGCTGCCTAAGAGTGAGTATGTCTCTGCGAGTACGTACGGCGAAAACTGGCCTCGATCATAGAGATTCTTCTGTTGCAGGCGCTGGGCCTCGAGCAGCCCCCTCCCGCCTGCGGTTGCAAAGCCCTTCTCCGCCGAGTGCTCGATGACGAGTGTCGAGCTGTCGCGCATCAGAACCGCCTCTTGCCTTGCCTCCATCAGGTAGTGGGAATAGTCTGCCGTCTCGAGGTAGACGTACTTCAGGTAGCGGTGCGGGGAAATGAAGGTGGGGTCTTTTTTCTCCATCTGCATCAGCAGAGTAATGGCCTCCTGCCTCCGGCCCGCGTTGAAAAGAAGTAGACCTTTGTCGGCGAGGACGGATTTCGAATCCGGGTCGAGCCCCTGAGCCCGTTCGATCTCCGTCAAGGACTCGGGGTTACGGTTGAGCGACATGAGGTAGGTGGCATACCAGTGGTGGGCTGTCGCGTTGTTCGGATTCAGGGCCAGGGCGCGGCGGAATTCCCGGTCAGCTGTGACGGCGTCCCACATGCCGTAGAACGAAACGAAGGCCAGGGAAGCGTGGGCCTCGGAAGACTGGCCGTCGAGTTCAACCGCTTTTTTCGCTGCTGCCAAAGCGCGCGGGTAGGCCTCGGAGGCGCGCATGATGGAATACTCGCGAAGCAAGTTGTAACAATCGGCGAGACCAACGTAAGCCGCGGCGTAGTTGGGATCGCGAACGATAGCTTGTGTAAATAAATCCACGGCTTTGTTCAGGCTGTCCGCGGTGCGCTGATTCCAGTAAAAGCGGCCTTGGAGATAGAAATCGCCAGCCTCGACATTGGCGGGATGGTGCGCGGACTTGGAGTCTGACACGGTTGGGTGGGCCGCCGCGATCGATTGATTTTGATAGCCGGTTCCAAAAATCAACGCTGCGAACAGCACCACCAAGACCGGGAGAGCAGATACCAGTCCCCATCGCTGGGAAAAGGGCAATGGAACAGAATGGACCAATGGAACATTAGAAGCCTTTTCACCTAACGCCTTGTTCCTGACCTGCATGGCCGGTTCAGCGGAGTGGCTGGCTGCGATCCAGCGATAGCCCCGGCGTCCGACTGTTTGAATGAAGACGGGTTGGGCTGCCGAGTCCCCGAGTGCGTCGCGCAAGCGGTTGATGGCGCTGCTGATGCCGTGATCGAAATCGACGAAGACGCCCTCCGGCCAGAGGGCCTGACGAAATTCGTCCCGTGTAAAGATATGGCCAGGGCGGCCGAGCAGGAGCCTCAGAGCACGGAAAGGAAGTTCCTGAATCTTGACTCTGGCGCCGTTCCTACGCAGTTCTCCTGAGCGCAAGTCCGCCTCGAACACTCCGAAGCCAATGATTTCGTGGGAAGACACCGTGGAAGATACCGTCGTATGCATGAGCAAACCTCGCGTTTTGCGAGCGAGGAGGCCAGTCTACGCCGCTGAGGATGGAACAGGTCCCCCGCTTCTGTGCCATCGTGCCGCACCTTCGCGTGAGGTTGTCTTGCACTGATTTGTAAATGAAGGACTTGTTCCGTGAACTAAATAGGTACGGGGCGTGAATTGACGGCGTGTCTGTTCGGGTTGAGACTAGGGCTTGATCGCTTTCCGTGCATGCTCGATGGGGGATGCCGGGCCTGTGTTCTAGGGGACTTCTCTTAGAGGACCTTTCTTAGAAAGCTATGTCGAGTATTTTGGCTCCGCAGGATCAACGGGCGTTTCAGGTTGACTGTTCCGCGCCGCCAGCTGGCTCCTTTCGCGCTGGGGCCGACAACCTCTCAGTTGCGGTTGGACAGCGAATTTGCCGGTTTGACGGCGAGGAGATGTGGGATTCGGTGCTGGTGAGGTGCAAAGAGGAGGGCAACGAACTGTGCGTGGAGGTCCTTGTGTTCCATCCTGAGTGGGATAAGCCGCTCCAGATTGCGTGTGTGCGCTCGCAGCGTGGGATGGAAGGCCAGAGTCAGGAGGCAGAGACACTTCGGGTCAGCCTGGATCATGTTCCAGTCTAAGGTGGTCGGGGGTAGTCACGCTAAGATGAACCGCGAATGACTGCGTCGGTTTGCCGACAGAACAGAGATTGCGAATGCTCAACCAATGGAGCAGTCGTTTGAGTCAGAACGCCATCCATCAGCCTGAAAAAGGAGAACTTGGACAGCGACGGTTTGCGAAATCTGCTTGACATTTTTGGCGTTCCGTCTCTTAATGGAGAGGATTTGGCGACGAAGCTATCCCGCCGAGGACGGTTTTCCGACGATTCAGGTTTCAAAACTCGCAAGCACGTATCTTCCTGGACGAGATCGAGCTGGAGGAGATCCTTCGAGGGGATCCCGCCGGAAGAGAAGCCTCAGATTGTATTTCGGTATTCGTCCCTGTTTCGGCATTTACTCTGTGCCTCCCCAGCATTGGCTAAGTATTTTAATCTTCGAGGTTCGCGCGTACCGCGCCGGGGGAAGGCTATGCGACCAATGTTTCTAACTGACGGTCGGCAAGGTCGCTCGCCGTACCGGCGGAGGGTGCGTTGAGCGCCTCCAATCATGCCAGCTTGCCGCTCTTCCTTCTCCGATTCGGGAGAACGCAAGGTGTCGACCTCCCTGTCTGCGACACCGCAGCCACGGCGCGCCCGGACGACGAAGCCCTGCTCCTACAGGTGCAGTCGGGGGATCGCGGGGCCCTGGAGCTGCTCTTTCTTCGCTATTCGAGGTCCGTTCTCTCTGTGGGGCGCAGAATTCTGCGGGACCGCGCTGAAGCAGAGGACCTTGTTCATGACGTCTTCCTCTTTGTGCTCGACAAGTGCGCGCTCTTTAATCCCGCCAAGGGCTCGGCGCGGGCCTGGCTGGCCCGGGTGGCTTACCACCGGGCACTGGATCGCCGCAAATACCTGGTGAGGCGATATTTCTACGATGCGGGTGATGGGGAGGAATTCATCCCTGACGTTGAGGATTTGTGGCAGGAAAATGGGCCGGAAAGCGTGGAGTTCTGCTACTGGCAATCGTACTTGCAGCGGGCCCTGGCAACTCTGACGGACGACCAGCGCAAGACTCTGGAACTTCATTTTTTTCAGGGTCTAACCATCAATGAAATCAGCGAGCTTACGGGGCAGTCGGCCGTGAACGTCCGCCACCACTACTATCGAGGGCTGGAGCGTTTGCGAAGCCAAATGTTTTCGGCGAATAAATTGACTGGGCGGGCGTAACTGTGATAAAGCACGTTCATATTCTGTGATTGGAAATGCGATGCCGTTGAATACCCACGAGGAATTCCGTCAGCTCTGCGCGCTCGCAACCTGCGGAGGCCTGAGCGCCGAGGAACAGGAACGGCTGGAGACGCACTTGGTGGAGTGCGATGGTTGCCGTAGAGCCCTGCGTGAATACGACCGCGTGGCACGAATTGGGATGCCCTGGCTGGTAGAGGATTTCCCTGAGGGTCGTTTTTCCGGCGGTCTTGCCGATGACGCTGACGATTGGTCGGAAGAAGCCGCCTGCCAAGAATTTTTTGAGCGGCTGGATTCGGCGGGGAGAGGCGATTCGCCCGGTCACGATCGCCAAAATGGGTTCGGTGTTCGTGGGATGCCGGTTTCATCTCCGAAAAGCAATGGGTGGATGCCGTCAGCCGCGCGTGCCCTGCCGTATGCTGCCGCCATTTTTTTGGCGACTGGCATGGGATGGTTCGGGTATAGAGTCGGGATGGAACGTGCGGCGAGCGTGGCCCGGGTTATCAGTCAGACTCCAGCGGTTAGGGCCACTCTCTCGCCTACAAATATCTCGTTGGAGCGCCAATCGTCTGGCGCTGAAGTTGAGAAACGCGACCGTGAGATTGCGCGTTTGACAGACAAGGTGGCGCGCCAGACGGCCGAGGTTGCGAAGCTCCAGCAAGAGCAGAAAGACCTGAACGACTCTCTACAGAAGACGCAGACGGAAAGGGACCAGAAGGTTTCCGAGCGTGAAGCATTGGGCCACAACCTTGATCAGTCGCAGGCCGAGCTGGCGCGAGTGAAAAATGATTTGGATGCTCTACAAAAACAGCGTTCGGGTGACGCTGCGCGCGAAGCGGAGGTCGAGGCACGGCTGGCGAAGTTCGCAGATCAGCTGAAAGAGCGCGACGCGAACATCGACGAACAACGGGACTTGCTGGCACACGACAAGGACATCCGCGACCTAATGGGTGCCCGCGAGTTGTACGTGGCGGAAGTATCGGACGTTGCGGGCAACGGCAAGACCAAGAAACCCTTCGGACGCGTGTTCTACACCAAGGGGAAATCCCTGATTTTCTACGCCTATGATCTGGATCAGCAGCCCGGCCTGCGCGAGGCCAGCACATTTCAAGCCTGGGGACGTCGCGGGCCGGAATTATCGCGGTCGGTGAGTCTGGGCATCTTCTACGCGGATAGCGCCGCCCACAAACGTTGGGTCTTAAAGTTCAATGACCCGACGTCGCTGGAGCAAATTGACGCCGCCTTCGTAACCGTCGAGCCTAAAGGTGGCAGCCAAAAGCCAACCGGCAAACAATTCTTGTTTACTTACCTCCGCGTCGAACCTAACCACCCGTAGTCCACCCCGTTAGAGCTCCTTCCCGAGAGTCCATTGCCCTTGCAGGAACACTCCCAAATTAATTTTTGGCAAATTTTTGCCCCTCGTGTCGTAAGTACCTCCTCCTAAGGGCGTGAATTGCGCTCAAGGAGCGTACTGCCGATGCGCCACATCGTGTTCGCTGCTGTGCTATTCACCCTGTTTGGACTGGTCCTGTTTGGACTGACCCTTCCCATGTGGGGCCAATCCCCAACCGCTACCGTGAACGGCCTGGTGCGCGACCCCTCCGGCGCCGTCGTTCCGGGAGCGGAGGTTCAGCTCATCAATGAGCAGACGAACACGAGGTATCCCGCGAGGACGAACAGGGAGGGCATCTACTCGGTGCCTAACCTGCCTCCAGGGACGTACCGCATCCAGGTGTCGAAGGTTGGGTTTAAGACGATCGTCAAGCCCGACATCATTCTGAATGTTCTGGATGCCCGGGCCATTAACTTTGATCTGCCGGTGGGGGCGGCGTCTGAGACTGTAACGGTGGATGGGGGGGCGGCCATGATCGACCCCGAGTCGTTCTCCGTCAGCACGGTAATAGATAGGCAGTTCGCGGAGAACTTACCGCTGAATGGGAGAAGCTTCCAGTCGTTGATTCAACTTACGCCGGGAGTGGTGCTGACCGCCAACAATGGATTTGACACGGGCCAGTTCAGTGTCAACGGTCAGCGGGCGAACTCGAATTACTGGATGGTGGACGGTGTGAGCGCCAACATCGGGATCAGCGCCAGCCCGAGTCCAGGAAGCGGAATTGCGGGGACTCTGGGCTCGACGAGCGTGTTGGGAGGCACGAACAGTTTGGTCTCCGTGGACGCGCTCCAGGAATTGCGCATCGAGACCTCGACCTATGCGCCGGAGTTTGGCCGTACCCCTGGAGGCCAGATTTCCATCGTCACGCGCTCAGGGACGAACCAGTTTCACGGCACGGCGTTCGACTATTTCCGCAACGATGCTCTCGATGCCAATGACTGGTTCAACGGCTTCATGAATAACCCCGCACTTCCCAAGGCGAAAGAACGCCAGAACGACTTTGGTGGCACATTCAGTGGTCCCATTCTGAAGAACAACACCTTCTTTTTCTTTTCTTACGAAGGGCTTCGCCTGCGACTCCCTTTGACCGCCCTTACATATGTCCCCGATGCGAGTTTCACGCCCGGCACCACGAATTCCAGGGAGAATGCAATACCGGCGTTGCAGCCGTATTTCAATGCCTTTCCCTTGCCGAACCGAAACAGTCCGGAAGTGCTGTGTGATCCCAGTCTCGATTTTGGTTGTCCGTCCTCTGGTATTAGCGGGTCCGCTGCGTTCAACGCCAGCTTCTCCAATCCGGCCACTCTGGACGCCTACAGCCTGCGTGTGGATCACAACTTCAACGAGAGGTTCAATCTTTTCGGGCGTTACAACTACTCTCCTTCAGCACTGACTCAACGCGGGAGCGCGGCATTAAGCGTGGTTTCCCCGATCACTATCAACACCCAAACCGCAACCCTCGGCGCGCTGTGGGCCATCTCATCGACACTCGCGAACGACCTTCGTTTTAACTACAGTAGAACGGACGCGTTTAGTTCGAGTCGGTTGGACAACTTCGGAGGGGCAGTTCCCTTGGGCGCGTTGCCCTTTCCGAGTCCTTTTACAGCCCGCAACGCCTCACTCTTTTTCAGCGTAACCACGCCAAAAGGGAGCGCTAACCTTGATGCTGGCGCTAGGGCGAACAACCAGCAGCGGCAGCTCAATCTCCTCGATACCCTGTCCCTGCAAAAGGGCGCGCATAGCTTGAGGTTCGGCATGGACTATCGCCGCCTTTCGCCTCGCTATGCCCCTACCACCTACAGCCAGCAAGCCCTTTTCAGCGACATACCGTCCGCGGAAGCTGGAACTGCAAACCAAGGGGCCTCCGTGTCTTTCAGTCTTCCCGTGACCCTTCTGTTTCGCAATCTGGGCGCTTTCGCCCAAGATGCCTGGCACATTATGCCCCGTCTGACCATGACCTACGGGCTGAGATGGGATGTGGACTTTGTACCGTCATCGCTGAGCGGCCCCGACCTTCTGGCGGTAACGGGTTTTGACGTCGCCGACCTGTCCAACCTGGCTCTGGCACCTGCGGGTACTCCGCTCTACAAGACGAACTGGGGCGACTTCGCACCACGAATTGGATTGGCCTATCAGATCTCACAGAGCCAGAGCTGGCTGACCGTGTTTCGAGGTGGGTTCGGGGTCTTTTATGACTTAGCCTCTTCGGAAGTGGGTACCACTGCCGGTTCTGGTTACTCGGCCTACCCTTTTGGATCAGTCGCCGTGAGACAAAGCAACTTTCCCTTCAGTCCCACTGATGCGGCGCCCGCACCAATCCTGCCGCCCAGCGCCAGCAGCCCTGGGTTTCTTTTTTCCTTCAATCCGAGGCTCGAATTGCCCTACACGTTGCAGTGGAATGTTGCCGTCGAACAGGCTCTGGGAAAGCAACAAACCATGAACGTCTCATACGTTGGGGCCGCCGGAAGGCGGCTTGTCCAGACAGCAGGGATTTCCTTCTCGAATCCATTCGACCCACCGTATCTCCTTTACACTCAGTTGGTAACCAATGCCGCTACCGCTGACTACGACGCGCTGCAACTCCAGTTCCAGCGGCGGCTCTCCCGTGGCCTACAGGGGCTTGCCTCCTATTCTTGGTCCCATTCCCTCGATACGGCCTCGGGTGGCTCCGTCGGCAACGTATCCAATGCGCTCGCGGCGCTCAATTCCAAGATCAACCGGGGAGCCTCCGATTTTGATGTTCGCAATGCATTGTCAATAGCACTCACCTATGACGTGCCCGCCCCGCAAGGCAATCCCTTCGCAAGAGCGGCTCTTCGGGGCTGGTCGACGGAAAATATTATTCAAGCTCAATCCGCCCCTCCAGTTAACGTTTTTTACGTAACTTTTCCTTTCCTGGCGAACAGCCAGTTTTTTACTGCCTCAAGGCCCGACATTGTCGCTGGCCAGCCTCTGTACCTGAATGGCGCCCAATACCCTGGCGGCAGAGCAATTAATCCCCTGGCATTTACATCTCCTCCGCTTGATCCGGTGACCCAGCTTCCTAGCCGGCAAGGAGACCTGCCGCGGAACACCCTGCGCGGATTTGGTTCTGCCCAATGGGATTTTGCCGCCCATCGCGAGTTTGTTGTCCACGAGACGCTGAAGTTGCAGTTTCGCGCGGAGCTGTTCAACGTCTTAAACCATCCGAACTTCGGGCCGCCCGTCGGTGATCTCTCCGGTTTCGGCCCCGGTCCATTCGGCCAGCCAACCCAGATGCTGGGGAAAAGCCTCAACGGTGGCTTCGGGACGGGGTCGGGCGGGTTCAATCCGCTCTACCAGCTCGGCGGCCCCCGGTCTATTCAGCTTGGGCTCAAACTTTCCTTCTGATTAATGATTGCCTCGTATGTTTCACGGAAGAAATCCGGCGAGTTGGCGATTCGGTTTTGCGCCGCAAGGTTTCGATTGTTGCTGCGCCGCCTCTTACTCATCGGCAGTGCATGTCTAACGCTGTTGACTGACAGCGCGTTGTGTCGCAATCAGAGAGACGCAGGCCCCACAGGCACCGCAACGACGCAAAACGCAACGGCCGCAAAGTTAACCAAGCGGCCTGTCACAGTCGCAGACTCAATCCAGATGACACGTCTCGGCGATCCGCAGTACACCGAGGGCGCTTCCTCCAAAGGCCTGGTGGCAAAGTTCTCGCCCAACGGAAAGCGGTTCGTCGTAGTTCTGAAAAAGGGGCATCTTGAGACGAATACGAACGAGTACTCTCTGATCCTGTTCGAAACGGATGAGGTTTTTCACTCGCCCAATCCCCGCGTGCTTCTTTCCATGGTGTCGTCTTCGAACCGTCCCGCCATCCAAAATGTAAGGTGGATGGACGACAACGATACGATCCTTTTTCTGGGCGAGCATCCCGGTGAAACCACTCAGCTCTATTCGCTCCAATGCAGCTCGAAAGAATTGAAAAAACTTACCCATCACGCAACCAATCTCACTGCGTTCGTTGTCGCGGCGAAGGGCGGCGAAATTGTCTTTGCCGCAGAAGGCCCCGAGATGCCTTTGGTAAACGAGAACACCGCGCGCCAAGGCGTCAACGTCACCCACGAAACCCTCTCCAATCTGATTGCAGGAAAACTTGGAGGAGCAAGTGACGCCGATTACACTTTGTTTATAAGCCAGGCAGGCAGCGTTGCCGAGACCAGAATAACGACGGAGGGCCGCTTCTACGGGGACTCGGAAATGGCGCTTTCGCCGGATGGATTGCGCCTTGTCCTTAAAACGATGGCCGCCCACGTTCCCTACGTCTGGACCGAGTATGACGACAAAAGTTTGAAAGCATCCAGTCACCCTCCCTCCGCGCCGGGTGCGAGCAGCGGGATTCTTCAGTACGAACTGGTCGACACACGAACTGGTATGGGTCACGTCTTGCTCGATGCCCCGATTTCGACGTCCGGTGAGGGGTCAGAGGTGGTCTGGTTGCTCGACAGCCATTCGGTTGTTCTATCCAATATGTACTTGCCACTGAATATTGATAATGCGGCGGAGCGCGCTCTGAGGAAGAGACATACCTTCTTGGCGGAAGTCAAAATATCCAGCGGCCAGCTCGTAAAGATAAGCGACGAGGATTTACGGCTCCTCGACTGGGACGCCAAGGCCAACGATCTCGTGTGCGATGTCGGAAGGATGGATAGCCTCAGGGGAAAAGCTACCCGAAAAGCCTATTTCCAGAGGAGTGATGATATTTGGGCTCGAATCAGCGTCCCGCAAGAGCAACCAAAAGCCGCGACGGTCCAACCCGATATCGTTCTCGATGAAAACATGAACCAAGCTCCGAGGATCTTTGCCGTCGATCCCGACACCGGCCGAAAGTCGTTACTCGTGGACCTGAACCCCCAGTTCCAAGCTCTTGCTTTGGCGCGAGTCGAGGAGGTTGCGTGGAAAACCTCCCGCCATAACGAGGTCAAGGCCGGGCTATATTGGCCCACAGACTATCTCGCCGGCAGGAAATATCCGCTTGTGATACAGACCCATGGATGGGATCCTGGCCGGTTTTGGATTGACGGTCCCTATCCTACCGCCTTCGCTGCCCAGGCGCTGGCAGGCAAAGGGTTCTTCGTTTTGCAGGTCGATGATACTGACTGGCATTTAGTGGAAACTCCCAAGGAAGCTCCGGCAGCCATGGCGGTCTATGACAGCGCCATTGATTTTCTGGACCGCAAAGGCCTGATTGATCGAAATCGCATCGGGCTTACCGGCTTCAGTCGGACCTATTGGTATGTTACCTACACGCTCACCCACTCGAGACATCACTTTGCTGCGGCGGCCGTGGCAGATGGAGTTGACTACAGCTATTTCCAGTATCTGGAAAACTCGAACGCTGACCAATCGTGGGCCGGTGGCTTTGATCAGACAAACGGGGCTACTCCCTTTGGCAAGGGCTTGCTCAAATGGCTCAAGGTGTCACCTGCGTTTCTCATGGATAAGATTGAAACACCGCTCCGTATTCAGACTCTGAACCCAGAGTCGTTGCTGTCGGACTGGCATTGGTTTTCCGGACTGACGCGACTTGCTAAGCCCGTGGAGATGACGTATATCCCGGAAGGAATCCACATTTTGGAGAAACCCTGGGAGCGAATGACCTCGCAACAGGGCAACGTGGATTGGTTCTGTTTTTGGCTCAAGGGCGAACAAGATCCTGATCCTGCCAAGACTGACCAATACCAGCGCTGGCAGCATCTCCGGGCGGGCACTGCAGTCGGCAAGACTCCTGCGCAGTCCAATGGCGTTCCGTAAGCCGGCCACCCTCGTCGCTCCCAGCGCCCATGCAGCAACTGGGAGAAATTGCCAATGGCTGATGTTCCTGGTACCGATGAGGTCTACTCGTCGAGGTCATAGGCCGGATTTACTCTGTTTTTCGGTGGCGGTGCGAATTCAGGCACCCCGAGAAGGTCTTTTATGTGAGCTTCGATCACGCGGACTGCCGCACCGAGAACTACTACTTCCGGTTTCCTGTAATCCATACAGTGTCTCCTTTTTGGAACCGTTTCGATGTTGCCATCTCTCTCTAGTTGGCCAACGGCATTCGTACCTCCACCACGATCTGACAGCACCCATGCAGTGGTGTAGAACGGTGCTTCCCGGCCGCCTGCAGCGGCCGGGAAGGCAAGCGCCAATTTGTGACGGGCTTGGCGCCTATGAGGGTCTACTCATCCAGGTCGTAGGCCGGATTCGTCCTGTTTTTCGGAGGGGCCTGAAAATCAGGGACGCCCAGAATGTCCTTGACGTGAGATTCGATTACGCGGACTGCCTCACCGAGAATCGCTACTTCTGGCTTCGTGTAGTTCATGGTGTTTCTCCTTTTTTCAGTGTTGAATTATTCCATCCCCAATACAGCAGGACGGAACTCCGTTGCTGGTTGTGGCTAAGCACTGATCGGTACCTGCTTGTGCTTGAAGGGCACGGTTGTCGTGGCAGGGGGAGCCAAAAGCCCTCGCGCTGCCAAGTCCCGTAGCCAGTATTCCAGCGAAATTGTCCACAGCACCCGCACCATCGGCGTGCTCTTCCCGGCGCGGGTATCGGAGATTGCCTTCAGCAGCTGCGTTTCGTAGATGTATCCGAGGCGGGAGCTGAGAGGCGTCTGAAAGATTGTTTGTAACTCATTCCAGGACTTCTCTAGGATGAGCATCGGCGTGCGCTGTCCCACTTGCTTCGTGCGCCGGGACAGGATTTCTTGCGGCACAATGCGAGCCAGGGAGCGCCGCAACAAAGAGCGTCTCTCGCCTGGCCGTAGCATCTGATCGGCTGGGACTGAGAGGACGAACTCGATCAGATCCTGATCGAGGAACGGATAGCGGGCCTCTTCCAGCGCTTCCGTGACAGGTTCGTATTTCGCCAGGTTATTCGCCATGGTCAGGACGCCGGCGATACAAGAGCGGCGCGTGGGCAACCAGAGTCCGAAGTGTTCATGGCCACCCGTCTGACATAGTGCCAGCGCGGTGCGGTTGGCAAAGTCCTTTCGGATCCAGGGCTCGATCTTAGCCT
>Ga0137418_10001221_pt1 | contig 23619 bp, 21 predicted proteins | sample CZODoug3_1_2_16f_FD_122242 | JGI IMG/M metagenome (GOLD analysis project Ga0137418, IMG submission 122242) | Vadose zone soil fungal communities from Angelo Coast Range Reserve, California, USA - CZODoug3_1_2_16fungal (Hybrid Assembly) | ecosystem: Environmental > Terrestrial > Soil > Vadose...
GCTCGAGTTCGCCAGTCAAGATTTTCATGAATGTGGATTTGCCGGCGCCGTTGGGGCCGGTCACGGCGTAGCGCCGGCCAGCCATAAAGGTGCAGGTCACATCCTCAAAGAGGATGCGGGGGCCGAAGCGCATGGAGATGTTATTGACTGAAAGCATAAGCTTCTAATTGTACCGTAGATTTTCGTGAGCGCTAACTGGAGACGGCACAGAATAAGGAAAAAGATAACGCGAACTCAGAGCTATCGGATGCCTGGGGTGCACCTACGGATGCAATTGTAGAAGGGTTTCAGCCGTGAAAGCGGCGACCCTTCGAGGCTCAGGGTAAACAAGACCGCCGCACTCCAAACGAACAGTGTCAAGCTGAGACTTGCTTTTAATTAGGCGCCGGGAATTCGTGTTCCCAGCGGGCGATTACTACTGTGGCGAGGCAGTTGCCGAGGACATTCACGGCGGTGCGGCCCATGTCCATTAGCTGGTCGATCGCGAATAGGAGGAAGAGGGGTTCGGTGGGGAGATGGAAGGAGGTGGCGGCGGCGAGGACGATTACCAGAGAGGCGCGGGCTACTCCGGCGGTGCCTTTGCTGCTGATGAGGAGGGTGAAGAGCATGACGGCTTGCTGCGCGACGGTGAGATGGATGCCGGCGGCTTGCGCGATGAAAATTAACGCGAGGGATTGGTAGAGGCTGGAGCCATCGAGATTGAAGCTGTAGCCGGTGGGGAGAACGAAGGCGACGGTTTCGCGGGGCACGCCGAGGGATTCCATGCCTTCCATCGCGCGAGGGAGCGCGGCTTCGGAACTGGCGGTGGCGAAGGCGATGGTTACAGGCTCGGCGGCGGCGCTGAGGAATCTTTTTATCGGGACGCGAACCAAGAGCGCGATAGGAAGTAGAACGCAGGTGACGAACACAACGAGCGCGACGTACATGGTGGCGAGCAGCTTCACCAGAGGCAACAAAACGCCGAGGCCGAGGTGACCTACCGTGTAGGCTACTGCGCCAAAGACGCCGATCGGGGCGGCGAGCATCACGATATTCGTGAACTTGAACATCGTCTCGGAGAGGCTCTCGGCCCAGGCAAGCATGGGGCGGCGCTTCGCTTCAGGAACGAGCGCGAGGGCCATGGCGAAGAAAATGCTGAAGACGACGACTTGCAAGACCTGATTTTCGGCGACGGCTTTGGCGATGTTTTCTGGGAAGATGTCGACGATGAGTTGCGTGGCGCTGTGCGGGGTAGCGTTCAGCGGTTCGGCGTTGGCGGAGGGCGGAAGACGTACGCCTTCGCCGGCGCGGCTGATGTTGATGGCGGCGAAGCCGATCAGCAGAGCGATGGTGGAGACGATTTCGAAGTAGATGAGGGACTTGAGGCCGAGGCGGCCGACTTTTTTCAGGTCGGCATGGCCGGCAATGCCGACCACGAGGGTTCCGAAGAGCAGCGGGGCGATAATGACGCGGATGAGGCGGAGAAAAATCGTTCCGAGAAATTGGAGATTCGCGGCGAACGACGGGAAGTCGTGGCCGACTTCGATGCCGGCGAGAAGACCGACGAGAATCCAGGGAGTTAGAGAGCGGCGCTTGACGGCGCTGGCGGCGATTAGCGCGATGCCTAGCCAGCGGAGAGTCAGGGGAATCAGAGGCGGTAACGCGGTTTTTTCGGATAACAAGGAGAGCGCGATTGCCAGTGTTGCGACTGCAACGGCCGCTGCGAGGGTTTTGTTTTTCATTCGCGCGGAACGGTATGCTGGATGGGAGCGGGTGTCAATGGCGGGCCATCGAAGATCTGTTAAGGCGCACAGCCATGATTGGCTGTGCCACTTGGCTCTCGGTCACGCTTTCTTTAGGCCGTTGGGGACTAGGGGGAGATTGTTCAGGCGCTGGGCGGTGGCATTGAAGATGGCGTTCCCGATTGCGGGTGCCACGGCCATTATCGGCGTTTCGCCGGCGCCTGCTGGAGCGATGTCTTTGCGGTCGAGCAGAACGGCCTCGATGTCGGGGATGTCGCGGAAGCGCGGGACGCGATACCTAGAGAAGCGCGGATTGGTGATACGGCCATTTTCGAATTCGATGGCTTCGAAGAGCGCGCCGCCTAGACCCTGAATGTTCGCGCCAATGACTTGATTGCGGAGGCCGTCGGGATTGACGATCGCGCCGCATTCGAAAGCGGTGACCAGACGCACGATGCGGACTGCTCCCGAGTTTTTGTCCACGGCGATTTCCGCACACGTGGCTACGTAACTTCCCTTTTCGTTCCCTGCAGCGATGCCGAAGCCGCGATTTTCGTTTTTGGCTTGCGGCCAGGCAAATGTTTTCGCGGCAGCTTCCAGGACGGCACGGAGTCGGGCGTCTTCGAGGTTTTTCAGCCGAAATTCGAGGGGATCGATGTTTGCGGAATGGGCAAGCGCGTCCATGTGCGTCTCGCGCGCGAAGTGATTGGCGGTTGCGGCGAGTCCGCGGTAGGAGCCGCTGCGCAGCACGAGCGGCACGGAATGGTATTCAGTGCGAAGGTTGGGAACGGCGTAGGGAGTCTCGATTCCGGACGAGCCGGAATGATAGTTGTGGAAATCCCAGGCAACGAGTTTTCCGTCGGGCCCAATCGCGCTTTTCACTTCGATCACGCCTGCCGGACGGAAGTATGCCCAAGTGAACTCTTCTTCGCGCGTCCAAACAACTTTGACGGGCCGATGCGCGGCGCGGGCGAGGCGCGCGGCTTCGATGGCGGCGTCTCCGGTATGCTTGCCCCCGTATGCGGAACCGGTGTCCGGCACGATCACGCGGACATCGCTTTCCGGGATGTGCAGGGTGTCGGCGAGTTCGCCACGCACACCGAAGGGGCGCTGCGAGCCAGTCCAGACGGTTAGCTTTTCGCCGGACCATTCGGCAAGGGCGGCGCGAGGTTCGAGTGGAGCATGGGCGATGTACGCGATGTTATAGGTTGCGTCGAGACGATGAGCGGCGCCGGCGAGGGCGGCTTCCACGGAACCGCGCTGCTGGCGATGGCGGTCATTCGTTTTGGGTTCGGCGTTATTTTTCAGGTAGGAGAAAATTTCGCGGCTCGACGTCTTTGGCGGGTCCTCTTTCCACTGCACGCGAATGGCGGCGAGCGCGGCATTCGCTTCGCGTTCCGTAGGCGCGGCAGCGGCTACGAAGTCGCCATCGCGAACGATCACTGCGCCGGTCACCATTTTGGCTGCGCTGTCGTCGTAGACGGCGAGCGCGGCGCCGAACGAAGGCGGGCGGAGGACTTTGCCATACAGCATGCCCGCCGGGTGCAGGTCGGGCGTGTATTGGTGGCGGCCGGTGACGAAATCGCGGGCGTCTACTTTCGGGAGCGGCTTGCCGGCGACAGTCCAGCCGGACGGCGGTGTGACGGGATCTTCCGCGGGGAGATTCTGCGCGAGCGTCTTGCCACGGGCGAGGGCGGCGTAGGTTAGCGTGCGGCCCGACGCAGGGTCTGTGAGCTTTGCGTTCGCGGCTTTGACCGAGTTGGGAGACACGTTCCATTCTTTTGCGGCAGCTTCGATGAGGAGATCGCGCGCGGCGGAGGTTACACGGCGGAGCTGAGGCGTCATGGTGGGAGTGGTGCGGCTGCCAAACGTGCCGGCGTCGAAGGGAGTGAGCGCGGTGTCGCCCATTACCATGCGCACACTTTCGAATGGGACGCGCAACTCGTCGGCCACGGTTTGCGCAAGCGACGTGCGGATATTTTGGCCGATTTCGACCTTGCCGCAGAAAGCGGTGACTGTGCCGTCTTCGCCGATGTGCAGCCAGGCGGCAATGTCGGTAGGCAGGTCTTGCGGGTGGAAGCCGTGCGAGGGCGCCGTCTCTTGGGCGGCCTGGGATTTTTTTGCAACGGCGAAAACCGCGATGCCTGCGCCGAGAAGTTTGAAGAATTCGCGGCGCGCGACTTCGAAATGGTGGATGGGGCCGGAGGTTAATTCGTAGCGCTCCGGCTCTACCGTGAGTTTTTCGGGTTGATTGCTCGTCGGGCCATTCATCGGGCGCGCTCCTGCATGGTCTTGGCGGCCTGGTGCACGGCTTCGACGATACGCGGGTGAGTGCCGCAGCGGCAGATGTTGCCTTGCAAGAATTGGGCGATCTGGTCGGAGCTGGGACTCGGATTACTTTGCAGCAGGCCGACGCTGCTGATGATCATGCCGGGCGTGCAGTAGCCGCATTGGAAAGCGCCGGCGTCAATGAAGGCTTGCTGCACGGGATGGAGGCGGCCATCTTTCTCTAGTCCCTCGATGGTGGTCACCGGCTTTCCGACTGCGGCGCTGACGGGAATTTGGCAAGAGCGGCGCGGCTGGCCGCCGATCAGGACGGTGCAGGAGCCGCACTGCCCTTCTCCGCAGCCGTACTTGGCGCCGGTGAGGGCGAGCTCATCGCGCAACACATAAAGAAGCGGAGTTTCCGGATGGTAATGGACGGGATAGCGCTTGCCGTTCACTTCAATTTCGCTTGCGTCGGGCATACCGGCTCCTTGCAAAGGAAGACCAAAGTCGCAGGAACATTCGCGTTCGCTAAAAGTATCCGCGCTGAAAAGCGGGAGTGTCAAACACAAACAGCGGCGCTCATGCGGGATGCTCATGCTACGGGAGATTAAGGCGCCGCTTCGCGAATCGGGCCTGCCCAAACAAATTGAGGTAAGGAACTCGGACGGCGCGAAAAGAGCGTCAACATCCTGAGTCATCAACGCTGCCAATGTCCAAGCGCATCCTGAGGCGGCGAGGAAAAAATGACCGAGTCGCCGCGTCCAACTGTGCTCCCGTGCAGTCTAAACAACAGACAAAAAATTCAAGGGAAGTTCCATACCGCTTCCAGCCGCAAGAACACAGGTCAATCGGGACCTTCGGAGGGAACAAATGAGTGTTACATCATCTCCCATTCCTGTAATCGTTCGGAAGTCGCTGGGATGGTCCATTGCATTGAGCGTGGTGATGATCCTGTCTGGAGTTCTGGCCATCGTCATACCGCCCGCGGCTGGAATCGCGATAACGGTCCTGTTCGGATGGCTGCTGATTTTCAGCGGCGTTGCCCACTGGGTGTTTGGGTGGCACACGCGCAGCACGGGCAGTCTGATATTCGAATTGTCGCTGGGTATCGTATACGTCGCGGCCGGGGGCTACCTGCTGTGGAACCCAATCGCCGGCATGGTTACGCTGACGCTTGCGCTCGCCATTTATCTGTTCGCAGAGAGCATCCTGGAATTCATCCTGGCAGTGCGGCTGCGACCGATGGCTGGTTCGGGATGGCTGTTCGTAGATTCGATTATCACGCTGGTGCTCGCCATCATCATCTATAGAACCTGGCCAGAAAACGCCGGATGGGTGCTGGGGATTATCGTGGGATTCAGCATGCTGTTCAGCGGTTTCTCGCGGCTGATGCTGTCTCTCGCGGCGCGACGGTTGGTGACTGACGTAGCGTAATCCTCTAAGCGCCTTCGCCAAATTCGGCCTCCGGTTGCGGCAAACGGTCGCCGTCGCGCGCAAGCCACACGTACAATGCGGGCAGCAAGAATATGCTGAGGAGCAGCGCGCCGATCAACCCGCCCACGATAACGATCGCAAAAGGCCGCTGCGAATCCGAACCAATGCCGCGTGAAAGAGCTGCGGGCAAAAGGCCTAACGTCGCCACCAACATGGTCATCATGATGGGCCGCAGTCGAAGGACCGCGCCTTCGACGGCTGCTGACTCGATGGTGTGACCCGCGGCGCGAAGTTGGTTGATGTACTCCAGCATGATCACCCCGGTTTCCACGGAGACGCCAAAAAGCGCCAGAAAACCAACACCGGAAGACACGCTAAGGTGCGTCCCAGTCATCAGCAGGGCGAGCAGACCACCAATTGGCGCAATGGCAACATTGGCCAGAATCAGCCCAGCCCATTTCGCGGAAGCGAACATTGTGTACAGAACGATGAAAATGACGAGGATCGTTAGTGGCACGACGATCATCAGCCGACGCTGAGAACGCTTCTGGCTTTCATACTCGCCCGCCCAATCAATGTGATAGCCGACCGGCAGTTTTACTTGGGCGTTCACGAGCTTCATCGCTTCTTCCACGGCACTGCCGAGATCGCGGCCGCGGACGCTGTACTTGATGGCGACATAGCGAGAATTTTCTTCGCGATATATTTCGGAGGCGCCGTCGCGAATTCCGACGTTCGCGAGCTGTGCCAGAGCGACCCGCTCTCCTGTCGGCGACACAAGGCGGATATTTTCGATTGCTTCCTTGGTGCTGCGGTAGGGCGCTTGATAACGCACGACGAGGTCGTATCGCTGCTCGCCTTGCAACACCTGGCTAACCGCTTTACCGCCGACCGCAGTTTCCACGGCATCCTGCACGTCCGAAGCGTTGATTCCGTGACGCGCAGCCTGCTGGCGATCAACCGCGATGTTCAGGTTCGGCTGCCCCAAGACGCGAAACAATCCCAGGTCTTGTACGCCGGGAACTTTTCGCATCACATTGACCACTTGATCGCCTTTTTCCTCGAGAACGTGTAAGTCTTCGCCGTAAAGCTTGATCGCAAGCTCGCCCTTCACGCCGCTGACGGCTTCCTCCATGTTGTCCGCGATGGGCTGAGAAAAGTTCCACAGAATTCCCGGCGCCTTGCTGAGCTCACGGTCCATGGACGCGATAAGCCTTTCTTTATCCTCGTGAAAGACAGGCCGCCACTGGTCCTTGGGTTTGAGATCGACGAAGTATTCCGTATTGAAGAAGCCGGTGGTATCCGTGCCGTCATCCGGCCTTCCCACCTGACTCGTGACCACTTTAACTTCCGGGAACGATGCCAGGACAACGCGCGCCTGGTTTGCGACGCGCACGCCTTCGGTGGGACCGGTGCTCGGCGCGAGTGTTCCGCGTACCCAGATGGCGCCCTCGTCAAGATGCGGCAGGAATTCCGAACCAATTACCCCGCTGATCATGAGGAAGACGGCCGTTGCGAATCCCGCGGCTCCTACGCCCACGGTTACCAGGCGATGTTCGATGGCCCACTTCAGCGCTACGCGATATCGCTCGCGGAGAATGCTCATGACTGGGTTGTGCCACTCTCGTATGCCGCGACGAAACTGAATCAGCGCCAGCACCGGCGCGATGACTATGGAAAAGATCAGCGCGCCAACCAGCGCGAACGAAACCGTCCAGGCCATGGGCTTGAAGAGCCGGCTTTCCACACTCTGCAACGTAAAAATAGGCAAGTACGCGGCAATGATGATGGCACGCGCATAAAAGACCGGCCGCAGCACTTCTTGCACCGCGTCGCGAATTCGCTCCAGAGGGGTCTTGTGCGCGCTGCTGGGCAAACTGAAGTGCCGCACGATGTTCTCGATGATTACCACCGTGCCATCGACCACCATGCCGAAATCCAATGCGCCCAGGGAGAGAAGATTGGCTGGGATCTTATTGAGGTCGAGGCAAATGGAGGCGAAGAGCAGGGAGAACGGAATCGTCAGCGCCACGATAATCGCGCCACGAAAATTGCCGAGAAAGAAAAAGAGAATTACAGAAACGAGCAGCACGCCCTCGGTCAGGTTGTGAAGCACCGTGTGAGTTGTCAGGTGCAGGAGGTCGCTGCGATCCAGGAACGGCACAATTCTTACGCCGGGAGGAAGAATCTGCTCGTTTAGCTCCTTCACCTTTTGATGTATAGCCAGAAGCGTCTCGTCCGCATTCGCGCCCTTCCGCAAGAGGACGATTCCCTCAACAACATCATCGCTGTCCAGTACGGTTCCGTCAGTGCGGCGAATAGCTTTGCCGATTTGCCCCAAACGAATCTTCGGCCCTTGCGTAACACTTCCGACGTCTTTCGCGCGAATCGCGGTTCCGTTCTGGGTCTTAATCAGCGTCTGTTCGATATCGCCCACGCTGGAAAATAGTCCCAGCGCCCGGACATTGATTTGCTGCAAGCCGGCTTCGACGAAACTTCCGCCGGCATTCGTGTTGTTGTTCGCGAGCTGCTGCTCCACTTGGCCAAGACTGAGCCCGTAAGCCACCAGCCTGGCGGGGTCCACACGCACCTGGTATTCGCGCGTGGGCCCGCCGAAGCTTGAAACATCAACGACGTTAAGCACGGACTTGAATTGTTTCTCGAGCGTCCAATCCTCAATAGACTTCAATTCCATCAGGTCATACTTCGGATTTGTGCTCTTCAGCGTGTACCAGAAGATTTGTCCCACCGGACTCCAGTCCGCGCCCATCTGCGGCTGCAAACCATTGGGCAATGTGAGCTGCGAAAGCCGTTCCAACACCTTCTCTCGATTAACGTCATTGACCGAATCGTCGTCGAAGATGAGCATCACGCTGGATAGGCCAAAGAGCGAAGCCGAACGCAGGTGCGCCAGGTGCGGCGTTCCGTTCATCTGGATTTCAATGGGGATCGTAACTTGTTGCTCGACCTCTTCTGCCGCGCGTCCCGGCCACTGCGTGATGATCTGCACATAGTTGTTCGCGACGTCCGGGTACGCCTCCACGGGGAGGTTGTGAAAGGATATGGCGCCCCACACCAGCAAGAGCACCGCCAGCGCCAGCACCATGAACCGATTGTTTAGAGCAAAGTCGATCAGCCCGCGCATCGCTCTGCCGCCCCCCGATACTTTCTATACGCTCTCACCTATTGCTCCACCGTATTCTGCAACGCCAACGCATTGCCGACGACCTGCTGGCCTGCTGTTATCCCTGAAACGATTTCCTGCATGTCGCCGGGTAACGTGCGCCCCGCCACAACTTCTACTCGGCGAAATTTGTCTCCGCCGATCGGGACATACACCCAATCTCTGTCGTGCAGATGCAAAATCGCCGCTGCGGGAACAGTGGCGTGCGTCTCCTTCTTCTGTCCATGGAATGTCGCGGCAACGAACATTCCGATGCGCATCATTCCCGGGTTGACCACTTCAATACGAACCTTGGCGGTGCGAAGAGTGGGATCCAGCACCGGACCAACATTCCCAATACGTCCGGTGAATAGCTTATCGGGATAGGCATTTAGTCGAATTTCGGCGGTCTCGCCAACGTGTACATTGGCGAGGTCGTTCTCGTACACGTCACACAAAATCCAAACATGGGAGAGGTCCGAGACTGTAAACGGGTTGGGCGAACTGAGGCCCTGCACGCCGCCCGCGGCGGTAACTTGTTGGTCCGTGATCACGCCGGAAACGGGCGCGCGTATATCCACGATCGCTGCCGGGTGGTTGATGTCCGCGCCCAATACCCGAAGACGCTCCGTCGTGTTCTCAACGTCTACTTTGGTCTTGTCTTCCGCATCTTGCGCCACCTGTAAGTCATTTAATGAAATCGCTCCCTTGTCGTAGAGCAGCTTTGCCCGCTCGAACTGAGTGCGCGCGAGTTGCTCATCCGCTACCGCTTTTCGATAGTCGGAGAATGCGCCGGACAGGTCCGCACTCTGCACACGCAGCAAGACTTGACCTTTTTGCACCGTATCTCCGAGCTTCGCGTGAATATCCACAACTCGCCCAGCCGCCAGCGAAATCACCGGCACGGTTCGCGAGATATCCGGACTAATCGCCCCCGTCGCCATCAACTGCGAAGCCGAGATATGTTGCACCGCAACTGCCAGCGGGAATTGCTCCGGATGATCCACATGGACGACGTTCACATCTTCTTCTCGCTCCACTTTCGGCGGTGGCGGAGCTTCCGCCTTTGGATCGCCCTTGCTCTGCCCGCAGCCCGCGGCCAGCAGAAGCAAGCTGCAAAACGCGGCCGACGTTTTCTTGCCTGCGCACCTCATTGGATGACCTCGCGTCCCGCGGCAAGATTCAATTGATTTGCGGCGCTTAGATAGGAAGCGACCAAGTTGAGGTAACTGAGTTGTACGCTGCGGTAGTCTGACTGAGCATTCAGGAAATCAAGGAGAGATGCGGCTCCATGCTCGTACGAGAACGAAATGGTGTCCCGGATTCGCGATGCCTGCTGAAGATACCGTGCCTTGTAGGGCGCAAGAAGGGTCACCGTGCTGGTCACGGTTGCGTGTGCGGAATCAACATCGCTGAACACCTGTGCGCGCGTACCTTCCATCAGGCTTTCGCTGCGTCCGATATCGAGCTGGGTACGCAATTTTTCTCCTTGGTTGCGATCGAAAATCCGCAGCGGAAAACTGACACTGGCGCCTAGACTTTCGTGGTCAAAGGGGTTGTTAAACGAAGGATTATGCGTCCACCACGCAGCAAACGTCGGATCGGTCGAGCCGTTGGCAATGGCAAGCCGATGATCCGTCTTGGCTTTCTCGACGGACTGGAGAGCTTCCCGCAAGTCTGGCCGCGTATCGAGAGCAATTTGCCGCGCGGCATCCAAAGCCATGATCTGATCCGAGAAGTCGAAGCGGCCGGCAACATCAAACTGCTCCACCGGCGTTCGATCGTTCAACAGCGCGAGGAGCTGGATCTTAGCTGTGCGCAGATTGACTTCCGCGGTTTGCAGATCGGATTCATATTGCACCCGCTGTATTTCAAGACGGTCCAAATCAACTTGAGCGATCGCGCCTGCCTTATAGCGCTCACGATTCACGTCCAGAACGTGGTCGTAATACAAAAGGTTTTCCCGGGCCAGGCTGAGAACAGCATTTTCCTGGAGCGCTTGAATGAATGCGTTTCGCAAATCGAACACGAGAGTTCGTTCCAGATCCGACTGTCCAGAGACCGCGATCTTGGTCGCATCCTGAGCGCTCTCGAGCCGCAGTTCCCGCTTGTGTCGCCGTTCATGCAAGTAGCTGAGGTTTGGCGACTCAGTAGCACCGGAGAGCGGCTTCCAGACTCCCTGCGAAGGCGTGATCTGAATGCCATCGACGGACACAGCAAGGTTCGGATTCGGGCGGAGATACGCCGTAATCTCCTGGGCTCGCGATTCGTCGACGCCGATTTGCCCCGCCCGCAAAGACGGATTCGCCTGCTCGAACTTGTCTCGAATTTCCTGCCAGGTCAACGCTCTCTGCGCCAAACCGCTGCTCGCGGAAAGGGCAGCCAGGAAGAGCGCAAGCAACAGGCGCCCGGTAAACACCTTCATTGAAACCTCCATCGCTTTCGTGCCGGTCACAGGTCCAATTGTCTGTACGGAAAGGTCAGAGCGCCGCTCACGCAACGCGGCCCGACTATGGTGATGTCCGGTATCGGCCGTCGGTTCTACGGCTAAACAAACTTTTGTGATTTTAGAAGGTGTCTTACAACTTTACAGACGAGGTGGCGCTCGGCCAATGAAGGGTGCGGTGGCGGTCAAACGTGACGCGGAGCGACGTCCTGGAACAATCCGCCAGAGTATCTCTCCGAACGCCAAAGGACCGCATTCAGTTCGGCAGTAACCGGGAACGTAGCGGGCGAGGGGGAGTGCGGTGGCGTCTCTGATTTCGTCCGCGGCAGGCGTCCAAGACGTTCCGAAGCCGTTGAAGGCACTCTGAAATTCGGACGGGCTGGAACTTGTAAAGTTCCCCACGCCGTCGTTCAAGAGGACGGCGACGGGCGTGTTCGTCCACACTGTCGTGACGATTACATCCGGGAAGCTGTCTCCATTTACATCGCGGGAGGCGATTTGAAGCCCGCCGGTGGGCCCGGTGATAGTTACGCCCCTGCTCGGCCCGCCGCTCAACCGAAACTCGATCCAATACTTAGTGAACCGCGTGCTAATTTGACCGGCGTCAACGCTGGCGAAATCCGGGCGGCTATCTCCATCGAAATCGGCGATGGCAAAATGTGTGGCTGCGTGGGCCGGAGAGGCAGCGGCGGCCGCAGTTCGCCTCGCAAATACAAGCAGCAAAGAGAGAGCCGCGAACAGCCATAAGGCGACCGTTCGGACAAATCTTTGATGATTGCGCACTCTCATGTAAGTCGACGCCACAAATCCCGGCATTAACCTGCCTACGCTGCTCTTGACCAATTCAACGACGCCGTTGTAAGGATACCATCCGCAACGCCACGGCCACAGTCTGATGGGCAAAGTCAAAGCCTGAATGTGTCCGTGTGGGCTTTGGGGTTGCATACGGAGAGAGACCCTTTGGAAAAGAACGAGGTCTGCGCCAAAATCCAGGAGATCGGCATTCTTCCCGCTGTTCGTACCTCCTCTCCCGAAGATGCGCTTTTCGCCGCTGAAGTGATCGCCCGAGGCGGTATTCCCATAGTGGAAATCACCATGACTGTGCCTGGCGCCCTAGAGGTGATCTCTCATTTGGTGAAAAACCTTCCGCATGTGGTTGTCGGCGGCGGAACTGTGCTGGACCTTGAGACCGCGCGCCTCTGCGTGGACGCAGGCGTGGCCTTTCTAACCAGTCCTGGACTCGATCTCGAAATCGTGGAATTCGCGAAGCAGAGAAACTTGACGATGATAGCCGGTGCCCTTACGCCCACTGAAATCGTAACGGCGTGGAAAGCCGGATCGGATTTCATCAAGGTGTTTCCATGCGCGCAGGTTGGCGGCGACAGCTACATTCGCGCTCTCAAGGGGCCCTTTCCGAGGATCCCATTGATCGCCGCTGGAGGCGTGAATCAGCAGACGGCGGTCAGTTTCATTTTGGCGGGAGCGGCGGCACTCGGCATCGGACGCGAACTGATTCCCAGCGAAGCCGTACAAAAGCGGCAGGAGGGGAGAATTCGCGAATTGGCGCACCGATTTCTGAACTTCGTGAGAACCGCTCGCAGCCGCAGCGCCGCTGTTTAGACCTTCAATGTTTCCGAAGCGCATAATGTACAGACGGTTTGTTCAACATGACAGCTATTGAGCCGGTTCGCCGCCGGCCGGTGTCCGATGGCGGTGGAACACAATCCTCAGAAAGTCCGGATAAAACTCTTTCAGGACGTTGTACGCGCTGTTGTAAGCAAGATTGACGCCCCAATTCTGGAATACCGCGCTTGCCGAGCGGTCCTGCTGTGGATAGTAGGCAGTCGAAATACTTTGTTGCATAAGTTGACCTAAGACCTGCGGCGTGTTGAACGTTGGTTCGCCAGAATCCCTGCGAGTGATCACCGTTCGCGTGGCCGCATAGCGGATGCGATACCAGGCAGAGCCCTTGCCTTGGCGGAAGTAGCGCGGATCATCATGCAAGACGTGCGGCAACAATCCAAAAATAAAGAACGCCGAGGTAGCCTGGTCCGCCTCCGCAGCACCAAAGCGCTGCGCATATGGCCCCCAGCCCTGCCCATAATGCGGCTGCCCGTTGCTGGCCTGCTGGAGCAGCGCCTGAAACGCATTGCCAAAGTGCGCGCTGATATCCACGGACTGGTGCCAGGCGAGCACATACTTCTCTTTCACCGACATCGGCTCGTACTCCGCGGGCTGGTCGTTCTTAGTCTGAAAGTTTGGAATGATTCCCAGGATTCGTTTGGGATTCTCGTCCTGCGGTGCGTTACGGTCCGCGGAAGCGGCTGGATTCTGAATGTCTCCGGATTGGGATCGGGATTGGGACGAAGTCGGTGTGCTCTTGGGAGTGGGAGCCTCCGGCGTATCTTGAGCTAGGGCACCGTCCGCGCCCGCCATGGATGTCAGCAGCAGCCCTGCGACGCCAAAAACCCGTGCCCATCGAAGCATCATCCCCCACCGAACACAAACCGATATGTCTTTGACGGGCGCGAGTCGCAAAGCGTTGCATCTCGTCGCCGTGGCGCAAGGCCGAAGGCGATGAACAAAAGACGCGATGTCGGTTCCCGCATCCGAGTCTTGATTTCACGCTACGATAAGGACCCGGCAAGCGTCACCACGCCCATCTTCACCTGTGCACGAAATGAAAATTGCGACAGGGGCCTCTAAAGGCGAAGCGCCGCCCAAATTCGTCGCAATTTGCGGTCATGCGAGGATCGGAGCAAAATTAAATCTTGAGTCCGCACGCAGCGTCAATCGGACGCCATTATCAGGAGCTGCGATGAAGTCCATTCAAGGTACTTCCCATCCCGTCTTGCATCCTTCCCTTTTTCTTGCGATTACACTCGCATTCGCGTTTGCGTCAAGAGCGGATAGCGCCCCGCAAATAATTGTCAATTCCGCAATGGCCGAATCATCCTCGGCAGATGTAGACGCACGTCAATTGGAAATCCCGTCAGGAACCATCGTTCCCATCCGTCTGGGCGCACTCTCATCCGAGAAAAGCAAACCAGGAGACCAGATTAAGGCCAGGATTATGCAAGACGTCCCGCTGGGGAATGGCTCGAAGCTGCGCGCCGGGTCTAAAGTTTTTGGTCGGATCATTGCCGTCACGCGGGCCACTATGGCCACAAAGGCCACGCTCACATTGAAATTCGACACCGTCGTGCAAGGTAAGGAATCCGTCCTTGTGCTCACCAACCTCAGAGCCATGGCATCCACTCTCGAAGTCGAGTTCGCGCAGACGCCGACCACCGGCGCGGGAGAAAGTGACGTTTACGACTGGCTGCCCACTGTTCAGGTTGGCGGCGAAGTCGTTTACGGAAAAGGCGGCGAGGTCTATAACGGCGATCGCGTAGTGGGCCGTGCCACCTATGACGGAGTGCTCGCCCAAGCGAATTCTAACGAGGATGCGAACTGCCGTGGCCCTATCGATGGAAACGATCGGCCGCAAGCGTTCTGGGTTTTCTCCTCGGATGCTTGCGGTGCCTACGGTTTTCCTTACGTAACGATTGGACATGAGGGACGGACCGATCCGCGCGGCGAAATCGTCTTGGTATCCGAACACGGCCCTGTGAAGATTCGCAGTGGCAGCGGCATGCTGCTTCGCGTGCAACACTAAGAATCACTCGGCCCTTTGGCGGCCAACGTCTCCACTACCGCGATGTTTTGCACCAGGTTCTCGGGAAAGCCGTGCCGTTTTTGCAAATACCTGGGACTGTTGTAGGAAACCCAGGCCTTTCCCTGCTTGTCCTCCCAAACCAAAATCTTGAGGGGCAAGTCGATCGCGCTGCTGGGCGCGGCCAGCATCAACGGCGTGCCCCCTTTGGGATTGCCAAAAATCAGCAGCTTGGTAGGCCGCATTTTCATTTCTACCTTTGCTGCTTCTCCGCTGTGGTCAATCATCGCAAATAGCGTTACTCCCTTACTCTGCAAAATTCCCTTTAGCTTCTCTACTGTCTCGTCTACGGAGTGATTGCTGAGTTTGTCGACAATTCCGTTGTTCGCGGCCTGCTCCATTGGCGGCCTCCATTGCTTGAATGCGCGCACCCGGGCTCACACGTGAATCCAGTTAAACAGAATCAGCGCCAGCGTGCTGACTCCAACGATAACCCACAGCGTGAGGCCCTGTAGGAGCGGCCGAATCCCAACCTTCCGCAGCGTTTCCCTGTTCAGGCTTGCACCAATCAGGAATAGCGTCACGGTCAGACCCAACTTCCCCATGTGATTCAGCGCACCGAAGACCGCATCGAACCGCGGCAGCAAGGTATTCAGCAGTGCCGCAATGCAAAAAAGCAATATGAACCACGGCCATTGAATGCGCGCCTTGCTCTTGAACGCTACCGCAGTCCCGACGGATAACGGAACGATCCAGAGCGCGCGGGCAAGCTTAATCGTAGTGCCGATAGCCAGCGCAATCGTGCCGTATTTTGCCGTGGCGCCGACTACCGAGCTGGTGTCGTGAATCGCCAGCGCGGACCACAGCCCAAACTGGCCCTCGCTCATATGCAATGCGAAGCCGACCGGAGGAAAAAGGAACAGCGCCACCGAATTCAGGATGAACACCGCTCCTAGTGAGACGGCCATCTCTTCTTCGCTTGCATCGATAATCGGCCCAACGGCCGCGATGGCGCTGCCGCCGCAAATCGCCGTCCCCGCGCTGATCAGAAATGACGGCTTCTCGGAAACGCGGATGACGTATCCCAGCCCCAGCCCCAGCAGCAGCGCCGCCGTAATGCTCACCGCGGTATACACAAAACCGGAGCGGCCCGCATGAAGAACTTCGTGCAAGTTCATCCCAAAACCCAGCGCGACCACCGAACCTTGCAGCAGGAACTTTGTAAGGTCCCTGCTCTGCGCCTGAAAAGGATGCGCGAGCGTCAGCCCGTAGATGAGTCCGCCAAGCAGTGCAATCGCAGGCGAAACCAATCCGGTCACCGCCAGGATCACTCCGCCAAGAAATATAATCTTGTTCACGCGCAGCAGAGTCTCGCACGTCGACGCTCTACCGTCCAAGCGCAATTGCCATAGTGCGTCTCTCGCAACACATTGAGGAATTACGCCTTGAAGTCTCCAGGCGAATCTGTGGTATACTTCTTTTGCGCTTAATACCGCGGTTGTGTTGTGCGGCCCCTCTGGTTCGATATCTGATATCTGAGAAACCCGCCCTCAGTCTTCTCCGTTCGTCTTCAGCGTAATTTAAAAACAAGACTGGCTATTTAGTCGCCCAGCTCGCCCGGACTCCGTGTGCGCGCGCGATTACCCCAGCAAGAAAGCAAAATGCAAATTTTTTCAGAACTACCGATTTCTACTTATATAAAGGAGCGTCTATCGGGTGCCCGTTTTTCGACACCTACTCCCGTCCAGGCCGCGGCAATCCCGCACGCTCTGGAAGGCAAGGATGTGCTCGCGACGGCGCAAACCGGCACGGGTAAGACCCTCGCGTTCCTCATTCCCGTGCTAGAAAAGCTTCTACGGCGTACTTCACCGGGAATCTCCGCGCTCGTCCTTGTCCCAACACGCGAACTTGCCATGCAAGTCGTGGATCAATACAACGCTCTGCGCGGCAAACAACTCTCCCCTGCGGCTCTCGTCGTAGGCGGATTGTCCGAAGCGCAACAACTGCACGTCATCCGCAAGGGTCCCGGGCTGGTTGTCGCCACTCCCGGACGCCTCCAAGATTTTCTCGACCGCAGGCTGATTCATTTCCGCGAGCTGCAAATTCTTGTACTCGATGAAGCGGATCGCATGTTGGACATGGGATTTCTTCCTGCGATTCGCAGGATAGCCGCGATCCTGCCCAAGGAACGCCAGACAATGTGCTTCTCCGCAACCATGGAAGGCGCGATGGCTAACCTCGTGAAGGAATACACGCGTAACCCGGTGCGCCTGGCGTTCGGTTCCACGCTGAAGCCCTCGGAAAACGTGCGGCTGCAGGCGTTTGAAGTCACTGCCGATGGCAAGCAAGACGCGCTCCTTCATCTTCTTACCAAAGAGCGCGGCCGGTGCCTCGTATTCTCTCGGACCAAGCGCGGCACGGAGCGAATCACGAAAACCTTGAACCGCGACGGCATTCATGCCGCAATGATCCACGGCGACCGCTCGCAATCTCAGCGCACCTCGGCCCTGGCTGGATTTCAGCAGGGGCGTTATCGCGTTTTGGTGGCGACCGACCTCGCCTCGCGCGGAATTCACGTGCAGGACATCGCTCACGTCATCAACTACGATTTGCCGGAAGTGGCGGAAAATTTCATCCACCGCGTTGGCCGCACCGGACGCGCCGGCGAACATGGTGTCGCTTCCACTCTATTCACGCGGGACCAGCGATCGGACCTGTTCCAATTGGAGCGGACGCTCGGCACCCGGATGGAGCGACTATCCCTGGCTGGCGCAAGCACAAAGCCCGAACGCCCGGTACGCAACGAGCCGACGCGAGATCGAATAGCGTCGCTGCCGTCAGCGCAAAGGGCCAAGATGGTCCTGCTTCCGGGAGAAGTCCTGCAATCCCAACTGGAAGGCTAATCGGCTCGGTATTTGTAACAGCTTCGTCCCGAAGCTGTTACAATACCTTTGCTTCCGAGACAAGCCGCGCCCTAGCGGTCAAGGGGATCGGGGTAACTGAATTTAAAGCACAGGCACCGTGGAATTTGGGTGTCACGCCTGCAATCCGCATCGTCTTTTCCTTCCCACGAATTGACGTTCACGTATCGCTCCGTGATAGCCAGCAGCGAAAGCTGCGCAGAATTAAGGAGAAGGTGATGAAGAATCTTTTTGTCGGCAACATGAGCTTTCAAACGACGGAAGCGGAATTGAGCGCGCTATTCAAGCCCTACGGGCAAGTGACGCGCGTCCACCTGGTAATGGATAGGGAAACTGGCCGCGCCCGCGGCTTTGCCTTTGTCGAAATGCCGAACGACGAAGAAGCCGCGAAGGCCATTGCGGCCCTCGACGGAAAAGAGCTTGGTGGACGCAACCTTAAGATCAACGAAGCGCGTCCCAAAGTGGCTGGGGGCGGCGGCGGTCCTCGTTCCGGTGGTGGTGGTGGCGGAGGCCGCGGCGGCCGGGAACGATTCTCCAATGAAGATTATCGCGAATCCGCACGCCAGCCTCGCGAGCCCCGCTGGTAGTTTTGAAAGCGCAGCCTCGCCACGGTGAGCCCGCCGCAATGGGCAGTGAGCCTCGCAGTTAAAGGAGACGGGATGACGACGACATTTCAAAAACGCCAGAAGGAAATGAAGAGACTCGATAAGCAACGCGAAAAAGCCGCGCGCCGAGCCCAAAGAAAGCTCGAGAAACAAGCCGAAAAAGAGAATCCCACCGGGAACACCGGCATTGAACACATTCAGCTAGGTCCACAAGACCGCGAACCGGACGACCTGCAAGACTGAGCCGCCTAGCACGACTATTTACCGCGTCGCGACCAGCGCCGGCACGGCAAAGAGCTTTTGGTATTCTTCCTCCGTTAAGCGCAGAGAAGCCGCCGCAACATTCTCCTCGAGATGTTCGATCGACGAAGTTCCCGGGATCGGCAGTATGAGGGGAGATCGCCGCAACAGCCACGCTATCGCTATTTGCATCGGAGTGGCTTGGTGCGCTCGCGCGATTCGCTCAAGGATGTCGCCGGCAACCTTGCCTGCTCCCAGTGGAAACCAGGGGATAAAGGCAATCGCATTGCGCTCGCAATAATCCACCACGTAATCCCATTCGCGGTCGGCAAAGCTATAGCGGTTCTGCACGGAAACGATGGGCACGATTTTGCGCGCCCGCACGATGTGCTCCTGCGTCACGTTGGAGAGCGCGACCAGCCGTATCTTGCCTTCATTGCGCAGTTGCGCCAGGGTTTCCATCGATGCCTCGAACGAAATAACGGGGTCCGGTGTATGCAGTTGATACACGTCGATCCGGTCCACGCGCAGCCGCTTAAGGCTTCCCTCAACCGCCTTGCGGAGGTGCGAGGGAGATGAATCGTGGGTCCACTGATTCGGGCCGGGACGGTTCCACCCTCCCTTCGTTGCAATCACGAGGTCCGCTGGATACGGGAACAACGCTTCGGCGATCAGTTCCTCGTTCACATGCGGGCCGTAGGAGTCCGCGGTGTCGATGAAATTGACATCCAGTTCTATCGCGCGCCGTAGAACCGCTATCGCCGCTTTGCGATCTTTTGGCGGCCCCCAAATGCCTTCGCCTGTAAGCCGCATTGCGCCATAGCCGAGACGATGGACAGAAAGTTCCCCGCCAAGCGAAACTTCGCCCGCAGCACTTGCTGAAATACTCTTCTTATTACTCACGATTGACCTCCAAATTCCCTTCCTTGAAGTTACCCCAGGCTCTTGCGCGCAGGGTCGAGCTATCTCAAGTTCAATTTCAAAACCCTTTGCGGTCCAAAGCCCAAACTACTTCTTATGCTGCCGTAGCGAGCGAACGTACCTTACCAACGCGTGAATCTGTGCCTCGGTGAGCGATCCCTTGAAGGGAGGCATTCCGCCCTTGCCGTCAGAAACTATCTTCACGAGTTCCGTATCGGGTACCTTCCGAACTGCCTCGGAGCGAAGATCCGGGATGTTCAGGCTCTTTCCAACTTCCGAGCCGGTTCCGTCGGGACCATGGCACATCGCGCATTTCGTTTGGAAAGTCGCCTTGGCGCCAGCGCTGTCTTGACCGCCGCCTGCTCGCGCATCCGACGCCGAAAACAATAATATCTCTGCGACGATTACGATCAGAATTGCGCAGGTACAGACTAGAGAATCTCGATTCTTTCTTACTGGCATCACTTTCTCCTCGTTTCACAAGCTGGTGTTCAACGGCTTCGTGCTCTTGCGTCAGCACTCAGCTCAAGCCGTAATTTGTGATCGGCAGATCTCGCACCCTCTTCCCCGTTGCGGCATAGATAGCGTTGCAGAACGCCGCGATAAACGGTGGCACTCCTGGCTCGCCGACGCCCGCTGGAGGAGCGTCGCTATCGACGATGTAGACGTTTGTCTGAGAAGGAGCTTCGTTGATTCGAGCCACCGTGTAGTCCTGAAAGTTCGATTGATCGATCGCTCCTTTCGTCGCCGTAATCTGCCCGCTGCGGGCCACGCTCGTGCCAAACACCGCCGCGCCCTCGAACTGCGCGCGCGTCGCTTCCGGATTCACAACCAAGCCTGCATCCAAAACGGTATCCACGCGAGGAATCCGCACTTCGCCCTGCTCGCTGACCTCGACTTCAACGACCGTGGCCACATAGGTCAAGAAACTGCGATGGGCCGCAATCCCGACGCCACTGCCCTTGCTGTGCTTGCGCTTTCCCCATCCGGACTTTTCCGCAACTATCTCTGTAACGTGGCGCAGCCGGCCCGTTTCCCACGGGTACGTCTCCAGCGATGCACCATAATTCGGGTAACTCGCACCGTTGAAGTCGATCGTGCGGGCCGGCCCGATCAGATCGAGCAAATACTCAAGCGGGTCGCGATGAGCGCGGTTTGCAAGCTCGTCCGTGAAGCACTGGATTCCAAAGCCATGATAAATGTTCGCGACCGAGCGCAGCCAACCGATGCGCACGTGCGCTTTGGCCGGTCCGTTCTCGATGCTGATGTTCGGAAGATCGTAGGGCAGGTCGGTCCAACCCTGCTGTAGATGTGGCGGGTCGCCGTAGACCGCGTTCACATCAAACGTTGAAGTAATGGGAGGAAACACCGACCTCTGCAGCCACGCAGTCGGCTTCCCTTTCGTATCCAAAGCAGCTTTGAAGTACATGGCTGCGACGGCGTTGTAGTAATCGAACTTGATGTCGTCCTCTCGCGTCCAGACCACTTTCACGGGCCGGCCTACGTTCTTGGACAGGACCGCGGCCTCCGCAACGTAATCGGGCTTCGATTTGCGGCCGAATCCGCCTCCGAGCAGCGTCACGTGACAGATGACATCGTTGGGTGAAATTCCCAACTCTTTCGCGACAATGTCTTGCACAGCTTGAGGGTTCTGTGTGGGAGCCCACGCTGTCACTTTGCCGTCTTTGAATTCCGCAACAGCAACCAAGGGTTCCATGGCCGCGTGGGCCAGCAGTGGCACGTAGTAGTCAGCCTCGAAAGTCTTACCGCCCTTCGCGAACGCTGCGCCCACATCTCCTGCACTGCGCGCCACCTTGCATGGTTTGTGACTGGTCTCTCTCAGCTCGTCCTTATAGGCGCCGGAGTTGTAAGCTTCGTTCGGGCCGTTATCCCACGAGATGTTCAGTTTCTTGCGGCCTTGAAATGCCGCCCATGTGTTATCCGCAATTACCGCGATGCCGCCGAGGGGCTGGAACGCGGGCGGCGGCTGGAAAGGATCGATCGCAACCGTCTGGTGCACACCTGCGATCTTCAAAGCTTCCTTGTCGTCGTACGATTTCACTTTCCCGCCGAGAACGGGCGGGCGCTCCACCGACGCATACACCATGCCGTCCACGCGCGCATCCATGCCGTAGATGGCTTTCCCGGTGACAAGTTCTTCAAGGTCGTAGCTCACTTCTCCTTTGCCGATATACCGCCACGCACTCTTGGGTTTGAACTTCAGCTCGTCTCTGCTTGGGACTGGCAATTTCGACGCGGCGCTCGCGAGTTCACCGTAGCCCGCACTGCGACTTGTCGAGCGGTGCACAACAGCGTGCAATTCCGTTTCGCACTCCGTCGCCGGAACGCCCCACTGCTTCGCCGCCGCTTGAATCAGCATGAATCGCGCAGTCGCCCCCGCTTCGCGCATCGCGTCGTAATACGAGCGAATCGAGTGCGATCCATCCGTATTCTGGTCACCGTACCGTTTGTCGGCAATGGCCTGCTCGATTTTCACCCGCTTCCAATCCGCATCGAGTTCATCAGCGACCACGAGCGGCAGAGTCGTTCGGCTGGTCGTGCCCATCTCGGAGCGGCTCGCCACGATCCACACCGTGCCGTCCGGGTCGATTCCGAGGTAAACGCTGGGATGTAATTTGGCGTGGTCTGCGTTCGTATCGTGTGGAAGCTTGTCGCCGGTCGACAACTTTTCGTAATAACGCACGCCCAAAACGAGCGCTCCCGCGGCGATGATGCCTCCGGTCAAGAATCGGCGCCGGCTGACATTCTCAATCGTGCTCATGTCATTTCCCTCGCCGCCGCCTTGATCGCCGCGCGAATCCGTTGGTACGTTCCGCAGCGGCAGATGTTCCCGGTCATGGCCTCATGGATTTCGTTATCGGTGGGCCTCGTTTTGTTATTCAACAGCGCCGCGGCTTGCATGATCTGGCCCGCCTGGCAATAGCCGCATTGCGGAACGTTGATTTGCATCCAAGCCTTTTGCACCGGGTGCAGTCCGTTTTTTTCGAGCCCTTCGATAGTGACGACTTCCTTTTCTGCCGCATCGCGCATTACTGTGACGCACGATCTCGTAGCTTGCCCGTTTACGTGAACCGTGCATGCGCCGCAAAGTCCCACACCGCAGCCAAATTTCGATCCCGTCAGTCCTAAGACGTCGCGCAGATACCACAGCAGCGGCATCTCGGGATCACCGTCGAACGACCGCCCGGCTCCATTAACCTTCAGTTGAATCATTGCCGCTCCACATTGGCTTCCACGCCGAACCGCTTCTTGCAAACGTCGGTCGCTACATAAGAAAGCACGCGCCGTGCCTTTTGTGAAAAATACCGAGCGATTGCAAGCTGCTGGTAACAAGGGGCATATGACCGCGCTACCGGCCGAACAGGCCCTTGGAAGCAGCAGCGCCCCTGTCGAATCGCAGACACCCCGTCAATCGGCTGAGCCTTCGACATGGTGAGTCGTCGCCGCTGGTCATCGCGACCAGTATTTCGCAGAGTCCAAGCAGGAAGTGATCGGAACGAGACTGACTTCGTTTGAGCGTTCGCTCTAACTGCGATTTCGACTAACGCTGCGAGCAAGATGCGCCAACACAGGGCAAGACCGAATCGTTTTGGGAGCAGTTGTGCGCGGAAGCGAAGCGTTTCATGTCGACGGCATGATATCGTGAGGCCGCCCTGCTGAGATGGATACGACTAGGAATATGGGCTCTGAAAAGAAGGATTTTCGCTACTGGAGAGACGTCATCTTCGGCGGCTTGGGGGCGCTTTGCATTGTCGCTAGCATCGGACACTTTCTCGATTGGCTTCAAGGTCACAAAAGAATTGATTGGCAGATCGCCCTAGGTTTCACGGCTGCTTTCGGAATTCTTTTCTTTTTCTCACCGAAACGCTTTGAGTTCGTCCTACTGTGCCTCTTGGCAATGATCGTCTGCGGTACATTGAACGCTGCGATTTCGGGAAGCCTGCTGGGACTATGGATCATCGTACCGTCCGCAGTAGGTGCGTACCTCATGGGGGATTCAAATACGGTCGAAGTCGTTCGCGCGAGACAAAGGCGAAAAATGAAGTCCGATCTCAGCGCAGAGACCGTTCGCTCTAACTGGATTTTAACTAGACTGCGAGCGGGATGCGCTGCGCACCGCGCATGATATAATTGAAAACTTTGACGTTAGGGGCGTAGCTCAGTGGTAGAGCAGCGGCCTTTTAAGCCGAAGGTCGTGGGTTCGATCCCCACCGCCCCTACCAA